>Ga0209550_10002376_pt1 | contig 18090 bp, 16 predicted proteins | sample LauGreSuBDMM15SN_2_FD_187567 | JGI IMG/M metagenome (GOLD analysis project Ga0209550, IMG submission 187567) | Freshwater lake microbial communities from Lake Michigan, USA - Su13.BD.MM15.SN (SPAdes) (version 5) | ecosystem: Environmental > Aquatic > Freshwater > Lake | place: Lake Michigan...
ATCAAGGACCGAGTCGGTCCCCGACAAGACAAAAACATGCTCCGGCACTTCGGGCAGATCGGCCAGCGCAGCCCAGGCTTTTTCACCTTGAACAAGCGCACGGCGCGGGTTGACAGGGTAGATCGCACCGGTAAAACCAGCCTGACGCAAGAACTGCAAAGGTCGGCCAGCGGTCTTAGAGGCGTCATCCGACGCCCCGACCAAGGCGATGCTGCGGGGACTGAGCAAAGCTTGAGCGAGCGCCGAGCCGGTGGTGGCAGAAAAAGTCATGTTGTCGATCTGGTGTGCTGCAAAAACCAGCATTTTCAGGGTGGAGAGGTGGGGGCTGGACTTAGCATCAAACCACCAACTCGGTGCTGACCTTGCAAGCGGCCCGTCGACGGGCTGGGCACCGCCACTGGCCGATGGATGTGTGCTGACCCTTAAACCGACCGCGTCGGACGTTGCGAAAAACTGCGCTCAAAAACGCCTTCCGCAATCCGGTTTTTCAGCATTTCGATGGAGCCTCCCGCGATCATCCATCCGCGTATGCGCCTGAGGCCATATTCAACCATGCTGTCACGGCTGTAACCCGTGCCTCCCATCGTCTGCAAGGCTTCATTGGCGACATCCCAGCCGGCCTGATTGCAGGCCAGTTTGGCCATTGCCGTGCTGTGCGCGCTGGGCAGGCCGTGCTCGCCTTCCATCGCTGCTTTGTAAAGCAAGAGCTGCGCAGACTCCAGCTTCATGGTCATCTCGGCAAACTTCCATTGAATCCCTTGGAATTCGCACAAAGGGCGGTTGAACTGCTTGCGGATCAGCACGTGTTCACGGGCGATGTTGAAACAGTGTCGACCCAGCGCCAGTGAGCGCGAAGCATTGCCCAAGCGCTCCACATTGAAGCCTGAAATCTGTTTTTTGAAACCGCCCACACCGAGCAAAATCTGCGAAGCCGGAATGCGACATTCTTCAAAAAACAGCGGGCACCATTGCTCACCGCTCATGAAGGCAGACGGCTCGCCAATGCTAAAGCCAGGCGTGCCGCGCTCGATCAAGACAGAACCAATACCCTCCGTGCCGGGACCAAAACGCACGTAAATAAGAAACAAAGAAGCGTCTTGGCTGTGCGTTGAAAACACCTTGCTGCCGTTGATGACGTAATCATCACCATCGCGGCGGGCACTGGTTTGCAATTCGGTCACGGCGGAACCCGCTTCAGGCTCGCTCATGCCAAGCGAGATGAGCTGCTCACCACTGAGCAAACCCGGCAGCCAGCGCGCTTTTTGCGCTGGGCTGGCATATTCAACAAAGGTGCGGATGGGCCCAAAATTGCCCGCCTGCACGATGTCTGCGCTCTTGGGGCAGACCAAGGCAACCTCCTGAATGGCCAACACAGCGTGCATCAGCGAGCCACCTTGCCCGCCGTCTTCCTCAGAAAAAGCAATGCCCAGCAAACCTTGCGCCGCCAACTGACGCGCCACATCGACCGGGTAAGCACTGGAATGGGCGCGCTGCAAAGCGCCGTCGGCGAGTTTTGATTGTGCAAAACGACGCACGGAATCAGCAAAGCTGGTGTGCTCTTCACTCAGATTGAAATCCACAGGTTCTCCAAAATGGCTTGCGCCGCGCAAATACGGGGGGTATTTTTGGGCTGCAACTTGGCTTTGACAGCTTCAGATTGCACCCGCAGTCATGAGGCATGGTGATGTCTTGAGACTTATTGCATTCTCAAGTCTACAGAAAACTCATGGCAAGGGGCCAAACCAATAACTGCGGGCCGTAACTGGCGTTGACTGCACTCGCTTGCGTGACCTACCCAGGGGTAATCACTTAACTTAAACAATTGACAACGCATCGCCAGTCGTCGAACATATAAATTGAATCGGTTAAATTAAAGTCTTGTCGTATGTTTCGCATTGCTTTCGAGGCGCCTGATCTCACCTTGTATGTGAACAAGACATCGACCACGCCGGACAATCTGGCAGGCGCGTTGGTTGAAGGTAATGCGTTGATTGTGGAGGCAATGGAGTACGGTACGCGCGTGCTGACCTCGACGATCTGGTCGGGATGGGCCACTGTCACCTGCGCATCCGTACGGTGGAAGGAAACCTTAACGACCTCGTACTTCCGGCCGTTGCGCGCTTTCGTCGGCAGGCTGCAGTCTTGACTTTCGACCTCCGTGTCACGAGTTCCGATCGCATCGGGGCTGCGCTGCTCGACGGCAAAACCGACCTGAACGTCGTGTTCAACCCCCCTGGGCATCCCGATCTACAAGTCGTGACGACCGTAATGGATGTGCCACACGCGATCGTGCACCCCGGCGGACTCGAGGGTTTACGTCGCGGCAGCCGGGTGCTCCTGATAGACCTGATCAGATTCCCGTTGGAACTGCCGGACGAGACCTTCGGCCTGCGAAATATGATCGATGGCGCCTCGAAGGCGGCTGGCATATCGCTGGCGCCAGTGATGATCACCGATTCGATCGATGCACTGCGCGGTTTCGCGCGCTCGGGGATCGGCGTGGCACCGCTCCCACCGCTTTCGTTTGCCAAGGATCTGCGCAGCCGTTCGGTGAAGGCGTTTCCGATCGCGGATCAGGGCTTGCGCGTGGCAAAGAGCAAGGTCTTTGTGAATGCGAGCCGCATCCTGCCCGCTGCAGCCCGCATTCTGGGGGATTCCTTGGCCACAGTGGTCAGGAATTTTTCGAGATCTGCAGTCGCATGACCCCCGCTTTCGCTGGCCGCCGCGAAGACGACCGGTTTCTGACCGGGGCAGGCCGCTACACAGCGGACTGGAACATGCCGGGCACCCTGCACGCGGTTTTCCGCCGCTCAGATCTCGCACATGCGAACATCCTGTCGGTCGACACTCAGGCAGCGGCGCGACTGCCTGGAGTGGTCTGCGCGCTTAGCGCTAAAGACTTCCCGGATGACACGTTTGGGACCATCAAGCCTGCTATGACGTTCTTCGGTCGCTCCGGTGCCACCATTCTGGTCCCGGCGCGCCCCATCTTGGCCCGCGGGCGCGTGCGGTTTGTGGGTGAAGAGCTGGCCGTGGTGGTCGCCGAGTCGCTGACGCTTGCCCAGGATGCGGCGGAACTGGTGGAGATTGAATACGAGGCGCTTCCAGCCGTCGTCGGCGCGGAACGTGCAGTTGAATCCAGCGCGGTCACCCTTCATGACGAAGTGCCTGGGAACATCTGCTTTGACTTCGAGTACGGCGACGCCCCAGAGACCGAGCGTCTGTTTCGGGAGGCGGCGCACCGCGTCCATGCGGTTGTTCAGTGTCCGCGCGTGTCCGCGGCTCCGCTGGAGCTGCGGTCGGTGCTGGCGTGGTACGACGCCGTCAACGGCACCTACGAGATACGCTGCAGCAACCAGGGTCAAGAGAGGATGAGGACGCAGCTGGCCGAGATGCTGAAAGTCGGACGCGAGCGCGTCCGCATGCATGAGGTCGATGTTGGCGGCGCCTTCGGTCCGCGCAACGAGCCGTATCCGGAATACGTAATTCTTCTTGAAGCAGCGCGCCGTCTGGGTCGGCCGATCCGCTGGACCAGTACGCGCGCCGAGGACATGATGTGTGACAGCCACGGGCGTGGCGTCAGACTCGAAGGCGAGCTGGCTGTTGCCGCCGACGGACGATTTCTGGCGCTTCGCACCGACTGGCTTTGCGACCAGGGAGCCTACCTGACGGCGGCGGGCCCGTTGACCAATATCGTCAATGGACGGCTGATCGCTTGCGGCGGATACGCCATGCAGGCTATCTACGGCCGCCATCGCCTGGTCCTGACGAACGCCAATCCGCACAATGCGTACCGTGGCGCCGGGCGACCCGAGGCCAACCTGATCGTGGAGCGACTTGTCCATAAGGCAGCCCGGATGCTGCAGGTCGATCCATTGCGCCTGCGTCAGCTTAACGCACTCGGCGCCGACCGGTTCCCGCATCAAACGCCGACCGGTAGCGTCTTCGACAGCGGCGACTATCAGCATCTCCTTGAAATCGCTGCGCGCGAGTCGGACTGGCAGGGCTACGCCGCCCGCCGTGCGGAAGCGGCAACCCGCGGGCGCTGGCGCGGTATCGGGTGCGCGCTCTTCGTTGAGCCATGCGGGGGCGGATTCCTGCAGCAGGACCAGGTTGCGCTTCAGTTCAGCGCCGATGGCACTGTCGAGGCCCATGTGGCAACCACCTCGAACGGTCAGGGGCACGAGACGATCTTCCCGTCGCTTATCGGATCCCGACTCGGCATCGACGCAGCGCTCATCACGCTCAGGTCGAGTGATCCAGACGGTCCAGACATCCGCGGCAATGGCAGCACCGGCTCCCGCTCCACCATGGCACAGGGGAGTGCGCTTGTCGGTGCTGCAGACGAGGCGATCCGCAAGGGTCGCGTCCTGGCCGCGGAAATGCTGGAGGTTGCAGAAGCTGATATTGACTTTACTGAAGGGCAGTACGTGGTGCTCGGTACCGATCGCGCCGTTGGATTCATCGATGTGGTGCGAAGCGGCGCGGCGACGGATATCGCCACCCATCCTCTGGACACCACGCATGCGCAGCCATCTCCGCAGGCGTTCACAAGCGGAGCGCATGTGGCAGAGGTCGAAGTAGATCCTGAGACGGGAGAGACGGCGATTGTTTCCTATGTGGCCGTCGACGACATGGGGACTGTTATTAACGACGTTCTGGCGCAGGGGCAGATTGTCGGCGGAGTGGCCCAGGCAGCGGGTCAAGTATTTGGAGAAATTTGCCATTACGAGGAGCAGTCGGGCCAACTGCTCACCGGCAGCTTCATGGATTACGCCATGCCGAGGGCCGATTCGTTCCCGCCGATACGGGTGTTCTCGTCGCCGACCGCCAGCCCTACAAACTTGCTCGGGGCCAAAGGCGCAGGCGAGGCGGGCACCACCGGCGGAGTTGCCGCGCTTCTGAACGCAGTTTGCGATGCGATTGGTCACTGCGGGATCGAAGACGTCTCGATGCCAGCGACGCCTTATCGCGTCTGGGCGGCGATCGAGCGGGCGAAAAAGAGCGGTGCTGTGGCGCCGTCTTGAAGTCAAAGCAGATGTTCCCAGGCACTTCGTCAGGAAGGGTGACCGCGCTGGATTCAACGCCCGGATGGTGGGCGTGCGCGAGTACTCGATGACGGCCGCGATCTTGGCGCGCGGCGTACTTGAAGACGAACTGTGTGCGCGCCGCCGATATCGACTGGCGCAGCGGCCCAGCGGAAGCGTATGACGCGAAACCGACAATCCGCGTGTTTCCACGTGACGTGCGCATCAGCGTGATCGACGACGGACAAAACCTGTCCGACATGCTGGCCTACAAGCCGCCGAAGGCCTTCCTCGCCAGCGCTCCCCACGTGGCTCGCCTGTTTCCCGATCCGGTACGCATGGAGCAGGACTCCCGAGTTATAAGTATTCGGTGAACCCGTTTGCCAGTGCAGAATTTCTCAACACAACCCCCTTTTCCCCTACCGTTGCACTTATGCGTGCAAGCCCCGCCTGTGCTCCTGCCTACACCGCTGCCATCACGGCCGCTGAAGACGTACCGCCAAAGCCTTTTTCCAAAGTGTTCGTCACGATCATCAACCAAGAACATATCGAATTGAAACTGACTGCCATGCGGTTTCAGGGGCTGCACCGCAAGGCGCTTGACACTCAAGTTCAAAAATTTCTTTGGACGCGCGTTAAGTTATTGATTTCATTGGGAGTGAACCCGAAAAGTTGGCAAATCTGGGAATCTCGTGGCGAACTCGGGCAGACTGGGACTGGGACTTGCGGCGCAAGCGATAGCCGACTTTGAGGTCGACCAGCCTGTCAATTGGTTAGGCCGAAAAAACACAGCCGCACCTGCGCTGCGGGAAAGGGCTGCGCCTGCGGTGGCCACACAAGCAGCCCTGGCCCGAGAGGCTAGGCCTATGGGTCGCTGCGAGCCCATAATCCGCACGGCCAAAAGGCGCTCGATAGTCTAAAACCTGTGCCATCCATGCTTGTAATCAGGTGTTTAGAATTCCTACGCGCTATCCGCTATCCGCCATGCACTACACATGCAATTCCGGGTGCGCTTGCAAGTGCTTGCGGTTGAACAACGTGACCTCGACGATGCCACTTGCCGCATTTCCGGAGACCCGGTGCAAGAACAGTTTTCTCTGCGTCGCATGAAACGGCGGAAGCTGCGGCTTAAGGACCAGAAATTATGGATCTGCAATCAGTTGGATCCGGACGTTCATGCATGGATCAGTCTGGGCCAGACCGTATCAGCCCCGGGTCCGCAGTTCAGGTGCCCGACAAACCGGGCGCAAAGAGTTCGTCCAGGCAAACAGCCCTCGCCTGTAAGCCATCCTCGCGCGACCAGCGCATCTGGGTTTCAAGCGTGTGCCGGTTAGCCGCAACACCGTAGGGCCAGAAATCCTCGCCCATCAGGGCGCGTGTGCGTCTCAGTTCGGCAGTGATCCAGGGCAAGGTGACCTTGGACGCCTGGATCACCTCGAGTTCGGCGAGAGCCATCTCTTTCGCCTGGCAAAACGCCTGATAAAGCACCAATGGCAGGCCAGGATGCGCCTCGACGAGCGTTTTTTTCACCCCAATAGCATGCATGATGGGGAACAGCCGCGTGTTGAGGAACCAATCGCGCTCGGCGTCTTCTGGCTGCGCAAACATTCGCTTCACCCGTACGTCGCAGGTTCGGATGGCGTCCGGTTCGCGCAGGGAAATGATGGCGTCCAGCTCACCCGCAAGCATTCTTTGCTCCAGACTGCGATCGGGGGAAAGAATCTCCATATCCAGGCGCGGCGGCCTTTGTTTGAGCGGGAAATCTAGGGGTTTGGTGCGCTCGCTTTCACCCACGCACCAGCGTATTGAATACGTGTCCAGTCCGTAGGCATCACGCAGCATGCCGCGCAACACCACGGCGGCGGTCATATCGTATTCCTGTACCCCCACCCGCTTGCCGGCAAGATCGGCCGGGCCGTTGATGCCCCTATCGGTCCGGACAAACAGCGCCCCATGCCGAAAGGAGCGCGATGGAAACACCGGAATCAACCAGTACGGAAACGGCCCCTGCGAAAGTGTTGTAAGCGTGTTGCTGAGGGAAAGCTCGGTAACATCAAAGGGCGCGGCGCCAAAGGCCAGCGCGAAAGCCGCTTCTGGACGCAACACCTCGCAATCGAGCGCAACGCCTTGAGCGCGGATCCTGCCATCAAGCAGGGCCTGCGTTCGATCGTAACGCCAAAACGCCGCCGAAAGCCGTAACGTGCTCATGTGCTCATGTGCTCAGTGGCCAGGGGCTCTCAGCCAACCGTGCGCTTGGCCGTGGCCAGTCCCCCGGGCAGTTCAAACATGCCCTTGGGCAGCGAACCGATGAATGCAAGAGCTTCTTCAACACCGACCACATCGGCGTACTTTGCGTGCATGTCGCAAAGATTGATCGCATGCGAAAGCTCCACACGATCAAAGCATCCTTCGCCGACCACCGCCACACGGTAGTTGTTTGAAAAAGCGTCAATGACAGTCGCTCGCACGCAGCCGCTGGTGGAGACGCCGACAACAATCAACGAGTCAACCTTGAGGTCAACCAGAAAGGAATTGAAGGGCGTACCGAAAAACGCGCTGGGTTTTGTCTTGAGCAACACCACGTCCTGCGGGGAGGGGGCGATGTCCGCGACAATTTCATTACCGCCGATCTCCGCCTCAGTGTCCTCGAGCTCGCGCGAATTCTTCCAACGCCAGCTGCCGGCGTCAAACCCGTCCGGACGGCGCGTGTTGGTGGAATAGAACACCGGAAGCTCACGCTCATGGCAGGCATCGAGCAGGCGCCGAATGACCTTGATCGCCGCCCAACCCTCTTCGCCGCAGGAGTTACGCCAGCGCTTGATCGACTCAAGTATGGGAGCCGGCTCAGCGCCAACAAAGTTGTAACTGACATCGACAATCATTAATGCGGGCCGCTTGCCAAAACCCATGTTCGCGCCATAGCCGGAGGCTTCGAGCACCGCCTTGTCGCGCGCGCTCATGTACTGCATCCATAGCGGTTCTTTGACTGCTTCAGTCATCGGTGTCTCCTATTGTTTTGAGATTACGCCCGTTGCGCGAGGTTTCAGGCGCGTCCAGCAAGCGCCTTCGCGTCCTTGATCCGGTGCGACACATGCCAGGGGCAGACCAAGCGCTCCGCCAAGTCGACCAGGAAAAACAAAAGAGTGCCGGCAACCCCGAGCAGGACGATGGAGGCGAACACACGCACCGTCTGGAACATGCTCTGCGCCGTGATGATGACGTAGCCAAGACCTTCCTGGGATGCCACAAACTCCCCGGCTATCGCGCCGACAAGGGCAAGCGATATCGCCACTTTCATACCAGCAAACATGTGTGGCAAGGCCCCAGGAAAGCGGATTTTCCAGAGCGCCTGCAGACGCGAGCCGCGCATGGTCTTGATCAGGTCAAGCGCGTCCGGATCTGCTGAACGCAATCCGAGGACAGAATCGATAACGACTGAGAATAAGGCAATCAGGAACGAAACCGCCACCTTGGATGGCGTGCCTGTCCCGAGCCAGATTATGAACAGCGGTGCGAGCGCAATCTTCGGAATGCTGTTGAGCGACACCAGCAGCGTGTAGAGGGTGTTCTCCAGCCAGCGCGAATAGACAATGCCCACCGCCGCCACCACGCCCAGCAGCAGGGCCAGGCCGAATCCCAGCAAGGTCGTATAAAGCGTATAAAGGGTATGTATCGCGTACCACTTAGGCTCGGCGCCTATTTCCAGCAACACGGCAGATGGCGGTGGCAGTAAGTGCAAAGGCAACGCGAGCAGCCTGACCAAGGCCTCCCATGCGGCGAAAAAAACCAGGATAACGACGAATACGGAAACCGCGCGATTGCCCATTCAGCCTCCTACCGCGGCAACGCCGCGCCCATGGCGCGCTGCTTTCATCACGCCCATCGATAGGAACAGACCACGAATATGGCGCACCATCGCCCCAAACTCCGGCGTCTCTCGAATATCCAGGTCGCGCGGTCGCGGCAGGGTAACGTCGATGATTTCAACGATGCGCCCAGGCGAGGGCGACATCACCACCACACGATCGCCCAGAAACACCGCCTCTTGGATGGAGTGGGTGACAAAGAAAACAGTTTTGGCATCTCCCATCCAGACCCGCTGCAATTCAAGGTTTAGCTCGTCGCGCGTCATCGCATCGAGCGCACCAAAGGGCTCGTCCATCAGCAGCAAACTGGGGTTCATGAGCAACGCGCGGCAGATCGACACGCGCTGGCGCATCCCGCCTGACAGCTCCCACGGATGCCGGTCTTCAAATCCGGTAAGCCCGAGCAATGCAAGCAGTTCACGCGCCTTTTGCTCCCAACCGGACGGGTCTAGGCGGTGAACCTCGATTGGGAGCATGACGTTGTCGAGCACCGTGCGCCAGTCGAGCAGGACATCGCGCTGAAACACCACCCCGAGACCTTCGGGCGGACCGTCGTGGGAACGACCGCCAATGACGATTTCTCCCGAACTCACGTGTTCCAGCCCGGCAAGGCAACGCATAAGGGTGCTTTTGCCGCAACCGCTGGGGCCAAGCACGCTGACGAATTCACCGGAGCCGATACCAAGATCGATGCCCGATAGAGCCGCCACATCGCCACGGCGCGACCGATACGTCTTGCCTACCCCGCGTATTTCAACAAATGCCGCTCCTGACGAAACGCGTGTCGCACCAGTACTGGGCTCATGGCTCATTGTGGAATAAATTTGTTGGTGAAAAAATCAACTGTCTTCCAGCCCGGCTTGATCACGCTGGCCTGCTCCATGGACTTGAGCGCTTCCTGCCAGTCTGACTCGGCCTGCCAGCCCAGGGGCCTGCCTTTAGTCGCCGGGGTCGCGAAGAGGGGCATGTACATCTTGAGTTGTCCCATCATGACCTTGCGGTCAAGCCGCAGGCCGGAACGCTGCGCCAGCATCGCGTCGACAGCCTCGTCTTCCTTGCCGGAGAAAATATAGTCCCACACGCGCTTGTTCACTGCCACCACCTTGGCCAGCATTTCGGCACGTTTGTCTATCGCGTCCTTTTGCACCACCAGGCCGTAGCCCGGGATGCGCAGGCCGACATCGGCGAAAAGAATGCCTGATGATGGGCGCGTATCCGAAACGATGGGCGCAAAAAACGCCACGGTCGAAAGCGCGCCCTCAACCTGGCCCGACCCGTAGGTCGCCACCATGGATTGGCTATCTACGTTGACCACCTGGATGTCGTTGCGTGAAACGCCGCCGGCCTTGAAAAATGCATCGAGGAATGGTGCAGTCCCGGAACCGTTGGGAACAACGATCTTCTTGCCCACTAGGTCCTTGAGCGTCTTGTAGTTCCCGGCAATTGGCACAACAAGGCCGTTATCACCGGCGCGGACAAATCCCATGACCGAGGTCACCGGCAACCCGTTTGCTATCGCTGGCGCCATGGCGCCCAGTTGGGCAAAGCCGATGTCGATTTTTCCTGCGGCTACCTGCTGGATGGTGGAGACCGAGCCCCTGCCATCCAACACCTCGACATTCAATCCGGCTTCCTTGAACCAGCCCTTCTGAACCGCGAGGTGCAGGCCCGCGTGCATACCATGCGGCGCCCAATCCACCATTATCGAAATCTTGTCCTGCGCGTGCGCGATGCCCGAAAGTGACGCCATCACTGTCGCGGCAACGCCCCCCAGTATCAGGCGCCGCAGCGCCCTAAAAGAATGATTTAAAGCCATTTAATCTCCCAGAAAAAAGCTGTTCGTTAAAAGATGCCTGTTTGCGATACCGATTTAAATTCAAATACATTCTTACATTGATCTAGAGCTACCGAATAAGGGTAAAACCTATCAGGCTGCGGAAATACCGATCGAAAAAAGTGGGGTCTCTCCCCCCAGCAGCGAGTGGTGGAGCCTGAATTTCATCATTTGGAAATTTGACTCACTCATGGGCTGGTTTTCGGCAGTTTTGAGGTCTTTTCCCATGCTTTTGCCCCTCTTACGTCCCCTACGGACGGATTTGCCCCAGGGTCCGCATGTGCGTGAGTTTGTAGGCGGCCATGGTCAGCACGAACAGTTGATCGACTTTGTCCAGGCCGCGCACCATCACTTGGCGCATCGGGCCGATCAACTTGGCCCAGCCAAAGCCTTGCTCAATGAGTTTTCGCTTTTGCTGCGAGATGGCGTAGCACTCGGTAGCGGCCACGCTGTGAGGTACGGCCGAGCGGCGCCCCTCAAGTTCGACACTTTCTGCACGTAAGTCTATGAATTCATCCTAAAAAACGAGCTCCAAATCTCAGACTACAAAACGTGCTTGGCGAGGTTTTCTGGCGTCGGCGGGACTAAATCCAAGCCTGTAAACAGCGACTTCTGCCGCAGTCCGCAGGCAAGGCCACTGTTTCAAGTCAACGCAGCCCGCCGAGTTAGCTGGCAGGCTCACACAGGCTGTTCAAGGCCCTCAGGTGCAAACAGGTCAGGACATCAACCTCGGTTTTGGAGTGTCGCCAGGTGCTCGCCAGATCATCGAACCCCAGGGAGCGCCACAGCTCAGACAAGGCCCAGATGTCACCGGCGTGGCGACTTTCGATCAAGCGCAGGCCCTCAAGCGCACAAGTTGCGGAAGTCACCCCCGGGCGCGCTGAAAGGAGGCAATCAGGGTGCCGACTTCGCCACCGGCTTCAAGGCGGCCCAAGGTGCAGACGGTGCGTTGGCGGGGTTTACCTTCTTCGTTGCGGAAAGACTCCGCCAATTGGTCGTAGCGCCGATTCCCGGATTGGGTGACCATGATCAAGATGGGATTGAGTGTGGCTTAATCTCAAAACTTTAAAACTATCCCAACATGCAAAACGTGCCAAGACAAGCAATTTTTAACTTAAGACCGAAAAACGCCCTAAGTGCTTGAAGTCATTTATAGATTAGGTCGCGAAAACGGGATTTTTGAAGAAAGTTGTTGAACTTGAGGTACCCGGCTCTGCCTATCCGCCTTTGCAACACTTGCGGAAAACTTAGGCAGCCACAGCTTGCCGCGCACGCGCCTCACGCACCGCCTTCACGATCTGCTCTGGCCCAATCGGCGTGGTATTGAACTCGATGCCAAACGGCGCCAAGGCATCGCACACCGCGTTGGCGATAGCCACAGGTGGGGCGATCGCGCCGCCCTCACCAAGGCCCTTGACCCCAAGCGGATTGAGTGGCGAGCGGGTTTCCTGGTGGATCAGCGTGATGTGCGGCACGTCACTGGCGGTGGGCAGCAGGTAGTCCATCAGCGAGCCGGTCAGCAATTGGCCTTCGGCATCGTATTGCATGCCTTCGAGCAGGGCACCACCGATGCCTTGCACCGTGCCGCCGATGATTTGCCCTTCGGCTAACATGGGATTAACCACCACGCCGCAATCGTGGGCGATCGCGTAGTGCTGCAGCGTCACTTTGCCCAGTTCGATATCAACCTCCACCTGCACCGCGTGTGCCGCGTAGGACCAGGTGACCGTTGGCGCTTCCCAGTAATAGGTTTCTTCAAGCCCTGCCTCAACCCCAGGTGGACGCTGGTGATCCCAGCCAGGCCGCGCGGCGTGGGCGATATGGCCCAGGCTCAGCTCGCGGCCGGGAATGCCAGCGATGCCGACCCCGGTCGGGCGCAATTCAAGGTCGCCGGGCGAGCATTCGAGCATGTTTGCGGCGATGGCAAAAACCTTTTTCAACAGTTTTTCACTGGCCACATGCATGGCTGCCGATACGTGAACGGTCGAGCGGCTGGCGATGGTGCCGAAGCCCATCGGTATGGCGCCGCTATCGGCCAGTGCCACCACCACATTGGCCGGGTCAACCCTCCACAGGTCGGCGGCGATCTGCGAATAAATCGTTTCCATGCCTTGCCCTTGCGGGCAGGCGCCGCTGGCGACATATAGTTTTCCAGATGGCTCGATGCGTATGGTGGCGCCCTCGAAGGGTCCCACCCCGGTGCCTTCGGTGTAGACACCGAGGCCCAGGCCCAGGTAGACCCCGCGCTTGCGCGCCTCAAGTTGGCGCACCCGGAATGTCTCAATACCACCGACGGCTTCAATCGCCTTGGCAAGCGCAGCCGGATAGTCACCGCTGTCGTAGACCACCGGTTCACCGTCGCGGTACGGAATGCCGACTGCATAGGGCATGTCGGCAGGCCCCACCATGTTGCGCCGCCGCACCTCGGCCGGCTCCAGCCCGAGTTCACGCGCAATCAGGTCCATCATGCGTTCGATCGCATGTGCCGCTTCTGGCCGTCCGGCGCCGCGATAGGGTGCGTTGGGCACCTTGTTGGTGGCCACCACACGACCCCGCACACTCAGGTTGGGTACCTTGTAGGGGCCGGCAATGTGGCTGGCGGTGTTGTACGGAATGCCGATGCCGACAGGATTCCAGGCGCCGCAATCCATCACGAACTCATCGCGCAGGGCCAGCACGCGACCATTGGCGTCGAAACCGACCTCGACCTCATGCAATTGATCGCGCGAGTGGCAGGCGCTTTGCATGTGCTCGCGTCGGTCCTCAATCCACTTTACCGGCTTGCCCAGTTGCTGCGCTAGAAACGGCAGTAGCACGTCTTCCGGGTACACATGCCCCTTGCCGCCGAAGCCGCCGCCGACGTCCGGGGCGATGCAGCGCACGCTGGCCTCAGGCACCGCCAGGGTGGTAGCCACCTCGCGCCGCACCCAGTGCACCATCTGGGTGGACGACCAGATCGTGTAGGCGCTGGTGCGCTTGTCGTATTGAGCGATCACCCCGCGACATTCCATCGGCATGGCGGCATAGCGGTGGTGATAGAAGTTACGCTGTAGGCGGTGCGCCGAGTTGGACAAGGCCAGCGCCACGTCGCCCTTGGCGATTGAGAACTCGGCCAGCAGGTTGGTGCCGTAGCGCTCGTGCAGGATCGACGCGCCGGGTTCCAGTGCCGCCGTCGGATCAACCGCCGACGACAGCACTTCCAGGTCGAGTTCTACCAATTCGGCGGCATCCTCGGCGATGTAGCGATTTTCAGCTACGATCACCGCGACAGCCTCGCCCACATGGCGTACTTTGTCGAAAGCCAGCAGCGGCTGGCGCGGATCGATGATCTTGTGCTTGACCTTGGTGCGCCATTTGCTCGGCAACGGAAGTTGCTGGTCGCCCACCGCCGGCAGCACTTCCTGCAACTCCAGGCCACTCATGGCCAACCAAACACCCGGCAATGCGCGCGCGCGCGTCAGATCGACCCCGCGGATGCGCGCATGCGCATGCGGGCTGCGCACAAAGGCCACATGGCCCATGCCTGGCAACACCATGTCGGCTATAAACTGGCCTTCGCCGATGAGCAGGCGGGCATCTTCGCGCCGCGCCACCGATTGACCTACAAAACCCTGCGATTGGGCGTGTGCCATCAAATATCCTTGGTTCAATAGGGGTGGAGTGGTCGGTACGGTTCGGCCGACTATTGCTAATTTAATCAATAAAATTATAATATCTTTGATATACGAAATAATCTATTGTGGACAAGCATTTCTTGACTGGTTACTTAGGCAAAGCCCATCTCCCCACTCATTCTTGAAAGCGTCAAGCTTTGAAACCGCCCCCCTTTTCCTACTACGCACCCGACAGTGTCGATGCAGCCGTTGCCCTGCTGGCTAGCCATGCTGGCGAGGCACGTCTTCTCTCCGGCGGCCAGAGCTTGGTGCCGATGCTCAACTTTCGCTTGCTGGCGCCCACCGCTTTGATCGACTTGGCGCGCATCCCCAACCTTGCCTATGTGCGCCACGAAAACGGCACGGTGGCCATCGGAGCGATGACGCGCCAGCGCCATGTCGAAAATTCCGATATTGTTGCCCAGCAGCTACCCCTGTTGCGTGAGGCGCTGGGCTGGGTGGGCCACCTGCCAACGCGCTCGCGCGGCACCATTGGCGGTTCCCTCGCGAATGCTGATCCTAGCGCCGAACTGCCGATGGCGCTGCTGGCGCTCGACGGTTCTGTGGTCGCCGCCGGGCCAGGCGGTCGCCGCACCATCGCCGCCACCGACCTGTTCAATTCGATGTTCAGCACCCATCTCGCATCTGACGAGATTTTGATCGAGGTACGCATCCCTGTGATGGTGCCCGGCAGCGGTTTCGCCATCGAGGAACATGCGCGCCGCAAGGGTGACTTCGCTATCGTCGGGGTGGCCGTGGTGGTGCAACATGAGGGCGACCGCTGCCTGCGCGCACGAATCGCCGCTTGCGGCGTCGGTAGTGTCGCAGTGCGTCTAAGCGGTGCCGAGCAGATTCTTGAACGCAACGGACTGGGACCGGCGGCGATCAATGCAGCGGCGGCCAGCGCCGCTGCCGAGATCGATCCGCTTACCGATCCGAATTCCTCGGCCGACTATCGTCGACACCTGACTGGCGTGCTGCTGGGGCGCGCACTGCGCCGAGCCGCCGGATTGAGTCCCGTTGCCATCCACTGAGAACACAATGAACGAAACCAGCCCCGAATTGGTTGAAATCAGCCTGATCGTCAACGGCAAGCCGCGCACTGGCCGATGTGAGCCGCGCAAGTTGCTGGTAGATTTTTTGCGCGAAGACTTGGCGCTGACCGGTACACATGTCGGCTGCGAGCACGGCATTTGCGGTGCTTGCACCATCCTTATCGATGGTGAAGCTGCGCGCTCCTGCATCACGCTTTCGGTGCAGGCCAACGGCGCTGAACTTGTCTCTATCGAAGGCCTCGCGCAGGGCGGCGTATTACATCCCCTGCAGCAGGCATTCGCCAAATTTCACGGCCTGCAATGCGGCTTTTGCACGCCCGGCATGCTGATAACCGCGATCGACTTTCTGCGCGTCAACCCAACGCCTACTGAAGAAGAAGTGCGCGACGCTATGTCGGCCGTGTTGTGCCGCTGCACAGGATATCAGGGCATTGTGGCAGCCGTGATGGCAGTCGCGCACGCTTCTTCTCCAGCCGCGTCCACCTGATTGCCGTAACCCCTGTCAAGGGCTGCGGTGGCCACAAGCCGCCTTGGCTCGAGAGGGTAGGCCTTTGGGTCGCTGCAAACCCTGGATCCGCACGGCCAAAAGCACTTAGCGGTCTTAAACCTGTGCCATGCTTACTTATGATCAGGTGGGTGGAATTCCTATATCCAGCCCCAACACTCTTTGCTCTTTGGCAGGAACTGGCCTACCGGTGATTCGCGGCGGGCCACAGGTCACCGCCCAGGCAAAAAATTCGCCGTCAAGCCAGCTCGTACCAAGACAGATGCAAAGCTGGCTTGAGGCTTTGGTCAGAAGACATCGTGGCCACACACGCCCCGATCTTCAGGCGTGTTTGCGAATGGCCGCGGCCAGCACATCCACCATCTGCGCAATGTGCGCCTCTTGCACGATGTACGGCGGGCACAGCACCAAGTTTTCGCCGGCCGGGCGCACCAGCACGCCTTGGGCAAAGCACTCTATAAAAATGTCGTAAGCCCGTTTTCCCGGCAAGGCCGACGGCGCCACCTCGACCGCCCCGGCCAAGCCCAAGGTGCGCACACCCACCACCGTGGGCAAGCCCCTGAGCTGGCTGTGCATGGCGTCACCCAACACCCGGCCCATCTGGCCTGCGCGGGCAAACAGCTGCTCGTCTTCAAAGAGCTTGAGCGTGGCAATGGCCGCCGCGCACGCCACGGGGTGGCCGGAGTAGGTGTAGCCGTGAAAAAACTCGATGGCGTGCTCGGGGCTGCCAGCGTTGGCCTGCATCATCTGGTTGTAAATGCGGTCGCTGCAAATCACCCCGCCCAGTGGAATGACGCCATTGGTCACGCATTTGGCGAAGTTGAGCATGTCGGGCACCACGCCGTAAAAGTCGGCGCCAAAGCCCGTGCCCAGGCGGCCAAAGCCGGTGATGACCTCGTCAAAAATCAGCAAAATGCCGTGCTTGTCGCAAATCTCTCGAAGCCGCTTGAGGTAGCCCTGCGGCGGGATGTACCAGCCGGCCGAACCGGCCACGGGCTCGACGATGATGGCCGCCACGTTGCTGGCGTCGTGCAGCGGCAAGATGCGCTGCTCCAACTCCAGCAGGAGGTCTTCTTGCCAAACGGGCTCTTGGCCGTGGATGTAGGCGTGGTTCACCGGGTCGTGAATAAAACGCATATGGTCCACGCGCGGCAGCAGCGCCGAGCCAAACACCTTGCGGTTGGCCGGGATGCCGCCCACGCTCATGCCGCCAAAGCCCACACCATGGTAGCCACGCTCGCGGCCTATGAAGACGTTGCGGTGGCCCTCGCCGCGCGCGCGGTGGTAGGCCAGCGCCACCTTCAGCGAGGTGTCTGCCGCCTCTGAGCCAGAGTTGCAAAACAGCACCTTGTTCAGATCCCCAGGCGCCATGGCGGCGATCATGTCGGCCGCTTGAAAGGCCTTGTCGTTGCTGGCCTGAAAGGCGGTGGCGTAGTCCAGGGTGTCGAGCTGCTGCTTGATGGCCTCGTTGATGGGCTGGCGCTTGTGGCCCGCGGCCACGCACCACAGGCTGGAGATGCCGTCGAGCACCTGGCGGCCGTCGTGCGTGGTGAAGTGCATGCCTTCGGCGGCCACCAACACACGGGGGTTGTGCGCAAAGCCGCGGTTGGGAGTGAAGGGGAGCCACTGGTGCTCCATGCTGAAGTCGGGGTAGCCCATGCGTGCTCCTGGTGTCAAACGGTTGGCATTGCGGCTCATTTTGGCAGCAGGCCAAGGGCTTAGCCGCAGGAAACACCCCACACCCAAGGGCCGCGCCCTTGCTGCGACAATCTTAAATTTATGAGTGCTTCATACATCCTCCAGCTTTCCTGCCCGGACCGCCCGGGCATCGTCCACGCCGTCTCTGGCTTTTTGTTTGAGCGAGGCGGCAACATCTTGGACGCCGCGCAATACGCCGACGACAAGGACGAAGACGCCACCGGCCTTTTTTTCATGCGCGTGGGTTTTGCCTGCGCACTGCCCGCCGAGCAGTTGCACACCGAGCTGGGCCAACTGGCTCAGGGCTTTGGCATGCACTGGAGCTTGCAGCAGGCCGAGCAGCCCATGAAAACGGTGCTGATGGTCAGCCGCGAGGGCCATTGCCTGAACGATTTGCTGTTCCGCTGGAAGTCGGGCCTGCTCAAGCTCGACGTGCGGGCCATCATCTCCAA
>Ga0209550_10002378_pt1 | contig 18086 bp, 14 predicted proteins | sample LauGreSuBDMM15SN_2_FD_187567 | JGI IMG/M metagenome (GOLD analysis project Ga0209550, IMG submission 187567) | Freshwater lake microbial communities from Lake Michigan, USA - Su13.BD.MM15.SN (SPAdes) (version 5) | ecosystem: Environmental > Aquatic > Freshwater > Lake | place: Lake Michigan...
TTCGTCATATTCGATTGCATAGCGATTGAGTCGTTCACGCAAATCCATGACCGGAACAATTTTGCCTCGCAGATTTATGACACCTTTTACAAACGTCGGCATCCGCGGCACTGGCGTAACAGGGCTTAAACGTATGATTTCGCGAACCTGCAAAATCGGCAGGCAATAGGCTTCATTCCCCAGATGGAAATTCAGATACTTTCCACCAGCAGCAAGTACATTGCCGCTATTTGATGATGCCGTCACATTTGCAGCCATTCCGCTCACCCTAAGTCGCATCAACTTTCCCAGTTATCTGCTTGAAGTTTAATGTCAAAACATTTTTTAGATACTAAGGGTAATCTTTTGGATATAATTATTATAACTTTTGATGAGCGGCGTGGCTTTATCACCGATTGCGCCGTTCACGGCCATCCCCATTTAAATAACGTTGCCCTGAAACAATTCTGTCATATTTATGGCGAGAGTTTCCTTGATACACTATAGGATGTGTCTGTATGGCGATGGCATACCTATTTATTGCGCCGGGCCCAGTCGGGCGCAATAATGCCCAAGCGGTCAAAGGCGCCCAGATATGCCAAAGGGGCATAGCTGTCTTCCCGCTTTCTTGGGTTCTGTCGCAGGCCGCTCGGGGATTTACTGCTCAGGCACCAGTGAAGGCCACGCCCATGATCAAAGCCGACCCAGATGATCCTTTCGCTGAAATCCGTGACGCCGTAGCGCGGCTTTGCGCCCAGTTTCCTGCGCCCTATTGGCGCCAGATGGACCGCGAACAGGCCTATCCCACAGCATTCGTGCAGGCGCTGACGCAGGCGGGGTATTTGGCGGCGCTGATCCCCGAAGCCTATGGCGGCGCTGGCCTAAGCCTGTCGGCGGCGGCGGCGATATTGGAAGAGATCCAGCGCGCGGGGGCCAACGGGGCCGCTTGCCATGCGCAAATGTACATCATGGGCAGCCTGCTGCGGCACGGGTCCGAGGCGCAAAAGGCGCAATACCTGCCGCAGATTGCCAGTGGTGCTTTGCGCTTGCAGGCCTTTGGCGTTACCGAACCGGGCAGCGGCACCGACACGACCTCGATCACCACCTTTGCCGAAAAGCGCGGTGATCATTACGTCGTCAACGGGCAAAAGGTTTGGACCAGCAGGGCCGAACATTCCGACCTGATGCTGCTTTTGGCCCGCACCACGCCCAAAGATAAGGTCGTCAAGCGCACCGACGGGCTTTCGGTTTTCCTTGTTGATATGAAACAGGCGCTGGCGGGGGGTATGACGATCCGCCCGATCCGCACCATGATGAACCATTCCACCACCGAAATCTTCTTTGACAATGTGCGTGTGCCAGCTGAAAATCTGATCGGCGAAGAGGGCAAGGGCTTTCGCTACATCCTGTCGGGCATGAATGCCGAACGCATCTTGATTGCCGCCGAATGCATTGGCGATGCCAAGTGGTTTACCCAGAAATCCACCGATTACGCCAATGAACGGAGGGTTTTCGGCCGCCCTATTGGCCAAAACCAAGGCATCCAATTCCCCATCGCGCGCGCCTATGCGCAGATGCGCGCGGCTGAGTTGATGGTGAAACACGCCGCATCATTATTTGAAGCGGGCCGCGATTGCGGGGCCGAAGCGAACATGGCCAAGATGCTGGCGGCAGAGGCGTCTTGGGCCGCGGCAGAGGCTTGTGTGCAAACCCACGGCGGCTTTGGCTTTGCCGAGGAATACGACATCGAGCGCAAGTTCCGCGAAGCGCGCCTGTATCAGGTGGCCCCCATATCAACCAACCTGATCCTGTCGCATCTGGCCGAGCATGTGCTTGGCCTGCCAAGGTCTTACTAACATGGCCGGACCGCTTTCAGGGCTTTTGGTTGTGGCCATCGAACAGGCGGTCGCTGCCCCCGCTTGCACGGTGCGTTTGGCCGATGCCGGTGCGCGGGTGATTAAGATTGAACGCGAAACGGGCGACACCGCGCGCCACTACGACCGCGCCATCCACGGCACCAGCGCCTATTTTGCTTGGCTCAATCGTGGCAAGCAAAGCGCTGTGCTGGATATCAAAGCCGCAGACGACCGCGCCGTGATCGAAGCGATGGTGTCGCAAGCCGATGTCTTTGTGCAAAACCTTGCCCCCGGTGCGGCTTCACGGCTGGGGCTGGGTGCGGCTGAACTGGTGGCGCGCTTTCCCCGCATCATCGCTGTCGACATTGTGGGTTACGGCCAAGACACAACCGCCCGCGATATGCGTGCCTATGATATGCTGATCCAAGCTGAAAGCGGGATGTGTGCTGTTACGGGCACAGCTGAAACGCCTGTGAAGGTGGGCGTGTCATTGGCCGATGTGGCGACCGGCATGACAGCCCATGCCGCCGTTTTGGAAGCGCTGTTGGAACGTGCGCTGACGGGCAAGGGCAAAGCGATTGAAATCGCCATGTTTGATACGATGGCGGATCTGATGTCAGTGCCCCTGCTGCATCATGATTACGCCCACAAAGACTCGCCGCGCGTGGGGCTTAGCCATGCGTCCATTTATCCCTACGGGTCGTTTGACTGCAGCGATGGGCAGGTGGTGGCCGTGGTGCAAGCCCCGCAAGAATGGGTGCGCTTTTGCATCAGTGTTTTGCGCCGCCCTGATCTGATCCATGACCCACGCTTTGTCGACAACCCAGCACGCGTCGCCCATCGCGCAGAGCTAGAGGCGATCATACACCCCGTCTTTGCAGCCCAAACCCAAGCGGGCATGATTGCCACGCTGGAAGCAGCTGATCTGCCTTGGTCGCGTGTCAGCACTGTCGCTGACCTATCCGCCCACCCAGCCTTGCGCCGAATGGCGGGCCAAGTGGCGGGCGGGGATTTTGCGGGGGCCGTATCGCCCTTACGTCGCGATCTGGTTGCAGGCCCCGTGCCCGAACTGGGACAACACACCGACGCCATACGGGTGGAGTTTACCCAATGACCCAAGCTCCGCTGGATATTGACCACCTGCGCCAATGGATCGGCCGGACCGAGGAGGCGGAAGACACCGTATCCCCCCGTTTGGTCGCAGGCTATCTGGCCGTGCTGGATGATCCGCAGCCGCAGCGCGCCTTGGGGGATCTTGCCCCCTTGGCCATTCACTGGTGCCTTGCGCCCGAAACCCGCCCCATGTCGCAACTGGGGCTAGACGGCCATCCCAAGCGCGGCGGCTTGCTGCCACCCGTGCCTTTGCCGCACCGAATGTGGGCGGGGGGCAAGATTGATCTGGCGGGCCGCTTTACTGTGGGCGATGTGATCACCCGCCACTCAACAGTGCAGGACGTCACCGTAAAAACAGGTCGCAGCGGAACGCTGTGTTTTGTGGCGGTCGATCATGCCTTTCATGGCCCGCAGGGTCTGATCCTGACCGAGCGGCATGACATCGTCTACCGCGCCGCGCGCGACCCGAACGCGCCGCCGCCCATGATCCCGCAGGCCCCTGTCGGGCGCTGGTCTTACAGCGTTATGGCTGACCCCGTGCTGCTGTTTCGCTATTCCGCCCTCACCTTCAACGGCCACCGCATCCATTACGACCGCAACCATGCGATCACCTCCGAAGGTTACTCTGGCCTCGTCGTTCACGGCCCGCTGCAAGCCACGATGATGCTGGAATTCGCGGCAAAACTGCGTAGCACTCCACCCGCCACCTTCACCTTTCGCGGCATCAGCCCGCTGATGGACGGCGCGGCCTTTACGGTCAACGCCGATGAAACCCCCCAAGGTCTGCACCTTTGGACCGCCGCCGTCGATGGCCGCCTGTGCATGGAGGCGCAGGCGGTCTGGGCTTAACGAAACTCAAAACAGGCACCGGCCCAAGGCCGCGCCTTCACCATAGGGAGATGCAAGATGATCAGGTTAGGCGTTGACGTCGGCGGCACCTTTACGGACCTCGTGCTAGAGGCGGTGGGGGCAGACGGTCGGCAAGAGGTGTTCGTGCACAAAGTGTCCAGCACGCCGCAAGACCAGTCGATTGGCGTGGTGCAGGGTGTGGTGGAATTGTGCGCCATCGCGGGCATTCAACCCGGCCAGATCGACGCGCTGTTTCATGGCACAACCGTTGCCACCAACATCGTGATCGAACGCGACGGGGCCGATGTGGGCATGATCACCACCAAAGGCTTTCGCGACATCTTGCACATGGCGCGCCACAAACGGCCGCACAACTTCTCACTCCAGTTCGACGTGCCGTGGCAAAGCGCTCCGTTGATCAAGCGCCGCAACCGTATTGCGGTGACCGAACGCATAATGCCGCCGACGGGCATCGTGGAAACGCCGCTGAACCTTGACGAGGTGGAACAAGCCGCCGAACTTTTCGCTCAGCGCGGGCTGCAAGCGGTGGTGATCGGCTTTTTGTTCTCGTTCTTGAACAACGACCACGAATTGAAAGCCAAAGAGATCGTCAAGCGCGTGATGCCCGACGCTTTCATCTGCGCCTCGTGCGAGGTGGTGAACACGATGCGGGAATATGAACGCTTCTCGACCGCCGCGATGAACGCCTATATCGGGCCGCGCACGGCGGGGTATCTCGACAATCTGCAACGCCGTCTGCGCGAGGCGGGCGTGAACGCCTATGTCCGCATGATGCAGTCGAACGGTGGGGTTTCCACGGTGGAACAGGCCAGCAAGAACCCCGTGGGCCTGCTGCTATCAGGCCCTGCGGGCGGTGTGATCGGCGGGCGTTGGACGGGGCAGGCTTGCGAACAGGGGCAGGTGATTACGATCGACATCGGCGGCACCTCGGCTGACATTTCGGTTATTCGCGATGGCAACCTGACGATCAAGAACCCCCGCGATACCGAAGTGGCCGAAATGCCCGTGCTGGTGCCGATGATTGACATTGACGCCATTGGCGCAGGCGGAGGGTCTATCGCCTATGTCGACAGTGGCGGGGCATTTCGGGTTGGGCCACGTTCAGCCGGGGCCGAACCCGGGCCTGCGTGCTATGGCAAAGGCGGGGTGGAGCCCACCGTGACCGATGCCCAAGTGGTGTTGGGCCGTTTGGACCCAGAGCAGTTCTTGGGTGGCGGGCTTAAGATTGACCCCGCCTTGGCGGAAGCTGCGATTAGATCGAAGTTGGCAGAGCCGTTGGGCCTGTCGGTCAAGGATGCAGCGCTGGGCGTTTTGCGCATCATCAACAACCACATGGCGCTTGCAATTGCGTCCAATTCAGTGGCGCGCGGCATTGACCCGCGCGGCTTTAGCCTGATGGCCTTTGGCGGCGCAGGCCCCCTGCACGGCGTGGCACTGGGCGAGGCGATTTGGGCCAAGAACGTCATCTCTCCGCTGCACCCCGGCATCACGGCGGCAATGGGGCTTTTGGTGACAGAACCGCGCTACGAATTCACCCGTTCGTCTTTGTCGATCTTGCAAGCGGGCGATACCAGCAGCTTTGCCCAGATTGGCGCGGTGTTTGACAAGCTGCAGGCCGAAGCCAAGGCGCAGTTGGATAGTGACGGCATTCCCGCCGCCGCCCAACGCTTTTCGCGCATCGCGGAATGCCGCTATGTGGGGCAAGGGTTTGAGTTGCGCGTCGATGTGCCCGAAGGGGTGTTCACGGCCGAAAAGGCCGCAGGCGTTGCGAAAGCCTTCTATGCCGTGCACCGGACCGAATACGGCCATGCCTTTGAGGATCAAGCGGTTGAGGTTGTCACCCTTCGCGTGATCGGCACGGCCTCTGCCGATACGTTACGTTTGCCCGCGCTGGAAAAGGGCGGGCGCAGGAACCCGTCGGATGCGGCCCTTTACGCCCGCATGACCACCTTTGACGATGGCCAAACGCTGGAAACCCCGCGCTTTGATCGCACCAAACTAAAGGCCGACGATGTGGTGACAGGCCCTGCCATTGTCACGCAAACAAACTCAACCACCGTGATCCCCAAAGGCTACACCGCCACTGTGATGCGTTTGGGTGACATTGTGATCAGCCGCAACGGAAAGGAGTCCTAAGCCATGAGCAAGACAATTGATCCGATCACGCTGCAAGTCATCGGTGGTGCGCTGCACGCGATCGCAGAACAAATGGGCAATGTGCTGTACCGGATGTCCTATTCCTCGATCATTCGGGAAAGTCAGGATCTGGGGGCTGGGCTGTTTGATCTTGATTACAACACGCTGTGCGAAAGCGATTCCACGCCTATGCACATCGGCTCGATTCCGGGCTATCTGCGCGGCATTGAAAAAAGCATCCCGCTGTCAGACTGGCACGAAGGCGATGTGGTGATCCACAACCACCCCTATTTTGGCGCCAGCCATTCGCCCGACATCGGCATCGTCATGCCGATCTTTTACTGCGGCGAGTTGGTGGGCTTTTCGGCCAACACCGCCCACCATCTAGACATCGGCGCTGCCACCCCGGGCTTGATCATCGACGTGCCCGATGTGTTCGCCGAAGGAATGTTGCTGAACGGCTTGAAGCTGGTCGAAGCCGGCAAGCGCAATGACACGCTGTGGCGCTATATCAGCGGCAACACCCGTGTGCCCGGATTGGTGATGCGCGACCTTGAAGCGCAGATTGCCAGCGCTGAACTGGGCGTCAAGCGGTTCTGCGAGCTGATGGACACCTATGGCCGCGCCACGGTGGAGCAAGCGTCGAAGCAGTTGATGGATTATTCCGAAAAGATGCTGCGGCGCGAAATCGCCAAGATCCCTGACGGGGAATATGTGGCCGAAGGGTTCCTTGACGACGATGGCCGCACAAGGGGCGTGCATCTGCCGATCAAGGTAACCGTGCGCGTGACGGGCGACGATGTCGAGGTTGATATGACGGGTTCGTCACCACAGGTGCCCACGGCCTATAATGTGCCCTTCGAAGGCTCGACCAAGGTTGCGTGCTACTTTGCCTTTCGCGCGCTGCTGTTGGATACCTACACCAACACCGAATATATCCCGCAAAACGAAGGCTCTTTCCGCCCTGTGAAAGTGACGGCCCCCTTGGGCTGCATCTTTAATCCTATCGCCCCTGCGGCTTGCGAGGCGCGGTTCAACCAGATCCAGCGCATCGTTGACCTGATCATCAAAGCGCTGGCCCCCGTGCTGCCCGACAAATGCACCGCCGGAAACGCCGCCTGCCTGTCGTTTGCCAGCTATTCCGGCGTGCGCGACACCGGCGATTACTGGGTGTTGATCGAGGTGAACGAGGCGTCTATGGGCGGGCGTCCAAAATCGGACGGCCCCGATACGATTGAAGAGTTGATGCGCAACACCCGCAACAACCCGCTGGAAGATTTGGGGATGCACCTGCCCGTCATCTGTGACCGCTACGAAATTCGCGACGATGTGTTTCCGGGGGCAGGAGAGTTTCGCGGCGGCATGGGCGTCGTCAAATCGCAGCGCTTCTTGGTGCCGGGCTTTATGACCCACGAAAGCGACCGCAACGAGGATGTGCCATGGGGCATCTTTGGAGGTGGCGAGGGCGTGACCGCCGCCGTGCGCATGCACAACCACACCAAAGATACCCCGCCGATCGACGTGCCTGCCAAAATCTCGGGTCTGCGGGCAGAGGCGGGGGATGTGATCACCTATCTATCCCCCGGCGGCGGCGGCTATGGGCCCAGCTTGAAGCGTGATCCGAACAAGGTGCTGGATGACCTGCTGGATGGCTACATCACCCCCGACCACGCGCGCGATGTTTACGGCGTTGTCGTCAAGCCCGTGACCAACGGCTACCAGTGGGGCCTTGATCTGCCCGCCACAGCCAAGCTGCGCGCCAGCTTGACTATGGCTTGACACCGGGGGGCTAAGGCCCGTCAGTAAGGGGGCGGTGCGGTGGGGAAACCCTGCCGCCCGCCCTTTTGCATTGGGGCTTGGGCCATGGACCTGCGCGACTTTCAGTATTTCATCGCCATCGCCGAGACGGGCAGCTTTTCCAAAGCGGCCATGGCGCACACCATTGCCCAATCGGCCCTAAGCCGCCGCATCCGCGACCTAGAGGCGGATCTGGGCGTTTCCCTGTTCTACCGCAACGGGCGTGGCGTGGTCGTGACCGAAGCGGGGGCCACCTTTCTAACCCGCGCGCGCAGCATCTTGGCGGATGTGGCGCAAATCAGGTCAGACCTGAACGCCAGCCACGCCACCTTGCAAGGCGTGGTGACGCTGGGGGTTCCGCCATCCGTCGGGCTGGTGCTGCTGGCGCCATTGCTGTCGCAGATCAGGAACGATTTTCCGGGCATTCAGATGCGCGTGTTGGAAGGGTTCAGCGGCTATGTTGCCGAATGGCTTGCCAGTGGGCGGGTTGATCTGGCGGTGCTGTATAAAGTGCGCGCGGGCACCTTTCCCGATGCCGAGCATTTGCTGTTTGAAGATATGCACCTGATCTCGTCGCGCCATGCGCGCGCCATTGGGCAAGGGGCCACCGTGGCCCTGCGTGACCTTGTGGGCGAGGATTTGGCCCTACCCGGCGCGCCGCATGGGTTGCGCATTCTGGTGGATGAAGCCTGTGCGCGCGCCCAAGTAAGCCTGTCTGTCGCGATGGAGTTGGAAACCCTGCCCACCATTCGCGGCCTTGTCGCCACGGGCACGATCCGCACCATTTTGCCCGTCACCGCCGTTCAGGCCGAATTGCAAAGTGGAGAGTTGGTGGCGCAAAAAATCACAGGCCCTGTGATCAGCCGCGAACTGATCTTGGTGCACGCCCCCCAACGCGCCCAAGCCCCTGCCACGCGCGCCGTGGTACAATTGATCCGCGCGCATATCGAACAGCTGCTGGAATCGGGTGCTTGGTTGGGGCGGGTCTAGCGGCCTGTCAGGCTGGCGCGGTAGCCGCTGGGGGTTTGGCCGAACATCGCCTTGAACAGGCGCGAAAACTGGGCCTGATCGGAAAAGCCAAAGCGATAGGCGATGTCTGACATTGGGCCGGGGTTTGACATCGCCAGCAAATTGCGCGCCGCAATCAGGCGCTGTTCGCGGATCAGTTGCGACACCGTTGCGTTGCCGTCAGCGAAAAGCTCGTGCAGGTAACGCTTGGAAATGCCGCAGGCATCGGCCACCAAATCGGGCGACAGGTCAGGGTTTGACAGGTTGCGGCGGATCACCTCTTCGGCGCGTTTCAGATGCGCCGTGCGCACAGCACTTTGCGCCCCATCGGCCATCTCGCCGTTGCGGTCGATTGCCAAAGCCAACAGTTCGATCAAGTGCCGCCCCAATACATCGCCCGCTGCCGCATCATTGGGGGCTTGGGCTTGGACCTGTTGGGCCATGGTGGTGAACAGGCCACCCAACCCATCCCGCCCGTCAAAGACTTGAGCGCAAAAGCGGTCAGGGCTGCGCAGGCGTTGGGTTAGCACGGGCTTGGCGACTTTCAGCACGCACAGATCATTCGCCGCCTCATAGGAAAAGCGGTAAGGCTCGTCGCCCCGTTCCAGCAAAAACCCACCCGGATCGCAGCGCACCTCGCGCCCCAATTGGCGAAAGGTGACGGGGGCGCGGCGGGGAATGGTGATCAGATATTGCTCTTCGCAGGTTCCCGCGATGTGGCGCGGGTGGCGTTCGTATTGCACCGGTTCGGTTTGCAACCGCGACAGTGACAGATCGCCTAGGCTTTGGTGTTCCAACTGGCCGTCAAAGCGGGCCGCATCGCGAAAGGTCAATTGCAGCGGAAAATACACATCCGCGATCACGCCATTCCAGTGCCCCGCCCGCGCTGCGGGTGGCAGGTTGGATGTGCTGTGGCGCATAAGTGTCAACGCGCTGCCCCCCCTTGGGCCCAGATGATCGAACTATGCTTGGGCAAAGCGATCTTCTTTGCAAGGGGATTCGGGCCCTGTGGTGGTGGGTGACCAAGGAAGTGCGCGGGCTGACAAATCCTTGTTCGCTGTGGCGCAAGACGTCTGCGCGGGAATCGGGCAGGCTGGCCTGTGAAGGGGCAGGGTTTGCCCCGCCGTAAGCCTGACCCTTTGTTAGAAAGAGCGTCCGATGTCCAATTCGAAGGTAGATCCCATTACCCTTTCCGTCGTGCGCGGCGTGCTGGAAACCACGCAGCGCGAAATGACGCTGACGCTGGAACAAACCGCGCGCTCGTCGGTGTTCAATCTGGCACATGATTACTCAACCGCGCTGTTCAACGCCACGCCAGAGATGATCTTGCAGGGCCAAGACATTCCGATCCACCTAGGCTCGCTCATCCCCGCCATGAAATCGGTCGCCAAGTATTTTGAGGGCGACATTCACGACGGCGACCTGATCTTGCACAACGATCCAGAATATGGCGGATCGCATATCATCGACACCTGTATGTATTACCCCGTCTTCTACCAAGGCGAACTGGTGTTTTGGACGGTGTGCAAAGGCCACCTGACAGACATCGGCGGCCCCGTGCCTGCAGGCTATAACCCCGCCGCCACCGAGATTTATGCCGAAGGCCTGCGCATCCCCCCATTGAAGCTTTGGGACAGGGGCAAGCCGCGCAACGATGTGATCAATCTTCTTCTGTCGAATATGCGCGCGCGGCGCGACCAGCAAGGCGACTTCAACGCGCTGATCGGGGCTTGCAAGGTCGGCGCGCGGGCTTTGATTGCGCTGATGGACAAATACGGCAAAGACACGGTGCAAACCTGCATCGCAGAACTGCTCAACATGGCCGAAGCGCATATGCGCAGCCTGATCGCCAAGGTGCCCGATGGCACCTATACCGGCACGGCCATTCTGGAAGACGCAGGCCACGGCTTTGGCGATTTTGACATCACGGCCACTGTCACGATCACGGGCGACAGTTGCCACATCGCCATTCAATCGCCGCCGCAAATTCCGTATTTCATCAACAGCTACGAAGGCAACAGCCACTCTGGCGTCTACCTTGGCCTGATGATGTTCGCCCAACTGCCTCCGCCGTATAACGAGGGGCTGTATCGCTGCGTGTCGACCGACATGGGCCCCAAGGGCACTTTGTGCAACGCCAAGTCGCCTGCCCCCCATATGAACTGCACCACCACGCCGATGGAAACGCTGACCGATGCCGTGCGCTTGGCCTTTGAACAGGCCGCCCCTGATAAGGTTTCGGCAAGCTGGGGCCATGCCAATGGCTGCAACATTGCAGGCTGGGATAAGCGCCATGACGAGGAATATGTGACGATGGTTCTGGCCTCGATCATTTCAGGCGCTGGGGCTACGGCCAACCAAGACGGTTGGCACGCTTGCGGGCCAGAGTGCTGCTTTGGCGCGCTGACCTCGGGCGATATTGAGATGCTGGAGCATTCCTACCCCATCATCATCCACCGCTATTCGCTGATGGAAGACTCCGGCGGCGCTGGGCGTAACCGTGGCGGTTCGGGGACGTGTTGGGAGGTGGAGCCGCTGGACACCCCCATGACCCTGATCACCTTTGGCGAAGGCCGCCGCATTCCCGCTATGGGGGCCGCAGGCGCAAAATCGGCTATGGTGGCACCCAAGGTCGGTTCGCTGGAACTGACGCGCAACGGCAAGACCGAAGTGATCACCAACAACGTCATCGAAACCATCCACCCCGGTGAACGCGCCGCCAACCGCAACCCTGGGGGCGGCGGGTTCGGGCTGGCCTTTCAGCGCGACATCGCCCGTGTGGTCGATGATGTGCGCAACGGGTTGGTCAGTGAAAAGGGCGCGCGCCTAGATTATGGCGTGGTCTTTGCCAATTTCGCAGCCCTAGAGGTTGACCACCACGCCACCGCCGCCCTGCGCGCCACCGCCGCTTGATCAAGGACAAAGCCATGCAAAACCAATATCGTCTGGGCATCGACGCCGGCGGCACCTTTACAGACTTCATCCTTGCCGACCGCAAGGGGGATGTGCGCATCTTCAAGGCCCTATCGACCCCGCAAGACCCGACCCTTGCCATCCGCAACGGTTTGAAACTGATCGAGGAAGAGACGGGCATTTCAGCGACTGAGATCGTCTCGAACGCCGATTTGTGCATCAACGGCACGACTGTGGGCCTGAATGCGCTGATCCAGCACAAGGGGGCCAAGGCTGGCCTGATTGCCACCAAGGGCCACGAAGACAGCATCGAAATTCGTTTGGGCCACAAGGAAGACGGCTATCGCTACGACCCAGAATATCCGCCTGCCACCATGCTGGTGCCGCGCTATCTGCGGCGCGGCGTGGCCGAACGGGTGATTTCCACGGGCGCTGTGCACACGCCTATGAACGAGGACGACGTGCGCGACGCCTGCCGCCATTTCATCCGTGAAGGTGTGGATTCGGTTGCCATCTCGTTCGTCTGGTCCGTTTTACACCCCGACCACGAACTGCGCGCCGCTGAGATTGTGCGTGAGATGATGCCGAACGTGCGCCTTACCGTGGGCAGCCAGCTTTATCCGCAGGTGCGCGAATATACCCGCACCTCGACCGCGATTGTGAACGCCTACCTTGCTCCGATCCTGACGCGCTATGTTGAAGCGGTGGATGGCTATTTCCGCAGCCTAGGGGCCAAGAACCCCGTGCGCTATTTCCAATCCAACGGCGGGTTGGCGGTGGGGTCTGTCGTGTCGGACCAGTCGGTTTATGCCATCAACTCTGGCCCAGCATCGGCCCCGCAGGCAGCACTTTACATCGCGGAACCTTGGGGGCTGAAGAATATCATCACGGTCGACATGGGCGGCACATCCTTTGACATCACGCTGACGCGGGATGGGCGGGCGAATGTGTCCAAGAACATCGACTTTCTGCGCTACCGCATCGGCATTCCGATGATTCAGGTGGAAACGCTGGGCGCGGGTGGCGGGTCGATCGGGTGGATCGATTCTATGGGCCTGATGCAAATGGGCCCGCAATCGGCGGGGTCTGAACCCGGCCCTGCGGCCTATGACCAAGGCGGCACACAGCCCACAACCACCGATGCCAATTTGGTGCTGGGGTATATCAACCCCGATGGGTTGGTGGGCGGGCGCTTGCCGTTGCACACCCAAAAGGCGCGTGACGCTATTAAGGCGCGTATCGCTGACCCCTTGGGATTGTCGGTGGAAAAGGCCGCTTACGGCATGTTCAACATCGTCAACAACAACATGGTCAACGCCATCCGCCGCGTGTCGGTGGAACGCGGCTATGACCCGCGCGACTTTGTGCTGAACTGCGCGGGCGGGGCGACGGGGGCGCATATCACGGCGCTGGCGCGGGAAATGGGGATCAAGCGGGTGCTGATCTCGAAACTCGCATCAGGGCTTTGCGCCTATGGGCAGATTATCTCGGATGTGAAGTACAACTACATGGCCCCAGCCCCGATCCGGCTGGATGCCGTGGGTGCTGCGCAAAAGCTGGATGGTCTGTTCAGCGGGTTGGAAACCAAGGGCGTGGCTGATCTGACCCGCGATGGCTTCACCCAAGACCGCATTTCCATCCGCCGTTCGCTGGATATGCGCTATGTCGGCCAAGTGCATGAATGCACGGTCGAAATCGACCCATTTGCGCTGACAGACGATGCGCTGATCAAACTGATCGAAGCCTTCCATGCCCGCCATGAAGAGCTTTACACCTATTCCGAACGCCAAAGCGTGGTCGAAATCGTCAACGTCGAAAGCGCCATCTGGGGGCGGGTTGATCGGCCCAATCGCATGACGGTGGCAAAGGGCAAAGGTGCTGCATCAGCCTTGGAAGGCACGCGCCCGATGATCTTTGATGCGGGTGCTGTCGCCCATGATGTGCCGGTCTATGCCGGTGCGCGTTTGGGGGCGGGCGATAAGATCATCGGGCCCGCCGTGATCGAAGAAATCACAACGACCCTTGTGATCGAACCCAATTGGCAGGCAGAGTTGCACGAAAGCGGCGTCTATCTTGTCGATATGATCGGCGCGTAAGGGGCGGAGGAAACCATGACTTTGCTAAACTGTGACATGGGCGAAAGCTTTGGGCTTTACCGCATCGGCGACGATGCAGGCCTGATGCCGCTGATTGATGTGGCCAACGTGGCCTGCGGCTTTCATGCGTCAGATTACAACCATATGCGATCCACCGTGCAACTGGCCAAACAGCACGGGGTCAAGGTGGGCGCGCATCCGTCGCTGCCCGACCTTCAGGGCTTTGGCCGCCGCGAGATGAAGATTGGGCGAGAGGAAATGACCAACTGCCTGATCTATCAGATCGGCGCGCTGAAAGGCTTTTTGCAGGCCGAGGGGATGGAGTTAAACCACATCAAACCCCACGGCTCGCTATACGGGATGGCGGCACGCATGGAAGACATCGCCCACGCCATCTGCGATGCTGTCGACATCTTTAAAGTGCCGCTGTTTGGCATGATCGGCACTTTGCACGAAACCATCTATCAGGCCCGTGGGCATAAGTTCCTGTCAGAGTTCTACGCCGATCTTGAGTATAACGATGCCGGTGGCTTGATCATCACCCGCGAACACCACGCGACCGACGAGGCGAAAGCCGCCGCCGCCTGTCTGCGCGCAATCACGCAAGGCAAAGTGACCAGCGTGGGCGGGGTTGACGTTAAAGTGCGGGCCGATACGATCTGCGTGCATTCTGATACGCCCAATGCCGTGGCCCTTGCCCAAGCGGTGCGCGGCGCCATCTCATCTCTTCCATCCAAGCGCTGAAAAGGCCTGAACCATGAGCAAACAAATCCTCTCGCCCCTGCCCGGCACTTTTTACAGCAAGCCAGCACCTGACCAACCCGCGTTCAAAAAGGTGGGCGACACGGTTGCCGTGGGCGATGTGATAGGTTTGATCGAAGTGATGAAATCCTTCCACGAGGTTGCCGCCGACCAAGCTGGCACCATCACCGCCTTTATCGCGGATGACGAAGAACCCGTCATGGCAGGCCAAGCGCTGATCGAACTGGCGTAACAATGGCCATCCAAAAGCTTTTGATTGCAAACCGGGGCGAAATCGCCGTGCGGATCATCCGCGCGGCGCAAGAGCTTGGGATTGCCACGGTGCAAGTGCATTCGGCGGCAGATGCAGACTCGCTGGCTGTGAAAATGGCGGATGAGGCGGTGAATATTGGCCCCCCGATGGCGTCAAAATCCTATCTCAACATCGCCAATATTCTGAAAGCCGCCGCGGATACGGGGGCCGATGCCGTGCATCCGGGGTACGGCTTTCTAGCCGAAAACGCCGATTTCGCCGATGCGGTGGAAGCGGCGGGGTTGATCTGGGTTGGGCCGAAAGGCAGCGCTATTCGGGTGATGGGCGATAAGGTCGCAGCACGGGTGGCCGCGCAATCGGCGGGTGTGCCTGTGGTGCCCGGTTCAGACGGGCGGATTGACGACCCCGATCAGGCCCGTGCCTTGGCGCTGAAAATCGGCTTTCCGGTGATGATCAAGGCCGCTGCGGGTGGCGGCGGGCGCGGCATTCGCATTGCCCAAGACATCGAAGAGTTTGACCGCCTTCTGCCCCAAGCCAGTGCCGAGGCGAAAGCCGCCTTTGGCGATGGTGGCCTGTATATGGAAAAGGTCATCGAACGCGCCCGCCATATCGAGGTGCAGATTTTGGGCGATGGCACCGATGTGATCCATTGCTTTGAACGCGAATGTTCGTTGCAGCGCCGCCGCCAAAAGGTGTGGGAAGAAGCGCCCTCTGCCGCTTTGCCGCAGGCGATGCGCGAAAAGCTGTGCGCTTCGGCGGTGGCTTTGGCCAAGGCGGTGCAGTATCGCGGCGCGGGGACGCTGGAATATCTGTACGACGATGCCTCTGGCGCGTTCTACTTTATCGAGATGAACACCCGCATTCAGGTGGAGCATCCGGTCACAGAAATGATCACCGGCATTGACCTTCTGCGCGAAATGCTGCGGATCGCGGGCGGGCAACCTTTGCGCTACAAACAAGCCGATGTGCGCCTGAACGGCCACGCGATCGAGGTGCGGATTTGCGCCGAAGACCCCGCGCAGGGCTTCAAGCCCGGTCCGGGTACAATCTCGACCCTGAAAGTGCCGGGCGGGCCTGGGGTGCGCTTTGATACGCTGCTGTATCAAGGCTACACCGTGCCGCCGTTTTACGATTCATTGCTGGGCAAGCTGATCGTGTGGGATGAAACCCGCGCGCAAGCCATCGCCCGCATGGCCCGCGCCTTGGGCGAGCTAGAGGTGGGCGGGTTGCCCACAACCAAACCTTTGCACCAAGCCCTTGCGCGCGATGCAGAGGTGCAAGCCGGAAAGTTCCACACCCGTTGGCTGGAACCTTGGCTGGACCAGAACGCAGACAGACTGGGTGAGGAGGCCTGAACCCCATGACAACCAGATACACATTCGGCGGCGACGAACATATCTTTGTGGAATGCAGCGAGGAAATGTCGCTAGAGGCGTTCTTTAAGGGCATGTCGATCACCACAGCCCTGCGCAACGCCAAGATCAAGGGCGTGACCGAGATTTGCCCCGCCAACGCATCATTCCAAGTGCGCTTTAACCCCGACATCATTGCCCCAGATGAGATGATGCGGCAGTTGAAAGCGCTGGAAGCGGTGGCGCAATCGGCCCCGTCAACGCTGAACACCCGCATCATCGAAGTGCCGGTCTATTACAACGACCCGTGGACGCATGAAACCGGCCAGCGCTTTCGCGAGCGGCATCAAGACCCAACCTCGACCGATATCGAATATACGGCGCGGATCAACAATCTGGATGGCATCGACGGCTTTATCAAAGCCCATTCCGGCGCGCCGTGGTTTGTGTCGATGGTGGGGTTTGTGGCGGGCTTGCCCTTCCTTTACCAGATGGTTGACCGCGACCGGCAAATCCAGTCGCCCAAATACCTGCGCCCGCGCACGGATACGCCGCGCCTGACTGTGGGCCATGGCGGCTGCTTTGCCTGCATCTATTCGGTGCGCGGTGCGGGTGGGTATCAGATGTTTGGCATCACACCCATGCCGATCTATGACCCGAACCAAACCACCAGCTATCTGCGCGACTTTATGTGCCTGTTCAAACCGGGCGACATTGTGAAGTGGAAGCCGATTGGCCGCGAAGAATACGATCACACCGTGGCCGAGGTTGACGCCGGCCGCTGGCAACCCCGCATTGCGCCGGTGACTTTCAGCTTGGAAGAGTTCGCCAAGGACATCGACGGCACCAATGCCCGCGTGATGGAGGCTCTCAATGGCCATTAATGTCCTCAAACCCGGCCTGTCGACCACGGTTCAAGACCTTGGCCGCCCGGGATACTATCACATCGGCATTCCCACTTCAGGCGGGATGGACACGCTGTCTTTGGCTGCGGCCAACCTGCTGGTGGGCAATGATGCGGGTGCTGCTGTGCTGGAAGCCGTGTTCATGGGGCCTGAGCTAGAGTTCACCCAAGACGCCATGGTTGCCGTGACGGGTGCTGATCTTCCGCCCAAGGTTGATGGGCAAGAACAGCCCTGCTGGACGGCGTTTAATGTCAAAAAGGGCCAGGTTTTATCCTTTGGCTTCCTGAAAAAGGGCGCGCGGGGGTATATCGCGGTGTCGGGCGGCATTGATGTGCCGGTCGTTCTTGGGTCGCGGTCAACCTATACTCTGGGCGCTTTGGGTGGATTTGAAGGGCGCAAACTTGCAGCGGGCGATGTGCTGCCCGTGGGGAAAGGCGCGCTTGTGGCCGAAGGCCGCAGCGTGGTCGAAGCCCTGCGCCGCGCACCGGGCGCGCCAGCTGAACTCCGGATGTTGCCGGGGCTTTATTGGCACCGCATCACCGAACAGGCCAGCAAGACATTTTTTGAAGACACGTGGAAAGTCGCCCCCGAAGCTGACCGCATCGGTTACCGCTTCAAGGCTGGTCGCCCGCTAGACTTTGTGCCGCGCACACCACCGTTTGGTGCGGGCTCTGACCCGTCCAATATCGTGGATGCCTGCTATCCCTATGGCTCGGTGCAGGTGCCTTCGGGCACGGAACCGATTGTTCTTCACCGCGATGCGGTGTCGGGCGGAGGCTATATGATGATCGGCACGGTGGTGTCGGCTGACATGGACCTGATTGGCCAATTGCAGCCCCATACTCCCACCAAGTTCGTGAAAGTCACGATGGAGCAGGCCCTGACCGCCCGCGCTGACCGTCGCAAGACGTTAGAGGCTATCGCCAAAGCCTTGGCATGATAGGATGTGGCGGGGCCTAGCCTCGCCACTTTCACGCCGCCCTGAACGGGCAACGAGGTTCCCTTGTCGTTTGCCCCCACCCCAAACCTAGCCGCCCCGCCCCACT
>Ga0209550_10002379_pt1 | contig 18084 bp, 17 predicted proteins | sample LauGreSuBDMM15SN_2_FD_187567 | JGI IMG/M metagenome (GOLD analysis project Ga0209550, IMG submission 187567) | Freshwater lake microbial communities from Lake Michigan, USA - Su13.BD.MM15.SN (SPAdes) (version 5) | ecosystem: Environmental > Aquatic > Freshwater > Lake | place: Lake Michigan...
TTGGCATTGAAGAAAATCCTGTAGTCAAAATTAGTGTTCACCCAAATCCAACTAATGATATACTTAATATAAAAGTAGATACTTTTTTATCAGGTGCGGACTATGAAATATATGACAATCTCGGAAGATCACTATTAGATGGAAAAATAAAATCAGAAAACACAAGTATCGATATTTCACTCTTGTCAAAAGGCATCTACTATTTAAGTATCGGAGGATATTTGAATAATGTAATGAAAATAGTTAAACAATGAAACCAGCCCATAACAGCACCTACCCAAAAGGCGGGGTTTCGTGTTCCAAAGACAGTTTTGTAGTTAATCTAACATTAGTTTTTCAAATCAAGTTTTGTGGTAAAAGTCCCGCCCTTCGCAAAGCCGAAAAACGTTATGAAACCTAAAAAAACTGTTTATGGCTACTCGCCATTTTTTATCCCTAAAACACTACTTATGCATGAACCAATTGGTTCCGTCATCAAAATAAGCTTTAAATTCTGAGTTTACAGGCGTACCATGTAAAATACAATTGTGATACTTTTTCCGTAATATATAATTAAAAGCCCCCATATCTCCAGTAAATGATGTGGTGTTGTCTGAATTATAGTTTTTATGAATCTGCCAAATAGATTCAATTAAAGGTTTAATGGTTTGAAGAGTACCACCGATAACGCCACAATTTAACAAACGATTCGACTTATTTTCAGATTCGACTTCAGCATAATCTTTAATTTTACTTCTTAAATGGGAACCGTGCAATTGCATCCATTCGTTATCCCAATTCGTAGGTTCATCGCCACAAAAAACAAAATCGGAATTAGCTGTAAATAAAGGTTGAACAAACGGGTTTTTTAAAACCAAAACATCCGATACATCCGTCACAAATAACGATTCAATTGTATCGGAATATTTTTCTAAGAATTGGCTATATACAAAATATCTATAAACATTTGGATTAAAACGAATATGATGTGCTATTTTAATAAATAGTAAATGTGCTGATTGGTGTTTTAAAACCGTTTCTTCAGAAAAATTGTTATGAAAAATAATGGCTTGAAGATTTAATTTCGCGATAGAATTCGCCCATTTTTCAATGATTGAAAAATCATCGTCAGAAAGCATTTGACTTCTATTTACATCAAAAACACCTGAAATATGGCATCCCAATATAACGTTATTTGACAATTGAAGGTTTGAAGGGATTTCCATTTAACTCAAATTATTTAATTTTACTTTTGCACTTATGCTGTCTGGATTATTTCTGTAATAAACATACGTTCGTAAATCTAATTTTTCTACAAAATATAATTTTTCTGCACATTCGTAAAAATGAGCATCAGCGCCGTACATATCTAAAAAATTTAAGCTTGTAAAAACTTCTTTTTTTCCAAAAAGTGTAGCAAACAAAATGCAATCATCCACATGAACTACTTCATTTTTATTGAAACGATCAGGCACATAATAATCGGATTCGCTATTAACGATGGTTTCCGTTGTTGAAGCTATTAAATCTAGGGAATTTATTTCAGATAAGCATCGTTCTAAATGATTTGGTTTGTACTCGTCATCTGCATCAATAACAGTAATATACTCGCTATTGGTAAGCAAAATTCCTCTGTTTATAGACTCAGATTGACTACAGTTTTTATGACGCAAATAGGTAATTTTATTTTCATGCTGTATGGCATATTTTAAAATTAAACTATCAGAATCATTTGTGCTTCCATCGTCAATAATTAGTAATTCAAAATCCTGAAAAGTTTGGTGCAAAACCGAATCTATTGCTCTTTTTATACTATCAAATGGTGTATTATATACAGCCATTATTACAGCTACTTTATTTTTGGTTTTCATGTTTGTATCAATATCTATCAAAATTAGTTTTAATAGATAGGTTCAAAGTAAAGTAATTCTTAAATTAAAGCCATCAAATTGAAAAAATCAATTTAAATACTATTTAAATGTTAGTAACAAACGTTTTGAGATAAAATAAATCTAAACCAATTATCAGAAAAACTAACCCCGATGTCGCGGATATGTCCTGTAACGGATAGCGCGGATATACTTCTTCAGTTCGCTGCGCTTGGGAGAAATCCGAGCTATCGTGGTTTTCAATTAAAACAATTATTCCTTTAAACAATTACTATCTTGAATAATTGGGTGCTTCTTTAGTAATCGTCACATTATGAGGGTGGCTTTCGTTGATTCCGCTTGCAGTAATGCGAACAAAACGACCTGTTTCTTGCAATGTTGGGATGTCTTTTGAACCGCAATAGCCCATTCCTGCTCTAAGTCCGCCTATGAATTGTTGCATGCTTTCGTTTAATTCGCCTTTATAAGGAACGCGACCTACGATTCCTTCGGGAACTAATTTCTTGACATCGTCTTCAACATCTTGAAAATAACGGTCTTTTGACCCTTCTTGCATGGCTTCAACAGAACCCATTCCGCGGTAGGATTTGAATTTTCGTCCTTCAAAAATAATGGTTTCCCCCGGAGATTCTTTGGTTCCTGCTAATAGCGATCCCAACATCACGCAATCGGCACCTGCGGCAATTGCTTTAGGAATATCCCCTGTATAACGGATACCACCATCTGCAATTACTGGAACTCCCGAGCCTTTGATGGCTGCAGCAACTTCTAATATTGCAGAAAATTGTGGAAAACCTACGCCTGCAACTATTCGTGTGGTACAAATGGAACCAGGTCCTATTCCAACTTTCACGCCATCGGCACCATTTTCAACAAGAAATTTAGCGGCTTCTGGAGTTGCAATGTTTCCAACAATAACATCTATTTGGGGAAATTTAATTTTTATTTCTTTTAAAACATTAACAACACCTTGCGTATGACCGTGTGCGGTGTCGATAATAATGGCGTCAACACCCGCGTTTACTAATGCTTCTGCTCTTTCAACAGCATCGCCTGTAACACCAATGGCTGCAGCAACGCGCAAACGACCAAAAACATCTTTGTTAGCAATTGGTTTTTGAGTTAATTTGGTAATGTCTCTGAAAGTGATTAAACCAACCAATTTATAATCGGCATTTACAACTGGTAATTTTTCAATTTTATTGCCTTGTAAAACTACTTCGGCTTGTTCTAGAGAAGTTCCCTCGGCAACGGTAACCAAATTTTCAGAAGTCATTACTTCTACAATTGGTCTTGCATTGTTTTTTTCAAAACGCAAATCACGGTTGGTTACTATTCCCTTGAGAGTTTTATTATCATCTACAATTGGAATTCCTCCAATACCAAATTCTTTCATCGCATTTTTAGCATCGGCAACAGTTGATGTTAACGGTAAAGTTACGGGATCGATTATCATTCCTGACTCTGCACGTTTTACTTTTCTAACTTTTGCCGCTTGTTGTGCAATGGTCATGTTTTTATGCAACACTCCAATTCCACCTTCTTGCGCCATAGCAATTGCCATTGAACTTTCAGTAACAGTATCCATTGCTGCGGAAACTATTGGAACGTTTAAAGTAATGTTACGAGAAAATTTAGATTGAATGCTGACTTCCCTTGGAAGAACATCGGAATAGTTTGGTATTAATAATACGTCATCGTAGGTTAATCCTTCTCCAATAATTTTTGTGTTGTGTGCGATCATTGCAATTTGTAGTTGAATTGCGTACAAAGATAGTAAATTATTTTAGATTTGGCAAATGGTAAAATGCCTTAGATTTTGGTTAAAATGTTTCAAATGTGATTAATGAAACTCTCCAAATAGTTTTGTGGCCTCATTGTACGCGCTTTCAAAACTCATAGGACTTGTTTTTGTATTTTCTTTTTTAGTAGTAAAATAGGATAATAATTTTTCTGTAGGCATGTTTCCTGTAAGTGTATCTGTTGCCATTGGACATCCGCCAAAACCTTGAATGGCACCGTCAAATCTTCGGCAACCTGCAGAAAATGATGCCTCTATTTTTTCAAACCACCTATCGGGAGTCGAATGAAGATGGGCTCCAAATTCGATTTCTGGATATTTTGGGATTAGATTTGAGAATAAATAATGAATTACTTCCGGCGTAGAACTTCCAATGGTATCCGAAAGCGACACTATTTTGACACCCATATTGGATAATTTGTCTGTCCAATTGCCCACTATTTCAACGTTCCAGGGATCTCCATAAGGGTTTCCAAATCCCATGGATAAATAGGCGACAACCTCTTTATTGTTTTTATCAGCGATTTCTAAAATTTCTTTTAGCGTAACCAATGATTCGGCAATAGTTTTATGGGTATTTCGCATTTGGAAATTCTCTGAAATGGAGAATGGAAATCCTAAATATTGAATTTCTTTGTGTTGTGCAGCAGCTATTGCGCCTTGTGTATTAGCAATTATAGCTAATAATTTACTTTGTGTTTGTGATAAATCGAGTTGGGCTAAAACTTCGGCTGTGTCTTGCATTTGGGGAATTGCTTTTGGGGAAACAAAACTTCCAAAATCGATACTATCAAAACCAACTCGCAACAAAGATTGAATGTAAGCGACTTTTCGTGCAGTAGGAATAAATGGTTTTATTCCTTGCATAGCATCTCGCGGACATTCTATAATTTTTATAGGTTTCATCGGTTCAAATATAATAAAAATGGGGCAAAGAGCGCTAAATTAAACTGTAATTAACTATGAAACGTCTTCAAAATCTTTTTATTAATTTCTTTAACCAAAGCTGGACCTTCGTATATAAAACCCGTGTAAAGTTGGATTAAACTTGCGCCCGCTTCTAGCTTTTCGATGGCGTCTTGAGCCGAATGAATTCCCCCAACTCCTATAATAGGAAAGGATTTGTTGCTTTTGTCAGATAGAAATCGGATGACTTCGGTGGAACGATTGGTTAATGGTTTTCCTGATAATCCGCCCATTTCATTTTTGTTTTCAGATTGCAAACCTTCTCTATAAATAGTTGTATTGGTTGCAATTACACCCGCAATTTTTGTGGTATCTATAATATCTATAATATCTAACAACTGTTCGTTTGTTAAATCTGGCGCGATTTTCAAAAGAATAGGTTTTACTTTGTTATTGTTTCCTAATCGGTGTTCGTTTTTAGTTTGTAGTGTTTGTAATAATTTTGTAAGGGGTTCTTTTTCTTGCAATTCTCTTAAATTTGGAGTGTTTGGAGAACTCACATTGACCACAAAATAATCGACATAATCGTAAAGTGTTTCAAAGCAAATGATATAATCGTCAACAGCATTTTCATTTGGCGTAAGCTTATTTTTCCCAATATTTCCACCAATTAAAACGCCATCATTTAATTTTAACCGTTCAATTGCACTTACCACTCCTTTGTTATTAAAACCCATTCGATTGATTATTGCACCATCTTGTTTGAGGCGAAACAATCGTTTTTTAGGATTTCCATTTTGTGGTTTTGGCGTTAAGGTTCCGATTTCTATAAATCCAAAACCGAAATTGGCGAGTTCTTTATACAATACAGCATCTTTATCAAAACCAGCTGCTAAACCTACTGGATTCTTAAATTTTAATCCGAAGACTTCTGTTTCTAATCTTTTGTCATCGACTGCGTAAATTGTTTTAAATAGAAATGAAATACCAGGGATTTTAGATAGAAATCGTATTAACGAAAAGGTAAAATAGTGAACTTTTTCAGGGTCAAACCAAAAAAGTATTGGACGTATTAATAGTTTGTACATGGTTGTCGTGTTGTGAGCTACAAAAGTAAAGAATAGTTTTTAGAATCTAATATTTTTATTGTTGATGTTACTTTATGAACTTTCATTATACAAAAAGCATTAAAATTGTTACTTTTGATGTTCTTTCAACAAATATATATACTATGCGAAAAATGTTTTACAGAATTGCCTTTATTTTCATTTTTACAGTTCAATTAGTATCTGCGCAACAACCCATTAAACCGAACGCTGTTGCTATTTACAACCAAATTCAAAAACTGAACTTTTTAGGTTCTGTACTATATATCGCTGCACATCCTGATGATGAAAATACGCGATTAATTTCCTATTTGTCTAATGAAAAAATGGCTCGAACGGGTTATTTATCGTTAACTCGTGGAGATGGCGGTCAGAATTTAATTGGTTCTGAATTGCGAGAACAATTAGGAGTTATACGAACGCAAGAACTTCTGGAAGCCAGAAAAATTGATGGTGGAGAACAGTTTTTTACTCGTGCCAATGACTTTGGATATTCTAAAACCCCTAATGAAACCTTACAAATCTGGGATAAAAACGAGGTGCTAAGTGATGTAATTTTGATTATTCGAAAGTTTCAACCCGATGTAATTATCAACCGATTTGACCATCGTTCCTCAGGAACCACCCACGGACATCACACTGCTTCTGCCCTATTGAGCGTTGAAAGTTTTGATTTGGCAAATGATGCAAAAATATTTCCCGACCAATTGAAATTTGTTCATCCTTGGCAACCAAAAAGACAGTTTTTCAATACTTCGTGGTGGTTTTATGGAAGCAAAGAAAAATTTGAAGCAGCCGACAAAACCAATTTAAGTACCTTACAAATTGGTGTGTTTTATCCTTTATTAGGAAAATCAAATCAGGAAATTGCCGCGCTAAGCAGAAGTTGCCATCAATCGCAAGGTTTTGGAAGTACTGGAAGTCGTGGCGAAGAAACGGAATATTTAGAATTTCTTAAAGGAGTACCATTAAAAGACAAAAAAAATGTTTTTGATGGAATTGACACCACCTGGAATCGTGTCAAAGGTGGTGCAACTATAAAACAATTATTAGATTCTGTACAACAAAATTTTGATTTTAAAAATCCATCAGCAAGTATTCCCGATTTGGTAAAAGCCTATTCAATGGTTCTATTATTGGAAGACGAACATTGGAAAACAATAAAATTGGAGGAACTTAAAAAAATAATTGCAGCCTGTTCTGGATTGTATCTTGAAGCCATTTCAGAAAGTCAAACGGCAAATCCAAATAATATCCTAAAAGTTAAAATTGAAGCCATAAATAGAAGTCCGATAATAATGCAATTGGAAAGCATTACTTCGTTACCGGAACAAAAAAATACGCTTGAAAATATCGCTTTAAAATTTAATATTTCTCAAAATCTTACTTTAGAAATTCAATTGCCTGACACATTGGAATATACCAATCCGTATTGGTTAAATGAAAAAAGCACCAATGGAATGTACCGCGTTGATAATCAAATGAGCATTGGAATTCCCGATGTAATAAGAGAAGTAAAAGTGGTTTTTACAATTGTAATAAATGGAATTTCTATTCCTTTTGAACGCAATGTCATTTATAAATATAACGATCCTACCAAAGGAGAAGTCTATTATCCATTAGATATTGTTCCCGAAATTACGACTTCAATTATTGATAAAGTTGCCATTTTCAATACCGATAAATCAAAAACTATTGGAGTAAAAATTAAAGCTGGGAAAGACAACGAAAACGGAGTTATAAAATTAGACATTTCAAAAAATTGGAAAGTCATTCCAACCGAAATTCCATTTGCCTTGAGCAAAAAAGGAGCAGAACAAATTGTATATTTTGACGTTTTTCCGCCCAAAAATGCTGATGAAATTATCATTAAATGCATTGCAGTTGTAAACAACAAAACGTTCGACAAAGAGCAAATCAACATCAATTACGATCACATTTCAAAGCAACAAATTTTGAAAACTTCTGAAGGAAAATTCATCAAATTAGATATCAAAACGGAAAGCGAAAAAATAGCCTATATTATGGGTGCGGGCGATGAAGTCCCGATGAGTTTAACACAAATGGGATATGAAGTTTCCGTATTAAAACCCGAAGAAATATCAAAGGAAAAACTACTGAATTTTGATGTAGTTATCACTGGAATTAGGGCATACAATACTGATAAAGCATTGGCATTCAAACAAGATATATTATTCGATTTTGTAAAAGAAGGGAAAACAATGTTGGTGCAATACAACACAACAGATGAATTGGTTACTAAAAATATTGCGCCTTTTTCACTGAAAATTTCCAAAGATCGAGTTACTGAAGAAAATGCTGAAACACGGTTTTTAGAACCCCAACATCCTGTTTTAAACTACCCAAATAAAATTACTTCCAAAGATTTTGAGGGTTGGAAACAAGAACAAGGTTTGTATTATCCGAGTGAATGGGACGCTGCCTTCACCCCTATTTTATCTTCAAACGACAAAGGTGAAAAGCCAAAAAATGGGGCGTTATTAATCGCAAAATATGGAAAAGGACATTATATTTATACTGGTTTGAGTTTCTTTAGAGAATTACCAGAAGGGGTTTCAGGTGCTTTTAGATTGATAGCAAATATAATTTCTATTAAATAATATCGATATGAACGAAAATAAAATGTGGAAGAAAAATTATACTTGGGTTATAGTTGCCAATGCAATTTATATTGTTTTTTATTTTATAATTATGCAAATATTTTCATAAGCTATGCAAAAAATTGATTGGATTGTTCTGGTAATTACCCTCCTTTTTATTGTAATTTACGGCGTTTGGAAAACCAAAGGAAGCACAAAAAATGTTGAAGATTACATTTTAGGAAACAACGAAACCCCTTGGTGGACCATTGGACTTTCCGTTATGGCGACGCAAGCAAGTGCGATAACTTTCCTTTCTACGCCTGGGCAAGCGTACCACGACGGAATGGGATTTGTGCAATTTTATTTTGGATTGCCCATTGCGATGGTGGTCATTTGCATCACTTTTATTCCGATTTATCACAAACTAAAAGTTTTCACGGCGTATGAATATTTAGAACAACGATTCGATTTGAAAACGCGTTCCCTGGCTGCTATTTTATTTTTGGTTCAAAGAGGTTTGGGAACAGGAATTACCATTTATGCACCTTCAATTATACTTTCGTCGATATTGGGTTGGAATTTAACGCATTTGAACATCATTATTGGAACGCTCGTTATAATTTACACTTTTTCTGGTGGTACAAAAGCTGTAAATGTCACTCAAAAATACCAAATGTTTGTGATTATGTTTGGAATGTTTGTCACGTTTTTCTTGATTTTACATCTGTTACCAAACGATATGACTTTTGGAAATGCACTTCATATTGCTGGTGCAAATGACAAAATGAACATTGTAGATTTTTCATTTGATCCAGAAACTCGCTATACTTTTTGGAGTGGAATTACGGGTGGATTTTTCTTGGCACTTTCCTATTTTGGAACAGATCAATCACAGGTAGGACGCTATTTATCTGGGAAATCTGTTCGGGAAAGCCAAATGGGATTAATTATGAATGGCTTTTTGAAAGTACCCATGCAATTCTTTATTTTATTGATTGGAGTGATGGTTTTTGTGTTTTTCCAATTCAATCCTGTTCCGTTAAATTTCAATCCAAATAACAAAATTGCCATTGAAAAATCAATTTACAAAACCGAATACCACCAACTCGAAAAGCAACTTGTAAATTTATCAGAGGAGAAAACGGAATTTAATCTTTTGTATATCGATCACTTGAATCAAAATTATGACAATCCGATATTAAGGAGAAAATTAATTGCGCTTTCCAACAAGGAAAATGATTTGCGAGACCAAGCCAAAGAATTGATTTCTAAAGCCGATGATAAAGCCGAAACAAACGACAAAGATTATGTGTTTATAAACTTCATTCTCAACTATTTACCCAAAGGATTAATCGGATTATTATTGGCGGTAATTTTGTCGGCTGCAATGTCATCAACGGCTTCAGGGCTGACTGCATTGGCATCTACCACGGCAATTGATATTTACAAACGGAATTTAAAATCCCCAAAATCCGAAAAACATTATGTGAATGCAACCAAACTTTTTACTGTTTTTTGGGGAATAATTGCCATACTTTTTGCGTGCGTTGGAACCCTTTTTGAAAATTTAATTCAATTGGTAAATATTGTCGGTTCTGTTTTTTACGGTACCGTTTTAGGAATTTTCTTAGTTGGTTTTTACATCAAATACATCCGAGCAAAAGCGATTTTCTGGGGCGCAATAGGGTCGCAAATAACCATATTTTATATCTTTTACTTGGACATTGTAAGTTTCCTATGGTTGAATTTTATTGGAGCTGTACTAACGATTTTGGTTTCATTGTTCCTGCAAACTTTTATTTTTAGATCAAAGAAAATCAGAATATAGCGTTTGCTATTAATTACAGAATTATTATCAAGGCGACAACCTATCAATTTTCCAAGAAAAATCATCTTGCAACTGGTATCTAATTCTATCGTGCAACCGATTAGGACGTCCTTGCCAGAATTCAACTTCAACAGGTTTTACCAGAAATCCTCCCCAAAAATCAGGTCGCGGAATTTCTTTTCCCTTAAAATCATTTTCTAATTGTTTTAATTTGTCTTCCAATACCGTTCTTGAAGGAATAATTTCACTTTGGTTAGAAACTATAGCGCCTAATTTACTTCCGTCCGGTCTCGATTCAAAATAGCCATCAGAAATATTAGTTGTTGTTTTTTCAGCAATTCCTTTAATAATTACCTGACGCTCCATCGTGTGCCAAAAAAAAGATAGGCAAATATTAGGATTGTTTGAAATCGCTTTACCTTTTTCGGAATCGTAATTCGTATAAAAAATAAAACCTTCAAAAGTATATTTTTTCAAAAGAACCACTCTTGATTTTGGGAAACCATCCGATCCTATCGTTGAAATTGTCATAGCATTCACCTCATCAAGACCCCCAAAATCTTCTACTTCGTGAAACCATTTGTTGAATAAATTAATTGGATCTTTTGGAATTGTAGTTTCCAAAAGTTCACTTTTATCATACGATTTTCTATAGTTACTTAAATCTTCCATTGAATAGATTTTAGATTTTAGATTTTAGATTTTAGAAAATTGATACTAAAATAACGAATCTAAAATAATTAATTTATTTTAAAACTCAAAACTTTTACCATCATCTGCCAAAAGAACATCAGTAAAAATCGTTGTTGCTTCTTCTTTAAACAATTCAATACTCTCGTATCGTGTCGAATAATGTCCTAAAACCAATTGCTTTACGTTGGCTTTCAAAGCAATTCTTGCGGCTTGTTTTGCCGTACAATGCATTGTTTTTTGAGCTAAAATTTCCTCTGAATCTAAGAAAGTGGCTTCGTGATACAACACATCTACATTTTCAATAATAGGGATAATCGCTTCGTTGTAAACCGTATCGGAACAAAAAGCATAACTCTTTGCAGGAATTGGGTCAAAAGTCAGTTTTTCGTTCTCAATTACACGACCGTCGTCCAAGGTGATGTCTTTTCCATTTTTAATCTTTTGATAATAGCATTTATCAATTTCATAATTTTGAACGGCATCTAAATTCAATTTTCTATCGCCAACTTTCTCTTGAAATAAAAATCCATTGGTGTAAACCCTATGTTTTAATGGAATTGTTTTGACAATTACTTTTTCGTCTTCAAAAATAACTTCGCTTTCCTTCGACTGTAATTCGTGGAAAAACAAACCATAATTTGTCCACGAATTTGACAATTTCAGTTGTAATTTAATGACTTCTTCAATTCCTTTTGGACCGTAAATATGCAAATTATTAGTCCGATTGAGCAACATAAATGTAGAAACCAACCCTACCAAACCATAAAAATGATCCCCGTGCAAATGGGATATAAAAATATGATTGATTTTGGAAAACCGAATCTTATTTTTACGCAATTGCACTTGCGTTCCTTCACCACAATCAATAAGAAACAGACGATTTCTGATTTCTAAAACTTGTGAAGTTGGATTTGTAAACGTTCGTGGCGTTGCGGCGTAGCAACCAAGTATGGTTAGATTCAATTTTGAGGTTATTCGTTAATTTGGTAATTCGTTGAAAAGGCACCTATTCGAAAAATTGTTAAGTCACTATTCTATTCCCCTTTTGGGGGCTAGGGGGCTTAAAACCCCAAATCTCTTTCAATTTCTTCCATTTCGATAATATCGTGAGCTTCCAAAACTGAAGGGACTACAACTAGAGCTTTTGGAACGGCATTAAAATCAATGTTTTCAGCTACAATCACGAATGATTTTTTTTCTTTTTTATGTAATTTAGACAACTCAGAAAAAGCCTTTATAGCAACAATTGTGGTTGATTTATCATGAGTAACATCCAAAATCAAATTTTGATGTTTGTAACTTTCGTGTTGATTGGTTACTTTTTCTAAAAATGCAACACAATCGCCTTGCGTATCTTTGATAACTGTTGTGTGGCCTTTTAAATCTACTTTCATGGAATATAAATTAAATATTATTGAATTTTTGAAGCCAATAAATAGATAACTGCCATTCGAATTGCAACGCCATTTTCTACTTGATTCAAAATTAAAGATTGCTCAGAATCGGCTACATCCGAAGTTATTTCTACTCCACGATTAATTGGTCCAGGGTGCATGATAACAATTTCTTTATTTAGCGAATCTAAAAGTGTTTTATCAACACCATATTGTTGTGCATATTCCCTTGTTGAAGGAAAAAAGTTAACATCCATTCGTTCGTTTTGAACACGAAGCATATTAGCCACATCGCACCATTCCAACGCTTTACGCAAATTAGATTCAACTGAAACTCCAAGTGATTCAATGTGCCTTGGAATTAGTGTTTTAGGTCCACAAACTTTCACTTCAGCACCTTGCATTTGCAAAGCATAAATATTAGAAAGTGCCACTCGGGAATGTAAAATATCACCGATAATAACTACTTTTTTACCCTCTACTTCGCCTAATTTCTCCCGAATTGAATAACTATCTAATAAAGCTTGTGTTGGATGTTCGTGGGCGCCATCACCAGCATTGATAATACTTGCCTTTACATTTTGTGATAAAAAGTGAGCCGCTCCAGGATTGGCGTGTCGCATTACCACCATATCCACTTTCATCGAAAGTATATTGTTTACGGTATCAATTAATGTTTCCCCTTTTTTCACCGATGATTGCGCTGCTGAAAAACTAATTACATCTGCGGAAAGTCTTTTTTGTGCCAATTCAAAAGAAAGTTTTGTACGTGTACTATTTTCAAAAAAAATATTGGCAATCGTAATATCTCTTAATGACGGTACTTTTTTAATGGGACGATTAATGACTTCTTTAAAATGATCGGCAGTTTCAAAAATAAGGTCAATATCATTTTTGGTGATATTTTTTATTCCTAATAAATGATTTACACTTAGTTCGCTCATTTTTTATAGTGTTGGTTGTTTATTTATAGTTGGAACCAAATAAACAGCGTCTTCGCCATCTTGTTCCTTCCAGCATACTTTTACTTTTTCATTATTTATAGCATCCACTTGACGACCTCTAAAATCGGGTTGAATGGGTAAATCACGGCTAAACCTTCTGTCTATTAATGTTAAAAGCTCGATTGAAGATGGTCTTCCGAAAGATTGAATTGCTGTTAAAGCCGCACGAATACTTCTTCCGGTGTACAGAACGTCATCTATGAAAATGACCTTTTTATTTTCAACCAAAAAATCAATCTGAGTTTTATTTGCTTCTAATAATTTATCATTTCTACGAAAATCATCTCTAAAAAAAGTAATATCGAGATAACCCAATGCAATATTTGAAATTTTATATTCGTTTTCTAATAAAGATTTCAATCGTTCAGCTAAGAAAGTTCCACGAGGTTGAATTCCAATAAGTAGTGTGTTTGAAAAATCTAAATGTTTTTCAATCAATTGACAAGCCAAACGATGAAGAATGATATTGACTTCCTTTGAAGTGAGCAATACTTTTTGACTCATATTGAAGTGTTTTGTTTGGTTGTGCAAAGATATAATTTTTTTGGAAACTTAGTTATTGATTTTTAAAGATATAAAAAATAATTTGAGTAGGGTTATAAAAACAAGAAACTCCTGATTTCTCAAGAGTTTTCGTTTAATCTGTATAAAAAAAAATTAAGAATACATTTTAGTTCTTAATTCTTGAACACCTTCATTGTCTAAATATTCGTCAAAAGTCATGTATCTGTCAATTGCTCCTTTTGGTGTCAATTCAATCACACGATTACCAACAGTTTGTGAGAATTCGTGATCATGAGTAGTAAAAATTACAGAACCTTTAAAGTTTTTTAGAGAATTATTAAACGCTGTAATCGACTCTAAATCTAAGTGATTGGTAGGTTCGTCAATCATCAAAACATTGGCACGTTGCATCATCATTCGTGACAACATACAACGCACTTTTTCTCCTCCAGATAAAACTCTACTGGTTTTCAGAGCTTCTTCGCCAGAGAAAATCATTTTCCCGAGGAAACCTCGAATATTAACCTCATCACGCTCTTCTTCTGTTTTTACCCATTGGCGCAACCAATCTACTAATGAATAATCATTTTCGAAGAAAGAGTGGTTGTCAACGGGCAAATAGGCTTGATTTGTAGTTACACCCCAATCAAAATTTCCAGAATCTGGTTTTTGCAATCCATTCAAAATATCATAAAATGCGGTTGTAGCCCGAGAATCTTTGGAAAATAAAATAATTTTATCGCCTTTCGCCATATTCAAATCTACTCCAGTAAATAAAACATCGCCATCTACAGAAGCACTCAAATTTTGAACATTTAGAATTTGGTCACCCGCTTCTCTTTCCTGATCAAAAATAATCGCAGGATAACGACGGCTAGAAGGTTTAATTTCAGAAATATTCAATTTAGAAATCATTTTCTTACGAGAAGTCGCTTGTTTTGATTTGGCAACATTCGCACTAAAACGACGGATAAATTCTTCTAATTCTTGTTTCTTTTCTTCTGCTTTTTTGTTTTGTTGTGCGCGTTGTTTTGCAGCCAACTGACTTGATTCGTACCAGAAAGTATAATTTCCTGAATAGTGGTTTATTTTGCTAAAATCTATATCAGAAATATGAGTACAAACGGCATCTAAAAAGTGCCTGTCGTGAGAAACTACAATTACCGTATTTTCATAATTTGCCAAGAAATTTTCTAACCAAGCGATGGTTTCAAAATCCAAATCGTTAGTAGGCTCATCCATAATAAGCAAATCTGGGTTTCCAAAAAGTGCTTGCGCCAATAAGACACGAACTTTCATTTTTCCTTCTAAATCGCCCATTAAAGTATAATGACTGTCTTCGGTAATTCCAAGATTTGACAACATTGAAGCGGCATCAGAATCAGCATTCCAACCATTCATTTCTTCAAATTGCACTTGCAACTCCCCTATTCTATCTGCGTTTTTATCATCATAATCGGCATACAAAGCATCCATTTCTTTTTTAACGGCATACAAAACTTTGTTTCCCATCATCACCGTTTCTAAAACTGTGCTTTCGTCAAACATATTGTGGTTTTGATTTAAAACCGACATCCGTTTTCCTGGTTCCAAGTGAATGTGTCCTGCTGTAGGATCCATTTCGCCTGTAATAATCTTTAAAAAAGTGGATTTTCCAGCCCCGTTTGCACCAATAACTCCGTAAATATTTCCGTGGGTAAAGACTGTATTTACTTCGTCAAACAAAATTCTTTTGCCAAACTGAACTGATAAATTATTAACTGATAACATTGATTTTGTATTTAAATAATATTTTTTGCAAAAGTAGAAAAAATACCTGAATTTCGGTCAATTCATAGCTTGAAAAAGAGGTGTGCTTTAATTTAACTATCTATTAACATTGAAATTAGAATGTACTCGATATTTTTGTAAGTAGCGTTATGAATATGAAATTACCCAAATCGTACTTATTACTATTATTTCCCTCTATAATACTAATGTGTTTAAGTTCCTGCAAAAAAGAATTTAAATCCAGTGATTATCGAGCGTATTTTGGTGGAGAAGTGACAAATCCAACAAATCGTATCATCTATTTTTCTAAAGATGGTGTTGTAATTGACACTATACCGCTTCAAAAAGACAACACTTTCTTTGTAGAATATGATTCATTAGTTCCAGGAATGTACTCTTTCAAACACGATCCAGAATATCAATATGTCTATTTTGATAAAAATGATAGCATTATGGTTCATATAAATTCGAAAGATTTTGATGAATCTATCATTTTTTGCGGGAGAGGCGATACCAAAAATAATTACTTGATGGAATCGTATTTAAAAAACGAATCTGATAAAGAGAAAATGTTTGATATTTATGATTATAATGTTTCAAAATTTATATTCAATATAGATTCTACCTATAAAGCAAATAAAAAATCATACAATATTCATAAAAATGATTTAAAATGGAGCAAAGAATTTGATGCGTTTGCGAAAGCGTCATTAGATTTTAATTACTTTTCCAAAAAAGAATTGTATCCGGTTATCCATAAATTGAGAACGGCAGAAGATGTTTTTGACAAATTACCAAATCACTTTTATAACTATAGAAAAGAAATTGATTTTAATAGTGTTCAATTATCTTCCTATTCCCCTTTTGTAAATTATTTATCGCATTTATTGAATAACGTCGGTGCGGTAAAATACCACAATCATTTTTCCGATGTAGATTTGGCTTTAACAACAAACATAAATAAGTTGAATATTGCAGATACTTTGATTAAGAATGAAAAAGTAAAAAACAGTATTCTCAATAACATTGCGTTTTCTTATTTGTTAGAAGACCAAAACATGGTTAACAATCAAAAGTTTCTTGAAATATACCGTAAATTTTCAACCGACAACAGTAAGAAAAACGAAATCTTAAAAATTGGAAATGCCATTCAATTATTAAAAGTTGGCAATCCATTACCAAAAGTTGATTTAATTGATACGAATGGCATCACGATTTCATCTGATGCAATTGTAACCCAAAAAACAGTATTATTTTTTTGGACAAAAGAAGCACTTAGTCATTTGGCTGCAGCACATAAAAAAGCTATGACATTCAAATCAAATCATCCCGATTATCAATTTATAGCAATCAATCTTGATGATGAGCAATACAGTTGGAAGAAATTATTATCAAATTACAAATTTGAAGGAATTCAAGAATTCCGTTGCGCCAATTTTGAAGATATTAAAAATAAATGGGCCATTACTAAAATTCACAGAGCATTGGTTTTGCAAACCAATGGAAAAATAAAAAATGCTTTTACAAACCTATTCGAAGTTAATTTTGAAAATGAATTATAGAAGAGTTATTAAATTAGCTCAAAAAAAAAAGCGATTTTCAATGAAAATCGCTTTTTTTTATAATAAATCTTTTTGAAAGCTATTTGTTTCCTTTTTCGAAATCAGCAATAAACTGAGCCAAACCAATATCCGTTAAAGGGTGTTTGAGTAATCCTAAAATTGCAGAAAGCGGCCCAGTCATAACATCAGCACCAATTTTAGCACAATTCACAATGTGCATGGTGTGGCGCACCGATGCTGCAAGAATTTGAGTTTCATATCCATAATTATCATAAATCAAACGAATTTCTTCTATCAAAGCCAAACCATCGGTAGAAACATCATCTAATCTTCCGATGAATGGAGATACATACGTAGCACCAGCTTTTGCAGCTAATAAAGCTTGTCCAGCAGAAAATACCAACGTCACATTAGTACGAATTCCTTTATCAGAGAAATACTTACACGCCATAATTCCCTCTTTTGTCATAGGTAATTTTACTACAATTTGTGAATGTAAGTCAACCAATTCTTCTCCTTCACGAATCATTCCATCATAATCAACTGCGTTTACTTCGGCACTTACATCGCCGTGAACACTTTTACAAATGTCGATATAATGCTTTAAAATATTGTTTTTCCCAGTGATGCCCTCTTTTGCCATCAAGGAAGGATTTGTAGTAACGCCATCAAGAACTCCAAGTGCTTGAGCAGCTTTTATCTCGTTTAAATTTGCTGTATCAATAAAAAATTTCATAGGTATCGTTTTAAATAATTATAGTTTTTAAATTTGATGCTAAATTACAATTTATAATGGTTCATAAGGATTTTTTCGTAGACTTTATCTGGCAAAATTCTTTTTAAAACAATAGAGAATTTTTGAATAAAACTTCCCACTTTATAATGAATTTTAGGATTTGATGTTTGAATGATGTCAAAAATTGCTTGTGCCATTTCAACTGGATTATTCCCGCTATCCACTTGTTCGTCCATCATTTTTAGAGTAGCACCATAAGAAACTTCGTATGCTGAATTCTTTATTACTGGCGCATGAAATCTTCCTGAT
>Ga0209550_10002380_pt1 | contig 18082 bp, 17 predicted proteins | sample LauGreSuBDMM15SN_2_FD_187567 | JGI IMG/M metagenome (GOLD analysis project Ga0209550, IMG submission 187567) | Freshwater lake microbial communities from Lake Michigan, USA - Su13.BD.MM15.SN (SPAdes) (version 5) | ecosystem: Environmental > Aquatic > Freshwater > Lake | place: Lake Michigan...
TATTGACAGACCTTCATGTTGGTAAATCTTCTCACTTTAGAAAAGCAGGTATTCCAATTCCGCAACAAGTTTTTCAAGACGATTTAAATAGGTTGTTACAAGAAATTACATTCTTTAAGCCCAGCAAAATATTGATTACTGGTGATTTATTTCACAGTGTTGAAAATTTGGAGCATAATGCTTTTGCTGTTTGGATGAAAAAGCTTTCCACACAAGAAGTGATTTTAATTAGGGGTAATCATGAAATATTGACCAATGCTGATTATGAAAAACTTGGCCTCGTTGTATGTGAAAAAGAATTTACGGTTGGTCCATTTACCTTTGCTCACGAGCTTCCTTTTGAAAAAAAACTTGGTCAATATTATTTTACCGGACACTTACACCCAGGCATACAAATCTCTGGGAGGGGTAAACAGTTTCTTACCCTGCCTTGTTTTTATTTTGCAGAAGATTATTGTGTTTTGCCAGCTTTCAGTAAGTTTACTGGACTTTTTATCGTGGATAATAAAAGAGGAGAAAAAATATTTGCGATTATTGGAGCTGAACAAAGTGTAATTCCGTTGAATGGTGATTTATCTTAAGTCTTCATTTTTTTTAGCAGGTGAAATTAATTTCCTGACTTTATCATTTTCTTGATTCTTTCTTCAATTTTTTCTGAGGAAATGCTTTCGCGGATGGAATCAACTTTTACAGGAAAACTAAACGGCGTGAGGCTTTTAGGCCTATTGATGATTATTTTAGACCTTGAAATTCTTTCCAACATGTTGTGTAGCCTTTCCTCTTCCATTTGGAAAGTCATTACTTCATTAAAAGCCTGTTTCAAAAGGATATTGTGTTGATCATATTCCATAAAAACATTGAAAAGCAAGGAAGCAGAGGATTGTAAATGTTTTACTTTTTTTTGTTCACTGGGCATGCCTTGAAAAATTAGTCCGCCAATCACCGCAATATCCCTGAATTTTCTTTTGGCCATTTCAGTTGCGTTAACACTTTGCTGTATGGTTTTTGAGAGTGAATCAGCAGAAAATAGCTCATATACGTTTTCTTCATTGAGAGGGATAGGTTGGTCGCTGAGTAATTCAAAGCTGTAGTCATTCATAGCAATTGAAAAGCTGATGCCAATTGTTCTACTCATGCGCCAAGCGAGTATGGCGGCCATCGCTTCATTAACAAGGCGGCCTTCGAATGTATGCACAAAAAGATGAAAACCATCTTTGGTTTCTATCAGTTCGATGAGCAATTCATCTATTTTGGGGATGGAAGAAAGGGAGCGTTGAAGGTCTAGCAGTGGACTAAGTTTCATCAGAAAATCATCTTTATACGCTTGATTAGCGGCTTCAGCCATTTTTTTTCGCAGCAGGGTACCAAGGTTTGCAGTCATAGACATTCGTCCACCCATCCAACTGGGAACAATTGATTTTTTTGAATTGCTTTTTTTTACGAGTACGGCCATATCTTTCAACGCAATAAACTCCAACGTTTTACCTGCCAGTGAAAAAACATCACCCGGTTTTAATTTAGAAATGAACCATTCTTCAACAACGCCAATATAGCCGCCACTCATCCATTTTACTTTCAACATGGCATCGCTAACGATTGTGCCAATGTGCATTCGATGCCTCATCACCGTTTTTCTGTTGGTGATCTTGTAAAGGCCATCCTCTAGCGTTACTTTTTGAAATTCATCATACTGTCCAAGTGCATTTCCACCTGTGGTAATAAAATGCATGATTTCATTCCATTCTTGATCTAGTATTTCTTTGAAGCAAAATGTTTTTTGGATTTCTTTGAAAACTTCCTTTGCGTTGAAACCTTCGCCAGACGCCAATGTACAGAGGTATTGTATTAGTACATCAAAGCATAAAACCATTGGAGGTTTTGATTCAACCACATCTTCATGTAGGGCATCAATCAATGCAAACGCCTCAATCAATTCAAGGCTATGTGTTGGAAGGAAATAAATCACGCTTTTTTCTCCCGGTCCATGTCCACTCCTGCCAGCCCTTTGCATGAACCTGGCAATGCCTTTTGGTGATCCTACTTGTATGATGGTTTCAACAGGACGAAAATCCACACCTAGGTCAAGGCTTGCTGTACAAACCACAGCCTTGAGTTTTCCAGCATGCAAAGCTTCTTCAACCCAAAACCTGAGTTCTTTGTCAATACTTCCATGATGCAGCGCCAAAGTGCCCGCAAGTTCGGGTGCTATATTTAAAATGGTTTGATACCAAGTTTCACTCATGCCCCTTGTGTTGATGAAAATCAAGGTGGACCTACTTTTTTCAATGATGGGTATTACTTCATGTGCCAATTTAATACCCAGGTGACCCGCCCAAGGATATTTTTCAACCTCTGTTGGAAATATCGGGATTACTTCAATTTCTTTATCCAGTTTGGCTTTGATAATAATGCCATTTGAATTGGCTAGTGTTGGGTTTATATTATCAGCCAGCAAAATAGGAGAGAGCAGTACATCTTTTGCTTCTTCCAGGTTCCCAATCGTTGCGGAAATGCCCCAAACAGAGGGCATGCTTTTTTTATTATACTGGATGATTTTGCTGATGGCAAGTTCAACCTGCACCCCTCTTTTTGATCCAAGCAATTCGTGCCATTCATCTACCGAAATCACTTCAAGATTCTGAAACAATCGGGTATGGTCTTTCCCTGAAAGCAATAGATGTAAGCTTTCTGGGGTGATGATGAGGATTTCTGGAAGGCGTAATTTTTGCTTTTGTCGTTCAGACGTAGGTGTATCTCCATTCCGGATGCCAACTTTCCATGGGATGCCAATCTCTGCAATGGCTTGCTCCATGGCACGTCCTATGTCTTTAGCCAGCGCCCTTAACGGGGTAATCCAAAGTAGCCTGATTCCATTTTTTTGAGTTGTTTTCCAACTGGTTGGGTTTTCGTTGATGAATTTCATCAAGGCTCCGATAAAAACGGCATTGGTTTTACCACAGCCTGTTGGGGCATTGACCAATCCGCTTTTACCTTGGTTTATACAGTTCCACGTTTCCTCTTGGAAAGGAAATGCTTTCCAACCTTTTTGGCTCAGCCAATCATAAATGATTTTATTTCCAACCACAGTCTTTTCTCATTCTTGGTGATTATTTGGATGAAGTACAAGCAATGAATGCGCTCAATTATTTTGTTTTAATTGGAGGATTGAACCTAGAAAAAGTTTTTACTCTTCTTCTGATTCAACCCGCATTTCATTTTTTTCTTTTGTTTTCCCTTCAACTACAATAACGATTTCCCCCTTTATAGTTTTTGCTGCAAAATGTGCTTGTACCTCTTTGAGTGTGCCGTGTTTGTTTTCTTCAAATTTTTTTGATAATTCTCTTGAAACGCAGCATTGACGGTCTGCCCCGAAATACTCCATGAATTGCAAAAGCGTTTTTAAAAGGCGAACGGGTGATTCATAAAAAACCATTGTCCTAGTTTCTGTAGACAAAGATGTGAGCAAAGTATGTCTTCCTTTTTTTAAAGGAAGAAAACCTTCAAAGCAAAATCTATTAATGGGAAGTCCTGAGTTAACCAATGCAGGAACGAAAGCGGTAGCACCTGGGAGACATTCAACCTTTATATCATTTTTGATGCATTCTCGAACTATAAAGAAGGCAGGATCTGAAATGCCTGGAGTACCTGCGTCTGTTAACAACGCCATTGTTTTTCCAGCAAGTAAATCTTGAATGACCCTTTCAGTGATTTTATGTTCATTATGCTGATGATAAGGAAACATGCTTTTTTGTATGTCGTAATGCTTGAGCAATACGCTTGAAGTTCTGGTGTCTTCAGCCAGAATAACATCCACTTCTTTTAAAATAGTAACTGCCCTGAAAGTCATGTCAGCCAAGTTACCTATAGGCGTAGGGATGATGTATAGCATGTTTTATTTTATTGCACCGAAATGACCAATTATCCTATTATACTGATTTCGAATTGTTCCATTACTTGATTGGCCAATAATTTTTCTGCAGCTTCTTTGGCTAAGTTGATGGCATCTTGCTCGGTTTCTGCATTAATTTGAAGCGTGATTCTTTTGCCGATACGCACATCTTCAGCATTTGTGATGCCAAGGTTATGTAGTCCAGCAAGTACAGCTTTGCCTTGTGGGTCTAAAAGTTCTTTGAGCGGCATTACATTGATTGCAATATGGAAGGTCATGTAAGTTGATTTTTGAAGAGCAAAGATACTAGAATATATGTGATGAAGATGGCGGGGATAGAAAGCCAACCTAAAAAGGCGATAAATAAAATGGATAAAATCAATAAGATGAACCTCGGTTTATTGTCTTTAAAACTGAAATTGTTGAATTTCATGTTGAGCAATGGCAATGTAGAAATCATTAACCATGGAATTAAGATGCATACACCATACAATACCCATTTATTTGTAAGTAACAGTTGGATGTTAAAGGGGTTATATAGAAGTAGCAACGGGAATGATGCGATCAACAAACCAGCGGCTGGGGTAGGGACACCTTCAAAATGTTTTTTGTGGCTTGTATCCAAGTTAAATCGAGCCAATCTCCATGCTGAGGCCATCGGGAAAAGTATGGCAGGAAGCAACCAAACTACTGAAGTTTCGAGGCCTGTTGGTTCAGCAGCATAAGATATTCGCAACATTTGAAAAAGAATCAATCCTGGTGCAACACCAAATGAAACCACATCGGCCAAGGAGTCTAGTTGCTTTCCCATTTCTGAAGTGGCTTTGAATAGCCGGGCCACAAAACCATCAAGAAAATCGATGATGGCTGCCAACGCCAAAAACCCAGAAGCCCACCAAATTTTTTCAGGCATGTAAATTTTCCATTCATTGCCTTGGATATTTACAATGGACTCGCCTGTTTGTAATATTAGCACAACTGCTATGCACCCCATGCAAAGATTCAGAAGGGTAAAGATGTTTGGAATTTGCTTCATTTTTTTTGTTCAATATTTTGAGCGGTAGGATATTGGCTTAAAGTTTAGTTTATTAGCGCATTCAATAATTTGTTTGCATTATTTCATCAGCTTTTCAATTTCTTCTGCCTTCCTTGGTATGTTTTTCATCAAATCAACATTTCCGTTTTTGGTGATCCAAACATTATTCTCAATGCGCACACCAAATTGTTCTTCTTCGATGTAAATTCCAGGTTCTACTGTAAAAACCATTCCAGCTTTGATGGGTTCTGTTTTGGTGCCAAGATCGTGTACATCCATTCCTAGGTGATGTGAAATGCCATGGTACAAATATTTACGGAATGCCCTGTTGTCAGGAGTTTCGTTTTTGATGTCAGCTTTACTAATTAAACCTATTTTTTGGAATGTTTTGGAAGCTTCATCTCCAACCATTTCTGTGTATTTTACGATCGTCATCCCTGGCTCCAACAATTCTTTTGCATAGTCATGTAAATGCAAACAGGCATTGTACACTTCTTTCTGTCTTTTGCTGAATTTGCCATTAACTGGAACAGTCCTAGTTAGGTCCGCACAATAGCCACCATATTCTGCCCCAAAATCCATCAATATCAATTCCCCATCTTTGCATTGTTGGTTATTTGCAACATAGTGTAAAGTCCTAGCCCGGTCTCCGCCTGCAATGATAGAACCGTAAGCGGGTCCTGCAGACCGGTTCATCATGAATTCGTGGTAGATTTCTGCTTCTATTTCATTCTCCCAAACATCGGGCTTGATGAATTTTAGCAATCTTCTGAATGTTTTTTCTGTTATGTCGATGGCTTGTTGAATTACAGCAACTTCATGGGCTGATTTTATAGCCCTCAATTCATTCATTATTTTAGCCGCACGTAGGTAATTGTGCAATGGGTAGCGCGATTTCATCTCTTCTGCAAATCGATAGTCACGCACTTTCAACAAGTTTGCTTTTCTGTCGTTTTCATTGGTATTGAGATAGATATTATCTGCCAAATGTATCTGGGGTTGGAGCAATCCGTCGAGTGAATCTAACCAAACTATTGTTTCTATCCCTGAAAGTTGCGTGGCTTCATTGGCTCTATGCCTCTTTCCATCCCATTTTTCTTTTAATTCGTTGGGACGAACAAGTACCAACGTTTCTCTGTATTTTTTATCGGGATGGTCAGGAAATAAAATCAACATGGTATCTTCTTGCCTAATCCCTGTAAGCCAATATAAATCTGTATTTTGTTTGAAAGTATACAATGCATCTCCATTGCTTGGAATTTCATCATTGCTATTAAAAATGGCAATGCTATTTTTTTCCATTTTGGAAGTGAATCTTTTCCTATTGTCTATGAAAATCTGTGGGTTAATATTTTCAGAATGCATTTTGTGGGATTTGATTTTTTAGAATTAGGCTAAGTTACAAAATATCATGATTGGAATTTTTCATTCAGCACCTCGCTTTAAAAATTATCAGATTGTCCAATTTATCCTTTGAAGGCAATGCTTTGTCAATTTAAAATCTATGAGAGATCTTAAAAGGGCTGCTTTCTCTGTTTAATATACAAGGATCAATATGGCTGATAACCTTTAACTACTGACTTTTTAGCTACTTCAACTTCATTCAATTTCATGAGAGGAGCTTTGTTGCCCCATGAATTTCTGATATAATTGATTACATCAGAAACTTCTTGGTCTGATAAACTTATTCCCGCCATTTCTGCATCATAATTGGTTCCTTTGACTACAATTTTTCCCCTCATTCCTTGCAAAATGATTTTCACCAACCGATTTTTGTCGTTGAGGTTTCCTGTTTGAACAAGAGACGGGAAGGCCCCTTCTATTCCTTTGCCGTCTTCCATATGGCATGACATGCAATAACTTTCATAAACCGATTGACCATTTTTAACAGATGGTGAAGCTGATGTATTTTGACAGAAAGATTGGGTTGTAAATGAAGTGGTGACAACAATGAATATGAGTATAATTTTTTTCATGTTTTTAGGTTTGACAAATAACAAAAAAGACTGCAATCAAGCAATCTTTTTTGTTTATAGTATTAAAGTTTAATTAGCTTTTGTTCAAATCGTTTATAAATGGTTGATTATAAAACCTTTTTCCTGTGGCTTTGTACAACGCATTGGCTAATGCACCAAAAATAGGAGGGAACGGTGGTTCTCCCAAGCCGGTTGGGTCAACATTGTTCTGCACAAAATGGATGTCAATTTTCTTAGGAGATTCTTTATGCCTTATCATCCTATATTGATTGAAATTCTTTTGCATAGGCACTCCATTTTCAAAACGGAGTCCACCATACAGAGCATTGCCAATGCCATCTACAACAGCACCTTCAACCATGTTTTTTGCGCCTTCTGGATTTACTACCAATCCACAGTCCAATGCGGAAACCACATTTTCTACAACGGGTTGTCCGTTTTTCATGGTTATATCCACAACATGCGCTGCATAAGAATTATGGCAGAAATAGGCTGCAACACCTCTCTTGGCATTTTTATTATTTGCAGTGCTCCAGTTGGATTTTTGTTTTACCAACTCTAACACTCCAATGTATCTGTCTGCATCGTAATCATTGTTTTTTCCAACAGGATTGCTTTTTGCTTTTTTCAACAATTCTATTCGATAGTCAATCGGATCTTTGCCAATGGTTTCAGCCAATTCATCCAAAAATGACTGCTCTGCAGATGCAATAAAATTAGAGCCCGGTGCTCTAAACGCGCCTATGGTGATATTAGATTTAATGTCCCAACCCTCTGCAATGTAGTTTTCAAAGGCACCTGCTGGAAAACGATTTTGATGAATCGCACTTTCCGGGATACCACCACCTTTAATGTGGATAGCAGTAACGTTGTTGTTGGTATCAATTGCAGCCTTGTATGTAACCATATAAGATGGACGATATACTCCATTGGTCATGTCATCTTCTCTTGTATAAATCAACTTGATGGGAGCTTTCATTTTTTTAGAAATCAACCCTGCTTCGATGATGTAATGGCCATAGGCTCTTCTTCCAAAGCCGCCACCCATTCTAGCTAATTTGATGTCAATTTTTTCAGCCGACAAATCCAAGTTAAACATTATGTTTTGTTTCATCATATCCGGGATTTGAATCGGAGCTACAAAAAGTGCTTTTTCGTCAGTGATGTGTGCGAAGCAGCTGATCGGCTCCATGGTATTGTGAGGTAAGAATGGAGCTGAATAGGTTCTTTCCAGTGTTTTTTTGGCATTGGCAAAGGCCGTTTCAGGATTGCCATCTTTTCTTAAAATTTTCCCTGGCTTTTTTTGCAAATCATACATTTGCTTCATGTGTGCATCTGTGCTTTCTAGTCCAGCCGGTGTAGTTTCTTCTTTTTTACTGCCCCATGTGTTCACCATTTCTTTTGTTTCTTGAATGGGTTCCCACTGGGTAATTACTCTTTTTCTTGCATTCATCACTTCCCAAGTTGTATTACCCACAACCACCACTAAGTTGTTGAACGTTCTGGTATCAAACCCGCCTCTTTCGAAGCTATCTTTGTAAACCTTGATTTCAAAAATATCTTTTATGCCTGGCATTTTTAGCGCTTCTGTTGCGTCAAAAGATTTTAGTTTCAGACCAAATGCAGTTGGATGAATAGCCATTGCAATTAACATTCCCTCTTGTTTGTAGTCCATTGTAAACAACGACTCCCCTTTAACAATTTTTGAACCTTCTACATTTTTTTGAGGAGTGCCTAATATGGAAAAATCTCCATTCTTTTTTAAGCTTACTTTCTCAGGAGTGGGCAGTTTTGAAGCTGCTGCAGCCAAAGACCCGTAGGCAATGCTTTTATTGCTTGATTTGTGATGTATCATTCCGTTGGCAGCCGATAACTCAGCAATAGGCAGGTTCCATTCATTAGCCGCTGCTTGCATTAACATCAACTTTGCTGTGGCACCTGCTTTTCTTAGGGGCTGCCATCCCATTCTTATGGATTGACTACCTCCTGTAAATTGTCTTTTGAATCTTGGGGTGTCATAATCTCCTGCTTCAACTTTTACTTTACTCCAATCTACTTCAAGCTCTTCTGCAATTAACATTGGCAAAGAGGTCATTACATTTTGTCCAAATTCAGGATTTGGACAAAAAATAGTGATTTGATTATCAGGTGATATTTTGATAAAACCAGTAAGTTCAATCCACTCTTTTGCTGTTTCGGCATTTGCGAATGCTTCATTTGGAATTAAATTGGCCAACCAACTAAATCCAATCATCATGCCGCCACCTGTTATTGATGAAACTTTCAAGAATGAACGTCTGCTATTATTTTGTGACTTATCCATAATTTAAAAAGTTTTATTTGTTTGAAGATTTAGCAGCCTTTTTGATAGCTTCTTTTATCCTTAAATAAGTTCCACAACGGCAAATATTCCCAGTCATAAAGGTGTCGATATCCTCATCAGTTGGATTGGGTTTAGATTTCAACAAAGAAACTGCTGCCATGATTTGTCCAGTTTGACAATATCCACATTGTGCAACATCAACATCCAGCCATGCTTTTTGTATAGGATGTTCTCCATTTTCTGACAACCCTTCAATAGTCGTTATTTCTTGAACGCCAACAGCCGATACAGGTAACTGGCAGGATTTCAGGGAACGGCCATTAAGATGAATGGTGCAAGCTCCACAGGATCCAACTCCGCAACCATATTTGGTGCCAATTAAATTCAGGTGATCTCGTAATACCCACAATACGGGTGTACTTGGATCTAGATCAACTTCATATTTTTTCCCGTTTACTTTAAGATTCATTTTTGACATGGCTAACTATTTTAAAACTTCATTAAGTATGATTTCAAACTATTTCGAAAATAACCCATTTTAGACGCAAAACCTTGCGTTATAATAATAATTTGATGAATGGAGTATACAATGACTGGATTGGGCCTATCCCTCTGTTATTGTTGCGGAATATTTGTTTTAAGTTTAAGGGCCCTTGCCAAATGTGAGAAAGTAAGTTGTCCCAACTTCCAATGGTTATTTTCCTTGAAATAAACTTCAGTCACCATAAATGGATTGATGGCTTCTTTGCCACCAACCATTGCAATTAAATCTATATCAGATAATAGCACTACCATGTTTCCAAAAACTTCTGCTGAAGAGGTGTAGATTTCAGCTTTTTTATACCAAATAAAGCCGTTTTTAATGATGTCAATTTCACGATCTTTTCCCCACGTTCCTCCCATGTGAACGAAATTGCATTTTTCATCAAACAATAAGTTTAATGAATCTACATTTTTATCTGACATCCAGTCCCATTTTTGTTTTGATAAATTTTTAATTTCTTGCTCAATACTTTTGCTATTCGTATCAACAAGCTCAGCATAAATGTTTTCTTTACTTGTTAAATGTCCTAGCTGCATTGTTTTCATATAATTTACAATTACTTCCGGACTACTTTTTTCATTCAACCAAGCTCCCCCTGTATGAGTGTAATAATTATAAAATCCTATTTTGGGAATTATTGGTGCTTCATTAGCTTTTATTTGAGCAGAAAGAGTAATGAAGCAGAATAGTAAGGTTAATTTTTTTTTCATAACAATATTTTATGTTTCTATTTAGGAAGCGTCAATTTCATCTGTTGTAAAGGTTCAATCAAATTGTTATTTAAATGGTATATGAATTACTTTATTTTCTACCATTATTACTTATTTGAAACTTTTAGTTAGAAGGATGTTCGACTATAATCTGTTGTTGTTTTTCGTTTTTTATTCGCCAACTTTATAATTTCCCAGCCACTTAACCATAACTGGGTCACGGTGGTCAAAAAAGCTGCTTTTTTTTGTGTCTAGTGCTTTTATTAATTCCATATCATCTAAGCTTAGCTCAAAGTCGAAAATGTTGAAATTCTCTTTCATCCTTTCTTTGTGAACAGACTTTGGGATGGCCACGATTCCTCGTTGCGTTATCCAACGAAGAATTATCTGAGCAACGGTTTTATCATATTTTTTAGCGATTGATGAGAGTAATTCATTTCTGAACATATCATTTTTACCCTCTGCAAATGGAGCCCAAGATTCTGTTTGGATATTATTGTTTTGCAAAAATACCTGAGTTTCAATTTGTTGGTTAAAGGGATGAGTTTCTATCTGGTTTACAGCTGGTATGATTTTGTTGTGGGTTATTAAATCAATTAATCTGTCAGAATGAAAATTACTAACTCCGATAGCCCTGGTCTTACCTTCTTGATATAATTCTTCCATTGCTCTCCATTCACCATATACATCTCCAAATGGTTGATGAATTAGAAACAAGTCTAAGTAGTCTAATTTTAGTTGCTTTAAGGAATTTTCAAAAGCTGTTTTTGTCTCTTTATAGCCATCGGATTTAATCCAAAGTTTGGTTGTTATAAAAAGCTGCTCTCTTGAAACACTACTTTTTAAAATTGCATTGCCTACTGCTTCTTCATTGCCGTATGATGCAGCTGTGTCTATCAATCGATAACCAACTTCAATTGCATCAAGTACGCTTCTTTCGCATTCGTTGGCATCAGGAATCTGAAAAACACCGAAGCCCAATAGAGGCATTTTTACACCATTGTTTAATTCTACAGATTGCATTTTAAATGTTTCAAGCGAATTTCCCTTATTGTAACAAGACTGCTATCATACAGATTACATATTATTCTACCATTTTTACTGATTTACATGTAAATGGGATGAGTTTGTGCAAGAACAAATAATTTTGTTGTTAAACAGTTGAGTTATGGACCGAATATATCCCATTACAAATATTAATGATTATAACGCAGACAACAATAATAAGACGCTTAATCCATTGGTATCAGTAATTGATTTCTCAAAAGCCAATTTGAGAGAATGGGGAGATGTTGCATCCATCAAATTTCAATATGGCATGTATTGTATATACTTAAAGGATGTAAAATGCGGAGATATGAAATATGGTCGTCATTATTACGACTATCAAGCTGGCACATTGGTTTTTTTTGCACCAGGACAAGTGTCAACTATTGAAAATCCTGGTATACCATATCAACCCAAGGGTTATGGTTTGATTTTCCATTCTGACTTTTTACTTGGAACACAACTCAGCAAAAGCATCGGTAATTATAAATTTTTTGGATATGAATCAAATGAAGCTCTTCATTTGTCTGATGATGAAAGAAAGATGATTTTAGATTGTTTTGCAAAAATTGAACTTGAATTAAGTCAGCCCATTGACAAGCACAGCAGGAAGCTAATCGCTTCAAACATTGAATTGTTTTTAGATTATTGCCAAAGATTCTATGACCGTCAATTTATTACTAGAGACAATGTAAATAAGGGTGTTCTAGAGAAATTTGAAGAGATATTAAATGATTATTTTAACTCGAATAAACCCAGTACAATTGGATTACCATCAGTTGCTTATTGTTCAGAATTGATGAATTTGTCCGCCAATTATTTTGGGGATTTAATTAAGAAGAGTACTGGAAAATCAGCACAAGAATATATTCACAATAAAATTGTTGAAGTTGCTAAAATCAACATTGTTGAGTCAGGTAAAAATGTTAACCAAATTGCATATGATTTGGGCTTTAAGTATCCTCAGCATTTTACCAGGTTTTTTAAACAGCAAATTGGGTATACTCCTAAACAGTACCAAAATTTAAATTAAGTTTTGATTGTTTTGAAAGAGAACATTTTTATTTTTGAATATAACAATTGGTTGCCAGATATTTTTCCCTGAAATTGATTTTATCCTCGCTTTGCTGAAGTGAATTTTCAAGAAGTCGCTGAACCTCGTTTTGTAACCGCATGGATTTGTTATGCCAATATTTTAGTAGGGAGCTGCGGATTGCAGAAAAGTAACTAAAGCCCTCCTTCATCAGCAAAACTATAATATCCGTCAGTACTAACGATGATGTGGTCTAGGATGTTGATGTCGAAATACCTGGCTGCATTTTTGATTTTTGTTGTTATTTCTTCATCGGCTCTTGAAGGACGAAGATTTCCTGAGGGGTGGTTGTGGCAAAGGATGAGGCTGACAGCATCTTCTTCTAGGGCTTTTTTCAAAATTATTCTTGGGTCTGCAACTGTGCCCGTCATACCCCCAACGCTGATAATTTCAAAGTGTTTGATTCTATTGGCTCTGTTTAGGAAAACTACTGCAAAAACTTCATGGGGAAGGTCCATTAGCCTTGCTTGTAAATATTTAGCAATGGATGCGCTGTTTGAAACAACTTCGCTGATGAGGTGGTCAGAAGCTTGTCGTCTTCTTCCTAGTTCTAGGGCTGATTGAATGGCGATGGCTTTAGCCATACCGATGCCTTTTGTTTTCATCAATTCTTTGATAGAGAACCTAGCTAGGTCCGCCAGTTTGTTGTGGCACCGCTGCATCAACTCAATGCCAAGGTCTAAGGCTGTTTTTTCTTTTGTTCCATTTTGAATGATGATGGCAAGGATCTCAGCATCAGTAAGTTGGCTTGCACCTTTCATTCTTAATTTTTCTCTAGGCCTGTCGTCTGTGCCCCATGTTTTTATAGGTTTCATGTGTTGATTTTCTTTTTATTAAGTGATATTTTTTTCATTCTTTTTTTAATATTTTTCATTGACATCAGCAGAAAATCATCAATTCATCAAAAACACCCCCCTGATTTCTGCATTTTATCTTCTGATAACTTTCGTTATCTTCGCGCTTCAATTCATTTTATGCAACGTAATGACCCATCTTTGAAGATTTTCTCAGGTACCAGTTCACAATACCTTGCAGAAAAAATCGCCAATGCATACGGCACTACTTTAGGGAAAATCAGTATCCAGCGTTTTAGCGATGGAGAGATTCAGCCAATTTTCCTCGAAAGTATACGAGGTGATTATGTTTTCCTTGTGCAAAGCACGTTTGCACCGGGGGATAATCTCCTAGAATTACTGTTAATGATCGATGCGGCGCGTCGTGCTTCTGCGTATAAGATAATTGCTGTGATACCATATTTTGGGTATGCGAGGCAAGACAGAAAGGACAAACCCCGCGTTGCCATTGGTTCTAAGCTAGTTGCGAATCTTTTAACGGCAGCGGGTGCAGATAGGGTTGTTACGATGGATTTGCATGCACCACAAATACAGGGGTACTTTGATATTCCGGTGGATCACCTAGACAGTTCGGCAATTTTTATCCCATATATACAAAATCTTCAGCTTGAAAACCTTACCTTTGCCGCCCCTGACGTGGGAAGCGCTAATCGTATCCGTGAAGTTGCGAGTTATTTTAGTGTTGAAATGGTGATTTGTGACAAGCACAGAAAGCGAGCAAATGAAATTGCGAGCATGGTTGTGATAGGTGAAGTAACGGGAAGGGACATTGTATTGATTGATGATATTTGTGATACAGCGGGAACCCTGACAAAAGCTGCGAAGCTGTTGAAAGACAAAGGCGCGAGGAGTGTAAGGGCATTGTGTACGCATCCTGTGTTGAGTGGTAATGCTTATGCGAACATAGAGAACAGTGTGTTGGAAGAATTAGTTATTTGTGATACGATACCGGTTCGTGGACAATCATCAAAGTTGAAAGTGTTGAGTGTAGCTGATCTTTTTGCTTCTGCAATAAGGAATGCATACGAAAACCAAAGCATAACCAGTTTGTTTATTCATTCTCAGATGAGGAATAAATAGTTCAAACTGATTTATTTAGTCATTTTTAAACACATATATAATGAAAACGATTACAATCGAAGGACAATTGAGGACCGCAACTGGCAAATCAGCCGCCCGTCAGTTACGCTCTCAAGACTTGGTACCTGGTGTAATTTACGGGGGTGCAACTGAAGTAAACTTTACTGCTACTGCAATTGCTTTGAAACCTTTCGTTTACACACCAGATTTCCAAAAAGCAGAAATTACTGTGGACGGCAAATCTTACACTTGTATTTTGAAGGATCTTCAATTTGACAAGGTTACTGATAAGTTGATACACATTGACTTATTGGAGTTGGTAGAAGACAAGAAAGTAAATGCGACAATTCCTCTTAAATTTACTGGAGCATCTGTTGGTGTTAAGGCAGGTGGTAAACTAGAAATTAGGTTGAAAGCGGTTAAAGTGAAAACTTTACCAAAGTTTTTGAGAGAAAATATTGAGGTTGATCTTACAAATCTTGAGCTCAATGCAAATATTCGCGTACAAGACATTATCGCTGAAAACATTGAGATTCAGAATTCACCAAGAATTCCAATTGCTTCAGTAACAATGACGCGTCAGTTGAAGCAAGAAGAAGCTTCGGCTCCATCAAAAGGCGGAAAAAAATAAAGCAAAGATTAATATCTTTATGGCCCTGTGATAAACTCACGGGGCTTTTTTATTATGGATAAATTTCTCATTGTTGGATTAGGAAATATAGGAAATGAGTATGAGCATACCCGGCATAATATTGGGTTTGATATTTTGGATTTCTTTGTGCAACAAAAAGGAGGATTATTTCAACCTGATCGGTTGGCGTTTAGAGCAGAAGTGAAGTTAAAAGGGAAATTAATTGTTTGTATAAAGCCAACTACCTTCATGAACCTAAGTGGTAAAGCGGTGAAGTATTGGATGGATAAAGAAAAAATTGATGTTAGTCGTCTCTTTGTATTGCTTGATGAATTGGCAGTGCCTTTGGAAAAAATCAAGATAAAACCTGCCGGAAGCGATGGTGGTCATAACGGTTTAAAGAGTATTCAGGAATTATTGGGTCATTCAAATTATCCGAGGCTTCGATTCGGCATTGGCAACGATTTTCCCAAAGGCCGGCAGGTTGAACATGTGCTTGGTAAGTGGGCAAAGAAAGAAGAGCCTGTTGTGTTAAAGAAAATCGAAAAGTCAGCAGAGGCAATTGAACAATTTGTACTGACAGATTTGCAACATGCCATGAATACTGTAAATAATTTATCTTTTTAGCGCTTTGTTTTTTAATTTTAAGGAACTAATGTCTTTATCTGAGCCCCAAAATCCAATATCGGAAATAATCAATTTAATTGTCATAAATTGTTAACCAAAGATCAGCAAATGAAATTTTTTTGTATCGGTAGAAATTATGCAGAACATGCGAAGGAACTTGGAAATGAAGTGCCTGAGGAGCCTGTTATTTTCATGAAACCCAAGAGTGCTCTTCTTCAACCAAACATACCTTTTTATTATCCTGAGTTTACCAATGAACTTCATTATGAATGTGAGTTGGTGATAAGGATTTCTAAAAATGGCAAATACATAAAAGAGAGAGATGCACACAATTATTACGATGCCATAACATTGGGTATAGATTTTACAGCCAGGGATATTCAAAATGAGCTGAAGAAAAAGGGACTTCCATGGGAAAAAGCCAAGGCTTGGGACAATTCTGCTGTTGTGGGAAAATACAAAGTAATACCCCCGAATTTTGATGCCAAAAACATCAATTTTTTTATGAACAAGAATGGCACACTTGTTCAGCAAGGAAATTCTAATCAGATGATACACAGTATAGACAAGATTGTATCGTACATATCAAATTATTTTTCTTTGAATATTGGGGATATGATTTTTACGGGAACTCCTGCTGGTGTTGGAGAATGTGTTGTGGGGGATGAGCTTGAAGGTTTTTATGAGGGTGAATCTCTTTTCAAACTAAGTGTACAATAGTGCGTTTTCGTAGCTAATTAACCCAAGTTCATTTTAAAGTCAGGTAATAAAATTAATTATCAATACCTTCCATAGATATCTATTTGATATTTAAAGTTTTACGATGACACAGTTACGGTTAATGAGGATTTTAAAAAGTAAATTTTGGTTTCGGCTATTTTTATTGAAGTCGTTACCCGCTGCTTTTTTTTGTGGGATAAATTTAAACTCACTCACAGAAGAAAGATCTGTTGTAATTGTGCGTTTAAGCTGGTTTACTCAGAACCCCTTTCGCTCAATCTATTTTGCTTGTTTAGCCATGGCCGCAGAAATGAGTTCAGGCGTTTTGGCTTTAATTCATTCACAGCATATCTCCCCAAAAGTATCTATGTTGGTTATGGGGATGAATGCTGAATTCCATAAAAAAGCCGTTGGGAAAATTAGGTTTGAATGCAATGATGGAGCAAAAATAAATCGCGTGGTAGATGACGTTGTAAAAAATCAAATTGGGTTGGTTTGTGAAACCCATTCTAAAGGGTATGATGAGCAAGGAGATTGCGTTGCAGAGTTTTTTATTAAGTGGACTTTTCGTCAAAAATCTAAATAATAAATTATGAAGATTTCATTTCATGGAGCTGCAAGATGTGTAACTGGGTCAAAACATTTGTTAACTTTAGATAACAACACAAAAATTTTGTTGGATTGTGGGATGTTTCAGGGGATGGGACAGCAAACAGATGTCTTAAATCGCCATTGGGGATTCAAACCCACAGAAATCGATTATTTAATACTTTCACATGCACACATAGACCATAGTGGATTAATTCCGAAACTTGTAAGAGATGGATTTAAAGGAAAAATATTCTGTACACCCGCAACAAGGGAGCTTGTAGCTGTTTTGTTGGAAGATTCGGCAGGTATTCAAGAAGATGAGATAAAGTATTCAAATAAAAAGAGGAAATTGTTGGGGGAACCTGTGTTGAAGCCACTTTATACAAAGGAAGATGCTTTGGCTGCAGTTGATCAGCTTGTTGTTGTTGATTACGGATTGTGGTTTAAAATTGACGAAGATGTTGAGCTTAGTTTTTCTGATGCAGGTCATATCATAGGAAGTGCAGCAGTTCATTTGAGAATTACTGAAAATGGTAAATCAAAGCAACTAACTTTTAGTGGTGATGTTGGAAGGTATAGAGACTTGATATTAAAATCGCCTGAAACATTTCCCCAGGCTGATTATGTTATTATTGAATCAACCTATGGGAATTCATTGCATGACTTACACATGCCAACGTTGGACCAGCTTTTAGAGTGGATTGAGCGCACTTGCATCAAGCGTAGGGGTAAGCTCATCATACCTGCGTTCAGTGTGGGTAGAACACAGGAATTGCTTTATTCATTGAATCAACTTGAGTTAGAAAGACGTTTGCCGGAGGTGGACTATTTTGTTGACAGTCCAATGAGCATTGAGGCTACAGAAATAGTAAAAAAGTATCCTCAGTATTTCAATTCCAGGATACAAAAGGTGTTGGAAAAAGATGAGGATCCGTTCGCTTTTATGGGGTTGCATTATATT
>Ga0209550_10002381_pt1 | contig 18078 bp, 9 predicted proteins | sample LauGreSuBDMM15SN_2_FD_187567 | JGI IMG/M metagenome (GOLD analysis project Ga0209550, IMG submission 187567) | Freshwater lake microbial communities from Lake Michigan, USA - Su13.BD.MM15.SN (SPAdes) (version 5) | ecosystem: Environmental > Aquatic > Freshwater > Lake | place: Lake Michigan, USA...
ATTAAATTAATTTATTTGAATCTATGAGCTGAACTAAATTTATTATTTTATTTCTATTCTAAAATATTTTACCAGATATAAAGAAAAAAAATTCAATTCAATTCAAAAATACCTAATAATTTTAAAGCTATTTGATTATAAAAATTAAACTTTTTTAAAATAAATAAGGAATTTTCAGATAATTTTAAAAGGTTTTTAAAAATAAGAATTTATAGATCAGATAATTAAATGACTTATATTCAATCGTTACCAAAAGTACTTTGGACATATAAAATCAAAAGAAATTCAATATTTCTCTTTTAGAAAATTATTAGAAAATAGAATAAGTTAAATTTTATTATTCTAGCTATATTATTTAATTACTTTTTTTCCGACATATTATAAAATCATATTAGAAATATGCCTGTACTAGCTGTTTATAACATACAATTTAGCCTCTCTCTCACGAAATATTTTCTATATATATACAATTAAAATTTAACAACTATTTATTAACTATTCCAATACCTATTAGACTGCTTAGAATAATTCATTAGAGTTTCCTAATATTTTTTTATTCATTCTCACCTTACGCACTTCATAATAAAGGTGCGTTAAATGACAGAGAGGCTGTTGGCAAGCTTTTGGGCTAGTCGTCCCCAAACCCCAATATTTATTTTTCATTTTATTATCAACCAATAAAACCTTACTTGACAGGTAAGATTACAAAAAAAGGATAGAGGTTGATGAAACTTTTGCGTACTTGTAATTTATTATTAATCCCCCTTTTATCTTTCTTGTACTGTTATACTCCTTCCACTAAAAATACTCCCAGTTCCACCCATGAAACTAATGATATTTCCAAAATTGAAGTTTCAGATTTAGTCATACTAAAAAAATCTAAGATTCCAGGCGCAGGCATTGGAGTTTATGCGGCAAAAGATATAGCAAAAGATAGTATAGTTGGTGAGTATAAGGGGAAATTTTTATCTGAAGAAGAGTACAAAAAGCTTGTAGATGCTGATGAATGGCACTATGTGATGGGATTAAATGAATGTTCTTATAAGTACACAAATGGGATTCGCTTTATAGATGGTCGAAGTGGAAATTTTACCACTCGTATGAATTACGCACCAACAGAATTTCAAAATGTTAAGTTCCAAAAAGTTTGCGAAAAACCTTTCGTTGTTGTAGTTGCTCTTCGTAATATTAAAAAAGATGAAGAGATCTACATAGACTATGGACCCGACTATATTTATGATTTTTTGGAATTCCCAGATGTTAAAAATCATTTTGAAACAGAAAGAAAAAAACTTAAGAAATAAACTTTCTTAGTAGTACAGTACTCAGTACTCCCACACCCTCTTTTCTTCCTAGAGCTCCCATTTTTTCAGTGGTGGTTGCTTTTACGGAAATTGTATCTATAGGCAATGCCAAGATTTCAGATATGGATGAGACTATTTTTTCTCTGTAGGGCAAAATTTTTGGTTTTTCGCAGATAATTGTAGAATCAATATTTACAATTTCGTACTGCTTTTCCTTCATGAGACTCTCTACCTTTTTAATGATTATCTTTGAATCCAACCCCTTTAAAGATGAATCAGAATCAGGAAAATACAATCCTATATCACCTAGGGATAAGGCACCTAAAATAGCATCTGAAATAGCATGGAGTAGGATATCTGCATCAGAGTGCCCCACCAATGCCAGCTCTGTTTCAATTTCATATCCACCCAATAGGAAGGGTCTATTGGGGTTATTTTCTAAAGTGTGAAAGTCTAAACCATTCCCCACTCTATACATATAAGGGACTCTCCGTTAGTTCAATATCTGGGAAATTTTTTTTAAAATAATTAAATTCCCAGTCACCCTCAAACAAAACAGCTACCCTTCTATCCTTATCGGAAATTTGATTGGCTGAAGAAGGAAGTTGTAGTACAGATGAATTTTTTACCCATCTACAGACTGAGTATGGTAAGGTATGTAAATTTGTAAGGACATTGTATTCATCTTTTAGTCGTCTTTGGAATACTTCAAATTGGAGAGAGCCCATAGCACCAATGATTGGATTTCCCCCTCCTATAACCTTGGAAGTATACAACCTAAGTATCCCCTCTTCCGCAAGCTGCTCTATTCCTTTTTTAAAAGACTTTAAATGCAAACTATCGGGACAGGAGATGGTAGCAAACAATTCGGGTGGAAATACGGGGAGTGGTTTTAATTTAGGAGGTATGGGAGAAGAGTATAGAATATCTCCAATTCTATATGTACCAGGATTGACCAGACCAATGATATCCCCAGGATATGCTTCATCTATAGTGTTTCTATCCTGTCCAAAAAATGCAAATGAAGAGCTCAATTTGATTGGCTTTTCCAGTCTATCATGATTAACTGTGATACCTCTTTCAAATTTACCACTACAAATTCTTACAAATGCGATACGGTCTCTATGGACTTTGTTCATATTAGCCTGAACCTTAAATACAAAACAACTAAAAGGTGATGCCACAGGATTCAAAGTGGATCCATCCTCTAAAGGCACATGGTAAGGAGCGGGAGCCAAATCCAAGAAATTATCTAAAAATAATTGTATTCCAAAGTTATTCACTGCAGAACCAAAATAAACTGGGGTTATTTCCCCTTCTAAAAATTCACTCATATTGAAGGGATGTATTCCATTTTCCACAAGCTCAATTTCTTCTCTGGACTTTGACAAAATATCCATATCAATACGAGATTCCAAAGCGGAATCCATGATCCCATTGACCTGAACGGGAACCATGTATGCTCCACCGGGTGTTTTTTCAAAAAGATGTACTACTTTTTCTTTTCTGTCATACACTCCCTTAAAGTCAGGGCCTGTGCCGATAGGCCAAACTCCGGGTACTGCTATGATTCCCAGTACTTCTTCAATCTCATCGAGGAGAGAAAAAATATCTTTTGTAGGACGATCCATTTTATTTACAAAGGTAATGATTGGGATTCCACGATCCTTGCATACCTTAAATAACTTTCGGGTTTGGGGCTCTACTCCCTTTGCGGCGTCAAGAACCATCACAGCAGTGTCAGCAGCAATCAAAGTTCTATATGTATCTTCTGAAAAGTCTTCGTGACCGGGGGTGTCTAAGAGGTTGAGAACAAAGTTTTTATATTCAAACTGAAGAGCCGCAGATGTGATGGAAATCCCCCTTTCTTTTTCCATTGCCATCCAATCACTCGTTGCACTTTTTCTTTCTTTACGGGCTTTTACAGCCCCTGCCAATTGGATGGCTCCACCATATAATAAGAGTTTTTCCGTTAGAGTTGTTTTTCCGGCATCCGGATGTGCAATGATTGCAAATGTTCTACGTCTGGATGTTTCTGTAACCAATTGATCTGCCATAGTACCATAGTTTTAGATGGTAAAAGGAGGAAAATCTTTTTAGGATTCAGATTCTATTTTAGGGGGAATTTTAAATTCAGGTATTGTGATTAGATGTTCTGAAGGCTTCCCAATGTAGTACCCTTGGGCATAATCAATCCCCAAATCCAAAAGCCTTTCATAGATTTGTCGATTGCTAACATATTCAGCTATTGTTTTCAATCCACAATATTTACAAAATTCAGTTATCATTTTTGTAATGTAGTGAACCTTATCACTTTTTAAGATGGAGCTTATGATAGAACCATCAATCTTAATATAGTCTACATTCAAATCCATGAGATAGGTAAAATTTGAATACCCAGAACCAAAGTCATCTATTGCAAACCGAATCCCATGCTTACGAGCTTCCATCATAAACTCCACAACTTCTCTATAGTTTAAGATCCCCTCTGACTCTGTGATTTCAATGATGAGTCGCTTGCTATCTTCAGGATTTTCTTTCATGAGTGCCAAAAGATATTCTGTGGTGTCTGCATTTGAAATATCCAAAAAGGATAGATTGATAGAGAAGTTGTACTTTGATTCCTTCAACTTATCAAAAATTTTTGTCAATAAGATAATGGTTAGCTTGCTATACAGAGATGTTTTTTTGGCAACGGGTAAAAATCGATCAGGTGGTATGATCTCTCCCGTGGGAGTTTTCATACGCATTAGGGTTTCATATTTTTCTATCACATCATTTTTAATGTCGTACAGGGGTTGGTAGTACAAAATAACTAAATCATTGAGAATAGCTTCATTGATCCTTTTTATCCAAAAGATATTCTTTATGCCTATATCCTCTTCAAAGAGATTGCGCTCAAAATAAAAGGAGGAAAGCCTTCTTTTTTTTGCTTCCATTTGTGCGAGGGTAGCATGGTTGATGAGGTCTTCTGTTGTGGTTTTTTCCAAACCAATGGTTGCAATCCCACTATAAACAGAAATATAGATCTCTACCCCATCTATGAAGATAGGAAGGGTTTGGAGCATGGCGACTGTTTTTTTAACAAAGATACGTAAATCCTGTGCAGAGAGGTGAGTGGGATTGTACAATCCAAATTGATCTGATCCAAAGTAGTATGGAAACCATTCCGTATTGGTGGTGTGTTCTTTGAAAGAAGCTGATAGATTTCGTAAGACTTTGTCACCAAATTCGTGCCCATAAAAATTATTTAAATTTTGAAACGAATGGATGTTGACCTGAAAAAGAGTTCCCGAGTTTTTTTCATTGAGCTCCATGATAAACTTGGAGCGGGTGGGAAGTCCTGTGAGTTGGTCAGTGTAGATTTCCCTTATCTTTCGGAGCTCATGACGGACACGGATCTTCTCCATGACCTTGAAGAGGACAATTCCAACTTGGTTGACATCTATGGGTTTTACGATAAAGAATTCTACTCCAATGTCTATAGCTTGGAGAAAAAAGTCTGTGTCATTGTGTGCGGATACTATGACCACGGGTATATCTGGATGTGTAGCTTTGATAGCCTTGACCATTTCCAGACCATTCATGCCTGGCATGGTGATATCAGTTATGATGAGGTCAATTTTTTCTCGATAGGATTGGTAAAAGCTAAGCCCATCCATTCCATTGGAGAAGTACAAAACCTCTTTGAAGAGGTCTCCAAGGACTTTTTGCATGATGGTTGCTGATATGGGATCATCTTCTACGTAAAGAACTCTAGAAGCCTGTGTTTGCTTTTTTAGCTCACCCAGATCAATGTTTAAATTTTCATTTCCTATTTCGCTCAATGCCAAACCCCCTACCTTTCTAAAACTTTTCAGGATTTAGTCAACCTAAGTTTATGGAAGAGTGGTTTTCGCAGGAATATAGATAGAAAATTTTGTTTTTCCCGGCTCACTCTCTAGTTCAATTCTTCCCTTGTGCTTTTCTAATATCTTTCCAATGATATGCAAACCCAGTCCAGAACCCTCCCCTGCAGGTTTGGTTGTGAAAAATGGTTCAAAGATTTTTTTTTGTATTTCGGGAGGAATCCCCGGACCATTGTCCTCCACAGAAATTAGAACTTCTCTAGAGCCATTGTCCGTGGTTACTAGTCTATAATCCAAGAGAATTTGACCGCTTCCTTTCATTGCTTGGATGGAGTTGTGGATGAGGTTTGTCCAAATTTGGTTGAGTTCATCGGGGTAACAGTAAATTTGAGGAACCTCCTCATAATTTCGTACTACATCCACTCCCTGTTTCAATTGGTTGTGTAAAATGGTGAGAACTGTTTCCAATCCATCACTGAGATCGGCGATAATCATTTCTTCTTTCTGGTCAAAGTGCATAAATGATTTCAATGACTTCACTATTTTAGATACCCTGGAAGCCGAGCTATCTATCACCCTTGCTTTTTTTCGAATCCCATTTAGATTCTCAACAATTTTCAAGATTTGGGGAAAATTTGGATTGGAAAAATATTGTTTTAGCTCATCTAAAGATCCTTCCAATCCAAGTCCCAAGATTTGGTCTGCAATTGTCTCTGTCTCTTGGATTCCGAGATCACTCAATTTTTGAACCATATCTTTTCGAAGTGACCTCTGTTCTTTGGTAGAATAGCTTTTGGGTACTACGTTAGATTTTTCTGTGATAAGAAGGATCAGATTCCAATCTTCATCTTTAAGATTTGAATTATTTTTCTTTAGATCTATTAGAATCTCTTTTAAACTTTCTTGGATATTTTCTGAGTTTGCCTTGATAGCACCCAAGGGAGAGTTGATCTCATGTGCTACACCCGCGACAAGTGTTCCTAGAGTTATCATACGGTCAGACTGAACCAGCTGCTTTTGGGAGGCTTCCAATTCAAAGTAGGCAGACTTTGCCTTGTCTTTCTCCTCTTCCAATTTTTTAAATAAAAGAGATGTGTAGATATTTCCAGCCAATTGCTCTCCCAAGATGGAAAGCCCCAAGAGATCCGTGGGGCTCAATTCAAATGAACCCTCTTTCCAAAGGTCCAAAATACCCACGATCTCTCCCCGCATTGTTAGGGGAACAATCACAAATGATTTGGCTCTGATCCTAGAGAGGATGATTTTTTCTGCCTCCGAGACTCCTTTTAGGCGGATTTTGGGAAAAAATAAGGGCTGTCGGGATCTAAAAGAATAGGAATGGGCACCCCTGCCCCCTTTGATAAGAGGTGTTTGTGCATAGACATCAGAAGCCTCTTCTTCGGTGAGAAAATCGGGAAGTTTGGCATGAATGATTTTTCCACGCACCCCATCTTCCATAAGAAGTCCCAACAAAAAATAGGTCATACCATACTTGGCTTCGATGAATCCCATAATTTTTTCCATTGTGCTATCCAAATCAGGAGATTCATTCAAAGAGCTCAGGAGTTTGTTTAAATCTGTGATATTGTTATTTGATTCTTCCAATTGGTGGGAGCGTTTTTGTAGGTCAAGGGATAGCTCTCTCACTTGGTCAAACGCACTGGAAAAACGCACACTTAGGATATAGGACTGGGCGAAAGTAAAGAAAAAGACTCCCCAAGTGGCAAGATAGGGAATCCCTAAATTAATCCTAGCATTAACAATATCTAATATAGTTACAGATAATAAAACAAGTACACTTAATATGATTCGTACTACAAATACTTCTTTATGGATTTGTGCTCTTATTAACACATAGAAGGTATAAAATCCAAAGACTAAAACGTATAATTGAATGCTTGTCAAAAAAATATCATAAATACTCTTATCAAAAAGTACAATTAGCAGCACATAAAATAGAGATACAATCTTTAATAAGAGATAAATTCTTTTAGATGTATAGGTTTCAAAAAATGATTTGATATAGTACATAAAAGAAAATAGTAAAAATATCATAGTTAGATATTCTATTTTACTAGATAAAACCCATCCTATAAAAGGGAAGATTTCAACTAAAAGTCTATCTACACTAATTGTTCGAATTAGCCCTGATAAGCAAAATAATCCAAACCAAAGGGAAGATTTATCCTTTTTTCTCAATAGGAAGATACTGAGATGGTATATCCCCATTATAAAAAGAGTACCTGTTAAAAATAGTTCAGAATATCTATATTTATTGTAAGAATTATTAATATTAATATAATTACCTAAATGTAAAGATTTCCATACACCACCCTGTAAATTATTAAAATTAGATACTTGGAGAATAAGAGTAGAATTAGATTCACCAATTTCTAGGGGATAAAATGTATTGCAGTACATTGGTGAATGTGAACCTTGATCAATACCAACTGTACCACAACTAAATATATTATTGTTATTTTGGAACAATCTAAAAGCTGACGAAATGGAAGATGAATTTATAAATAAATGATTTTCTTTTATACTTTTTAATTTTAAAACATAGGTTCCATAACCAACATTAGTAATATTTAGCTTGGAGCTACTTTGGTCACCCCAATTTGCTGGAACTTGTATAACTCCATCCCGTACGGGGGGGCTAGTGCTACTTAAGTCTTCGTAGGTTATGAATTGGTTCCAGTAGAAATCCCATTCCCCATCTAAGTCTAAATTTCCGTCTGTTGCAAAGTCCCAATCTTGGAGATCGATCACTCCATCGATGGCTTTGGGAGGAGATTTGGATTCTTTTTTGCAGGAGAGAATGCCAGTGCACAAAATTATCACAAGTAAAATGATAGATATTTTTTTTAGCATAGGGGTTTGCTTGTTGGTTCTTTTAGCATTAAGTGTATATAAAAATAAATCCATTTCAACGAAAAAAAGATATTTCAATCAATGATTCCTGTATACTAGATTTCTAAACTAAAAAGAAAAATGTTCACGTAAAAACAGAATGACATTGGAGCTATCCTAAAGGAGACTCCCCATATATGAAGATCGTCTTGTTGGGTGGGGGTCATTCCCACGCTTTGGTACTTAAGAAAATGGGCATGAGTCTCCCTCCAAACCTAGATTTAACACTGGTTTCTCCCCTTTCTGTGACCCCTTATTCGGGAATGGTACCGGGACTCCTCTCGGGACAATATACGTTTGGAGAATGCCATATTGATTTGCGCCACCTGTGTAATTTTGTCGGGGCTAGGTTTATCCAGGATTTTGCCATTGGGATTGATCCTTTAGAAAAACTTGTGCACCTCAAAGGATCTCCACCCATCTCCTATGACATACTCTCCATCGACATAGGTAGCAGCCCTTCTATGTCAGTCTCTGGTGACAGAGATGTGGTCACGGGAATTAAACCCATACATTTATTCTTAAAGAGGCTGGAATCGTTTTCTGAGTATTTACCCAAAGTACGGGAACATGCAAAGATAGCTATTGTGGGAGGTGGTGCTGGTGGGATAGAGGTTGCCTTCTCCTTGCGGGAAAAATTTAAACAAATTGAAAAACAACCTGAAATTCATATTTTTCATAATAGTAACGATATTTTAGAAAATTCTTCCACAAAGAATAGAGAGGTAGTTCGTAATACACTTGGTGAAAAATCCATTGTTCTCCACTGCAATGAAAGGGTAACACGTGTTCAAAAGCTAAGAGATTCCATGCATAAAATCCAAATGGTTTGTGATTCAGGATTTACAATGGAAGTAAACTTGTTAGTTTTTACCACTTCGGCGGCACCACCCAAATGGATACTAGATTCTTCCTTGGCTAAGGATGAAAAAGGATTTCTCAAAGTCAATTCCAGTTTACAATCTGTTTCCAATAAAGATATTTTTGCTGCTGGGGATATAGCCTCCATAGAGGGGGAGAGATTAGAAAAATCAGGAGTGTACGCTGTAAGACAGGCACCCATTCTTTATGAAAATATTATTAGAAGTTCTCAAAATAAAAACTTACTGAAATACAAGCCACAAAAACATTTCTTATCCCTTCTCTCCATTGGAGACAGAAGGGCTATTGCTATGAAAAAGGGGTTTATAACCAATCCTTCCAAATGGATTTGGCTATGGAAAGATTCAATAGATCGGAACTTTATGAAAAAATTTCAAAATCTTCCCCCAATGAAAAGAATGAATCCAATCCTTGAAAAAAAAGAGGATATTTTTAAATGTATGGGATGTGGTTCCAAACTGGGCTCAAATGTATTACAAAGGTCTCTGGATAGAATAAAAAATTCCAAATTTTTAGAATCGGAAGAACAAGAACCCCTTTCGGAAAGAGTATCTAAGATTGTAAAAAATCAGATGAAAATACATTCTTCAAGTCGAATCATCATTGGAAATGAAAAAAGAGATGATTCTGCGGTACTTTCCATTCCTCCAGGTAAACATGTAGTTCAATCTATAGATTTTTTTAAGCCCATAGTTAGAGATAGTTTTATAGCAGCTAAAATCACTACCAATCATTGTCTGAATGATTTGTATGCATTGGGTGCTACTCCAGATTCTGCAATGGCATTGGTTACCCTACCAGAAATGGATGAAAATAATGCGGAAGATGAGCTAGTTAGGATTCTTACCGGAGTCACCTCTGTACTACTAAAAGAAGATTGCAAACTTATAGGTGGTCATACCAATGAAGGAAATGAGTTTTCAATTGGTCTTTCCTGTATGGGGCTATTGGAAGCAGGGAGTGAACTCAACAAAGATTTTTGTAAAGTGGGTGATAAGTTGATTCTTACCAAACCATTGGGGACTGGTTTGGTATTTGCAATGGATATGCGCAATTTGTCCAAGTCATCATGGGTGGAAAGTGCAATTGATTCCATGTTACAATCGAATGCTTTAGCACTAGAGATTATGAGAGAAAACGGAGTTAGGGCAATCACCGATATTTCAGGATTTGGATTGGCGGGACATCTACTGAATATTTTACGAGCTTCTCAAAAAAGTGCGAATGTATATTTAGATACAATTCCATTTTTGGAGGGTATTGAGGAGATACTAAAAAACCACAGTGAAATTAAGAGCTCGATGTTTCCTTCCAATTGGAAATCTTATGAAAATTTCGTAAAACGAGATGATAGTTTTTCTGTAAATGACATATCTATGCTCTTTGATCCACAAACTTCTGGAGGACTACTCGGTGTGGTACCCGAAGAGTTGGCAAATAGATGCCTAGTAGAATTGAAAGAGAAGGGTTATAAAGCTTCTATGATTGGTGAAATTTCATTTTCATCAGTTGAAATAAGAATTAGAAGGCAAAGTATATAAAACTTTTAGATTCACTCACTCCAAAACACAATAATAGAAAAAAATTAACTAAAATGAAAATAGTAAAACTTCTTGGATTCTCCAACATTTTTTTTAGTGTGTACTTTTCAAAAATTTGACCCGTGATAAAGAGAAGTATTACGAGCTTTAAATAAGAGATCAATTGAATAGGTTCCGATATAAACAAATCGAAGCGAAACATTTTTTCCAGCATAAGGTATGAATCATTCAAAGAGTTTGCTCTAAAGAGAGGAAGTCCCAAACCTATACAAAAAAGTGTAAAGACCCTACAAACAGAGTAGTATAAAAAACCACCCTTTGTATTTAAAAACTCTCGAACTGAGGTTAGGGCATATTGCCTCTCCGTGATTAGCATAAAAGAATGCCATACTCCCCAAGCAACATAGTGATACGCTGCACCATGCCAAATTCCACCAAATAAAAATGTTATGAATATATTTCTTGATACTAAAAATTCAGAACCCCTCGAGCCCCCCAGTGGAATGAAAATATAATCTCTAATCCATGATGTAAAGGAGATATGCCACCTTGACCAATGTTCACTTATACTGCTGACATTGAATGGAAAATAAAAGTTTTGATCAAATTGAAAACCAAAGAGTCTTGCCACACCCATTGCAATATCCGTATACCCTGAAAAATCAAAATATATCTGCCACATAAATGCAAAAACTCCTATCCAAATATCTACCCCCCCAAGTGTTCCAGAATTGTTAAACACCTGATCCACACATAGAGCCAGGTTATCTGCAAAAACTATCTTTTTAGTAAAACCTAAAAGTATTTGAGCAAAAGATAAACAAAGTACATTTATATCTACAGGAAGTCTTTTTTCTAGATCCCTAAAGAATGTAGTAGCTCTCACAATAGGACCCGCTACGAGTTGAGGAAAAAAAGATACATAGAGGGAAAATTCTAAAAACGATTCTCTTGCAGGGATAACTTTTCTATATACATCTATTGTATAACTCATAGATTGAAATGTATAAAAAGAAATTCCCACAGGTAAAATAATTGAAAATTCAGAAAATTTGAAGGAAGTTATTTGGAGATCATTCCATATACCTAATAAAAAGTTAGTATATTTAAAGTAAGCTAAAAATCCTAAATTTACAAAAAGAGATAAGAATAGATACAATTTACGCTTAGGACTCTCATCTGATAATCTAGAAATTGAGAGGGCAGCGAAATAATCTATAACAATTGAAAATAAAAGAAGTGCAATAAAAGTATAATTCCAAGCCATATAAAAATAAAAACTTGCGAATAACAATAAATGATTTTTATATTTTCCTGCTATATTATATAGAAAAAGTATTACAGGTAAAAAGATTATAAAATGAAGAGAATTAAATAACATAGATTATCCTAGTTTGAAAAAGTAACCTGTTTAAGTTTTTCTGCCAAATATTTGGTAAAAACTTCTTTTCCTTTTTTATTTAAGTGAACCATATCATAATAATAATTAGTATTATTCTCGAAGGGAATTGAATCAGAGAGATCGTACCTTGATTCACTTAAAATATTTGTATACTCTTTTTCCCAAAACTTAATTCGTTTAGAATATTGATTGTTGTCCAACAAAGATGGTACTGGAGGATATATATTAATTATTTTAATATTTTTTGATCTTATGTACTTATATAAATTAGAAAGCCTTTTTCCATAGAGTTCTGTGAACTGATTCTTATCAAAGGTAAGCTTAGAACCTATAGCAAGAGAACATGTTCTATAGATTGCATCCATATGGTAATGATTTGAGCCTTCTGGAATCAAAGATCCTGCAATAGTTTTTTTTATACAGTCGTCTAATGAGGATATTTTATATGAGGACATAGACTCTTCATAAGAGTTGTCATAAGCATAAAATATTTTTTTATTTTTTTTAAATTCTTTGCCAATATCTTTGATTCGTTTATTGGGATAGAGTATAAAATCTCCAATATCTCTCCTATATGCTACAAATTTTAGAAATAAAAAAGAATAATCTTCCCATGTAGTACGATACTCATCATTTGCAATATCATTTATTGCATCTTTTCGACCTAATTCACCAATCATAGACAAAGTGGAATCCATCAATACAACTCTATCTACCCAGGGAAAAAGTAAATCATTGATATGAATTATAGTGTGAATTCTATTCTCAGATGATAATATTTTTTTGATCGCTAGATCCTGTACGATGAGCTCTGAACCCGGTACGGCTACTGATTGTACTACAATTCCATTTGATTTAAGTTCTTCATTCAATAGTTCTAAAGAAATTCCCTCGTACGCTATGGATGTACCAATGATGAGTACATTTGGCTTTAATGTTTTTAAAGAGGATACAGAAGTATCAGTGATATAATTTACTGTTTGTGCGTATGAACTCTTTTTGAGAAAAGGCTTATAACATCCAAACTGCAACAAGATTTCCATTGTAAAAAGAATTAAAATAGCAGATATAATAGATTTATCTTTGAAAAATTGTAGTACTAAATTCACTTTTCTATCCGTATGGTTTTATTTGGGAACTCTCCATACATATCTGGTGAGTACATTGCCTCTATTCTCGTCTGTGGCATTTCAAAGCTTCCTGTTTGGTTTAGTCTAATTGTATACTCTAGTGTAAACTCACCCTCCGGGAAGTACTCATAGTACTGTTTATACGAATCAAATGATCTTTCTTCAAATGTAGATGAAATATCAGAATTTTTTTCTGACATTGTAGCGGATATGGGACTTCGTAGACCACCCGATAAAATAGAAGATCCTGCGGGTATAGGATCATTTATTACAACCCATGTCATATCTGTATTACTTTTTATTTTTAGCCGAATTTTAATAATATCACCACGCTTATAGTTAGCTACTTTTTGGTTATTTTCATTCAAAAATTCTTTTTCTATTGAAAACCCATTGGATACAATTTCTGGTTTAATCTGAGCCTTACTTTCGAGCTTTACCCAAGGCTTTCCACGCCCATTGTGCGATAATGAAATAGTTTGTAATTCCATCTCCCATGGTAAAAGTTTCTCAATTCCACTTGGAGATTGATTCCAATTTTGGATATGTGTACTACCATATACTATCTTCGTTTCACCAGTGATATTTTCTTTTTCAAATTCATTTGAAAATTTCTCCAAAGCTAAAATTCCAAATGCATTGGCTGGTGTAGTGCTCCATGTGCCTTTCCTCTGCCTGAGTAAAATTCCATTCACTATTTTTCCTATATCAGGCTTCCATTTATTATAACCTATTAGTAAATTTAACAATCTTACTGAATTTAAATCAGCAGAAACCATAAGCCAATAGAGTGAATCTGCATTTTCTGTGCTAAATTTTATTTGAGAACCCTGGTAGTTTAATCTAGCTTTTATTATTTTTTCTATATTTTTAATTTTATCTGTTTTATCCGTTAAATTAGATCTTTCTAATATATACCAATAATCTATAAGTGCGGAAGTAGGTAATAAATTACTATTCATACGAATAGCTTGCGACGATTCGGAATATTTTGGGGAAATTCTAGAGAGTGCTTCAATTGCTTGCAGCTTTCGTATATTTAAATCTGCAGTTTCTAATACTCCATTTTGTATAACAGATCCATCTACAAATTTAGCCAATGCCATTTCCATAGATTTCTTTTGCTCAGAGGGAAGGCTCCAATTGGCTTCTTCAGAAAGGGAAAGAATATAGGATGTAAGCACAGTGCTACCTGTATTCATGGATGGAAAATATTTTAAGAATCCATTGTTATCCATATATGATGGAAATTTTTCAACCAACTTATCCCACAAAACTTTATCCCGCATTGCCACTGCTTTACTGGCCTGTTGCTCTAAGCAACTGTAGGGATATAATTCCATATATTTTTTAATTCCTAACGTTGAATCAATCAAAGACTTAGAAATTCCAATATTTACCCCACCACTCTTAACTGTGCTCATCTCGGGTGGCAAAAATGGATAAACACTTTCTTTGTCTAATTGGAAAAGAGTTGATTGTCTTACTGTGGGGGGATTAGGATGCAAGACTCTTTGACTGATTTTAATTCTATCAGATGAGTTTTTTGATTTAGCGGAAAATTCGTATTGCATAGAATCAATTGACTGAGGAATTTTTACTTCCCAACTAACTATTTCCTGAGAATTTGGCTGTACTACTATTTTTTTTGGAGGTAATTTTATAGTGGAAGAGGATACTCCTTCAACTATTACCTCCTCTTCATTCTGGGTACTATTCTTTACTGTCAATTCTAAATCAAAAATATCTCCCTCCCGAACCAAGGGTGGAATCCCAGAAATTAACATAAGATCCTGAGTTGATTTAATAGATGTTGATCCCATACCAAATAAATTAGATCCCGAAAAGGCTATAGCTACAATTTTAAAGGATGTTAAGGAATCATTGAGTGGAATGCTAAGTTCTGCTTCACCGTTTTTATCCGGCTTTACAGTTCCCTTCCACAAAAGAAGTGTATTGAAAAGCTCTCTTGTCTTTTCTTTCCCACCTCCCCCGCCACCCTGTGGTACGCCTTTTTGACCAAAATGCCTTCTGCCAATAACATGCATTTGAGCAGTATAGGTTTCCACTGCAAGTGACCTTATAGCCATCATATGGTCTAATAAATCCCAAGTTTTATTTGGGGATAGCTCTAATAGAGCTTCATCAATTGCTGCTATTGTAATTTCTGTAGGTTCTTCAAGAGATGCATCCTTAGGGGCTTCTAATTTTATTTTTATCTTTGCTGTATCTCTAACTTTATAGAATTCTTTTTCGGGAGTAACCCTTACACTTAAAGAATGGTTTTTCCAACCTATATTTAAATTAGTGATACCTAATTTGTGTGCCGGTTTCCCAAGATCTATTACCGCTGTAGGCTTTGGATTATCAATTCTACCACGTAGTAATAAAACACTAACAAAAATATTTGGTGAATAGTTTTTCTTTATTGGAACATCAATGATGGGATTTGTGCCTTCCAATTCCTGAATATATTTATCTAAAATTCCTTCCCTTTCAATTGTGATCAATGCTGTAGATTTTTTAAATGGAGTTTTAATTTTTATTTTAGCGGTCTCCCCTACTTCATAAAACTTCTTCTCGGGTAAAAGATCAATTCTATCTGTATTAGAATAAGATGACCAATAACCATCCTCTGATCCAGACATAAAAATTTCACTCTTTGCATAGCTTTTATTGCCTGATTTGTCTTCTACAATAGCCTGTAGTATAAAATCTCCTTTTAGGGATGATGTAGCATTGCAATTGAAGATACCAGTTAAATCTGTCTTACCCTCACACAGTGTATCTATTTTTTTTATTTCTTCAATTTCATCATAGGAATAGAAACCCCCCACAAGTCTTTTTCTATTAGAAAATATTTTCCTTTGAAAGATATCTACCTTCACTTTCCAATTAGGAATAGGTTTTTTATTTATATCTAGTACTACAGACTGAAGATTTATTTTATCTGATGTAATAATCCAGGAATCAGCTTTTATTCCAACCGCATATTCTGATGGAAATACTAGAACCTTATTAGAAATTGTTTGAACTTCTCCGTTGGGATCCCTATACTCCATTTCTAAAATATATGAATATAGATTATCTTTTTTAATAGGATTATCAATATTTACCCTGGCAATTCCTTTTGAATTTAACTTTGTGATAATTTTATTTATATTTTTACTTTTGGGCTCATACTCCTCTTCCACATATTCATCTTCTTGTATATAATATGAATATCCGGGGCGATGAATTTTTCCCTCTTTGAGTGAATCCGAAAAATATGAAAAATCATCATATCCAATAGGGCTAAAATCAGCGTAATCCTGCATAAAGTATTTAAACTTTATATCCAAATTACCTGCTCCTCCACCGGATAAATATTCTACAGATAAATCTACAGGGATATTTTTTTGACCAATTATTTTGGTTTCTGGAACGGTGACAATCCCTTTAAGGACAGGAAGCCTAAACTCTTCTACTCTAAAATTGGATGTGTAGTACACTTGATTTGCCTGGGCTTCTGTTCCCTTAAGCTCAATGGAATAAAAACCAAGTTTTGCTTCCTTGGGGATTTTCCATTGACTTACAGAACTCCCGGTAGTCCACTTAATTGGAATGGTATACTTTTGCTCTGACCCTCCATGTGTAATAATCATCTGACTTGGAAGAGAATCCACATTGGGTATTGCAAACCCTTTCATCTCTTGTTTACGCACCAAGTGTTTCATGTTTACAACTTCTCCAGTTCGAAAGAGAGTTCTATCTAAAATTGTATGCATTAAAAATGCAGATCCATAAGTGAACCTACCTGGTAAATTATATCTCCAAGTTTCAATCCCATCATTCCAAGAACTGTGCACAAAAGATAAGTCATTTCCTTTTTCTGCAACTACCAGATACCCAGATTGGTATGGTGAATAGGAGCATCTAGGTGGCTCTGGCAAGTTTATACCCAACAATCCCTTTGGATCTGTAGTACCAGATGCCACAACTTTATTTTTACAATCCCTCACGGAAATAGAAACGTCGCCAATGGGTTGGGCAGATTTTAAATTAGTTACCCATACCAATGAATTTTCTTTACCAAGCTTCAAATGAACCGCCATTCCTGTAACCAAAACAGTAGTGGGCACATACATGGTTCCTTTATTTTCCAAAAGGGATCGACCTAAATTCACACTTTCTATTTCTACTATATGAAAACCTGGCTCTTGTAGGGGAATGCCTACAGATTGAAATACATCAGAGCCCAAGGGTTGTGGTACCTCGAAAGGAAAAGTTAACTTAGGGTTATCAAAGATTGATTTCTCTCTATCATGGTATTGAATTTTGGTTAGATATTGTAGTACCTGATCTGCAGAAAGCTTCATTCTCTTTCCGGGTATGCCCATAGCTGCTGTTGGATTTTTTGAGAGCGTGAGTGATCTTGCACGTAATGCAGGCTCAACATTCCGAATGCTCACAGGTAAACTTGTACCACTCTCTAGCTCCAATATTCCAAATTTAGCAGGAAATTTTGCAATGGGCGGATACTTTGCAATGGAGATTTTCATTGGATATTTTTTTGAATTTTGGATAGGTCGATTAGAGTCATCCTTAAAGTCTGGTGGAAGATCTAAAAGATATGTTGAATTTTCAGAAAAAGGACCTTTGAATGTAACAGAATTTACAACTCCATCTTCACTGGAATCCTCTGAGATATCAGGATAAAAAGTCTTTGTACTATTTCTAAATTTAATTTTTTTGGCAATATTTGTAGGAACTGAGGCTGTAAAATTTATATAAATATCTGAGAATGGTGTACATCCTGAATTTGCATTTTCTCGGTTACAATAATAACTTAAACTAAATGGATCTCTAGTCTCAAAATTGAGGATCTGATCCTCTGATAAGGGCACACCTGATTTAGAGAGAATTCCTTTAGAGAATACAAGTTGGACTTTTTTTCCTTCAGGGAAATTTAATTTAGGTTTAATAATATATGAATTTTTATTTTTTTTATTCTTAAATAAAATTGAATAGATAGAACGCTTGATTGTATGTTATAAAATGAAAAGAATTTCTGTTAAA
>Ga0209550_10002382_pt1 | contig 18075 bp, 11 predicted proteins | sample LauGreSuBDMM15SN_2_FD_187567 | JGI IMG/M metagenome (GOLD analysis project Ga0209550, IMG submission 187567) | Freshwater lake microbial communities from Lake Michigan, USA - Su13.BD.MM15.SN (SPAdes) (version 5) | ecosystem: Environmental > Aquatic > Freshwater > Lake | place: Lake Michigan...
AAATCATCTAAAAAAGCTTCTAAAAAATCATCCAAAAAAAGATCTAAAAAATCTTCCATGAATGGAGGTGCTAAAAAATCATCTAAAAAAGCTTCTAAGAAATCATCCAAAAAAAGATCTAAAAAATCTTCCATGAATGGAGGTGCTAAAAAATCATCTAAAAAAGCTTCTAAGAAATCATCCAAAAAGGCTTCCAAGAAAGGATCTAAAAAATAATCTTAAAAACATTAAAATAACTATATTTAATTATAAAACTTTTTATAATTAAATAAAAAATCTATTTAAATATTGAATTATTATTTATTGGTATATGCCAAATTTATTATTAATCAATCTATTTGTGATAGTTAATAGTTTTACTACATTTAGTAATCATAGAATATGTTCAAATAGTTTAATTCAATTAAATTATAATAAAAAAGATCTTAAAAATATTGATAATAAAATAAATTCTTATAAAAATAAAATGAAGAAATTATTACAAGATAAAAACACATTATTTAAAAATATATCTGGATTAAAAACACATAGCGATAATGATATTGAAGAATATCTAGAAAAAATGATTAATAGGAAAGCTATTGATGATGAAGATGATGATGATACTATAGATGATGAATTTGACGATATTGATGATGATGATGAAGAAATTGATTATGATAATTATAATAAAAAATATAATAAACCAAAATTTCGTATTATATTTCAAACTAAACCAACTGGAAATAATTTAGAAAGTGAAAATAATGAAAATACTGAAAATACTTTAAAAAGTGAAAATTTTGAAATATTAAAAAATACATCATTTAGTTTTAAAGATGTTGGTGGATATGATTTAATTAAAGAAGAATTACATCAATGTGCGGATATGCTTATCAATTATAAAAAATATGCTAAATTCAATGTAAGAACACCTAAAGGACTTATTCTAGAAGGACCGCCTGGTAATGGTAAAACTCTATTAGCCAAATCATTTAGTGGTGAAATAAATGTTGGGTTTATTCCAGTTTCAGGTTCTCAATTTCAAGAAAAATATGTTGGCGTTGGTTCATCTAGAATTAGAGAATTATTTAAATTAGCTAGAGATAATATTCCATGTATTATTTTTATTGATGAACTTGATGCTTTAGGAAGACAACGATCATCTGATACATCACCTCATCCTGAACACGATTCAACTCTAAACGAATTATTAGTAAATTTAGATGGATTTAATTCAAATAATGGGATATTTGTTATTGGAGCAACAAATAGAATAGATCTATTAGATAATGCATTAATAAGACCAGGAAGAATTGATAAGAAAATATACATAGGTAATCCAGATAAAAAAACAAGGGAATTTATATTAAATATTCATATAAATAATAAACCATTTGATTCAAGTATTAAAATGGATGATCTAGTTGAAATGACAAATGGTTTTTCAGGCGCACAAATTGAAAATTTATTAAATGAAGCAATGTTATATGCATTAAGGAAGAATCGTGAAGTTATGAATAGAGAAGATTTAGAAATTATATCTAATAGAATATTAGTTGGTTTTCAATCAACAGAAAATAAATTATCTGAAGAAATGTTATTTCAAGTTGCAATTCATGAAATGGGTCATGCATTAATGGGAATTTTTACTAAATATAAAAAATTAGTTAAAGTCACTATAAATTTATGGTCACCTAAAAGTTTAGGTTTTACTTTATTTGAACCAAATGAAACCAATAGTAACCTTGTTACTAAAGAAGGATTAATTAATGAATTAATGGTTTTATTAGGTGGGCGAGTAGCAGAAGAAATATTTTTTGATAAAGAAATATCTTCAGGAGCATCACATGATTTAGAACAAACTAGGAAAATAGCAGAAAATATGATTATGAATTTAGGAATGGGGTATAAAGTTATATTACCATCTAGTTCAGAAAAATATAAAGAAATAATCGATAAAGAAATAGATGATTTAATTGTTATTGCATATCAAAGAACAAGAAACTTATTATTAAATTCAGAAACATTATTAAAAGAATGTGCTGAATTATTAGTGATTGAACATGAATTAAAACCAGATATCATTCTAAAAAAAATTAAAAATAAGTATTATTATTTAGAAAAATACATAGAATAAAAAATTACATAGAATAAATAAATTTTTTAAATAAGTATTTAAAAAAATTACATAGAATAAATAAATTTTTTAAATAAGTATTTAAAAAAATTACATAGAATAATTAAATTTTTTCAATAATCCACCATGTATAAAAATTACTTAATTTATACTTTGTATTTGGTATAAATTTATTAATGATTTTCCATTTTGATTTTTCTAATTGATTTATTAATTTTTCTTCAGAAATAAATGGTTCAGTCTTAACATCATCATGAACCCATTCAAATTTATAAATAACTTGGTCATTATCTATTTTTAAGAATGAATTTGATTCTGACCATTCAGAAACATCATCTGGTTGTGAAACCAAATTGAAAATAAACTTTGTTCCAACAATAACTATTTTATCTAGTTGTTCCCAAAATAAATCAGTAAAAAAGTGCATCAATGAAAAGTTTGCAATTATATAATCATATTTGATATTATAGTCATAAAAAGTAAACCATTGTCCTTTTGTTTCCGACCAATTATTTCTCAAGTCACATGGATTAAAAAGATATACATCTTGATTATCATCATGATATTTTAATCCTTTAACTAAACATGTTATATCAATATCTAGTCCTAAATATTTTTTAGGATTATATTTTTTAATATTGGGAATTAATTTTCCTTTACCACATCCTAAATCTAACCAATTTTTATTAATAGAAGGTTCTAGTTTATATATTTGATCAGATAAAATATTACAATGAAAACTAAACATCGAAATTAAAGATTTTGATATTATCTTCTTAGGATTATCATAATATTTAGATTCTCTTGTTTTATTTATTTCATTAGTTTTAATTGTTTCATTAGTAAAATCTGATAACCAATCATATTTAATTATATTACAAATACTATTAATTACTGATTGTGAATTTGGTTTCTTTTTATCATATCTATAACTATCAACCTTAAATAACAATAGATCATTAGATAAGATTGGATTACATCTATAAATTTTACCATTTTTTTGTATATCTGATCTAATTATCAAATTAGATATATCATTATGTTCACGATCTATCCATTTGTTATTACTAAACATTATGTCAATCGTCATCATTGACAATGGTTTAATTTTAATTTCACGAGAACCATTAAGCGGAGTCAAAATTAAACCATCGCATTTATATGGTTCTGAATTATTAAAATTTATGGATAATTCACTTTCCAAAATTATATTTTTTATTAAATCATTATTTAATTGTGAATTATTTACCAAACATGCAAATTTTGGATACCATTTAATTGTATGATCTTGATTATCCGCAATAAATTTTTTTATTATTTTCCTTTCAGTTTCAAAATTTTCAAAGAAATCAGATAATTTACTAATTTCTTTCAAATCAGAATCAAATGTATAATTATGTGATTCTCTTAAAATATTATAACGTTCTATTAAGGTAGTATCTGGAATATCAATATCAAAAATTAAATATAAATCTAAATCTTCAATATATTCTGCTTTAACTTGATACTTATTAATAATATCATGTTCAGGAAAAATTCCAATAGGTAAATTATTAATCAAAATTCCATCTGCTTTTTCTCTAATTAAAAAATTATGATATTGATGTATTTCATTAGGTAACAAATGACGAGGTGGTAGGTTTGTAAATTTTTGTTTTTGATGTTGATATTCAATAGAACCATTTCTTAAAATTTCTTTTCCTTCATTAGGAGGAAAAGTTTTAATTTCTCTAAGAATATCATACATCTTAATATTATAATTAATTACTTTAGATTTAAGACGACGTTTGCATAGGATTCTTAATTTATGTAAAATTCTATTTATTATAATTAATGATTTAATATTATCATCTTCTAATTTAATTTCATCCATTGAAATCATACAAAATCTAGTAAAAAAGAATAATTTAATATTGCTATAGTGTATATTAAATTTATCTAAAAATTTATTTAATAATTTATGCTTACATAATATTTTTAATATAAATTGATTAGTTGGATTTTTATCAACTGTTATTGTATTCCAATTAATAATATTAATAATTTTATCATAATTATTAATTACAACTTTTTCAATTAATGTATTATTAATTTCATGATCAATCATAAATACTGAACCGGATAAGCCTAAAATAGTATTCAACATAATTTTTTCTTCATTTGTTTTTAATAATGGGAAAATTATACTAGAGTCTTCATAACTATTATTAAGTATTATATTATTTAATGATATTAAACTTGTAAAATCATGAGGTGTTATATAATAATATTTATGTAATTCATTAATAACTTTTATACTGTTAAATATTTGAATCATAAAATGAAAATATGGATATAAATTTATTTTTGATGATAATAATTTAATTCTTCTTAACATATATTTTGGTGGTATATTTGAATATGCTAATGTTTGTAATATTTCATTAATAATATTTTTTTGGAAAAATAATTTATTAATATTTTCAATTTCTTTTAATAAATATTTATAAATTCTATCATCTGGATTTATAATGGAATTTGTTACAATTATGTGTAATTGTTTTTGATCTAAATATTTTAAATTATTATCATTTCCATTTTTAATTCTTTTCAACCAATATAAAAAAGTTAATAAAGTGCCACGACAAGAAGCAATAATAACAAAATCAATAATTTTTAATTTAAATTTAATATTATTTTCCAGTTTATTTAATAGATATTGACCTTTATTTAATTTTGTTAAATCTATCAATAATGTATTTATGATATAATTATAATTATTATTAACAACATCACTTTTATTATTGATATTTTTATAAACTGGAATAAAATTATCTACTATAAATTCAAATAATAAATAATATTTTTCCATTTTATAGTTTTTATTATTGTGATAATTATTATTAATATTATTTAAAAGTTCTGAGATTATTAATAATATATCATTCGGTGTATTATTTATAAAATTATATGTAATTTTATTTGTATTATGATAAGATTCCATAATATCATTTACTATTAAATTAACATCAGTAGTCATATTAATATTTAAATAATTAATTATTTAAATATTAATAATCAATTTTTTATTCTAAAAAAACCTGTAAAACAATTTTTTTATTCTCCTCGGAATGTTTTTGGATCAAAATTAAAACTACTTAATCCATTTTCTTGCATAAATCTAGTTCTAATTTTTTTTATTTCTCTTATAATTAAATTAAAATTTTTATTTGTATAATTATTGTATTCTGAAAATGTTTTCCAGTGAGTTGAAAGTGTTGGTGTGAATTCATTAGTTATTATAATATATATATCATAAATATTAGGAACCATTAATAATATATTATTTAATAAACTAAAAAAGGTTTTCTGATTACGATTATTTATTAAAATAATAATAGAACTTATTATTAAATTAATACCAAAAAGTAATAAAGTATAAAATCCAGTAGTTTTATAAATATAATTGTAAAATGATATTTCTTTTTTTATTTTATTTGTAATTGAATTATTATATATTGGATGATCATCAATACTTAAAAATCTACAATTATATAAATTATTATTTAATATTTTAATTTTTTTTTTAATATTTTTAATTTCATCATCTTGATTATAATGAATACCTAATATACCTGGACTAAATTTAGTTATGGTCAAGTTTTTTCTTAATTTAAATTCTCTTAAAGAACTTATAGAATACATTACAATAAATGCAATAAATGTTATTGAATTAAAACTTAATGCAACATCATATATTACTTTATCAGAATATATATTTTGTAACATTGTACAATTATAACCATTACATCTTTGTTCAACAAATAATATTAAGAAAGACCCAATCATACTTTTATATAATTCATAACTAATTTTAAATACTAGAAAAAATCTTTCCATATTTTTTTTTATGTAATTATTATAAAATCTTTTATAATAACTATCTGGAATACTTGTATCATTATTATTTATTCCTCTCCTTTTAAATTTCATTACTTTTAATGCATTATTATCATTATTATAATGCATTCTATCTAATAAATAAATTTTAACAACATCATAACATAATTTTTGTAATATTTGTGATGGTATATGCGAGTTATTATAATCATCTTCAACTATAGGTGTTATTAATTTTAATTGTGTTAATGTGTTACTCATTTTACTTTTTAGATCATACATGAATTCATCCATTTCTATTTCATCTTCATCTACAAAGATATTCATTTTTAATATGATAATATAATATTTATTTAAATTAATTTAATAAAGATACTTTTAATTTTGTCCCAGTAAAAGTTTCTATTATTTTATATTCAACTAAACTATCTACAAAATCAATCGGAACATTTAAACGTTTTGATAATATTTCAATTAGTTCTGGTTTAATTTCATCCCAGAAAATATTTTTCTCAAATATAACTTGAACTTTATTTGATAATTTAAAATTCATTTCTTTCCTTAAAATATTTATTTCTCTCCTAATATTATTTATTTCTGCTTCCATATCATTATCTTTACTTGTATTTGTACTTAGATATAAAACAGCTTGAGAAATATACCCATCTGAATTATTATAATTAAATTTAGTTCCAACCATATCACAAATATTTGGATCAAGATTATATTCAAAAGTATAATATTCTGCAAGACATCCTTCCCATAAAACATTTCCTTGTTCAATTAAAGCTATATATTTATTTGCTTCTTTCTTGAAAGTTTTACATAATGATCCTTTATTTGGACGATATGTTTTATTTAATGTTTCAGTTGAATTAATAATAAGATTTTTAATATTTAGTTCTTTACAAATTATATTTTTATATTCAACTATGGATGGTGAATCAGTATATAGTTCTATTTTATCTAAAGGATAAAAGATTGGTTTATTAATTTGTTGTCGTAAATTACGAACAGTTTCTAATACTTCATTAACTGAATAAAAACCATTTAATAAATTTATATCTAATTTATAATCAAATATAGAATTAATATCAATTGTTTGTAGATGAACACTTTCATTATTTTCATCATATGATAAACTTTTATTAAAATATTCAGCTAAATGTGGCATAAATGGAACTAATAATTTATTAAAATCTTTCAAAACATAATATAATGTAGAATAAGATTCATTATGATCAATTTCTGAAATATTACCTTTTAATCTATCTCTTGATAATTTAATAAATGTGTTACATAATGTATCAATAAATTTATAAATATGATTTGGAATACTAGGTAATTCCAAATTTTCCATATGTCTATAAATATATTGATTTGTTTCAATCAATTTCATCCTAATCCATTGATCTAATTGATTATTAGATGCAACTAATGTTGTATATTTAAATTTACATTCTTTAGAAAATAAATGAGCATTATAATAAGGAATAATTTTCCGTGTAATCTCTATTAAATCTGAATCTTTGAAACAGAATGATTCTGCTTTAGCAGCTGGAGATCCAATCATATAAAGTCTAAAAATATCTGCACCATATTTTTCAATAATAGCATCTGGTGATGTATAATTTTGAAGTCTTTTAGACATTTTCTTACCATCTTCAGCTAAAATTAATCCACTAACAATTACTTTCTTAAATGCAGGTGAATGATTAAGAGCCGTTGATAAAACGTTTAATGTATAAAACCAACCTCTTGTTTGATCTAAACTTTCTGCAATAAAATCAACAGGATATGATTTATCAGCACATTCAGGATATCCAAATCTTGATAGACCGGCCATTCCTGACTCAAACCAACAATCTAGAACACCAAATGTTCTTTTGAAAGTTCCTTTCATAGTTCCTTTATCTGGATTCTCTAGAATCGTAAATTCTACTGAATTTAATGAATCAAGATGAAGATCATTAAATGTATTACCTGTTAATTCTTCAAGTTCTTTAATTGAACCAATACACATTTTATCACCATGTTCATTCATCCAGATTGGAATTGGTGTTCCCCAAACTCTATTTCTTGAAAGACACCAATCTGGTGAGTCTTTAATCCAGTTGGCAAAACGTTCTGTTCCAACATATGAAGGATACCAATGAATTTGTTTATTATTTTCAATTAATTCTGGAATAATCTGTTGTACATTCATAAACCATGCATCTGTTGCTAAATAGACTAGTGGATAGTCAGTCCTCCAACAATAAGGATAATTATGTTTAATTTTTTCTGATTTGAAAGCTTGATTTGTATTTTTAAGATGAATAACTATATCAGTAGTTGCATCCATAACAAACATTCCTTTAATATCTACATTATTAACAATATAACTAATAGTATATTTAACTTGAGAATCTACCAAGTAATCAGGTAATTGTAAATGTGGTAACTTCATTACACGCATATCATCATCACCAAATAGTGGTGCTAAATGGACTAGTCCTGTACCTGATGTATTTTGAACATAAGAATCTGCATAAACTTTATAATTATTATAATTATTTACTGGAAAGATTGGTTGATATTCTAGTCCAACTAATTCTGACCCTTTTACAGTTTTCATAACTTGATAACTATATTTTGGATCATAAAAAAGTTTCTCAACAAAATCTTTAGCCACCCATAATTTTTCTGTAAAATTATCAGTTGATAACTCTACTAGTTGATAATCAAATTCCCCATTGACACAAATACCTTGATTTGCAAATAATGACCATGGTGTGGTTGTCCAAATAAGTAAAAATTCATCTGAATTTACTAATTTAAATTTAGCATAAATTGAAATATCTGTTCGTTCTTGATAATTTGATCCTGCTTCAAAATTAGAAAGTGGTGTTTCACATTTTGGGGAATAAGGCATAACTTTTTTAGATTGATAGATTAAACCATCATCCCATAATTTTTTAAATGCCCACCATAATGATTCCATAAATTTTAGATCACAAGTTTTATAAGTTTGTGATTTATCAAATTGTCTTCCTAATCGACCTAGAGTTTCATACCAAACTTCTGAACAATTAGAAATAATATTTCGACATTGATTATTAAATTCTGTTAAACGTTCAAGATTATCATTTGGAGAAACTTTACCAATGGTTTTCTCTGCTTCTTGTTCCAGTGGTAATCCATGACAATCAAAACCAATTTGATAAGTAATTTGATAACCTTTTTGACTCATATATCTTACCATTGTATCTTTGATCGCAGAAACAAGTAAATGTCCATGATGTGGTGTCCCATTAACAAATGGAGGTCCATCTAAGAATTGCCAAATAGGAGATTCTTTTCTAGATTCTTTAATTTTGTTAGTAACATCTTCGCAAGCCCAATATTGAATAATTTCTTTTTCAAAAGTGTTAAAGTTCATTAATTAATATTAATATTAATATTAATTAATAAAGTAATCAATTTTTTTATAAAAATATACAAGCAAATATTAAAGAAAAATTTTATTTTTGTTTAACAAGCAAATATTAAAGAAAAATTTTATTTTTGTTTAACAAGCAAATATTTACAATTTAATTCAAATAATTTATTCTGATGTTTCTGCATCTAAGTATGAATGTGATAAATTATTTAGACTACTACTTGATGAAGTATCATTATGAAATAAATTATCATTAATTTTTAAATTAACTATATCATTATTATTTGATAAATTATTAAAATCAGATGTATCTATTTGATTTTTATCTAATTTTTTTACTAATTCATTTATTTCTAATTGTGATGTTGAATTATTATATTTTGTTTTAGAATTTTTATTTATTCTTAAAAAAATATTACTATTAATTTCAGTTTCAGGTATATTAAATTCATCTTCTTCTTCTTCAGATTCATCAACAAATTTATAATTGTAAATCTCTTTTGGACTAAATGAAACTAAGATTGGTCTTAAAAAAAGTCCAAAATCATTATTTGAATTTATCCATACTGCATAACATTCTAATATCATTTTACACCATGAATCTTCTAGAATTTCATTCACTTGGATATTTTTATTATTAATTTGTAAAGATGTTTTAAAATCATTATTATTTAATATTTTTATTTTAATTGTTCCATCCTCATGATCATCAGAATCTCTTATAATTTTTTGAAAATTAATTGATTCAATTTCTTCTTTCATATTAAACCAATCTGAATAATTATTTTGAGCATCCTCTTTAATTTTTTTTTCTAAATTATTAATAAAATTTAAGAATTTTTGTATTTTTGATTCTTCTTTACCCGATATTGCAACTTCAATTTCTGAATAGTTATGTAATTCTTGAGCTTTAAATAAATTTAATAATGTTGGGGTTTGAAAAACAAAATTTTTTAATTTTCCATTTTCATTATATTTAATTAAAATAATTTTTTTATTATGATTAGAACGTTGTTTTGGATAAACTATTTTATTTAAATTAATATTATTTAAATTTAATGGTTCTTGATAATTCATATATAAAATATATGTAACTTATTTCTTAAGTAATTTTTACTAAAACATTTTTAATAGATAATATTATTTAATTTAAATAAAATAATTTTTTAATCTAATTATACATTTGCTTTCTTAGATTTAACAGGTTGTTTCTTTACACCTCTCTTTGGTTTAACATCTTCATCAGAATCACTATCATCTAGAACTTTCTTAGTTTGTACTGGTGTAGGTTCATCATCAGAATCAGAATCTGCTACAACCTTTGTTTTAGAAGCAACTTTAACAGGTTCTTCATCAGATGATTCTTCTTTAGTTACAGGTTCATCATCAGATTCTTCATCTGAATCTACCTGAACAATTTTCTTAGATGATGATGGTTTTGGTGCCATTTTCATAGGTGTTGATTCTTCTACACCTTCATCATCATTCAAGAAAATATCAGAATCAATATATTGTTGAAGATTTGCATTATTTTTAGATCGTGGTTCAACTTCAGCTTTGATCATTTTAAATGTTAGACCATACATTGGATCTTTCTTATTAGGAGCTTGTGCCCAAAACTTTACAGGTCTAATAATTGGTCGGAATTTACTTAAAAAGCTAATATGTGTTGATAAATCATCAATCGTTTTAATATTTTCAATTTTAGATCTTACTCTCTTACCATCTTCCATGACTGATTTAAATACTGGTGTTTTAATAGTATTATCAGGATAACTAGTATCAATTTTTAGTTTCATATATGGAAGTTTTGGTCCATAATCTTTCTTGTTAATATTCTTTTTCTTACTTTCTTCATCTTCTTCTTGTGGAAAACGGAGACATGATTGATATTGATATTTATCTTTCTTTGAACCGAATAGTTTCTCTTTAAAACTATCAGATCCAAGATGTACATCTAATTGTTTAGCCCATTCAATAAGTTCTTTTACATTAGGATCAGCATCATCAAGAGGTGTTTTAATAAATAATCTTTGAGAATCCTCAGTAAAAAAGTCATTTCTACTAGGAATTCCATATTGATTCAATGTAATCCATGGGAGTTGAAGAAAAAGTGGTGAATCACTACCTTTATATCTTGGATAAGCAATTTTTTGCCCTTTAGATCGTTGATTCTCTTCTAGCTCTGTAGCATAGATATCTACAGGGACGATTTTAGAGAACATTACAGTTAATTCAGTTGATTGAGCCATTGTTAATATAAAATAATTTGGTTCAATATATGTTATATTCAATTTTTTTTGGAAGCAATTTTATAATATTGATAAAAACTGATAAATATATTTAAAGATCTATTATTATTCTATTATAACATGGAAACTAAAACAGATAATTTTGATAGTCTTAATTTAAATGAAAATTTACTTAAAGGAGTTTATTTACATGGCTTTACGCAGCCATCAGCGATACAAGTCAAAGGTATTAATTCAATTAATACTGGTAAAGATTGTATTCTACAATCACAATCAGGTACAGGTAAAACAGCAACATATTTACTTGGAGTAATGAATCGATTAGTTGAAACAGACAAAACTTGCCAAGGTATTATAATTACACCAACACGTGAATTAGCTGATCAAGTTTATAATGTTGCATGTGTATTATCAAAATACACAAGTTATAAAGTTGTAAAGTGTGTTGGTGGAACAGATATTACAGAATCACAAAATGAACTTAAGAGTGCAACAATAGTTGTTGGAACTGTTGGTAGAATCTATCATATGATAACTAATAAAAAAATAAATACACATAAATTAAAGTTTATAGTTCTAGATGAAGCTGATGATTTACTTTTCGATGGAATACCTGATAAAATAGAACAAATAATAGAAAAATCACAAATTGGGATACAAATGATTTTAATTTCAGCTACAATGTGTATGAATGTTTTTAACTTTAGTAAAAAGTTTATGCATGATCCAATTAAAATTCTTCTTAAAAATAATGAAATAATAGTAGATTTAATTAGTCAATTCTATATTGATATTGAAACTGAAGAATATAAATTTGATACTTTACTAGATTTATATAATTTGATATCAACATCACAAGTAATTATATTTTGTAATACAATTAGGAAAGTAGAGTGGCTTGAACAAAATTTAAAACAAAATAATTTTCCTATTACCGTAATTCATTCAAATATGACACAACAACAAAGAGATGAGGTTGTTAAAGAATTTAGAGATGGAAAAACAAGATTGTTACTAACAACAGATTTACTTTCAAGAGGAATTGATATTCCACAAGTGAATATGGTTGTAAATTATGATTTACCTCCAAATAAAGAAACTTATGTTCATCGTATTGGTAGATGTGGTCGTTTTGATAAAAAAGGTGTATCAATTACAATGATAAAGACAACAGATCCATATGATACTAAAACTTTAAATAGAATGAAATATTACTATAAGATGGATATAAAAGAGATGCCAGATAATATTTCAAGTTATCTTTAAAAAGGGGTAAAAATAAAAAAATTGATTTAATAATATTATAATTTTAATTATAATATTATTAATGTCTTATGATTTTGATACTTTAATGAATGAAGCTTATGATTCTCTTGAAAAAACAACAAATAATACACATTTAATTTTACCAAAAATTATATGTGAAATTACGGTAACTCGAATAAATTGGAAAAATGTTAATGAATATTTGAAAATAATTAAACGTCAACCTGAACATTTTATTAATTTTTTGAAAATAGAATATCCGGATAAAGAATTTAGTTGGTTTTCTGGGTCTATATCAGATGGATTAATAATTCATGGTAAATTTGTAAAACAACAATTTATTCATGATTTTGCATTAAAATATATTAATATGTTTGTAATTTGTTCTGCTTGTAAATCTGCAGATACTAATTTAATAAAAAATTCTAAATTATATTGTTTTGAATGTCTTGATTGTGGTCATAGTAAAAACCTATAAATCTTTTATTATTATTTTAACAGTACTTTTTTTATTATTATTTTAACAGTACTTTTTTTATTATTATTTTAACAAAAATTTTTTTATTTAAAGAGATTACATTATAATAATAATATATATTGTAAAATACAAATGATAATTTCTGAAATGTCTAAATTAAATAATATAGTATTTAGTAATATTAATATTACTTCTCAAGAACATAATATTGTAAAATCATTTGAACATTTTTACATAAATAATGAATATTCAAATATATTTTTAGAATTAATTTCATCAAAATCTAATATATCAATTAGATTAATTGATCATTTTGTTACAAAATATGCTAAAATATATAAAACTAATTATAAATTGAAAGAAAATAATATTGAACAAATATTTAATGTTTATACATCTTATAAACAACAATTAAAAGCTTATCAAAAAAAATATTTTGATCCATTTAGTCGTGGTGAAAGAATACCTTTTTTTATAAATGATATCTGTATAATTACAACAATAAGTCAATTGAATTTTTTTAAATGGTTCATAAGTAAAAAAATATTTGATTTTGTCTTGACAAATCAAAATATTATTGAAAATGATATGAATCAAAAAAATAGGATAAATATGACTACAAAAGTTAAAAAAAAACATAATAAACCTAAAATTATAACACAATCAAAAATACAATCATCCTCTAATTATAGTATTATTAATAATACATGTACAAAACAATGTAATGAAAATATCATAGTTTCATTTTCTTTTAATTAATAAATATTATTAATTCTAGTTTTCTAGCTAAAATTAATAATTATGCTATATAATATAATTATAAAAAAATTGATAAATTAAAATATTAGAATTAAAGATTATTATTATTAATGGCATCTAAAAAATCTACTAAAAATATGAAGAATACAGTATCTGATGAATCAAATTCTGAAAATGAAAAAGAAGTAGTTGTATCAAAAACTACTAAATCTAAACCAACTAATAAAAAAATGGCAGTTTCACTATCTAAAAATGAATCGGATAGTGATTCTGAATCTGAAAATGAAGAGGATGTTGTAGGAAAAACTAAGAATAAACAAAATAATAGTAAAATGGTAAAAGTAGAAACTATTGACGATGATTCTGAAGAAATTAGTTCAGACTCAGACTCAGAATCAGAAGATGATCAAGATAAGAAATCAACTAAAGAAAAGAAACCGAAAGAATCATTTGATGAACTAACAAAACGACTAGATATTCTTCAAACAAATATCAAAACTATTGATAAAGATATTCTTGAAGCTCAAAAGGAACTAAAAACAAAAGAGAAAACACGTAATGATTATGAACGTCAACGAAATTCTATTCTAAAAATATTATCTAAAACACATAATGATGAACTTGTTAAAGCTCGGAAAGAAAAACCAAAACGTAAAGGTAATGTGAATGGTGGATTTAATAAAGATCAACCAGTCCCAGAAATTCTTGTTAAATTTTTAGAACTAGAAAAAGGAGCAAGTATGCCAAGACCTCAAGTTATGAGTGCTCTAAATAATAAATTTAGTCAGCTAGGACTTAAAAAAGGACAAGAAACAATTCTAGATAAAACTACTGTAAAAGCATTGGAACTAGATAAATCATATGAAGATAAGCATATTAAATTTGGTGAGTTTCAAACATTCTTAAAAGGATTTTATACAAGTAAAGAAGTGAATAGTGTAGTAATGTCCTAATGTAGTAATGTTACTATAAAATTTATTTTAATAATTTTTTATAAAAAGTTTATTTTAATAATTTTTTTATAAAAAGGTTTTAAAATCTACATATTATTAAACTAATATGACAGGAGGTTTATTACAAATTATAACATCAGGAAAACAAGATATATATTTAACAATTAATCCACAAATAACTTTCTTTAAAAAAGTATATAGAAGACACACTAATTTTTCAATAGAATTAGTTGAAGTCACATCAGATCGGTCTAGTGAATTTAATAATATAACATCATTTATAATTAAAAATGGTGATGCGATAAACAAATGTTATTTAGAAATTGAACTACCTAATTTAATATTTCCAGATACATATATAAATAATACAGATTATAATAATAAAAAATCATTAGATTTAAGTAATCTAAAATTAAATTATAGTAAATGGTATAATTATTATATTAATTTATTAGGTTATGTTAATATTGAAGTTAATCTTTATAGAATATTATATAATTTTTTACAAACTGATAATATTACTATTAATACATTAGAAACTCAAGTATCAAAATTTAATTATACAAATAAAAATAATAAAGATCTATATATAAATAAAATTGATTCAAGTGTTTATACATTAATTGATATATCTGGATATATCAATAGTATTAATAAATTAATATCACCAATATATGATCCTACTAAATATATTAGTAGTAATGAAATATTAACTACAATTAATAACATGTATAAGAATATGACTGATTATATTAATTACTATTATTTAAAATATATTAATTATTATAATTTATATACTAATAAATTAAATGGTACTAATATAAGTTTTAATTATGCTGAATATCTTGGTCATAATTTTTTTGAATATATTACTTTAGAAATAGGCGGACAAGAATATACAAGATATTCTAATAATGTTTTACATATTAATCAAATGCATAAAATAACTAGTGATGATATGGATAATTATTTAAATATGATTGGACATACACCTGATTTAAATACATTCAATTCTAATATAAAAGGTAATAGGAAAATATTAGTACCATTAATATTTTGGTTTAATAAAGATACTGGTTCAAGTTTACCATTAGTTTCTTTACAATATTCTACAATTGTTATTAATGCAAAAATAAATAATATTGGTAGTATTATATGTTTTGAAAATTATGAAGAAATGTTTAATGATTTATTAATTGTTACAATAGATAATATTACAGGATATATTATTAACACTAATTTGTTATATAATACATATAAATTTAATATCGATGATAAAAGTATTACTTATAATTGTCTATATATTAATAATGAATTATTAAGAAATAAATTTCCAGATTTATCAGATTCTGAAATATCAATTATTTTAACAAATAATGGAACAGAATATACATTAAATCAAATTACTAAATTAATTTATCCATCTATGACTGATACTGAAATATCTAATAAAAATGGAACCAATGGGAATAATAAGCAATATATTATAAATCAGAATCAGTGGGTACATTTTATGATAAATATTAATAACTCTATATATAGTACTCTTAAAGTAAAAGTTGGGTCATATTATCCATATATTAATTTTAATATGTATTATAGTTTAATTCCACAACCATCTGTAAAATTAATAACAGAAGTAATATATTTAGATGATATAGAAAGAGAAAAATTTGCAAATTCAAAATTAGAATATGTTATTGAAACTTTTAATGAAGATCTTTATACAATTAATACATTAAATTATTTTGATTGTGAATTATCTTTTGTTAAACCATGTAAAGAATTATTATGGTATTTACAACCACAAATATTTTACGATGGTTTAACAACATATGGACAAAATATAAGTTTATTATATGATAATAGTAAATATTTTATTAATAATCCAATAAACCAACAAAATTTAACATTAAATCATTTAGATGTTTTAATACCAAAAGTTGATATTAATTATTATACTTATTTATTATCATATAAATATTTAAATAATACTTTACCAGAAGGTGTTTATTATAATTCATTTTGTTTATATCCTGAAGAATCACAACCATCAGGAACTGTGAACTTAACGATAATAAAGGGTAAACAATATCGTATTCGATTTAATGATGCTTTTGTTATTGAATTTAATGAATTCGTGAAAAATTTAAATAACTCTTCGACAAATATAAATCGTAATACTAATTTTATTTTAAGATTTATATCAAAATCATATGATTTATTTGTAGTTAATAAAGGTTCTGGAAATTTATTATTTACCTAAAATAATATTATATAAAAGCGTATCTAATTATTATCTAAAATAGTATCTAATTCATTACATATTAATTCAAAGGTTTCAAATAATACTATTATTTCTTTTAATAATTGATTTAAACCATTAAAAATAGCTGTAATATATTTAATAATTTGATTATTAGATAAATTATACAGATCTCGAACTGTAATTAATGGTAGTTGTAAATATTCAAATATTTTTGAACCAAATAAATCAAGAATACGTTTTAATCTATCTTCAATATCTTCCATTATTTGATGATAATTATAATTATTACTATTAAAAATTTGCATTAATTTAATATGATAAACACAACCTCCTTGCGAACAATCATTAATACTTAAAAACATTATTTTAAGATTATTTAAAAATTCTATTTGTTCAATTGTTATTAAATTCCAAAAAAAATCATTAATATATATCTCTTTCCATTTTTTTAGTTTTAATATTAAAGTCATTTTTTTATTAATTAAATCATAAAAATTAATGATAATATTCCATGATTCTGAATCATATAAAATTTTATTTTCAAGTATTTCTTTAAGATTATTTTTAATTACAAAATCAATATTTTCCTTAATAAATAATCTTAATTTTAAACTTTTTTCATGTTCATCAGTTTCTTTCACAAGTTCAAATAATACTTCTTGTTGATCCATTATAATAA
>Ga0209550_10002383_pt1 | contig 18074 bp, 10 predicted proteins | sample LauGreSuBDMM15SN_2_FD_187567 | JGI IMG/M metagenome (GOLD analysis project Ga0209550, IMG submission 187567) | Freshwater lake microbial communities from Lake Michigan, USA - Su13.BD.MM15.SN (SPAdes) (version 5) | ecosystem: Environmental > Aquatic > Freshwater > Lake | place: Lake Michigan...
CGTCAGAACATGCCACGGAATGCCTGTGCGTCCCCTCTGTGCCTTTGGAGGGGGGAATGGGCCGCGTCATTCTCGTCACGGGCTCGACGGACGGCATTGGCCTCGCTGCCGCGCAGCAGCTGAATCGTAACGGGCACACTGTGCTTGTGCATGGGCGTTCTCCTGTCAAGGTGTCAAATGTCGTAGCCTCGCTGGGCGGAGGTACAAAAGGCTATGTAGCCGATCTGAGCCTGATGAGCGAGGTGCGCCGTCTCGGCGGCGAAGTTGCAACCGACTATCCACACCTCGACGGCCTCTTGAATAATGCAGGCTCGTTCGATGGCGACTACACGGGCAAGCGGATGTTGACCAGCGAAGGCAACGAGTACACGCTAGCTGTGAATGTGCTGGCCCCCTTCCTGCTGACGGCATTGCTGCTGCCCGCGTTGCGAGCGAGCGGCGCTGGCCGTGTAGTCATTTCATCGAGTGTGTCGATGGGTGCCGCAGACGCACTCACCGACCTGCAACTTCAGAACGGTTATTCTGGGCACCGCGCCTACTCGTTGTCGAAGCTGTGCGATGCCATGATCTCGCAGGAGCTGCACGCACGGTATGGCGACCCTCCACTGCTGACGTTCAACACCATGGATCCGACGGAGCAGATCGGGCTGGGCGCCGACACCAAGATGCTTCGAGCGGGCTGGGGCGAGTGGGGCTCTTCGGCCTCAAGGGCCACCATCTCAGCCGATATGATGATGGCTGAAGGGTGGGCGGGGAGGTCGGGCGAAGGTTTCAGCCGCACGCGCGAGGTGGCCGACCCGGTTGCGCGCAAGTTCCTCTGGGATGAGCTGACAGCACTCACAGGGGCGCAGTATCCCTGAAAACTGAGAAGACGCAACTTCATACGTGTTGACGACGTGTTCATGGATTCGTGATCGTCATCGTGTGACAGAAATTTGAGACGCACCTAATCCTGAATGCCCTTCCATGGAGTGGGAGACCGAGTTTTGACAGACTATTCACAGCCATTTAGAGCATCCGCAATTTCACAACAACAATGGCGGCGAACCCTTCATTGGACGCTTCATCTCTTGCGCACGCGCTTCATGGCGCGCTCTCAACTGAGACGGAGCACCGACAGGCGTGTGAAGCGGTGCTTGCACAGTGGGAGGCCGTTGGTGGCTTCTGCAGCGCTCTGCTTGCACTCTATGCGGCGCCGCCTGATGGCCTCGGCCAGCCACCGCGGCTGCTGGCGGTGCTGTGCCTTAAGAACGCGGTCAATCGGCGCTGGCACCAGCGGCGTCAGGATGAGCCGGCAATCTCCGATGCTGAGAAGACTGTGCTTCGCAATGGGTTGCTGCACACTCTCGACGAACCGGACACGCAGATATGGGCGCAGCTGGAGGTGGTCATTGCCACCATTGGGCGACTGGATGGCCTGCCGGCATGGCCCGAGCTCATGCCGACGCTGCTCGGCGCGGCGAGCCGGCCTGCCGCGCGACTGGCTGCACGTGGGATGAGTGCTCTGTACCGCGTAACGAAGCAGCAGGCGTCGCGCCGGCTTCTCGCGCATCGTAAGCAGTTCATGGCGCTCGCGGCGGAGCTGCTGCCGCGGCTGCAGCCCCTACGCCAAGCGCACACGGGTGCTCTGCTCAGCACGCTCGCTCAGCGATCGCCGGAGGCGGCGGCAGCGTGGCTGCTCGATGAGGGGTTCGGTGGCAACGGCGGCGGCGGTGACAGCGGCGCGGCGACGCTGCGAGTAGCGGTGGCGCTTTGCAAGCTCGAGCGCCAGCTGCTGCTTCACGACACGCACCTGCACGATCACCCGGACGCGTGCGCGGTCCTCGGCCACTCGCTCGAGCTCATGCTCGCGGCCGAAGAGCAGTGGCAGCGGCTCGCAGAGGCGACGGCGGCCGGTGTGGCGGGCGCGGAGGGCGCGGCGCGTGCGCTCATGCCGCTACTGCTGATCCCGGCGAAGATGCTCATGGAGGTGCAGGACCTGCAGCCGCTCGCGACCACCGCCATTCTGTCGCGCGCCCTCACCTTCTTCCTCCGGCAGCTGCATGCACGCCGCTTCCGGCCAGGCGACGAGGACGACGACGAAAAGTTTCTCGTGCGCGCGCTCATGTTCTTGCGCAACGCTCTTTCGACTTCGGCCTACATGCCCACGGCCCGCGCGCCGCCCGAGGCGCACGCGTGCCATCAGGTGCTCCTCGCTTTCTTCGCGTCGCCCTCGCTGCCGCAGCTCGTGCATTCGCTGCTCACGCGCGCACTGCCTCTGACGGCCGACGAGTACGACGAGTACGGCGCAGACCCCGAGGGGTTCGTGTACGAGGAGCACCTCGCGCGTGAGACGAACTCACTTCGCAAGTGCGCCGAGCGCTGCCTGCTCACGCTCGCCGAGACGCGCGAGTGCCAGCAGACGGTGAAGCAGGTAGTCCTTGCGCTCTCCAACTCGGCCGCCGCCGCTGGGCTCGGCTCCCTCGACGCGGTCCTAACCCTCGACTCGTGCTACCTGGGAATGGGACTCGTCCTCCAGAGTGGGCCCGACGCGAGCCAGCTGACCGTCGTGCTCAGCACGCTCCGCCAGCACTGCGCGCTCGCCGCCGCCGAGCACGCACACTTGCTGCGCCGGCGCGCTGCCTGGCTCATAGGCTGGATCCTCAAGACGCCGTACTTTGCCCGCGTGGCGCAGTCGGCGAGCAGTGGCGGCATCGAGGCACCTGGCGACGATACCGAGGCGATCAGCCTCATGTATTCCATGCTCGCCGAGCTCCTCGGCGACGGGCACCCGGGAGTGCGCCTCGGGGCCGCCCTAGCGGTTCAAGGGCTCTTCGATACGACCGACACGTCGCCGCGGGCCGACGGGCACGTGTCCGCAAACGAGTGGCGTCGGGGCAGCTTCGGACTGGAAAGCACGCTCGCGGCTGGCGCACAGGAGGCAAGTGATCCACTCGCGAGGCTGGCGAGCTCGGCACTGCTGCCGGTGCTGCACCTGTCGCTGCATGTACGCGAGATCGACTCTCGCTGGCGCATGGGACAGCTGCTTGTGCGCCTTCTGACGCGGCTCGCTACGGCGCCCTCGTTGCTCGCGCCGCAGCTGCCTGCGCTCACCGAGTGGCTGCCCACCGCATGGTCCGCGTGCGAGGCCGAACAGCTGCTGCAGGAGGCCACCCTCGACGCGGCGGACACAATGCTCCTCGCCTGCCCTCAGCCTCCTGTCCTGCCGCAGCCACACCTGCCACTCATTGCTGCCGGGATCAACCTGGTGGCGCTCGCGACGGCGCCGGGCGGCGCCGACGGCACCGAGCCGCCGCCCGTGGGGCTCGTTGAGCTGGCGCTCAAGCTCTTGCGCTCGTGCGTCGCCGCGATCCGGCCGCCGCTTGGCGCGGAGCTCGCGCCGCAGCTCGGCTCACTCGCAGCCCGCCTGCCTGCGCTCATTGGGCTCGGCGACGAGCTTGTCCGTCCCGCGATGCTTCTTGTCGACTGGTATGTCCTAGCTGATGTGTGCCATGGCGTGTGCGGCGGCGGCTTCGTCGCGCACCACGCAGCGCCACTCGCTCCCATCTTCAAGCAGGCACTGACGTGGGGCGAGACGGGCCCGGGAACACTTGCCGCGATCGCGTCGCTGCACACGTTCCTGCTCGGCTCGCCCGCGCACGCCGGCGCGTTCGCGCCCGCCTTCGGCGCCGCCCTCGCCTGCCTGGTCGCGCCTGGGGACGGCGAGGTCGACGGGAAGCCGAATGAGCTCATGCTCGCGGCGATGGCCGTGCTGCTTGGCCGCATGCTGCTTGTGGCACCGACCGTCTTCTCGGCGCTGCTGCAGCAGGCAGCCGCGGAGCTCTACTTGCCCGACGTGCATGTCCGTCTCGGACGCGCGTGGGTCGGTCTCCTTGACGCCATCGTGCTCGCGCCGCAGCGCAAGCTCGCGTGCCTCGGGCTTGCAGCGCTCCTGCCGCTCGATGCGGCGCTCCTGCCCCTCGCGCCCGAGATCCTCTCGTTCTGCGTTGGCGAGCTCGCCGAGCTCAACGAGCTCGCTCCTGGCGAGGGCGAGGGGGCCGTCATCGGCGTGCCCATCCCTACCGCGGGCGAGCACGCCGAGTTTGCTCGACGGCTTGCCGAGTCGGCGCTAGACCCTGTGGCCGCCGTGCCGCTGCTGCCCGCTCTCCGCCAGCAGCTCACCGCGGCGGCGGCTGCCCACGGCGAGAGCTTCTATACCATGCTGCGCGAGCTCGACCCGACGATCCTCGCGTCGGTAAAGGGAGCATTCAGCATCGCTTGACGTCAACGCGGCGAGAGGGAACGAATAGAAAACGCCCATGGAGCGCTACGAAGAAGGGGCGCTACGAAGCGACGCTGCATACGTCAGGCAGCGCCATCTCTGCGTCCACTGTCCGATCGGGCTCAGGTTCATGGAGCTCGAGAAGCGGAAACCGTGTCTCTATCAGCAGAGAGAGCTCCGAGAGATAATCCTGTCCATACGATGCACGCACACGCGGTGCCGCGGTGAGAACATAGTGAGAACTCACAGCGAGGCGCGCTCGCTCCGCCCGAGAGGAGGCGGGCGAATCACGATTCCCCGCGTGTGCACAACGGGGGATACAGCGATACACGGGGGGGTCGGACGACGGGCTCGCCGCGCGGCTCTATGCGCGGACGTCCTCGCGTCACGCCCCGGCGCGCGGGCGGCGCGCGGACCGAGCTTCGGCCTTCGCGTGCCTTTTACGAAAATAAGTTGAGTATGGAGCCGCGTTTTTTCAGATTCAGTCTTCACGCGTCGCGGCGAGGCGTTAAGCGGCGCGGGGAGCGGGCGGAAAGCGGGCGGAGGATTGTGGATCGCGCTCGACGCGGCCGGGGCGGGGGGCTCGGCAGGCTGCCTCTTCGCCGAGAGGCGCCGGCACGAGCGAACGGCGGAACGTGCGGCCGGGCGTCGGGCAGTCGGCAGACGCGGGAGCAAGGGTGAAGGCCCTGGACGCTGTGGAACCATCTTGGGAACCATGGACGACAAATGGACGAGAATGGACGACAGCGCGCCGCGGCACCGCAGCGGGCCGCACGGAACGGGCTGCGGCGGAGAGAAGGTTTCGGCCGGGCCGAATGCTGAGCATATTATGCTGGCAGTGGCACCGCCACAGACCCACAGCTACGCTTTGGTTGACGGCCACACGGACAGGGACGTGCACAAGGATCGAAATCGGGTTCGAAATTCGATGCTAGCAGCTTGGGAATGCGGTGCATGCACCCTGGCCCAGAGCGGCGCCGCGGTCGGGTGTGTGCGCTATGCAATGGGCTGGAGGCCGAGCGCCTTGCGCTCGGCATTGATGAGCGCGCGCCATGCGCGACTGTCAATGTAGAGGGGGAAATCATGCATGGCCCAGCCGCCCGCATCGCGAAGCGTCACCTCGATCACAGCCACATCTTGCAGCAGCGCCGGCTGCTGAACGAGCGCATTATGCAGCGAGGCGGCGGCGTAGCACACGATGTTGTCCGCTCGGTTGTACACGAGCACCTTGCGCCCCTGGATGCGCCCCGACGCCCACGCTGCCTCGGCGTCGAGCTCCCAGCACGTCGCCTTGAACAAGTACACAGCGAGCTGCGCGATCAGAACGCGCGCGAGCAGCTCGACCCTAATAAGGAAGCAATGCAGTTGGCGCGCGTACCAGCGGCGCGGCGGCCTCGGCCCGCCACCGTCGTCGCCGTCGCCGCCGCCGCCGCTGTCGTCGAGAATATCACCCGCGTCCTCATCCTCGTCCTCGTTACCGTCACTCCCCCCGACGAAGCTCCCATGGGGCTCGGCCACAGCCGCGCCGAAGCCGCGCACGATGCTAAAGGCCGCGTGCGCAAAGGTGCGGAAGGAGCGGTCGGAGGTCATGCAGACGCCCGGCATCGCAAGCGGCGAGGCGAGGTAGAGGGCAGCGAGCGCGCCGCCAATCGAGAAGCCGTGGATGAGAATGTGCTCAGGCTTCACGCCGCGCCGCATCACCAAGCTCTCGACGCACGCGCCGATGTCGAGCAGCATGTCCTCGACGCATGTGACCGCGCCCTCCGAGCGGCCCACGCCGCGGAAGTTGAAGGCGAGGAAACCTAGCCTCGAGTCGCGCGCGTAAGGTTCAAAGTAGGGCGCCAGCCAGAACTCGTAGATCTGCATGTTGCCGCCGATGAAGATGATGTACCGCTGGCCATCGGGAATGTCCCTCTCTGTCGGCTCCTTGAGGCAGCAATTCAACTCGACACCGTCGCGTGTCGTGACAGTCCATGCCGCCCACCCCTTGTTTATGAAGCGTGTGCGTGCGTTGTCCATCTGTTCGAGCAGAGGATCGTTTGGGAGCGTGAGCTTCCTGTGTGCCAGGATTTGCCAGATGAGCTGTTTGACCAGCTTGGGCGACCAGCTACGGATGGTTTTCAGCGGCGTAGTGACGAGGTCCTGCAGAAGCTTGGTCGGATCGCCCGGCAGCTGCGCTGGGATGATTATGAAGCCGAAGAAGCGCTGCGCGAGTCGACCGAGCCGCGACAAGGTCCCGCACATGCTCGTCTCAGTGTGTGGGCGTCTCGCTTCTAAAGGACCAGCGCGAAAGAGAGTGCATTTTCACGGGCGAAAGAGAGAGAGGCGTCCGACGTTCAAACACCATGCAGCATGTGTGCACAGGATTTACATGTGTGTAACAGCCCCCGGTGTTTTTGACGGGTCTTTATACGCACGTTTCCTTGACTTGTCTTGCCCGGCAGCGCCGAGGCTCGTGGAGTGAATTCATGTTCAGCGTCCTCTCCAGTGCGCTTGCCCTGTGCCCTGGGACCGGCGCGCCACCAGCCGGCCATCCCTCCGTATCGGGCGCTCGTGTCGCCACGCCGAGCCCCTCGTACGAAGCGGCGTTGCAAGCTATTGACTTCAACAAGGTGCGGGCAGATCTCAAGGCTTTCTACCAGAGCTCGCAACCGGATTGGCCGTCGGATTATGGCAACTACGGGCCAATGATGGTGCGCCTCGCGTGGCATTGCTCCGGCTCATACCGAACCTCCGATGGCCGCGGTGGCTGCGGTGGTGGGAGGCAGCGCTTCGACCCAGAGCGCAGCTGGGCGGACAACACCAACCTCGACAAAGCACGCTCCCTACTCTGGCCGATCAAGGCCAAGTACGGAATGGGGCTGTCATGGGGCGATCTGTTCATTCTCGCGGGCAACACGGCTGTTCAGGCAATGGGTGGGCCAATCCTTGGCTTCTGCGCAGGCCGGGTCGACGACGTGGATGGCACGGCGAGCCTGCCGCTCGGCCCGAGCCCCGAGCAGGAGAAGAACTGGCCGTGCGCCGTGAACGGCACGTGCAAGTCGCCCCTCGGCTCGACCACGGTTGGCCTCATTTACTTGAATCCGGAGGGCCCCCTTGGCCAGCCACTGCCCGAAAAGAGCTTCCTCGACATTCGCGACACCTTCGCGCGCATGAACATGAACGACACGGAGACGGTCGCCCTTATTGGTGGAGGCCACGCCTTCGGCAAGGCTCACGGCGCGTGCAGAGCGGGCGCAGGGCCGTCACCCGCAGAAGATCCGAGCAACCCTTGGCCCGGGCTGTGCGGCACCGGCAAGGGCAACGATGCCTTTACTTCGGGTTTCGAGGGTCCGTGGACGACCAAACCCACGAGATGGGACGTCGAGTACTTTCAAAATTTGCTACAGTTCGACTGGGAGGTGCACGTGGGCCCAGGCGGCCACCACCAGTGGAAAGTGAATGGAACGAGCCCGACGGCGCCGGCCGCGCATGGGTCGGGCCGGCAGGCCATCATGATGCTCACGAGCGACGTGTCGCTGACTAAGGACCCCGCCTACCGCCAGATCGTTCAGAGCTTCGCCGCCGACCAATCCGCGTTTGAGCAGGCGTGGATGCATGCTTGGTACAAGCTGACCACGCGCGATATGGGGCCGGCCACGCGCTGCATTGGACCAGACGTGCCACCCGCGCAGCCGTGGCAAAACCCGCTGCCCCCCCCCTTCCAGCCCACCCTTGCCAACTGGACGGAGGTGGGCGCGGCTGTGCGCGACCTGCAAAGCAAGGATCCTCACGCGGCGGGCGAGCTCGTTCGCCTCGCGTGGCAGTGTGCGTCAACGTACCGTGCCACCGACTATCTTGGCGGCTGCAACGGCGCGCGCATCCGCTTTGCGCCCGAAAATAGCTGGCCGCTGAACGCGGCGCTCGGCAAGGCGCTCGCGATGCTCGAGCCCATCAAGCTTCAGTTCGGCAACGCGCTCTCGTGGGCAGACCTGATCGTGCTCGCGGGGCAGACGGCGATCGAGGTGGCGGGCGGCCCAGCACTGCCCTTTTGCGGTGGGCGCACCGATGCGGCAGATGGCGCGGGCTCGAGCTTGCTCAATGAGCAGCTGCTCGGCGAGGTGGTCGACACAATCGACCTGACGCGAGAGCGCATGGCACTCCTTAATCTGTCGGCGCGCGAGTACGTGGCTCTTGTGGGTGCGCAACGCACCCTCGGCACCAATGCGCCCGTCGGGCGCGACGGCGCCGCCACCGCGACGCCCGACTCCTTCGACAATGCCTACTTTTCCAACCTCGCCAACAAGCAGTGGGCAAAGATGACTAGCAAGCAGGGCAAGCTAGAGTACAAGGCGGTGGGTGAGGAGCTTTACATGCTCGCGAGCGACTTGACGCTCCGTTTCGACCCTGAGCTTATGAGCATCGTGCAGGAGTTCGCCATCGACGCGGCCGCCTTTGTGGACGAGCTCAGCCGCGCGTGGCCGAAGCTCCTGACCGCCGACCTGTATGCTGGGCCGACGGCCAAGTTTTGCTTCTGAGTGTCCACTACGCCGTCTGTCCGTGTGTGCGAGAGGCTGCGTGCCCTTGGTCGGTCCTAGGGCACCCCCTCGGGCCGACGGCGAGTGTCCGCTGGCGCTGCGCCGTCTGTCCGTGTGTGCGAGCGGCTGCGTGCCCTTGGTCGGTCTTCGGGCACCCCCAGCCTCGCACGGGCCGATGGCGAAGAAGTTGTGCTTCTGTGTATATGATGTCGCTCGGCTGTGTCGTCTGTCGATGCGTGTGCGAGGCTGCGTGCCACAGTCGCACAGGACTGCCCTAGTGGAACGGTCCTCGGGCACCCACCTTTGGCAGCCTGCGTTTCGAGCCTGCTGCGTTTGACCCGGGGTCTTGCCGGGCCGGTTGTGACACGACCTGCGGACCATGCAATTTGATCAATGTCTGCACGGTGTGTGTCGGGTGTAAATCCCCTCCAAACTTGCGACATAAGTTCCCCGTTCGAAAAAGTCGACGACTCAAGATTCTTCCCAAATGACTAGTACCACCACCAAAGTTGGGTGCTTCCGAGAAACGTGAGAGGAATTTTCCGAGAATCGTGTTTCGTCAGAAAAAGATGGCGTACTCGTTGCTCGTTTCTGCGGTGGCGTACTCGTACGTCGGTGTGCCTCCTCCGACAGATTTTTATGAGCGGGCAAAGCTGAGGGTAGATCTGAAGGCGGCCCTCGTTCGCCTTGGGGCCAGTTCAGGCCGCGGCCAGTTCTTCTCGACGGCAGAATGTGCCAAGGCGTGTGAGTATGTAGCGCAGCTCGAATCCGTGGGACTACCAGCCCTGCCTTCGGACCTCACAGGCACGTGGGACCTTGTGCTCACGGACGTAGAGCCCTTCCGGGCGTCTCCGTTCTGGTGGGCCCTCGGTTCGGCTCTCGACGCCTTCAAGCCCGGCGCGGCGAAGCGCATCTTCCCAGCTCACCGCCTGGCAACCTCGGTGGGCGAGGTCGGCCGCGTGCGCCAGACCATCGATCTGGTAAGCGTAGACCCGTCTGTAGCAGCTACGGGATGGCTCACCTCGGAAGTGGGCATCAAGGCCGGTGTGCTGCCGGGCCTGCCGCTTGCGTTTTCCGGTGACGTGGTGACCACTGCTGAGGTGCAGCTGCTCGGCGATGAAACCGGCGCTGTCGGAGCCCTCTCCGCCAAGCTGCTCGACACAGTCGTGCGCCGCTCGACGCTCTTGTATGGCTATGTCGCATTAGGCGGCACGACGAGCCGCGGCGAGCTCTCGCTAGGCCGTCTCTTTGACGATCGTGCGCTGCCTGTGGGCAACATGCTTCGCAGCGTGCGCGGCGGAGGCGATGCCGACGTGGCGAAGCGGCCGCTCCTGCGCACATCTTACCTCGACGAGGAGCTGCGCGTAAGTCGCACGCCAGACGAGCACTTCTTCGTATTCGTGCGTGCCGACGACTCCGGCGTCCTGCGAAGAGAGCGCAGCAGTCGGAGCAGTCTCCAATCGACTCCACCCGGAGCAGTGCCGGAGAGTCGGAGAGTGAGCAGCAGCGGCATGGCCCAGACGCTCGAGCTCGACGACTACCCACAAGGGTACTTTGACGAGGAGCTCTATCAGGAGGGGCAGAGCGACTGGTTCGAGGAGGACATGTAAACGCGCGACCGCGCCCCGCACTCGCGACGCAGTCGACTCATTTACGACGCGCCGTCGTGTGTTTTAGAAACATTCATGAAGCGATTGTAAAAACGGCGAGCGACCCGGCTCGGTCACGGAGTTTGACCCGACCCTCTCGCCGCGGACCGTGCATTACGCCCACCTATAGCTATACGCCTAATAGATCTATGGTATATCGCCGCCCACCGATACGTCCGCGAGCGACGAATGACGATCTACCGGTCTTAGCTCTTACGACGAGGCGTGCTTACCGGACGAGCGGAGCCCCGCTTCCGATTTGTCCGGATTGGAAACTAAGGGCTGGGATCGAGGGAACGCACGGCAGCGGGGCCAGCACGCCACCCGCGGCGCCCCCCGCGCGGCCACGCGACTGCGATTTTATACAAAAATTACCGGTTGGGGTTGCGGTTCGAACGACGCAACGGAAAACCAACCTGAGCTTACGTGTTACGACGCGTGTCTCTCGCGTGTTAAAGAATATATACATGCTCGGAGAAGCAACGCCAACGGGGCCGCGAAGTCTTCGCTACGGACGCACTTGCCGCTCCGCTTCGTACGCGCGAGTGTCTGACGTCGCGGACGCGCACGGCGCACCCCACGTTTGGGTGTATGACTGTACGACTCGTCCTACATACTACTCACTTCTGCACGTGCGCGCCATCGCTCTCTCACGCTACGCTGAGCTTCTCGTAGACAAGGTCGTAGTGTCGCATGTCGATAGCAATCGATCGCCCTCCAGGCCCGCGCGTCCTCATGATCGCAAGCTGCTCCGCAACAGTCGGATTGGCAGTATACGCCACATCAGGCACGAGGAAGGTCGCCGTGCGCTGGCAGCCTCGCATCACCTCGACGGAGCCCTTGGTCACAGGGGCCTCATACGTGCAAATGGCCTCGACCTCCTTTACTCGCGAGGGTGCTCCCGCTGGCGCCGCGCTCCTCTCGCCGGGCACCAAGACGACCGATTGACGTACCGTCTCGGCGCACGCAAAGCTTGTCGGCAGCCGTGCGCTCTCTGTGCGCCGGCTCACGACCTGGAGGTCGGCACGGAACACACCTCCATTCGGCGCCCCCGAGGGTTGCAAGTACATGACTAGGTGATTTGGGCCGTCCTCTTGAGTGTTCTGCACAGCACGCGGACCCATCGAAGCCTGGGAGATGGAGGCGGTGTTGTAGCCGCGGTCGACCACCACACGACCATCTGCGCGGCGCAACCATCGGCAATCGTACACAAGCGGCTGACCAATCTCGCGCCGCGCGGCTTCTAACGCAGCGCTGCCGTTTCGGCCAACAGAAAAGACATCGACGCCGGCAGGAGCTTGCACTGAAGCCAGCGTTGAAGTTACTCGCCACCGCCCGAGGCACCAATCGGGGTAGAAGCAGTCCTCAGCCTCGATGCCGTACGACGGCCGCTGGACGAGCGGCATGAACTCTGCTGAAAGCAACGATTCCTGAGGACTGCGCGTGGTTTCGAGGATCTCTCCGAGATCCGTCTGGATGGTGCGTTGCAATGAAGGTGGATCATCATCGTCTGCAATCGCCGGCCACCGAAATGACGTGAGTAGTGTGCCAAAACCAAAGCGGCCGGCCGCTCTGCGGCCCATGCGCAACCCTGAGGAGCGCGGAAGATGCGCGAGCACGATGAGCACGAGAAGCTTCGGTGCCACCCACTCGTGCCTCGTTGTCTGCATGGGACCGCACGTTCCTGTCAACTTCGTCACTTTCCAAGTCACTTTCCCGGAATCAGGCGACCCTCCTTACTTTTTACATCTCATCCAAAGTTCGTACAGTTTTACGTCTCCACTCACGTCGGTTCGGAGCGCACGCTTCATCTCCAAGTCAAATTGTTCGACTGCAAGTGTTTATGTTTTTTGACGAATATGATTATCTCGGTGCCATCGGAGAAACGGAGCAAAAGTTGCGTGTCCAAACGCGGAGGGAGAGCTGCTAGGCACTGAGGTGCTTCTGTGCGACGAGGGGGGACGCTCTCCTCGTGCCTCGCCCGCGTCACGAGCGTGTGCACCAAGCATCGTTCGAGCGTTTGCCATGTCTCTTTGCTATCGAGTGCTTGATATTGAACGACGAGTGCCTTTTGAGGATGTCGACCCCGCATGGGCAGATTGGCGCGATCGGTGGATCGAAGAGATGGTGCTGGCCAAGCACGACGCGCCAAGACTGGGCAAGCTGACGGACCAGCTGTTCGGCGCATTCACCGAGTCTTGCATTGCGGCCATGTGGCCCGATGGGCGCTCTGGGTTCGCCAAGATCCGCAGTCTTTGTGGCAAGGCGCAAACAGCGACGCCAACGGTTGCTGAGCAGTACCTGCGGCAGGCAGTGGGCGCGTTCGAGCGCAAGCTTCCGGTGAAGCATCCGCCCACAGGAAATGGGGCTCGTGGAATGCCAATCATCTTAGAATTCGGCGACGACGGCCCCGAGTTCCAAGTGCGCGATAAGTGCTGGGCGCTCGACATCCGAATGGTATGGTGCCGGGCTGAGATTGTTGGTGAGCGCACAGTCCCAATTGGGAGGGCCGCGGTGCGCGAGTACAGGGTGCACTACATTGGGTGGAAGAAAGTGTGGGACGAATGGATCGCAAGAGACTCCGGGCGTCTTGTCCCTGACACGCCTTCGGCGTCCCGCGGCGCTGCTGTGAAGATGCTGCCCGTGGCTCATGGAGAGCCCCAGCCAAGCGAAGAGAGCGAGGCCGAGGCAGACGCGCCGGGGCCATCGGCTCCGGCCAAGTCTGTTGCGGCGAAGAGGGCAGGAGATGGCGCGCTGCGCTCGACACCCTCCATTCCAGCGCCATTCGCCGCTGCCGCGGAGGCCACCTATGGTTCCATGAACAGTGGAGGCGTGCTACTGCGCGAGACATTGCAAGCGGAGGAGTCGGAAGGGGCGTCGATTGACCGGTACCAGCCGACCAGCCTGGATGGCAGCAAGGTTCGTGTCAACCTGGATGGCAGCCCATTCTTGTCAGAGTTCGCTGCACCCCCATCGTTGACTCAGGAGCCAGCAGCCCTGCGAGAGGCCCCTGATGAGCTCTCTTTTTCTCCCAAGCGGCCAAAGATCGTCATCGGCGCCGAAACAAAGGTTCCCGCAGCACCAGCGCCGGCGACTTTGCAGCTCGCACACACGATAGCGCCACCCACACCGCTGCCGCCCCCGCCAGGGCCACTTGCGGCGCCGACACCTGCGGCAACGATGCCGATTCTGGAACCGTTCGCGCCACCGGACGAATCATTCAGCACCAGTTATCTGGGGGGCACACGCTTCAGGCCCGCAGTGGGCGATCGCGTCTACGTTCGGCACGAGCGTGGCAAATGGAGGCTCGAGACCGTGGTCGAAGTGGACTACCCAAGCAACAAGCTGAAGATCAGCCAGCCGTTGACGACACGGGACGCGGCCGGGAACTTCTTCCGCGAGGTGTGGTTCGACCTTGATTCCGACCACATCTACGAGTACCTCTCCGGCGCGCCGACGTATCCGCCGAGCACCTCTCACAATTCGAACTCGAGCTCCGCATGTACATGGAAGGATATGACCGCGGAGCGGGGACTCGTCGGCAGCGTGGCTGCGGCGATGGCGAGCGGCACTGCGTGCAAGCTCGATTCGACCTCTACTCGACCTAACCCTAACGAGGGCATGTTTGCCGTTAACCTTGGGATGCCGGCAATCGGCAACGCCGCGGTCACGCCAGTGCCCTACCCGGTTCCGGATAAGGCGGCATTCCAAACGCACGAATTCCAAACCGTCGGCGACGGTTGGATGGGTGGAATCCCATCCAGTAGTGCTACGGGCGACGGCGCGAGCAACCCCGCCGGCTATTTTGCCCCAGGGTGGAATCAGCCGGGCTACCCCCACGGGTGGTACATGCCTCAGGTGCATCAGCGTCCGCAGGGCACGACGCTCGGAGCTGACGAGCCGGCGATCGCTCCACCTGAACAAGCCTGTGGGGCCTCATCTGGACTCCATCTGGACTCAGCTGGACTCGCCGCGCCTGCGACGAGGCCCATCTCCGCGGAGAGACATGATGACGATCTCGGTCGCGTGCCTACCGAACCGACGGCAGCAGCGCCGGAAGTGGCGAGGACGCCAGCAGCAGCGGTGGGCGCCGACATTGGCGACCCTCATTCTCCCGACGATGGATTTGGCGGCACGAGCGCGGTCAAGCCCAAGCTGCAATCGTCGACGAAGCTCTCAGAGCTCCCCTTACAGCAGGCGCACGGCCTCATCGTGCAGCTGCAGCTCTTGCGCGACGAACTCAAGGTGCTCATTGGAAAGAGCGACCAACTGACTTTCGACGCGAAGCACTTCTTCGTGCGTCTCAACATGTCGAGCACGGGGCCGACGAAGACCATGCGCTACGTGGGCGGCCAGATCGATTCGATCTCGGGTGATCTGATCGACGTGGCTGGCGTCCGCATCAAGAAGACGGACGCGAATGGCCACGTGGCGAACGTGCCCTCGCAGCGCACGTACGTCCAGCACGTCTCTAACTCGGTCTTCACACCCGATGAGACAGCCGAGGCACAGCAGAAGATGCGAGACGGCTTGCTCGCCGACCTTGAGCTGGGAACCGTGGGCCTTTTGATCGAGAGGAAGGAGGAGGCGCTAGAGACCAAGCAGCCCGCGGCACCGGCACCGACACCAGCGAATGCAGCACCGGCAGCACAGGCGGCTGCACCAGGACCTGCACCCGAGGTGGCGCTATCGATACCCACACCTGTACCGATGCAGGCGCCGTGGCCATCGGCCGGCATCGGTCCTTCCATGATGCCGCCCCCACTGTATTCGTCTCTGGGCTATCCTGGCTATCCTGGCTATCCTGGTGGCGTACCAATGCCCGGTTCCATTCCTATACCTGGTGCTGTGCCACCAGCTGGCTCGCCTCCTGGTCCATCCAGTTGTGCGCCAGCCCCTGCGCCGCTGCCGCCAGGAGCAGCGCCGACTGCCAATCCCTTCCAAGTCGCCGGGTACGGCTCCCCAGCGCTCTACCCGCCGCACTACCCGCCGCTCTACCCGCAGGCTACCTGCCCGTACGGGTACCCATACACCTACCCCAGCTACCCGTATGGCGCACATCCGAGCCATTTTGTGCCGACGGGGGCAGCGGGGATAGCTCCACCAGGGATGGTCCAAAATCAAGATGAGGTCGGGCTCGCTTCAGAGAGCGCCGAGCTCGCAGATACGCCCAGCGTACCTGCGCCCGCAGATACGCCCAGCGTACCCACGGCTCACTCTGCCGAGCCCTTGGTGGCTGAGCTCGACGAGAGCAAACCTGCTGAATCCCTCTCTCCGGTGGCGATCCCTTCGGTGGCTACCAGACCTGAAAGGCAGCAGGCTGCTGAGGAGGTGGTTGCTGCTGCCTCGTCACTCGAACCGAGCAGCTGATGCGCTGAAACGCCCACCATCGGGCGGCGCGGCCGAGATTTCGACCATGCTGTCCGGCCCCGAGTCGAACAACTTGGCACTGCTTTTGCTTGAGGCGTGCAGAATTGACTACGTGCAGAATTGACTACGTGCATGAGGGCACAGGCGACGCGACGCTCGTGAGCTGCGCAGGGATATTTGTGGATACGAACGGCATGGCTAGGCATGGCTAGGCATGGCGATCGCCCCAGCGTTGTGGCATCTGTGGCTACGGTAACGGTGGTCACGCACATGAACATGTTTCGACCCACACAACGCGGCGACTTGGCCTCTCTTCATTGGCGTGTCGACTTTTGTGTCGACTCGGGCGTGCATGGTTTCAGGCGCTAGGACCTGCGTAGCGGTCCCGGCGTGGACGCTAGTGGACGCGTGGATCCGTGGTTGTGGAGAGTCGTCTCGAATCGAAGTAGGATTCAACAGTGTACGTGTCTAGGAATCGAAAAAGTGACAGAGAGATTGTGAGGCGAGGGGGGGCTTGTTCTCTGGACACCCCCGCCCTTTAGAGCGGCCCCCTAAAATGGAAAGCCGGTCTTTCCGTGTGAAACATTATCTTTGGTTTCTCTCGCATGCATTCGTGCGCGCATCTGAAAAACAGAGCAGGCCGGAGCCACGCTAGAGTCATGGCGAAGACGGCCGAGCATGGAACGGGTGAGGCAGGCACGCATGGGCGAATGGAGACTATCGTCAAAAAGTGGAACTCACATGCGGCCGACGCAGACGCGCGGGAGCTTGCTGCTTCCTCCGCCGCCTCCGCGACCTCCGCCGCCTCACCTCGTGACAATAATCTTGACAAGCGCTCCACCCAGCTCCAGACCTACAAGACCGAGATCTGCACCCGCTTCCTGCTTGGCACATGCACGTACGGGTATGACTGCGCGTTCGCCCATGGCGTGGATGAGATGCGGCGCCGCGCACGACACGCTCGGTACAAGACGCAGCTGTGTCGTGGTTTCATCGAGAACGGCGGTACGTGCCCGTATGGTACACGCTGCCATTTCGTCCACGCCTTCGAGATGCCTGCTAGTCCCCTAACGTGCGTCAAACTCTGCGCGAGCGTGGATTCCAGCTCTGGCTCCAGCTCTGGCTCGGGCGGACTCCAGCTCTCCCGTCAGCTCTCGCCGTCAGCTCTATCCTCGCCGCTCAACCTCGACATCCAGCTCTCGCACCTGCCACCTTTTTCGGCGACGCCGACGCCGAGCAGCATCCTGACCCCGACCTGCGCGGACCGTTCGACCCCGCAGCCGTCGTCGACCCAGTCGACCACACCGCTACCGCCACTCCAACCGCTCCCGCCACTTCCGCCGCTGAAGCTTCCGCTGCTTCCACCGCTTCCACCGCTCCCGCCGCTCCCGCCGCACCTCCCGCCGCTCCCGCCGCTTCCACCTCCGACCTTCATCCCGCAAGCAGCTGCCATGAAAGACGAGGCTGACGTGCTCCAGCTGCTCGAAAAGACGGCTCTGAGCGCAGTCCACGCAGTTCTCGACATCTCTGATGCGTGAGCCATGAGCGTGACCTGCTCGTTGGCCTTCCGGGTGACGTACTTGTACCGTTTGACGCAGTATGGCAGGTAAGGATTGTACAGAGGCCTGGGTGATCGTGCGATGCAGGATACCGTATGTGCTGTTCTGTGAGGCCAAGAGCCACCGCAGCCACGGTCGTTCCACGGTCGGCGGTGTTGGGTAGGTGTCCCGTGGGCGGGACGGTGGCGGGCCGATGCGTGCACGATGAACCGCAGTGAACCGGACCGTCGGGTCTCGGGTGCGTTCGTTCTTCGATCTTCGCTTCCCGGCGGTGTGCACCCGTAAATAATTTGCGTGACTTTATCCGCGCGTTGGCGCGGTTCGGCAAGACCACATCGCATCAGCTCCAGGTACCAGGAGGACTGAGCTCGGCTTAGCGTGTTTTAGATGACGTGCCGCACCGCGCTCGCATCGCGCCACCGGCAACGAACACGCTTAACCGGACCACCGCTAGCGCTTGTTCGGCGGAGGGATACAGTACATCGAGATGACAGCGATGTGGGACGTTCGACGCGTCAAATGCATCATGCTAGAAGTCACTTGGGAACAAGGTAGCAATGGGAAGCAACGTCGGCATCAGACCGACACGCAGAGACATGCCGGCATCATGGCTCACAGACACTCTGAGGTTTCCCCGCGCGACACGCTGCGGGCGATCCCGGCTGATGAGATTCGTTCATGATAACACCTCAGCGCGCCCATGCCAGCCATGCTCCTG
>Ga0209550_10002387_pt1 | contig 18052 bp, 9 predicted proteins | sample LauGreSuBDMM15SN_2_FD_187567 | JGI IMG/M metagenome (GOLD analysis project Ga0209550, IMG submission 187567) | Freshwater lake microbial communities from Lake Michigan, USA - Su13.BD.MM15.SN (SPAdes) (version 5) | ecosystem: Environmental > Aquatic > Freshwater > Lake | place: Lake Michigan, USA...
TGACCATTCGCAGTCGCGCTGCCCGGCCGACGGCATGGACATGAGGTTGGTGACGACCGTGGGCGCCGAGCGAGCGAGCAGGCCTACCGCTGGCGAAAGCGATAGGAATTTCGGCTGAAGAATCGTGGCCGTCTCGGCGACAAACCGCGAAGCGATCACCATCGAGACAGCTTGAGGTGTGAACATTCAATACCTCCCTCAGCGCAGAGAGGAGGGGGAGGAGGGAGATTGGGACTGTCACATGTATTTTCACAGTCAATTCCTTCCTGTCCACTGTGAGGGCACGAAGAATGTGTTTTCCGCTTCCGGTCTCGCCGACACCTCCATGCCATCGACTATGCACTCTGCCGCCCACGCGCAGCAAGGGCAGGCGCCGCCTGGGTTGGCGGCGGACTTGGCGCTTGTCAAATCGCTCCCCGCCGAGCACGTGACGACCTTCTGCGGCGTCGCGCGTCAGCTGTTGCGCGCGCCTGAGGACCCGGCAGTGTTCCGCAAGGCGGCGAAAGGGCTCGGCGTGGACCCGGACGCCGTGGCGGCTGCCGTGCGCGCTCTATGCTACTTGATGGTGAGCGCAGCCCACGCCTCGCGGCCCGCCGAGGACTTGCTGCAGGGCCTCGCGCTCGAGCTTCCCGAGGAGACGAGCGCGGCTATCATCAGCTTCTATCAGGCAGAGGCGCCCGAAATGGAAATGGAGTTGCGCACAGGGCTCGCGCTGCCCGAGTACCGCGGCCTCGAATGGCGACTGCAGGTGGAGCTCGGCGGCCGGTACCGTTCGCGCAAGGCGCCTGAGGCGAGCTTCCTGCTGCGGTTGCACACAAGCGGCGGCCCCGAGGGCACGGCGGAGCACCTGATGCAGGCGGACCTGCCCAATCTGCGCCGGCTCGCCTCCGAGCTCGAGGAAGCACTCAAAGAGGATAAGTCGAGCCACTCGCGCCGCATCGCACGACGGCTGTGACACGCGGTCGCCGAACCCTCGCGCGCGAGCACCACGCACTGTCTGAAGAGTACCCTTCTCAGAAAACGATCTTCGTTTACGTATGTCCGTTAGTCAAGTCACTGTCGGTCTGAGTTGCGGATGTAATTGTACGCGGGCCATAAAACCGCAACAGTCAACTCGGCGCGCCGGACCTTGACTTATTTACTTGACTTTACTTTAGAAGACTAGACCTTGACGTGAGGTGACTTGACTTGACTTGACGAGAAACGACTTGACGAGAAACGATTTGACTTGACTTGACTGGAGTTGACTTGTCTTTCCTTGACTTGACCTCTGACGAGTTCCGTCAAGGGCGCACCATGACCCAGCGGTCTGCAACCAGGCCCAATCGATTGCCGGACCATCCAGCTTCTGGATCACTTGACAACCTTCCATGGTCCGGATCGCCTGCGGCTCTCTGTGCACCTTCGCGACGGCGGCGCTCATAATGAGCGTGTGGTTAATCCTCGATGAGTTCAAGCCATCCGGCGAGGCGGGCGAGCACGAGGAGGGCTGGTGCCACGATGATCCTGCCTGGTCCGCCTATGGTGGCGGACTGTACACGTGCGCGTGGCTGGAAAAGTTTGATCCGGGCTGCCGCGCGAACCCGTGCGGCAGCGCAGCAGACTTTGGCCAATGCCGCGCATGCCCGCACGCCTGCCACAGATGCGCCTTTGCGCCCGTCGCGCCGCCGCCACTGCCGCCCTTGCCACCGCCGTCGCCGTCGCCGCCGCTCGTCATGTTTGACGCGGCACGCAACGTCACGAGCGCGGCGAGCGAGCCCGATGCCGGGCTCGATGCCGAGCTCGCCACCATCGCGTTCACGGTCGGCGCGCTCCTCGCCGCGGCGGCCCTTGGGTTGGCGGTCGGAATACTTGAGCAGCGCTCAGACGGCAACAGCCTACTGATGGCGCGGCGGCTCGCGTTCGCGCTCGTGGGCGTTTACCTGCTGGTAGGGTACCTGGCGGTGCGTGTGATGAACATCGCGCCTGAGCGGTGCATCGTCGCTTACCAGCGCATCGTTCCGTACACACGTGCCTCTGCAGAGCTGGGAGAGGTGATCCGCTTTCGATACTCGCAGACGCACGAGGTGTACGTGGTGCTGATCACCGAGCACTCGTTCGACCTGTTCGCGCGCTCGTGCTCGCCCTACTCGCTCTGTCTCTCGCTCGGCTTCTTTGGGCTCTTCCTCCACCTCGCCGTCGCTCGCGGTCTCCAAACGAGGACACGTGAGACTCGACGGCAGCAGAAGATTTTGGAGCGCGTCATCGACGCGCGTAACGTGACGACCATCGCGCAGCTGCGCGTAGTGGCCGCCGCGCAGGCCGCCGCCCTGTGCAGCGACCAGCTGCCCGACTCGACGCCCGCTCACGACGACGCCCAGGGTGCCGCGGCACCAGCACCGGCACCGGCGCCGGCGCCGGCGCCGGCCCCAGCGGAGGTGGATCAAACCTCGTCGACGCTGACAGCGATTGGGCCGACGTACTTGCATACTTTCCAAGGGGAGGCCTTCAGTCCTCGCGCCTGGACCGAGGCACCCGAGTGCCCTATCTGCCTGGAAGCCTACGAGGAAAACGAGGAGATTATCGTGTTGCCTTGCCGACACATGCTCCATCGTGCGTGCCTGCTCTCTTGGACCCGAGCGCGCATGATCTCGACAAGCTGCCCCCTCTGCAAAGCGCCGTTGCTGCCCGACGGCGTGATGATCGACGACGAGTGTGAGATGCCGCGCTGCTGCCTTATCGTTCACCAGATCCTCGTCAGCGCCCCCTTCGCCCCGCTGCCCGAGGCGAGGCCCTCCGCTGGTACAGCCATGGTCTGACCAAGAGCCAGGGCCGGGCCCCGGGCCGCATTTCAGCGTTGTGGCACGCCATTCCGTTTCAGAAATAAGGGTAGGTATCCGGAAACTGCTAATGTGCTAAATTAGCCGATGTCTGATCGGCGTCGATATCAGACGATGCCTAGATCAAAGTCGATACTACGATAGCGTGCGCATTTGTGACGCGTTTGACACACAGCGGCTCTTCTTCAACACCTACACTACGAGAGCCGTTGGTACCTGAGTGTAGTGTGCATGGTGGATTGAGACTCCTAGTCTTCCTTCTTACTGCTTCTGCTCTCCAGCTTTGCCTGGAGCTCAGCGCAGTGACGTTCGTTGGTATCCAGCCTCACGGCAATGCGCTCCAGCGCGGATCGCAAAGTCCGATTTTCGTTTGCCAGTGTTGCCAGCTGCTCATGGAGGGGCGAAACAGCAGGTGTGGCATTCTCGATTGGCGTGTCAGTGCTGAACGGAGCCGCTCCGTCCATTCCAATGCGCAATGCAATGGGCCACACAACAGCAATCACAACAACGAAAAAGACTGCTAGCATTAGCCCTTGGGCAGTTTCTGCTTGGATCCCGTAAGCTCGTGCGAAGGAGTCGGCCATGCCTTGGAGCAGAACTTTCAGAGGATCAGGTTTCGGTGTCGTGGATGGCAGGATCTTTTCCATCTCAGAAGTGTGCGGGCGAGGCAGACCCGGACCTCGAGCTCGCCTTTCCGCGGGGTTTACCGTTGGCTGTGAACATTGGCTGTGAACTGGACTGGTTCGGCCGAACTCGGAATCTATGGTAGGGCACGCAGGATTAGGTGTAGAGGAGGGGCGTGGGCCTCCAATAGTTTGGGGTTCGTCGAGGTAGTCCCTGTTGCTCCTTTGGTGTGTTCACGCTGAACGGCTGAAGGGCGTGAAATGCAATGAATGAAAATCGAAAAGTGAGGACACACAAAGGCCGTTCCAGAAGGTGTGATCTGGTGAGCGTCTCCACCGAGTACATGTATCAGACTCATTGCGGTACGGGGATGGTCACCTCGAGGACTTCCGTTCTCACCAGTCGTTCGCCGCTGAGCTTCCAGACGCAGAGCTTGACCATGCAGACTGTGCCAGCGAGTGCGAAGCCGGCGACGTTCGGAATCCATATGGCCGACAGGCCCGCCGTTAGGCCGTAGACCGACCAGAAGAAGCTGCACAGCGAGCCCGTGACGGCCAAAGGCAGTGAGATCTTGCGCGCATCTCGTGTCCTCACTGCCCTCACGGCTTCGATACAGGGAGAGGAGAATTGGACGATGCATAGACAAATGCAGGTGTTCCCTAAGATGGCCCCACGAAGTGTGTGGTCCTTTATCACGAAATCGCTGACACAGACCAGCAGCAAGACGAGCAGAAGTAGAATGCCACCGATCGTGATCCACTCGGTCATGGCGGCCGTTCGAGGATCATCACAGAGACGTAGAGCAGTGATGACGCAGAATGCGTTGCCAAGCACTGGGAGGATGTTTCCCACAAACGGCCAAGGATCACCGATCACCGTGCCATAGAAGCACCAAGCGAAACACGTCGTGAAGGCCACCGGGTATGGCACGGGATCCACTGAAAGCTTCCCCACCTTACGATCATTCATCATCGTAGGGACCGCCGCAAACCCGAGGAAGAAGCCCAGGATACTACCGGCCGTTGGCATCACGACAGAGAACCACACTGAGTCATCGTCGATGGTCGCTGTCATACCGTCATTACTTCCTGAGCTATGCTTTCGTTTTTCACGAAAAGGTCAGCTCCGAAACGACACACACGAACGCGCTCCGAACGGCATAGTTGCGAGCGAAAAGGTCAGCTCTGTTCGATGCATATGGCCGGCACCGCCAACGGAGTTGGCATCACCCTATACCGGCTGTGGATCCACACCGAGGTTGACAAGGACGACAAGAGCAGCTACGGTGATGTGAGCATCTGCCTGCATGGCGCGCTTGGCAGCGTGTGGCTCGAGCAACTGCATGCGTGCCAGCCTTCCGCTGGCCGGCTCTTCCCAAGCGCAAGTGCTGCGTCGAGTGCCTGTGAGCGGTGCGAGATCTATCTGTCCGCGAAGGAGGTGGGCACCCTCTATCGCATCACCGTTGCGTACGCTCACGGTGATTCTGGCTTCAACTGCCGGCCGTGGCGGCTCTCACAGGTGGCCGTGCGCAACGGCAGTGATGGCATGGTGTCAGTCTTCCCGGGCCCGCAGCAAGCGCTCGAGGCCCCAAAGGCCTTGCTGGAGCTCGTTCCGCGGCTCTCGTGGCACGAGGACCTCTACGGCAACTGCGCCGAGGCGCCGCCGCCTGTACCCGAGACGGGCCAGTGGCACTGGCCGGCCTCGCCGCCAGCGCCGCCGCTCACGGCGGCGGGTGGCGACGAGGCGAAGCAGCGCTCAGTTCAGCGCTCCGAGCACGACGCGCTGCAGCTGGCCATCTACAACGCCGTTTGCGAGGAGGAGATCCTTCCCTTGATGGACGCGGTCCTGCACGACCTGAGCATGCGGCGCACACCAGGCACCTTTCTGCATCGTTGCATGCAGGCTGCCACGGGCACCCTGCCACGTGCGGTGCCCAGCACGGCGTCGAGCACAGGCAAGCCGCCCTTGCCCAAGCCGAGACTGAAGACCGCAGTGCCTTCGGCCCCAGGCCCAATCACGAACCCGACCACTGGCGCGACCGCAGACACGGGTGCTGGCGTGACCATCGGCGCCATCGCAGTGCCTCGGGTGTCGTTTCAAGACGATGTTGACGAACCCGGCGAGAGGAGGTCGTCGAGCAGCAGCAGGAGGAGCAGCGGCGGTAGCAGCAAGGACACCGAGCGAGAGTTGCAGGAGGCGTACGCGCGGATCCGGCGCCTCGAGGAAGAGAAGTCGGAACTTATGGCCACCTCACGATCGAGCACCCGTTCCCGATCCAACCGACGCGATGGCAAGGGCAACGCTAGCGCCTCGAGTGCGTGTGTCCTCTCGTGACGACGCGCGTGCGAGCGAGCGAGGCGCGACCAGACGCCGACGGCTCGTGTGTTTCAAGTCGAGTCACTTATTCTTTAAACAACAGAAACCTTGTGCAGAGGCCAGCATGAACTCGTGTCGAAAAGTGCTCGCGACGACGCTCTTTTATCCATGAGGGGTCGAGCCGTCCTGCTCCTCCTGTGCCTGTTCTTCAGCTGTTCACGCGCTGCCTTTGCGCCGGCACTGCTGCAGCCGGAATCGTATGACGCGAAAAGCAGGGATATCACCGTCGCATCAGTAGCCAATCAGTCCGCCACGCCACGAGCCAACGAGCCTGCAGTGACGATGGAGGAGAAGCACCTATCCGAGGCGGCCTCGGCCCAAGCTGATCGTGCTGTCGAGGAGCTAGAGTTGCTACGCGACGAAACTTGGCGCAATGCTCGCGGCTCGCTTGCAATCGCGTCCGACCCGCCGATTCGGTCCGGAGCGGTGTTTGAGATGCTCTCAGCGGAGACCGAGCGCTTTGCGCAGCTGGAGGCGTCGATCAAGGCTGCCAAGGCGAAGCAGGCGCACGCGCGTCGCGTCGCAGAGCTCACCGGCTCCGCATGGGACGCGCACGAGGCGTTCAAGCTCAAGGAGCTTCGCGAGCAGCAGGCGGAGTTCCGGGCCGAGGAGGCCAAGGTGGCGAGGACGGAGGCCGCAGCGCTCGAGCGTGAGTATCTGAAGGAGCTTCGACTTGAGAAGGCCCGCAAACTGTGAGAAGCGCGAGATATTCTGGTGGTCTGGAACTGGATCTCGCTCCGCCAAACACCAGCATGACATCTCCGAAGTTGAGGTGATGAGGGCGGTTCAGACTTCAGAGCACACTCAGAGGGCGGACCGCACCTTAATGAACTCAACTTACAAGCTTGTAGTGAACCGAACTACTCGCGCGCACACCCGATTTTCTTGACAAAAACATGTTTAGTGTTTGGCATGGTGTTTGGAGTTTGGCGAAATCGAAAGCGAACCCAACCTCAGTTGGCCGCGGACCACTTATATCTTATTAACCTCACTTCTAAGAGTTCGTAAAGCATTAGCATAAACACATTTCTCATTTGTCGGGACGTTTCGCGGTCTCAGACCACGCTTCACGTTGAACACGTTCGACAAGACCGGACCGATCACGCAATAACGTCTTTCACCACAGTAACCGGTGTGACGTGACAAATTGAAATTCAAATAAACTGTACGATTCTCTCAACGAGACAACGACCGTGCGCGGGTTCGGGGTTGCATGGATACACTACACATCTAGACTCTTCGAACGGAAAATCACGGTTAACGCCCTGTGACTGTCCACTGCCCGAGAGCGGTGGGACACAGACTTCACGATCATGTCACGACCATGTAGGCATGTACCAAACATGCGGCGCGGGTGCCATGCGGACAGATCGTAATCAAGAATCAAGGTGCACAACGCCCGGCCGCTAAAACTCGATGTCATTGTACGTTGGTGTCATTACCGCCCAGCGCCCGCGCTCGATTCCAGCTTTCAGGCATCCAGAGACAGTCCCGGAGCCTCTTTCGTCACCGGCCTTGGCAGCCTGGCGGGGACGAGCATACTGGGCTCCATACTGGGCTCGGCCGCGGCCGGCGGCCTTGGCGGCGGCCTTGGCGGCAGCCTTGGCGGCGGCCTGCTTTGTTGCTGCATCTGCTCGTACGGGGGGATGTAGGCGGGTTGCCGGCCCAGCGTAACGGATTTGGCGCGCTCGGATGCCAAGGCGCTCGGAGCCCGCCCCAGACCGGACGCGTTTTGCTTGTCCCTGGCGGCCGTCAGTGCGGACACATCCGTCGTCGCTCGCGGCAGCTCCCTCCTTGCGGCTCCTCTCTGACTGCATGCTGGCTGCGCCCTCCTCAAGAGGGCATCCGCCCCTACTGCTATCTCCTTGATCTCCGTGCGGGCCCTTGATGAGGTGACAGCCTGGGGGCTGAGCGGCCGGGCCTTGGCGGGATTCGAGATAGACTGCGAATGGGCCGGGAGGTCCGTGGGAGATCCAGGCACCGTCACGGTCAATTCTTCGAACACCGCGTCCAAGGAGACCGACACTGGCCGTCCGGACGTCACGGGCACCTGGAGCTGCGAAGGTTGGCCGTTCCGCTGCGACATCTGGCGCTGACCTTTCTGGCTCGCATTTGAGAGACGGCCCGGCTCGGCTGGCTTGACGGTCGGCCTCGGGCGGTCGGTGGCCGGCGTGGCGAAATAGCCAGCGAGCTTCGGCTGCTCAGCAGGGTCGGCTGGGCGCATCGATTGGCTCCCAGCCCTATTGGTGGCCCCTGTGGGCGCAGCGACAGGCAGACCACCGGCCATCTTGACTCCCATGCTGGCCTTCGCCTGCGCGACGTAAGCCTTTGCATTGCCGGGCTTCGTGGCCCGTCTCCCATGCATCTTAAAGAATCGCGTCCTCCACCTATCCACGTGTTGCCGAATCATCTCCATCGCAAAGGGTAGCGCCGCTGAGTTGGCGCCACCGCTGGCGCCCTCGAAAGCGTCGGGAATGCCGTCGCCATCCGCGTCAAGGGCGCCGGCAGCATCCGCAAGATCTTCATGTTTGAAGCTACGCTGCACGAGTGCGTCGAGGACATCTTGAAAGCTCACCTCTCCATTTTCATCTTGCTGTAGCTTGGTCAAGACGCCGTTCGGCGCGCGTACATCGAGGCCAAGGACAACCTTGATGGCCAACTGCCGCTTGGGCCGGTGGCTCACGATGCCTTTGATGCCTAATGGAGTTGGCAAGGCGAGGATCAGATCGGGCAACTTCGTGGACGGGATCCGATTGTCCGCATCCGGATCGAACTCGCCCCAAACCTCTTTGAACGTCTCCATGTCGTCCTTGGACACGAGGTCGGAGCGCACTTGACCGAGGGTCGAAAAGTTCTCGAGGATCACAGCAACGACCAGGTTGAGCACGACCATGCTCCCAAGCACCATGAACGAGACAAAGTACGGAATCGCAATGGGACCGCCGCAGTTGCCCTCCGCGGCGGAGCATTTCCCAGAGTCCTCGGTCACAAGCGCGTCGACCATCATGCCACTCCAGTTGTCGCCGGTGAGACACTGCAATAGGAGCAGCATCGAGCTGCCGAGCGTCTTGAAGTTGCGCTTGTCGGTCATGTTCTCTTGCGCGACCACGAACGTGAACAGGTTGACGCCGAGCACCCCATACATGAAGACGACGAGCGTGAGGACGCCGCCTACGTTCATGAGCGGCGGGAACGAGATGACGAGCGTCATGATCAGATCGCGGATCCGCCGGGCGCCCGGGCCCTTGAGCAGCCGCAAGATGCGAAGGATGCGGAGCACGCGCAGCACCCGCAGCACCATCGGCGGGATGGGCAGGAACTGCTCGAGCAGCTCGGACGCGAACTGGTCGAGCAGCGAGGTGCACACGAGGGTGAAGTCGAAGCGGCACCAGTTGTCGCCAAAGTAGGTGTACGGCCCGAGACCAATGATCTTCAAGGTGAACTCGATATAGTAGATGTACGAGAAGCACATCATTGCCTTGTTGTACCGAGTGAAGTTGACCTCGTCGTTCTCAATGCCCCAGTAGTCGCACGCCATCACGAACACATTGGCGACGATGACGCCAATGATGAAGGTGTCGAAGGCTTTGCTGGTGACGATGTGGAAGAAGATTGCGCGAAAGCAGTTCGCGGGCGGCTTCGTCACCTTCTCTGGCTGTGCCATGGCCTTCATCTTCATCGTCTCGACCCACTGGGCTTGCTCAGGCGTCATCGTCGCGGAGCCTCCCGATTCGGCAATCGCCTCGTTCTTGATGGCCGTGAACTGCTCGACAACGACGCCGACGAAGAGGTTGATGGCGAAAAAGTTGCCGATGAACATCCATAGGACGGCGAAGATGGCGGCCGCTCCGGAGTCGTTACGGATGGGACCCTGCCCTGGCTCGGTCGCATCCATCAGCCCGAACATGATCACATCCCAACCGTCGCCCGTCATCATAACGAACAAGAGCATCATCGCCGAGCCGAAGGAGTCGAAGGAGCCGATCACCGGGTTGGCCCAGTGCACATAGACGTGGCCGCCGCCGGCGGCGCCACCGCCCTTGAGGCGACGCCGATGCGACGTCCATCGCGTGTCATCATGGGGCCACCCGTTCATCAGCAAGCCACCCGCCGAGGCCGCAGCCGTCGCCACCATACCTGCCATATTCGGCATCGACGAGCTCTCTCCGAGGCGGCGCTCGATCGACTCGAGGTCGAGGCCACCGGGCGCTTCGAGCGGCGCTTCGAGCTCAAGAAGGTTGTCGGCCGGCGGCTCGTGGCACTCCTCGGCGGTCATGATCGAGGGATCGGAGCACGTGCCGAGGGCACCCATGAAGATCTGCATGCCCAGGATCGCGAAGACGAGCTGAAAGGCGAGCACGACCCCGACGACGTTGCCGACGGCGGGCATCGACTGGAAGAGCGAGACGATGACGAGCTTCATCCCAGGGCTCCGGGCGAGAAGGCGCAGCGGGCGCAGCACACGCAGGATCCTGAGCATCTTGAGCTTCGCGAACATTGGGAAGAATTCGGATAGGAGCACTAAGAAGGAGACCGTCACGATCACCAGGTCGAGCAGGTTCCACGCACTGGTCACGTAGGTGCCCTCGCCGCAGGCGAAGCCGAAGCTGACCACCTTGGACATCATCTCGCAGAAGAAGAGGGCCGTCCAAAAGTAATCGAGGTAATGAAGTGTCGTCGCGAGCGTCGAGTCCGGATCGAGGCGGGGTACGTCGAGGGCGAGGCAGATTGAGCTGGCGATGATCGCGAGCACGATGACCTGGTCGAAGATCGGGTCGGCGACGAGCGCCTGGCAGCCGAGCCGGAAGCAGTTGCGCGGGCCGAACACGAGCATCGAGTAGTCGCGGGGCCACTTTGGTCGCGGAAGAGGGGGAGGGGGCGGGGGCGTGACGGTGGCGTTCGAGACGACGTTGAGAGAGAGCAGCTCGGAGAGAATGGGCGCATCGGCCGACGTGATGCTCGTGCTCCACTCGGTCGAGCTCATCAGGCTCGAGACCATCTTGTCATCGCCCCAGATGAAAAAGTCAAGTGTGACCGTCGGACGGCTCGGCATCTTATCGCTCACAATGAGCCCGACGCTCTGCGCTGGCACGCCGACGGCCGCGCCGAAGCGAGCACAGAGCTCCTCGCGCGTATCGTCGGTGTAGTCGGCCGCCCGACCCTCCGCCTCAAGCGACGTCTTCAAGGTGAGAAGCACTGCGCCTACGGCGGGCGTGGCGCCCTTTTCGGCCGCGTCGTCATTCTTCTCATCCCCCTTGGCCGGATCCGCTTCGGCAGGCGCTGCCTGTGCGTCCCCCTCCTCCTCGTCGGGGCTAGCGAAGGCGTTGAGCAGCACCGCAACGAAGAGGTTGACGATGACGAAGCAGCCGACGATGACGACGATCACGCAGTAGATGATGGCCGGACCGCCAACGATGGCATATGCAGGTTGCACTATGTCCACCCAACCGCCCGTCATCATGATGAAGCAAGTCAGCATCGCCGGTACGAAGTAGTCCCAATGATATCGAGGGCGCTCCTCAAGGTCGTCGGGGCAACTGCCGCCCGGGCACACCTGGTTCGAGTAGCCCGTGCTCGGCGCATAGATGCCCGCGAAGAGCGTCATCCCGAGCAATCCAAAGATCAGAAGGACGAGACCCATCAGAACGCCGATGTTGCCCAGCTGCGGCAGCGTCTTTCCCAAAGTGACAATGATCTTGTACAGGCCCTTCCACGACTTCATCAGGCGCAAAATGCGCAGGATACGGAGCATTCGCAGGATGCGGAGGAAGGAGAAGTTGGCGCCGGGCCCCGCAATCAGCGTGATGACCATCTCGAAGATCGACAAGGAGACGATGGTCCCGTCGAGTTGATTCCACCCATCAGCCCAGTAATTGGCGCACCCGATGCCGAGGAGCTTGCCAAACATCTCGATGATGAAGGCCCAGGAGACCATCGTCGCCTTGTTCTCGAGGTCCATGGCGTACTCCTCGCTCATCCCATAATAGGGCGCGCACATCAGGTACAAGTTGTACACCACCAGCCCCGTCGAGAGGTTACCCACCAGCTCGCCGGTCATAAACTGGCCGAATTTGTCCCGCACCGTGCCGGGCGTGGGCGCGCAGTCACAGCAGCCGCGTTCCTTTGCGACCTCCTCACCCACCACAGTGAGGTCCGACTTTTCGGTGCCCTCCTTGAGTAGCGCCTCTTCCTCCGTTGGCCCCGGGGGCGCCGGGACGGGCGCGCCGCCCCCCATCGCGAAGGCGGCGAACTTTGCAAGTTTGGCCGCCTTCAGCGCCTTATCGATGGCGTCTTGCTCCTGAGCCTTGACGAACTCGTCCACGATGACGGCGAGGAAGAGCTGCACGACGAAGATGCCGCAGAGCATCGCGATCAGCAGAAAGTAGATGAACACAAGCGGGTTGAAGGACGCCATGAGGGCATACATCGGGTCGGTCCACGTATCAAAGGTGGTGCCCTGCAAGATGATCAAGAAGCACTTGCCAATGTCGTCGAAGCCCAGCAGGCCCGTGTTGAGATTCTCGTCGAAGTACGAGCAGGTTGTATCCGCAGGACACAGCGTCGGGTCGTCGTTCGTCTCCGACCCGTCCCCTCCGCTCGCCCCGCCACCCTTCATCCGACGGCGCTGCGCCTCCGCGTTCTTGATCGGATTGCACGCCTGCCCCGTGTCATACAGTTCCTGATACTCGGGCGTTCCGACGGCAGCCTCGCTGTCGTCGCCATCGTCAGCCTCGCTGCTCCCACCTGCACCCCCTCCGTTGCCTTTGAGGCTACGCCTGTGAACGTGAATGGCGAGCTTCTTCGCGAAGCCGGGGGCATCGGCTTCCTCGAAGAGCGCGTGCAGATCCCACAGTGGCGCCGCTGCTGCCGCTGCTGCCGCTGAAGTCGCTGCCGCCACCGCCGTGCTCGCGAATGAGGAAACGCCGCGGGCCGCGTGGACGTCCACAAGGGCGTCGGACGACGCTGTGAAGAGGCTTCCCGACACGTTGCGCACGGGCGTGTCGTCCTCGACGAGGAGTCCCCATGGCATCGGCAGCGCCTCAAGCCTCCGTCGGGCATCGGACACGGGGTGGCCGGGCGTCTCGACGAAGCCCTCGGACGCGCACCGGTAGTGCAGCGCGCCCTTGAAGAGCTCCATGCCCACGATGCCGAAGACAAGGAAGATGAAGGAGCAGAGGGCGACCACGTTGCTCAGCTTGGGAAAAGCCGCCATGATGGCGGAGATCATCTGCGGCATGCCTGGCACGCGCTTGAGAGCGCGCAGAGGCCGCAACGCGCGCACCGAGCGGATGGCCGACGTGTTGCCGAAGGTTTCAGGGAAGAGGATGGGCAGCCATGCAAGCGAGACAACAATGAAGTCGAGCTGGCACCATGCGTCACGCAGGTACGTGCCCTCCTGAAACAGGAAGCCGTACGCAAAGATCTTGGACACGAGCTCGAATGTGAAGATGTACAGATAGATCCACTCCATGACACCGATGAACGCCGCCTTGTTGGTGCAGCATGGATCCAGCGGCGACTGCCACGCCATCGTGGCACAATTGCAAAGGATGGTACACAGGATGAGAGGGTCGAACCACTTTGCCTCAATGGTCCTGATGAAGAGCTTGCGAGGCTGAGTGTAGACGCGCAGGCAGCACAGCACGGAGCCAAAATACTCTTTGCCGCTGGGCCCGACGACCTTCTTGGAAGGAGGATCAGCGTCGAGGGCGTCGAGGCCGGAGGCCTTAGTTGTGAGCATTATATCTGTGGGTTGTATCTACCGGTTCCGAGGTCGCTGGCGGCAGGCAAGACAAACGGGCACTAGTTGCTCGCGTCCTTGCTCAGCTCCGCTGCCCGACTGACTTGTGAGCCCTGGCCGGACCACAGCGATTCGAGTCGTTTTTGGCTTCTGCAGTTGAATCTGGAAGCCGTGAATGCGCAAGTTTGGCGCAAGGTTTCCTCTTTTAAGGGGGGGTCCCACGCCGAGTGTGAGAGCCCGCATGAGTGGCCGTCGCGAGGGGGTTAGATTTAAATTAAGTGTGGGGAAGTTGTGGGGAACAGTACTTTCGTCATGTTCGGCCCCATCTCCCTGCTCGCCTCAGAGCTTTCGGCGGGGCGCACGACATCGCGCAAGCTCGTCGAGACCGCGCTCGCGCGCATCGCCGACCCGAAGCTCGAGGGCTCGCGCGCTTTCATGAAGGTATACTCGGACGCCGCGCTCGCGGAGGCAGACGCGTCCGACCGCCTGCGTGCTCTCGGTGTCGTGCGCTCGCCGGTCGAAGGCATCCCCATCTCGGTCAAGGATCTGTACGACGTGTGCGGCGATGTCACCCGCGCGGGAAGCGTCGCGCTCGCCAGCGATCCGCCAGCCAAAGCGGACGCGACGGCGGTGGCTCGGCTGCGTGCTGCGGGTGCGGTCATAGTGGGCCGAACGGTCACCGTCGAGTTCGCCTTTGGCGGCGTCGGGCTCAACCCGCACTACGGCACGCCCAAGAACCCGTACGACCGTGCCAGTGGCGGGCGCATCCCGGGCGGCTCGTCGGCCGGAGCGGCCGTCTCCGTGGCCGACGGGATGGTGGCCATGGGCCTGGGCTCTGACACGCGCGGCAGCGTACGCATCCCGGCGGGCCTGTGCGGGATCGCGGGCTTCAAGCCGACGCAGCGGCGCATTCCGCGCGACGGCTGCTTCCCGCTCTCGTACACGCTCGACTCGGTCGGCCCACTCGCCCGATCCATAGGCTGCTGCGCCGTGTACGACGCGATCTTGGCTGCAGACGGGGCGGCGAGCTCCGCGGCGGCACCGCCCGCTCTCAAACCGAGCTCGCTGCGTCTCCTCGTGCCACGCGCATCGCTGCTCTTCGCCGACCTGCAGCCGGCCGTCAGCGACGCCTTCGAGCGCGCCCTCGACGTGCTGCGGGCGGCGGGTGCAACGCTCGTGGAGCCGCCTGCGGCGGAGGTGGAGACGGTCATCGCGCGCGCGCATGCCCTCTACAGTGGCGGCGGGTTCGCTGCGCCCGAGGCTTGGCAGATCCACCGCGCGCGCTTCGCCGCGCAGAAGCATCTGTATGACCCTCGCGTCGCCGTGCGCATCGCGCCGGGCGAGGCTTGCTCCGCCGCCGATTACGTGCAGCTCGGCTTTGATCGAAATCTCGTGATCAAAGGTATCGAGGCGCTCATGCAGGGGTGCGACGCGATGGTGCTGCCTACCTGCGCCATCACCGCGCCCACGATCGCCGAGGCCGACAGCTCGGACGCCGCGTACGGTGCGCTCAATCTCCTGCTGCTGCGAAACACGGGGCTCATCAACATCATCGACGGTTGCGCTGCCACGGTGCCGTGCAATCGCCTGGGCGAGGCGCCTGTGGGCTTCATGGTCGCTGGATTGGCGATGTCCGACAAGCACATCCTTTCCGTCGCGCAGGGCATCGAGGCAGCCTTCGCAGAGGCCCTCGCGGTTCCTCTATGAGCACTCTCTCCTGGGGATGATGCGAGTGCGTGTCCGTGTGGGCTCTGGCCTGCTCTGGGGCCTGGGCTGTTTTGTCAGTTTTCGGCGGTCTCATTGAGACATTGCAGGGACTCCGTTGAGACCTGTTCAGCGTGTGTCTGTCCTCTGGTCTACGTCACACTGTTTCGGGCTGTTGTACACACGTATGTGTGCTCCTGGGTCCTTGGTCCTGCGCGCAGACTCTGAACCGACTTGACAACGGACTAACCGATTGACTTGAATTTGAACTCGGACGCAGCCACACGCACACGCGCACGCGGTCGAGCAGTTCGGGATCGCGCGTCGCGCGCCAGTGCGGCGCCGAACGCTGAAAGCGCTAACGGACGATCATTGATATCTTGTGCTTAACCGTTCACGCCTCGGGCCTCTTGCATGATCGAGTAGCACGCCTCGATGCGCCGCTGCGCTATGTTGACTGGCCAGTCAGCCAAGCACGTTTACTCGAAATCATCGAGGGGATCACGTCCCGTGTGTTGAATACCTCTCCGCGCGTGGGGCAAACGTCTCCGAATGTGACAGATGTGAGCAGAGTGGGCATACCCACGACATGTTATCTTTGTCGTCATTCTTCTTGGCCGGCACGAGCCGCGAGTGAGCGGTATGCCCCAATTTTGTCATCATCGTTGTCATTTTCTTGGCTGAGTGAACGGTGTGCCCCTATTGGCTTGAAAGCGCGCACGCGAGGGCCCGTGCTTGGCCATGTGACATCCGATTTCGCGCTCGCTCGCATTCGCGAAGCCACGAACAAGGGCGTTGAAGAGAGAGTGCTCGCTTTGTTACTCGAAAAGGCACCTTAAAATGGGCGAACGTCCATCCAGCAAATGTGCAATGGAATGTGGTGCAGTGGAAACAGAGAATTCAAATAGCGCAGCAACTGTGGTTCGAGATTCACCTGTGGGACGACTTAACTTGGACAATTGACTACGACGCAAACGAGACCAGCCCCCTTACCCACGATTGTGTGGCCACCGATCAGAGCCCTGGCCAGTCCCCCTCACGCAAAGCGGAGCTAAGGATTAACCGTCGAATGGGTTGGGTAGGGGCTAGGGCATCGTTTTGTTCCGTTCAAATAAACCGTCTATTCCACCTAAAATGCCCCACTATTCTCGTCTCCTCTCCACTTACCCACGCGATCGCGCCGCCAAGACCGGCGAGGGTGCCCCTCTCTCAGTGCGTATTCCTGTGTGTCAGCAGACAGTTGGCATTCGCGGGCGTCCTGTAGTCGTAGTTGTGGATCCACACGTTGGACGCATACTTGACGCTCGCCTTTGGAGGAAGCCCCTCGTGGTTTGTCATTGGCTCATCTCGGTCCGGTTCGGCGTCCATCACAGACGGCCACAGCACGGCGTGGCCCTTGCGCGCAGGCATGACGACGCCCAGGTCGGCAAAGTGCGTACCGCCGCCCGGCTCCTCCTGCCCCTCGTCCACGTCGTTCAGGTACATGAAGAAGGTGTAGACGCGCGCGCCCTGAGGTGTGAAGAGGCCCGAGTTCTGGTCATGGTGCACCTTGTAGAACTGTCCAGGCTCGTATTTGAGGATCTGGAAGGGCTCCATGTAGCGCACCTGCGACAGTCCAGGCGAGGCCCAGGGTCAAGGCCAGGCCCAAGGCCAGGGCCAGGGCCAATGTGACGATCGGGGTGATGGTGAGCGTGATGCGATGTGAGACTAGAGATGGGAGCGCACCTGTGATCGCGTCACATTCGCAATGCGCTCAGCGACGATCTGCGTGAGTCGGTGTGCCTCGCACTCGTTGCCGGAGCACCAGCACTGGTAGCTCGTGCGCACGGGCGAGAGCTGGTCGCCCGCGAGCGAGCGGTCAAAGTGCTGCTTGCATGTGGATGTGAACGCCTCGGCCTCCTCGTCGGACACAAAGTTGCGAAGCGACATGACCCATGGGGCGTTCGGCCCGTGGGGACCCCCAGGCCAGCTGAGCGGTTTTGGATCGTACTGCGGAAACTCGTGCCAGATGCGCGTCATCGTGCGGTTGATGTCGCCTGGGAGCACCGTCGGTGGCGTGTTGGGCGGCCGGTCGCAGGACGCACGCTTGCTGGCGCATTTCTCGCACGCCACTGGGCAATTGTCCATCATGTAGCCAGGATTGCGCGTGCACTCGCCATTGTCCTTCCACATGACGCAGCTGTTGTGCTTGTCCTCGCATCCGAGCGCGTCTTGCAACAAGGACTTCCAGCGGCAAGCGTCACAACTCTTCATGCAGCGAATCAGCATCTCGCCCTTGTTGCTGTGGCACTCGCCCTTTGCAGCACGCTGCTCGCACTCGTAGCCCTCTTCGTCGTTGCAGCCTATGCGCACGTTCGGCTTTTTGAAGCCGCCGCACATGCCGCACGACCGTTTGCAGCTCTCGCGCATGTACGCAGGATTCTTCTCGCACTCACCGTCCTCGGCCCACATTTTGCAGTTTTCGAGGTTGCCATCGACACAGGTCGAGGAGAAGGCCGAGGTGATGGATGCGGTGCGGTTGAACAGATTATTGAACAGCCGACCAAAAGCACTGGCGCCGCCCACGGACGTGAGCAACAGCAACAGCACGGCGGGCGACATATGGATATGTGTCTGCAAGATATGTTTTGCGTCCCAAGGTGTACTTTGCCGTTCGCGATTCGACGGTTACATGCGATTCACAGTCAATGTTTATAACTCGACACCCAAGACACCGGACCGGCGTACATACGTGTGCGGTTACAACTAGCTCGGGGACCCCTGGACCCCCTTATCACAGCCATACTCG
>Ga0209550_10002388_pt1 | contig 18051 bp, 18 predicted proteins | sample LauGreSuBDMM15SN_2_FD_187567 | JGI IMG/M metagenome (GOLD analysis project Ga0209550, IMG submission 187567) | Freshwater lake microbial communities from Lake Michigan, USA - Su13.BD.MM15.SN (SPAdes) (version 5) | ecosystem: Environmental > Aquatic > Freshwater > Lake | place: Lake Michigan...
ACACCAATTTGCTTTACACTGAAGATGCGTGAAAATTCATCTACAGATAGAGTAATCAAAGGACAAGGCTTTATCACTGGTCTTGCACCAACAGTGTCAGCAGATGCACCTGTATGGGTATCACCTATCACTATCACAGTGACAGGCGAATACTTGGTTGCTACTTCCTAAGTAATACCTGGGAGCGAACTATCGTAAGATAGACTGAAAGGGGGCGTAAAAACCCCCTTTCTTTTATGCTTAACTAAATACAAAGGTAAAAGATTTATGGATATTTTAGATTCAAAGTCAGACAGTGAATTGCTTCAAAGTCTGATTGCAGAGATTGCCAAATGCACTAATGAAATAAAGTGTGCCAAGGGCGATATAGAAAAAGCTCAGAGCAGACTGAAATTTATTTTAGTAGTTGCTCATACAATGATACATAGACAAAAGGATTAACAGATGAAACTTTCCCAAATTGCAGCCAAACCCAAACTTATAGTATTCTCTCTTGACGATGAAGCCACGGTCAAAGAATACGGCGAACCAGTTGAATTTTATTCCTGGGACCGCCAACCTCTTGATATCTTTATGCGATTAGCCAATGCAGATCAGCAGAATCTTGTAGAAATGATCACATTGGTCAAGACATTGATATTAGATGAAGAAGGCAAAGAAATTATCAAAGATGATAATATGTTGCCCAGCAATCTTTTAATCAAAGTCATTGCCAAGGTTGTTGAAACTCTGGGAAAGTAATTGGGCAAGACGTTGAATGGGACAGCACTGACACCAGTTTGATGCTGACTCTCAACAATCTCGCCAAGGAATATGGGTTGTTGCCCAGCGAGGCCCTGAGCAGAGCAACAACATTTGATTTATATGTGTTGGATTTATCAGCAAGATATTTCAGACACAAGCAGGATCAAGCAGACGGCAAGGTCAGTAAGTTAGATAAAACCTACAGCAACGATGAATTGTTAGAAATGCTACAGAATGCAAGGAGATAACACACCGTGAAGACCAATATAAGAATGACTCAGAATACTATGACCAAGAGTCTCAAAGATCTTGAAGCAAGGATCTCTTCAATACCTGCCAAGGCCTATGAGTATTTTGTCAGTCAAACACCCATAGACAAAGGCAATGCTCGTCGTCGCACTGTGCTGAAAAACAATACCATACACGCTGATTATGCCTACGCTCAAGCATTGGATCAAGGCAGTAGCAAACAAGCACCCAAGGGCATGAGTGAGCCCACAGAGAAATATGTTGCCACAATCACTAAACAAATGTTGAGGAAATAATATGGCGGGCGATCTAAGATATTCAATAACCACTGATGTCACAGGCAGTATATCACCACTGCAAAAACTACAATCAGAAGTTAGTAAAACACAGGCTTCTTTTGGGGATCTCAAAACTGCAATAGGTAGCTTGGCCATTGGTGCCTTTGTTAGCAGCGCCTTTCAGTTAGCAGATAGCCTCAGTGATATCAGTGATGCCAGCGGCATGGCCCTAAAGAATGTCATGGGCTTCAGCAGTGCCGTTGCTGCCGCAGGTGGCAGTGTTGATGGTGCATTGACTGGCATAGGACGTTTCAATCAGACCCTAGCGGCAGCGGCAGATGGCAGCAAACAAAGTCAAAACGCTTTTCTTAGTTTAGGTATAACATTTAAAGAGTTAGAAACTCTAAGTGAACAAGATCTATTGCGTAGAACCGTACAAGGTTTGGCCAACACAGGTGATGCTGCCAAACGCACTGCATTACAAGTTGACATATTTGGCAAGAGTTTTGCCAGTGTAGACTTTGCCAAAGTCAATGGTAACCTTGACGAATTTATCAAGAAGAGTGGCGTTAGTGCTGCCTCAGTGAAAGCCGCAGGTGATGCCAGTGATAATTTTGCATCAGCATTTAAGAAATTACAGATAGAATTATTAGCGGCCTTGGAACCAATTAGTAAACTTGCTGCCAGCATCAATACCGCAGGCGAAGCATTTGGTAGTTTTATCAAAATCATAGTGCAGATTGGCACAGTGGTTGCCAGCTTCTTTATTCTTGGTAGAGCAGTGGCATTGGTCACTGCAGGATTTAGTGCAATATCAGCAGGGGCTGCGGCCATAGGCACAGGCTTTGCAGTGGTGGTAAATCTATTCCGTAATTTTGGTGCTGTCACAGGACAACTAAATGGTCTAGGTGGCATCTTTGTTGGCACATTGAAGGTGCTGAGAGCATACCTTAGTGACCTAGGAGCATTTGCTGTTAAAAGCATACCTGGACTTGGTGCCTTGGGTGTGGCATTATCTTATGTGTCAGACTATGCCAGCGATGCTTATGATAAACTAAAACAATTATTTGGTCTAGAAGATCCGCGAAATGCTGAAGCTGGCATGTCAAGAGGCACAAGAGATCCTAAATTTGAAAAAGAAGCGCAGGCAGCAAAAGAAGCTGAGGCAGCAAAATTAAGAGAAATCAAGACTGAAAATCAAAAAATTGCCAGTGAACTACAGAAAATCCTGCAAAGCTACAAGGAAACAAATGCAGAGGCCAATAAGAAATTTGCCTTAGACACGGCCGCAATAAATCAAACTGACAAACAGAAATTGGCAGCACAGGAAAGATTCGCTGCTGAAAAAACTTTCAACCAAGAACTATCTAAACTACAAGATCAAATAAGTCAACGTCGCCAAGCAGGCACGCCTGTGGATCTTGCTGTTATCCCACAACTTCAAGAAGCACAGAAGAAATTAACACAAGAATACCAAGCACAGAAAACAGCCATTGATGGATTGGTAGAGTCCAGAATCAAAGATGAACGTTCAAAACAACTCAGCTTGTTTAACACACAGTCATTCATAGGACTGCAACTAGAAGCAGACAAATTAGCAGAACGTTCTGCTATGCAACTATTGCCACTACAGGCCAAAGGTTATCTAGAAGTAGAGTTGGCTGCTCGCCGTAGTGCAGAAGCGGCCATTGCTGCGGAAGAAGCACGTCGTGGTGAGAAACTAGATCCTAGTGAAGCCACTCAATATTATCAAGCCGCTAGACAAGGCATAGAAGGTGTAAAAACTGCACAGGATTCATTGAATGCCAGCACTGCTGAATACAATCAACTGCAATTCAGTTTGCAAACACAATTCAATCTACAAAAGAAAATCAGAGACATTCAGCATGAAATGAGCACAGCCACTCTCAGCGGCATTGCCAAGAAGTATGCTGACATTGAGAAAGCTGCCAGAGATGCCGCTGAAGCACAGATACAAGCAGAAGAAGTTCGTACTGGCAAAAATCTTGATGAAAATCAACGCAAGGCCTATTATGAAACAGCAAGAAAAGGCATTGAAGAACTTAAACAAGCAGAAACTGAAAGTTATGAAGCCAGCCGTAATGGTCTGACTGGTCTTAAGAAAGCACTGAATGATTATGTTGATGATGCTACCAATGCTGCCAAGAATGTAGAAAACGTGTTCCGCAAAGCCACACAGGGCATGGAAGACATGATTGTGAAGTTTGCCAAGACTGGTAAGTTTGAATTCAAAGAGTTTGTAAACTCAATGCTAGAAGATCTACTGCGCAGTCAGATTCGCCAGACCATGGCCAACCTGTTTACCATGTCAGGCAATCAAGTCAAGGGCGGCGGAGGCGGCTTGTTTGGTGGCAGTATCATACCAGGCATATTGGCAGCAGGTGGTCCTGTTAGTGATCGTCGTCCATACATTGTTGGTGAGAGAGGTCCAGAATTGTTTATTCCAAACTCAGCAGGCAGCATGGTGCCCAACAGTGGACTAACCAGTGGCAGCAATGTCACTTACAATATATCTGCTGTGGATGCCATGAGCTTCAAACAAATGATTGCCAGAGACCCTAGCTTCATACACGCAGTAGCAATGCAAGGTGGCAAAACTGTGCCAGCAAGGAGATAATACATGAGTTTTCAATGGATCGTAAACAGATCAGAAAGTCTAAGCATAAATCGCAAACGCATGGTTGCCAGCACCACAGCACGTGACGGCATTGTGCGAACTGTGAGTCGTGGCACACAGCCTAAACGATTTGAAATCAAAGTTCCAGATGGTATCTACTGGAGTGATATCCGCACAGATATAGTAGCGGCAGAAGCACTAGATAGAATAACCACTGCAACAATTTCCATACCCTATACCAAGTTTCCTTGGTATTATGGCAACACAGCACCAGCCAGTGATGAAAGTTATACCGTTCGCTGCATACAATTTCCTGAGTGGGTTATTTTTGCTCGCAACCAAGTGAGTTGGAGCGGTGCGTTTGTGTTTCAAGAGGTGTTATAATGGCAGTGCTTGATCTCAACAGCACCTATGCCATACAGACACACCTGTTTGTGAAGATTACTCTTGCTGCCAGCACTCTGCTCTTCAGCGATAGGATCACAGCTACAACCATTAGCGGCAGCACCTACACTGGACTTGGTAAACTGTTGGCAGTCAGCGGCAGCAACAGTGAAATCCGCAGCAGTGGTCAGGATCTCAGCATCAGCATCAGTGGTGTGCCAAACTCAAGTATCACTGACATACTATCTTCCAGCATCAAAGGCAGTCCTGTGGTCATACTCAGAGGATTGTACAATGCCAGCAACGACACTTTCCTAAGCAGTCTTGCTGGCAATCCTATCATAAGATTCAGTGGTTACATCAACAACATTGGCTATGAAGAAGACTATGACATTGAAAACAGAATCAGTTCTAACACAGTAGTGTTTACCTGTGCCAGCAATGTTGATGTATTAGAAAACAAAATAGCCAGCAGAAAAACCAACAGTGAAAGCCACAAGAAGTTCTTTGCCACAGATGTCAGCATGGATCGCGTGTCCGCACTAGAAAACAGTTTCTTTGACTTTGGAGCCAAACTATGAGTTTCTTAGATGATGTGGTTGACTTTGGTTCCAAGATATACAACAGCGTCAGCAGTTCAAACATTGCATCCAGCATAGCCAAAACTGCGGCACTGGGATTTCTTGTTAATCAAGTCAGCAACAGTGTAAACAAGAAAAGCAGTTTGCCTCAGGCATCGCAGACTTCACAACCAGATAGATCAGTTCGTGAGCAGATGAGTCCAGATACCAATCACAGCATACCTGTGGTCTATGGCACTGGCTATCTCAAAGGCATTATCACAGATGCTGTAATGAGCAATGACAACAAGACCATGACCTACTGCATAACCATCTGTGAGAAAACAGGCATCAAACTTTCAGACAGCGCAGACAGTGTGATCACATTTGACAAGATCTATTTGAACAGCAACGAAGTTCAATTCAACAATGACGGACTCACAGTTCTAAGCACCACTGATGAGGACGGCAACACAGACAACACCATGAATGGACTCATACGCATCTACTGTTTCAACAATGGCGGTAGTTCACCTGTGGTACCTGTGGGATATGCTAATGGTTCTTTGGGATATGCTTATAGTGTATTCCCAGGATGGACAGCCAATCACACCATGACCAGCACAGTGTTTGCCATTGTGGTTGTTGAATACAACAAAGAAAAAAACATCACCAGTCTTGGTGAATTGGAATTTAAACTAACTAATTCTATGACTCTACCTGGTGATGTGCTAAATGACTACATGAAATCCACACGATACGGTGCGGGACTAACAGATCAGGAGATTTACAGCGCATGAACAGCCTAACAGAATTAAATGGATTTGTCAACGGATTTTCATTGCCTTACACTGATGTGAGATTGGCCAATGTGATATTTGACAGACCAAATCCAGTAAATCAAACACAGAGCGTGGACAGAGGTTTTACAATTACAGGCAGCGTAGGCATTGATATTATAGAAATATTAAATGCCGCCAACAGCACACCAAGTTATCAAATTGATTTATCAGGATTGGCCTCAGCCAGTTTGTCATATGCCAGTGTGCCAGCTGGTGTCACAGTGACTGAAACTGCGCCAAGAGTCTATGTGATCACAGGATTCACAGACAAGGCCACTTGGGATCTTATCAAATCACCTACGATTGATTTTGCAGATGATTTTGTAGGTGCATGGACCTACACTTCAACTATATCATATGTCAGCGCCTTAGACGGTGGACAGACTCGTTCGTGGACCACAGCAGTCACTGTGAATGCCGTGTTGTTGCTCACAGCGCCTACACAGTTTGTCTATGCGCTAAGTGCAGTGACTGCTATCACTGGTGCTCCTAATTTAGGTAATCTTGATGCTGCCTATCCAGGCGTTACTTTTACAGTGACCGTAACCCCAAGTATTATTTCCAGCATAAACACATTCACAACCACTGGCACAGGTGGATCATTCTCAGTGAATGCATCTACCAAAGTTATTACTATCTCAGGAACCAGAACACAGGTCAACAGTCGCATAAATGGTCTAAGAATTGATGCAAACGCTGTGGCAGTAGATTTTGCCTTGACCTATAGTGTTACTAACAATCTAAATGGAGTCACTGATTCGCGTAGTCAAACTTTGATATCAGCAGGATTGGCTATATTAGCAGCGGTTACACAGGTTCAGATATACTACAATGAAGACACTGCGTTTTTGCTCACAGGCGCACCTATTATCAATGACGTAGGGTTTGATGGCACTGGCACATATGGTTACACAATTACACCTAGCACCACAAGTGCTATCAGCACTATCGCAGTCACAGGTTCAGGTGGCACAGTGTCATTTAACAATTCCACAAAGGTGTTAACCATAACTGGGTCACGCTCAGAAATCAATGCAAGACTGTCATTGATCACAATAACTCCAGGTGTGGATTTTGCCAGCAATTTTACTCTGTCATATGCCTGCAGTACGCCAAGAGCAGACACGGCCACCAAGGTGCAGGTTGTGAGTATTGGCAGCACTGACACTGAAATTGTTAATATGAATGTGAATCGCAATTTCTTGGCCAATGCCAGCAACTCTATTTTTGCAACCACTACTCCTCAAATCAGTGACAATGATGCTACTAATCCCTCATACACTGTGGTGTTTAATTCTACTAATGGCACATTTAGTTATTCAACCAGTCTCAGCCCAGTCATAGACAGTGGAGCATCAAGTCCATTGAGTATCACTGGCACAAAAACATTTATCAATGACAGATTCAGCAGTGTGAAATTTTACCCCACTGTGAATTTCAGTGGCAACACCACATTCACTTACACACAGTTCAAGAATGGTGTGCAACAAGTTTCTCAGACTGTGGCATTGATAGGCGCAGCTAATTCATTTGCCACAGTGCTTATTAATATTCTTGCCAGTCAGACATATACACCAACTCCTGAGTTGTTGTTGTATTCACAGTATGAAATTGTGTTAGTAGGTGGTGGTGGTGGCGGCGGAGCCTTTAATGGTGCAGGCGGCGGCGGCGCCGCAGTGACCACTGCTGTTAATCAACAATGGATTAATCAAACTTATAATGCGGTGATTGGAGCAGGTGGAGCAGGTGGCACATTTATACCATATGACGAGGTTCCTAATTCACAAAAGACTGAAGTTTATTCAGGAAAAAATGGCACAGCAACAACTTTTGCAGGATTATCTGCTGCTGGTGGTTTGGGAGCAACTTCAATTTACAATACTTCCACTGGGAATATGCCGCAGGTGGGAGGAACCAGTGGTAATGGCAATGCTGGCGCAGGCTCATTTACAGGCACTGGTGGCTCATCACGCGGAGGTGGCGGAGGTGGCGCAGGCGGTGTAGGTCTAGGAAGTCCTAATGGTGTAGGTGGTGCAGCAGTGGCTCACACGTTTAGTGTGCCCTACAGTGGCGGAGGTGGGGCAATACAACTGTTCAATCTAGGGCGTGGGGGTCAAGGCAATGGCAATTCAAGATCAGCACAAAATGGTTATGGTGGAGGCGGTATTGTGGGTGACTTAAATGGTCAAGACGGTAGTCCAGGTAATGCCAACGTCTACGGAGCAGGCGGCGGCGGCGGTAGAGCAGGCGGTGCTGGCAGCCAAGGCAGAATTGTTATTGTAGCTTACCAAAGATAGGATTAAAAAAATATGCCAACACTTTATGCTCCCTTAAAAATCAACGGTGTGATCAGCACAGATAAAACTGTGTTGCAGAATCTCAATGATATCTGCAATGCCTGCGGTGCATTCTTGACCTTTGACATCAGCCAAGGCAAATGGTCAGTGGTCATAAACACCACTGGTTCCAGTATCAAAAGCTACAGTGATTCAAACATCATTGGTGCCATCACAGTGAGTGAGACTGGTGTCAATGAATTATACAACAGTGCTACTTTTGAATTTCCACACAAGAGTCTAAGAGATCAAACTGATTTTGTAGAAGTAGTGATACCATCAGGCGACAGACTGCCCAACGAAATTGAAAATCCCCTGCAGTTACAGAGTCAGTTGATCAATGATCCTGTACAGGCTCAATACATTGCTGCCATAGAACTAAAACAAAAACGCCTAAACAAAATAATTCAATTTACCACGGACTACACCAGTCTTGGTCTAAAGGCAGGTGATCTCATTGATGTGACTGCTGCCATGTATGGCTTTAGCTCAAAGGTATTCCGCGTTACCAAAATAGAAGAAGTAGATGATGATGTCATTGGCATCAACATCACTGGCATGGAATACAGCGCAGATGTCTACAGCACCGCTGGTTTGGTGTTCAAAGAAAGAACCAAAAAAACAGGCATCTTACTACGACAGCAGAATGATGTGATCAAAGAGTTAGAGGATGCTGGTGTGGCTGGCAGCATTGGTAGAATGATTGCTGCCAATATAGGTCTAGGTATTGCCAACAACTTGCTGAACAAATTGTTTGGACGTAATCAGATAGGCACTGATGCCAATGGCAATCCCATATATTCAAGACAGACCAAACCCGCTAACACCGCAGCTGAAGAATTAGACGCAGTGTTAGCTGGTGCCAAAAAACCAGCACTTCAAACCATAAGCGCAGGTGGCACACTCTGTGAAGGTGCCTCAAAGACCATCACTGTTGGACACAGTTGCACCAGTTGTTTGTTTGACATTCCCCCATTAAATTATGCATACACTATAACTGGTATATCCGCAGGTGACATCAACATAGCACTAACTGGTAATGTATTAGTGACAAATGGTGTGGGCTCTTTGACATTTACTGCTACCAATGATGCCACAGCAGAAGGCGGTGGCACTGGCTTTGAAACTGCCACAGTGACCATAGGCGGTTTGAGCACCACTGTACAAATTTATGATAGTTCAGACTCAGGTCTAGTTTCAGCCACCCCTAATAATGCCAGCATCACAGAAGGCGGAAGTTCAATAGTCACACTCACAGCAAGTGGTGTAGCTCTTAATGCTGTGATCCCATATGTTATATCAGGAAGTGCCACAGCTAAGGTATCAAGTCCTACACTAAGTGGCACAGTGACTACCAGCAGTGGCACAGCAACCTTGACTATCTCAACCACAGATGATGGAGTTTATCAAGGAACACAGGGCCTAACTGTGACATTTGGTACTTCAAGTGCCAACCCATGTGCAACTGGCGCTACCGTATCAACCAGTATCACTGTATTAGACAATGAAGCAGCACCGCCTACACCGCCAGCAGATGTGGTTAGACAATATATTTCAACTCCTGTGGTTTGGAGCGGATCATATGATGGTACTACAGGGCAATTAAAATCCATAAGTGTGCTTCAGAGTGCATTTATGCCTGTGCCCTTTGCAGGTGAGCCTACTGCCAATGTGCCGTTGACACTTAGCGTTTCACAAGGCAATCCAAGTTCTATCACAGTGACATCAACTAGATCAATAAGCACAGTAGCAACACTAGGCGGAACATTGTTAGAACCAATCACTTCTTTTAACACTGTGGCACCAAACACTGCCATCACAGGAACCAGAGCAGCCATATTTGGATATTATTAATCTTTTATCTGCTTTTTTCAGTGATTATTGCTGAAATTGATTGATTTTTGAGGTTTCATATAAATACATTGGGAGCACTGCTCCCAACAGACAACCATATGTTGTCTGAGTAGACAACATATAACACAAGGAGACTACCATGTCCGCAGCATCAAACTTTACAGAAAATCTTGCATTAAAATTCCTATTAGGCGTCAACACCACAGCAACCCGTCCTGCTGCTCATTATGTGGCATTGTTCACCACTGCTACCAATGATGCAGGCGGCGGTACAGAATGCACAGGCACTAACTATGCTCGTCAGTCCGTGGCTTTCACAGTCACTGATGACACAGCCACAAACTCAGCCACGGTGACATTCCCAGCAGCTGGTAACTCATGGGGTACTATCACTCACCTTGCAGTGTATGATGCTTCTACCAGTGGCAATCAATTGTTCCATGGCGCAGTCACAGTTTCCAAGTTGATAGAAAGCGGCGATACTTTCCAGATTTCTGCTTCCAATCTTTCTATTACTCTAGCCTAATAGACTCACAGAGGGTGTTAGTGTTCTAGCACCCTCTTTTTACTTACAAGGAGAGTTTTAATGGCTAAGCCAACAATCGTCACAAGAGCGGGTAAAGGCTCAGCATTAACTTTCGTTGAAGGTGATGCAAACTTTACCAACTTACAAAATGCTACCATATCAGTGGCAGGTGATTCAGGATCTACACAAAGTTTAGATCTCAATGATACCCTAACAATTTCAGGTGGCACTGGTCTTTCATCAGCAATGACCACTGACACAGTTACACTTAATCTAGACAATACCGCAGTTACAGCAGGTGCATATACCTATGCGTCAATCACTGTGGATGCACAGGGCAGATTAACTGCCGCTTCAAGCGGTGCTACACCATTAGTATCAGGCGGTGCTTTAGGCACACCTAGTTCAGCTACATTAACTAATGCCACTGGATTGCCAGTAGGCACAGGTATTAGTGGACTAGGCACCAACGTGGCCACAGCATTGGCAGTCAACGTGGGAAGTTCAGGTGCTGTTATAACCAATGGTGGTGCTCTAGGCACACCAAGTTCAGCTACATTAACTAATGCCACTGGATTGCCAATAGGCACAGGTATTAGTGGACTAGGCACAGGTGTTGCTACATTCCTAGCCACTCCAAGTTCAGCAAATTTAATCTCAGCAGTTACAGATGAAACAGGCACAGGTGCATTGGTATTTGCCACTTCACCAACATTGGTTACTCCAGTGCTAGGCACACCAGCAAGTGGTAATCTAACCAACACCACAGTGGATGGCACCAACCCTGTGGGTTTTAGAGACTTGCCAGCAGTAGGCACCAAAACCACTTCTTATGCTTTGGTAGTAGGCGATGTAGGCAAGTATGTTCAAGTAGGCTCAGGTGGTTCAATCACTATTCCAGATGCAACATTTGCAGAAGGCGATGTTGTGGTTATTGCCAACAATCATTCTGCAGCCATAACCATTACCTGCACCATTACCACTGCCTATATTGCAGGCACTGACACTGACAAGGCCACTGTGAGTCTTGCAACTCGTGGACTCTGCAACATTTTATTCTTGTCAGGCACAGTCTGCATTATTTCTGGGAATGTCACATAATGAGTGGCTTTCTATGTTCAATGGTTGGTGCCTCATTCACAGTGGCTGCAACTGGTCAAGTCCTGCGAGCAAAAAAAACTATCACTGCTGTAGGCAATGCACAGGTTGATACTGCTCAAAGCCAGTTTGGTGGTGCAAGTGCCCTATTTGATGGCACTGGTGATTACCTAACCGTATCTACTGGAGCAGATTTAACTGATCTTACAGTTGAACTTTGGTATCGTGCCGCAACATTACCAGGAAGTGGCCTAGTGCCGTTGATCAATTTCAATAACACCTTGATGTATATTGGTTATAATGGTGCCAATACAGTCTATGACTACTTTGCCAACGGCTCAGGTAGAGTATCTCTCAACACCGTGGCTATTAGCACAGGCGTTTGGTATCACGTGGCTTTTGTTCGTTCAGGATCTAGTATCACAGTCTATCATAATGGCACCTCAGTGACCACAGGCACCTTTGGAACTGCTGTTGACTATGGCACATATGGTGCTGAAATTGCCAAATATTCAAGTTATTTCTTTAATGGACACATGGATGAAATCCGTGTCAGTAATACTGCAAGATATACCACAACCTTTACACCATCAACCACACCATTCATTGATGACAGCAATACCCTGCTATTGATACACGCCAACGGCACAGATGCATCAACAGTATTTGAAGATGACAACGGCATTGGTCGCAGTCAAAATAATTTTAGATTTATAGGAAATGCACAAGTATCTACCGCAAGATCAAAGTTTGGTGGATCATCAGCATACTTTGATGGCTCAGGTGACTATGCTATTTCTGCAAACAGTATTACTTTTGCAGACAATCAAGATTTTACTTGGGAATTTTGGGTCAATGAAGATGTTTCACAAAATTGCAAATACATAGGCGGTGAAATACAAAATGACATTTTTATAGGACACGACGGCAACGCATTTTCAAATAGACTAGGTGTTGGTGTTGTTAGTGTTGGTTGGTATATAGATTTTGGTGAAACACTGGCTCTTGACACTTGGTATCATTTGTGTGTTCAGAGATCAGGTGACACAGTCTATGGATACATCAACGGTGTGCTCAAGGTCACTCACACAGGCACATTGGCCAATTGGGATTGGCATTGGCGTAAGGTGGTATTAGGTGCTGAAACCACAGGCAATACACCATTCAACGGTTATCTTGATGAAATGCGTTGGAGCAACATAGTGAGATATGCCACTGCTGGATTCACACAACCCACAGCACCTTTTGTCAATGATGCCAATACTGTGTTGTTGGTTCACGCAGATGGCACCAATGCCTCAACTGTGCTCACAGATGACAATGCACAACTAACCGTAACACCTGCGGCCACAAGTGTTGACGAAGGCAGCAGCCTGACATTCAATGTGTCTACAATAGATACCTCAGATCAAACTTTATATTATACAGCAACCAACAGTGGTGACTTTGCTACCAGCAGTGGCAGTTTTAGTTTGGCCAGCAATGCAGGTAGTTTTTCATTGACTCCCACAGCAGACACAACCACAGAAGGTGCAGAAACATTTACTGCATCAGTAAGGATTGGCAGCACATCAGGTGACATCATTGCCACAACACCATCAATAACAATCAATGACACCAGCGTGGCAACGGCATCAGCATTTACAGATGACGCCAATACAGTTTTATTAGCACACTTCAATGGATCTAATAATTCTACATCATTTACAGATGATAACAGCAGTGGTAGGACCGCCAAGACAATTGGGTTTGATCCTGCTAACGCCTACACTGGTGGAGTGATTTCAACAGCACAATCCAAATATGGTGGATCATCATTATATCTTTCTCAATCAGGAAATAATATGTTTGTGCAAGTCCCAGTTGCACAAAATGCAGATTTTGGATTCACAGGTGACTTTACAATAGAAGCATATGTTTATCAAACTGATAGTAGTGGTTTTAGAACTTTTATCAGTAACTGGGAAAATGCTTGGTTGTTGGCAATTAGCGGAGGCACCGCAATACAGTTCTATGCACTAGGAGCATTGAATATCAATGCAACTGGATTGACAATAACTTCTAATACTTGGCATCACATTGCTGTTACAAGAAGTGGATCAACAACAAAAATATGGTTCAATGGAACACAGGTTGGATCGTCAGGAACACTGTCAGGAACATTAACGGTAAATGATGCCACTGGTATTGGGGTGAATATTAATAATAATCCATCAACTAATCCAAATTCATTCTTCCAAGGATACATTGATGAAATAAGAGTATCTAATATTTGTAGATACACAGCAACTTTTACTCCAGGTCTATAAGGAATACTAATGGATCAATTCTATTTTGAAGAAGGTTATCTAGAAGCCAGTTACTTCACTGTGATCCGTGAGGCTGTGGCAGCATTGCCTGTGGCTGTAACATTCGCAGCTCAAGGTGATATTGCTGACGCCACTGGCTACTACATCCCTGATTACATAGCAGTTGGGTATATCAGTGGTGGAGAAATTAAACAAGCAGCGGCTGCATTAAGCTCAACATTCACACAAACTGTGGCAATTAGTCACATTAAAGGTGTTGATTTATTTGCGTTCAGTAATGCGGCCATTGCTGTACAAGTTCAACGAATTCGCAGCACCAACATCACTGCGTCCTCAGTTTTTGATATTGCTACCAATGTTCAAAGAATTCAACAAGGTGATTGTGATGTTAACAGCATATTCTCTGCCATTATTAATGGACTCCGCAGCCGTGATGTCAATTTACAGACGCAGGCTGCGTTTTCTTTTGCGGCAAGTGTAGACAAACTAAAATTAGCACAGGCTGCGTTGTCTGTGTCATGTTCTATCTCAGTCACAGCAAGAAAGATCCGTGATGCTCACCTAACTGGCACTGGCGTTGCGGCGTTGACCTGTTCACCAACTGTTTTAGGTGTGTTGTCAGCACAGTTGCAGAGCACTGCTGTGATAACTCCTAATGTTAGCAGAACCACATTGGCAGCTTCAGCATTAACTGCGGTCAGTGCAATTTTAATTAGTAGGAATACAAACACTGGTAGGCCACGTGATTTTACCATAACTGGCACACTGACTTTTGACACAAGCATTAAGAAATTTGGCACAGCCAGTTATTTTTACAATGGTCAAGGTTTTCAAGATACAAATTATCTAACATATGCCAGCACATCTGACTGGTCCAAAACCAAAACCATTGATTTTTGGTGGTATCATGAAACACAGTCTAGCAGTTATCTTGATCAAAATACTATTTTAAGTTGGTATACAGACAGCAACAATTTTAAAGAAATTAAGCTCAATCCTAGTAATAGTGCGGGTCTAAGACAAATTGTTATTGATCAATACATTGCTGGAGTTAGCACAGAAAAATATAGAAAATTATTAGCTGTTAATTCTTATCCAAATAATAATTGGTATCATTTTAGAATTTTAGATGATGGATCAAGTCTAACTGTGTGGCTTGATGGAACCCGCATTGCCAAAGATTCAGGAACCTACATAGCAGGATTAACGCTAAATGCACCTCTAAGATTAGGACGTTTTAGCAGTCAGCCTGTGAGATTTGATGAACTGCTGATTACACAAGAAATCTTAACAGCCAGTTCTGTTGCAAGTTTTACGCCGCCAGGCAGATGGAGTTTTACAGATCAAACCAATGTGTTATTGTTGAGTCATTTTGATCAAACTTACATTGATGATGTTTCTATAACACAATTAGCATCATCAACATTATCTTCAGTCGCTACAATTTCAGCAGCCTTGAGTGGGCCAGTACGTGCAGCCAGTGCATTGGTTGTCAACAGTTCATTGCAGGCCACTATCACCAACATCAAGGGTGCTGACCTCGTAGCGTTTGCCAATACCACATTAACAGTCAATGCAGATAAGTTACGCATTGCTGCCGCCAGTCTTGGTGTGGTAAGCAGTATCAGCACCACAGTGATCAAAACTGCCAGTGGGGTATCAAACCTTGCAGTCAGCAGTAGTTTAACAGCAAATGTGGCTAGAACAAGACCATTTACTGCTGGTTTCACTGCCTTTGTGAGCCAACTTGCTGTTGTGGTAAGAACAGCTGGATTTATTTTAGATGACAGCATGGTATTTTCACAGACTGTCACAGCAAACAGAAACGCTGGAGCCACAGCAGGATTATCATCTGACTTTGCTGTTGCGTCTACATCTACACGTATCAAACAATTCAATGCCGCTGTCACTGTGGTCAGCACCTTGTCAGCTAACGGCACTGTTGCAAAAATATCATCAGCTGACTTTGCGGTTGCTTCAAACATCAGTGCCACAGCAGATAGACTGCGAGGCACTGCCTTAACAGTTGCAATAAATTTTCAACTTGCTGCCATTGGCAACAATCTTACAAAAATTGAATTCCTTGCGTTTATTGCAGGATCATTCACGGTTGTTGCAAACAAAATCAACAACGGCATACTGTCAGCCACATCAACTACCACTGCCAGCATCGCAGTTAAACGCATAAGAAATGTTGGTGCCGCTTTAAGCAACACCGCTGTTATCACCACAGCGGCTGACAGGATCACAGTAGCCACCGCCACACTACAAGCATTTGTATCACAGATCACAGTGGCAGTTGAAATATCTAGCATACAAGCACAGTTGTCAGTGGTATCAAGTCTCACAGCGATAAGTAGCAGAACACGAGCAACAAGTGCCACATTTGTGACCAGCAGTGTCTTAACTGTGGTGATTGGTAAAATCAGTGGCACTGGTGCTGGGTTGACATCAGCATTTGCTCTCGCAGGCAATGGTGGCAAACGAGTTGGTGCTCAGGCTACAATTGCGTCAGCCATGCAGTTTGTGGCTGCAGTGCGTGAAATAAGATTGGATAACATCGTGTATGTTATTCCAGGTGAAACAAGAGTGTATGTTATCAAAGGCGAGACTCGCATACATACAATTAGACAATAAACTCGCATACATACAATTTAGGAGAAGCATATGGCTATTTCAGGATTTGAACAAAGCATACAGGGTCTAACCACACGCAAGGACACCAATGCACAATTGATTTACACATTTGACTGGAGTGATTGGTTGCCCACAGGTGACACTATCACTGCCAGCAATTATGTCATCACAGCTCGTGCCAATGATCCAGATCCTTTGGCCATTCACACGCAGGGACGTACAACAACCACTACCTATGTGGAACTCAAAGAAGGGCAAGAGGGCAAGGTATATTCAGTGAGTGTGCAGATTACCACTGCCAATGGTTTGATTGACAGACGCACATTTAGAGTCAAAGTTGAAAGGCGTTCAGCATAATGGCTACCTTAAAAGAACTGGCCAAAGAGATTGAAATAATCAAAACCAACCATCTTTCTCACATGGCTGAAGACATTGACCGTGTGGAAAGCAAGGTAGATAGGATTGACAATAGAATTTGGGCCATTCTAATTATTCTATGTGGTGCCACATTTGTGCCACTTTTAGTCAGCATGTTCAAAGACACCTTATAAGTATGTGATGGACGATGAAGTATTCAAACAAAAACTGTCAGAAGTAGCAGAATGGCGTGTGCCCAAACTCAAAGAATGGGAAGTTGAACAAGCCAAGCAAAAGGCTCGCGGCAAAGGCCGTGCTTCACTTGAGGACTTGTACGAGGAAGAACACAACAAAATATTCTTAGAAATATTCAATGGTGTGAATCCCACATATGCTCCAGAAATCACCAAAATCAAAATACAAGCAGTGACCTGCGGTGACTGTGGTGAATTATGTGAACAAGGCAGACGCACTGAAATCAAGTTCTGCGCCGCTGGTAGAAATGAAATGCCCTATCGCAAAGAACGCTGTGTGGAATGCAATCTCTATCGTGATCCTGTGACTGGCAAATTCTCAGTGAGCATGGGCAGAGCTGCTCACGTGTTTGCCCAGCATGCCAAACTGCTGTGGTTAGAAAACAAATCTGCTAAAAAAATCACATTATCTCAAGATTCTACCTCAGACAAATAAATACATGAGCAGAGACAATTCCGTTATTCTACCTGGATATGGGCTTGCTGTCATACCAAAGAGTTTTTCTATTGCCATTGAGAAACCGCTCTGTTAGAAACGTCCGCCTTGGGCGTTTCGCCTTTTGTGATATCACTTTTATCACGTTATTTTTATCTCGTGATAAATATTATCAGCAGGCAAATACCAAGGCACATGATGGCAACTCAAAAATATCTCAATCAAGCACTACAGTTAGCAACCATGGCGTTGCAGTACGCTGAATCACTGACTCCTAGGCAAAGACGAACATTCCGTAGATTTCTCAAAGATTCAAAACTAGGCCACGAAATAAACCAAAAACAAATCACTAGAGTTCTAAGGCACTGTATCAAGGCACATCATCATCTAACACCTAAGGTTAGCGGGCCAGTTTGTAATACCGCTGTGGAAAAACTAGGGTAATAACTAGACACGTGACATATTGAGGCACCCCCGTTGCTACGGCAACTATCCTGAAAAATTGGAAGTGGGTCAGAGGTTGAAAGCAAAGATAACCAACGCATTGAT
>Ga0209550_10002390_pt1 | contig 18049 bp, 15 predicted proteins | sample LauGreSuBDMM15SN_2_FD_187567 | JGI IMG/M metagenome (GOLD analysis project Ga0209550, IMG submission 187567) | Freshwater lake microbial communities from Lake Michigan, USA - Su13.BD.MM15.SN (SPAdes) (version 5) | ecosystem: Environmental > Aquatic > Freshwater > Lake | place: Lake Michigan...
ACCTGGGCCCCTGCGCCAAGCAACGTGGCCAGTTCGGCGGCAAGGGTGGATTTGCCAGCGGCGGGGGGGCCTGCAAGGGCGGCGATGAACCGCCCGTGCGTATTGGCCGCGCGGGCCTTGATAGTCTTGGCCAGCGCGGCGGGGGTCATGCCTGTTCTTCCACGCCTTCGGGCACTTTGGCCCCTGTCATAAAGGCCACGGCATCGGACATGGTATATTGCTTTGGGTCAATCACGCACAGCCGTTTGCCAAGGCGGTGGATGTGGATGCGGTCGGCAACCTCGAACACATGGGGCATGTTGTGCGAAATCAGGATAATAGGAATGCCTCGGCCTCGCACATCGCGGATCAGTTCCAGCACGCGGCGAGATTCTTTCACGCCCAGCGCGGCGGTGGGTTCGTCAAGGATAACCACTTTGGAACCGAACGCGGCTGCGCGGGCCACGGCCACGCCTTGACGCTGCCCGCCTGACAGGGATTCGACCGCTTGGTTGATGTTTTGAATGGTCATCAGCCCCAGTTCGGACAGCTTATCGCGGGCAAACTGCTCCATCCTTGGGCGATCCATTTGGCGAAACACTGTGCCCATGATGCCCGGCTTGCGCCACTCGCGGCCCAAAAACATATTGTCGGCAATCGACAGGGCGGGCGACATGGCAAGGTTTTGATACACGGTTTCAATGCCCACAGCGCGGGCATCATCGGGGCTGCGGAAATTGACGGGCGCACCATCAAGTTCAATAGTGCCATGGTCTGGCACAACTGCGCCCGACAGCGCCTTAATCAGCGTCGATTTGCCCGCACCGTTATCGCCGATTACGGCGACAATCTCGCCCGGATACAGATCAAAATCTGCGCCGTTCATGGCCACGACGGTGCCGTAGCGCTTCATCAGGCCCGTTGCTTTTAGAATGGGGGTTCCGGTCATTGTGTTGCCCTCCGCAGCCATTGATCCAAGGCGACGGCGATGATTACAAGGCAGCCCGCCGCGAATTTTTGCCAATAATCATCAACGCCTGCCAGCGACAGGCCCGTGATGAACACACCCACAATCATCGCGCCCAAAACGCTGCCGACAATAGACCCGCGCCCGCCAAACAGCGAGGTGCCGCCTATCACTACAGCGGTGATTGAAGCAAGGTTCACATCCGAAAACGCAATGGGCGAGATCGACCCCACACGGCCAATGGCGACCCATGCGGCGAACCCGCAGATCACGCCTGCCACGGCATAGACCGACGTCAGCACGCGGTTCACGGCAATACCCGATAGCATGGCTGCATCAGGATCATCACCAATGGCGTGCACGTGCCGCCCCCATGCGGTTTGGTTCAGCACATACCACAGAATGGCGGCCAGAATAATCAGCGTGATCCCACCGAAAGAAATTGACGCACCGCCAAAGTTAAACCCCTGGCCAAACCACAAAAGGAAGGGGGCCTGCGCCTCGATATCAACGTTGCGGATGGATTCAGATTGCGAATACCACAGCTTGACCGCCTCAAAAATCGAGAGGGTGCCAAGGGTAACGATAAAGGGGGGCAGGCGCATTTTAGTAACTAACAATCCGTTGATCAGCCCCATCACGCCGCCTGCAAAAATGCCGGCGATGATGGCGATGCCAACGGGCAGGCCAAGGCCCACGGCCAGATTGCCCATAATCAGAGAGGATAAAACCAGGATCGCGCCAACTGATAGATCAATGCCAGCGGTCAGAATAATCAGGGTTTGCGCCATGGCGACAAAACCCGTGACGGTGACCTGTTTCAAAATGGTCGACAGCGCGCCAAGGCCCAGAAAACGCGGGGCCACAATGGAAAAGGCGATGATCGACAGCAGCAGAACAAGGGCAGGAATTGTTGTGGGGTAATCGCGCAGAAAGCCGCGCAGACGCGGGATGAACCCATTGTCATCTTTTTCAAAGCTGGCCACGGCGGCATCGGCGCGCGCCAAACTAGCTTCATAATCCGAAATGGTTTTGGTTGGTGCGTCATCCGCGCTCATCAGCGTATCCCCCCGCATTCGTAAAATTTTAGATTTCAGGTATGAAGAAGGGCGACTGTAAAGCCGCCCTTCCTTTAATCAAGACAAAGTTATGCGAGGATTAGCCCCAGCACAGTTCGGTGCCTTTGACGGTGTCGATCGATGGCACGCCTTCAGCAGGCTTGTCGGTGACCAAGTTCACACCCGTGTTAAAGAAGGACAGACCTTCGGTTACCGCTGGCTTCGTGCCATCTTTGGCGAAAGCAACGATAGCTTCGATGCCTTTGGATGCCATCAGCAATGGGTACTGCTGCGAGGTTGCGCCGATCACGCCCGACTTAACCGAAGCCACGCCAGGGCAACCGCCGTCAACGGACACGATCAAAGCTTGACCTTCTTTGCCAGCGTTTTTCAGGGCTTGGAAGGCGCCTTCAGCAGCAGGCTCGTTGATGGTGTAGACCACATTGATGTCTGGGTCTTTTGCCAGCAGGGTTTCCATCGCGCGCAGACCGCCTTCTGGGTTTGCATCCGAAGTTTCGTGACCGATAACGCGTGGATCGGTTTCCGAACCCATAACGGCCAGATCAGGCACTTCGATGCCGAAACCAACCAAGAAGCCCGTGTCGCGTGCAACGTCAACCGAGATGTTGTCTTTGTTGATGTCAAGCATTGCGATTTTGGCGTTTGCAGCCTCTGCGCCCAAGGTTGCAGCAGCCCATTTGCCAATTAGCAAACCAGCTTCAAAGTTGTCGGTTGCAAAGGTGATGTCTTGTGCTTCGGTGTCAGCCAAAGGGGTGTCCAGTGCGATAACCAAAATGCCAGCGGCGCGGGCATCTTTCAACGCTGGGCCAACGGAATCGTTCGAAGGGGTGATCAGGATACCTTTTGCGCCAGCGGCAACGCAGTTCTCAATCGCGGTGATTTGCGGTGCAGCGTCGCCGTCTTTTTCACCAGCGTAAGCTTGGAAATCAAGGCCAGCGGCGGTTGCAGCAGCCTCAGCACCTTCTTTCATTTTTACGAAGAAGGGGTTGGTGTTGTTTTTGGTAATCAGGCAAGCCAGATCGGCTGCCGAAGCGCCGCCAGCCATCACTGCGAAAGCTGCAACGCTAGACAGTGCGAGGGTCTTAAGTTTCATTCGGTGGTCCTCCCAAGGATCAGGGCAAAGCGCCCCATTTGAATGCTACGCGCCCAAGCAAGGTGTTGGGCGGTTTGTGCAGACAATCCGATTCGCGCGACTTCGTCAAGATAAATAAATCAGATTGATTTAGTATTGACAGATGCCCATTCCCTGCGCAGTTTGCGGTGTAATTGTGCATTGCAAAGGCAGGGATCATGCTGATCGGAATATCGCCCCTTTTGGGCCCAGAATTGCTGCAGGCGTTGCGGGCAATGGGGCACGGCGATGAGATCGCGCTGGTGGATGGCAATTATCCTGCCGCAGAACATGCGCGCCGATTGATCAGGGCTGATGGCATTACGCTGCTGCCGATGCTGCGCGCGGTGCTGTCGGTGCTGCCCGTCGAAGCGGCAGGGCGTGCATCGCTGATGAATGATCCCGCGCAAAAGGGGTCTATTCACGCCGAAATTGATGCGCTGTGTGCAGGCTGCGGGCAAAGTTTTACCCTGACACCCCTTGCGGGGGATGCGCTGTATCCGCGTATAAAATCGGCCTATGCGATTGTTGCCACGTCCGAATTGGCGCTTTACGCCAATGTGATTTTGCGCAAGGCTGCGCTAACCGGCCTTTCCTAAGCGATAATGTAGATGATGGACGCAGACCTGCCCCAAGACAAGCAAATCGCCGAAGAACTGGGTCTGCGGGGGTCTAACCAATCGGGCATGCGCGATCACAACGAACGGCTGGTGCTGTCTTTGGTACGCGCGCAGGGCGGGCTTTCCAAGTCTGACATCGCGCGCATTACGGGCCTGTCGGCGCAGACCGTTTCAGTCATTATGCGCGGGCTGGAACAAGACGGGCTCTTAGAACGCGGCGCGCCCAATCGGGGGCGAATCGGCCAGCCGTCGGTTCCGATGTATTTGGCGGCAGATGGAGCCTATTTTCTGGGGTTAAAAATTGGCCGCCGCTCGGTCGACTTAACGTTGGTGGATTTTGCAGGCCAAGTGCGCGCGGCGCGCCGTCAAGTGTATCGCTATCCCACCCCTGACGGCGTGGTTGGATTTGTGCGCAGCGCCATGCCAGCGTTGGCGCGCGCGCTGCCCGCTGGGCATAGCGCGCGTATCTCGGGCCTTGGGGTGGCGATGCCGTTTCAACTGTGGTCTTGGGTGCAGCTGATCGGCGTGCCGCAGGCGGAAATGGATGCTTGGCGCACGCGCGATATTCAGGCCGAATTGGCTGATGCGACGGGCATTCCTGTTTACGTGCAAAATGATGCCACTTCGGCCTGCGGGGCGGAACTGGTGTTTGGCACAGGGGATCGCCCGCGCGATTTTCTGTATTTCTACTTTGGTTATTTCATCGGCGGTGGGCTGGTGCTGAACGGCCAATTGGTGCTGGGCCGCACCGGCAATGCGGCGGGTGTTGGTCCTATGCCCGTGCCCAGGGCCAGCGGCGATATGCGCCGCCTGCTGGACACGGCGTCGATGTCAAAACTGGCCGATGCGATGGAGGCCGCCGGCGAAGACAGCGCCCATTTGTGGGAGCAGCACGCCCAATGGCGCGTCTCGCCCGCGATCTTGTCGGCGTGGCTGGATACGGCCGCCGAAGGGCTGGCATGGGCCGCGCTGACCGCCGCCACGCTGCTGGAAATCGAAGCGGTGCTGATTGACGGCTGGATGCCCGTGGCTGTGCGTGCCGAACTGACCCGCCGCACGCAAATTGCCTTGGCGGCCTTAGACCTGTCGGGCATCACCCCGCCCGCCATTCGCGAAGGCACAGTGGGGGCCGAAGCACGATCCCTAGGGGCGGCGGCGATTCCCCTTTCGCAGCGCTATCTGATCGATCAGAACGCCGCATCTCGGGCGTAAACCCTTATTCCCGCTTGCCCTTACCGTTGCGGCGCAGTAAAAAATACCCAACCGCAAAGGGATAAGTCATGAGCAAAGCCGCCAAAAAATCCGCCTCTGCACCAAAGAACTCCGCCGCGCAAGATGTGGCAGTCGTGACCGCATGGAAAGTGGCCTGTGATGGCGGCGAAGGGGCCTTAGGCCATCCGCGCGTCTGGCTTTCCATCCCGCAAAACAGCGGCGAGGCGGTGTGCGGTTACTGCGACAAAATCTTCCGCATCGACCGCGCTCATGCGGGGGATGATCACTAGGGTCTGCAAGGGCATTCGGTAGCCTCTGGCAAGCGCGCCCTGCCCGTGGCAATGTCCCCCCATCACGCGCGGGGGGAAATATCATGACATTCGGCAAAGGCAGTCATCTGCATCTGATCGACGGATCGGCGTTTATCTTTCGCGCCTATCACGCGCTGCCCCCCCTGACGCGCAAATCTGACGGCTTGCCCGTGGGCGCGGTGGCGGGGTTTTGCAACCTTTTGTGGGGCGAGATTACCGCGACACGGCGCGAAAATGCCCCGACCCATTTGGCGGTGATCTTCGATGCAGGATCAAAGACCTTTCGCAACGATATCTACCCCGCCTACAAGGCCAACCGCCCCGAGCTGCCCGAAGACCTACGCCCGCAGTTTGCTTATACCCGCACGGCCAGCCGCGCGTTCAACGTGCCTTGTATTGAAATCAATGGGTTCGAGGCGGATGACATCATCGCCACCTATGCCCGCATGGCAAGGGCTGCCGGCGGAACGGCGACGATCATCTCGTCTGACAAAGACCTAATGCAGCTTATGGGCGATGGCATCGATATGCTTGACCCGATGAAGAACAAACGCCTGACGCTGGAGGATGTAGCCGAAAAGTTCGGCGTGGCGCCAAGCCGCGTGGTCGATGTGCAGGCGCTTGCGGGCGATTCGGTGGATAATGTGCCCGGCGCGCCAGGGATTGGGCTGAAAACCGCCGCCTTGCTGATTAACGAATACGGCGATTTGGATGCGCTTTTGGCCCGCGCGGGCGAGATTAAGCAGCCCAAGCGGCGCGAGGCGTTGGTGGAAAATGCCGATCTGATCCGCATTTCGCGCGCGCTGGTCAGCCTTGACCCCAATGTGCAGGGTCTGCCGTCGCTGGATGATTACGCTATAACCAAGCCTGACCCAGACACGATTATGGGCTTTTTGCGCGAGATGGAGTTTAACACCCTAACCCGCCGCGTGGCCGAAAAACTGGGGGTAGAAGCCCCCGCGATTGCGCCCGCGCAGGGCTATCAAGTGGTGGGCGCGCATGAAGACAGCGCGGCGCAGGCAGATCAGCCGCCCTTTGACCATGCCGCCTATGAATCCATCACCACAATGGCGCAGCTGGCCAAATGGATTGCCGAAATCCACGCCATTGGCCATGTGGCGGTGGATACCGAAACCACAAGCCTTGACGAAATGCGCGCCGAACTGGTCGGCATTTCGCTGTGCGTCCATGCTGGCCGCGCCGCCTATATCCCGCTGGGGCATAAGGTGGGGGGGAACGATCTGTTTGGCGGCAACGATCTGGCGGCGGGGCAGCTTGCCATAAATGATGTGCTGGCCGCGCTAAAGCCCGTTTTGACCGACCCATCGGTGATGAAAATCGGCCAGAACATGAAATACGATTGGAAAATCTTCGCCCGCCATGGGATAGAGATTGCCCCCTTTGATGACACGATGCTGATGTCTTACGCCATGCAGGCGGGGCTGAACGGGCACGGAATGGACGCGCTGTCGGAAAAGTATTTGGGCCATAACACCATTCCGATCAAAGACCTGATCGGCAGCGGCAAATCGCAAATCACTTTTGACCGCGTGGCGATTGATACGGCGGTCAAATACGCCGCCGAAGATGCCGATGTTACCCTGCGCCTGTGGGCCATGTTCAAACCGCAGTTGCACCGCGCCCGCGTCACCCGCGTCTATGAGACGCTAGAACGCCCGCTTGTGCCCGTTCTGGCCCGCATGGAAATGACGGGAATCGAAGTGAACCGAGACACGCTATCGCGCATGTCGAACGCCTTTGCGCAGAAAATGGCGCAGTTGGAAGAAGAAATTCAAACCGCTGCCGGTCAGCCGTTTAATGTGGGCAGCCCCAAACAACTGGGCGAAATTCTATTCGATAAACTGGGGCTTGCAGGCGGGGAAAAGGGCAAAACGGGGGCTTACGGCACGGGAGCGGATATTTTGGAAGATCTGGCGACCGAGCATAAATTGCCGGGGCTGGTTTTGGATTGGCGGCAGCTTGCCAAACTGAAATCCACCTACACCGACGCGCTGCAAGACCATATCAACCCAGACACGGGGCGCGTGCATACCAGTTATTCCATTTCGGGGGCGATTACGGGGCGGCTTGCTTCGACCGATCCGAACCTGCAAAACATCCCCATTCGCAGCGAAGAGGGCCGCCGTATCCGCGAGGCGTTTGTGGCGCCCAAGGGGAAGGTTCTGGTCAGCCTTGATTACAGCCAGATCGAACTGCGCATCTTGGCCCACATGGCAAACCTGCCGGCGTTAAAGGCCGCCTTTGCGGAAGGGATCGACATTCATGCCATGACCGCGTCGGAAATGTTCGGTGTGCCGCTAGACCAGATGACATCCGACATCCGCCGCCGTGCCAAGGCGATCAATTTCGGGGTGATTTACGGCATTTCAGGCTTTGGCCTTGCTCGCAACCTGCGCATCCCGCGCACCGAGGCACAGGGCTTTATCGACCGCTATTTTGAACGTTTTCCGGGTATCAAGGACTATATGACGGCAACGGTGAAATTCGCGCAGGAAAAGGGATTTGTTCAAACCCTGTTTGGCCGAAAAATCCACACGCCCGAGATTAACGCCAAAGGGCCGGGCGCAGGCTTTGCCAAACGCGCGGCGATCAATGCGCCCATTCAGGGCACGGCGGCAGATGTGATCCGCCGTGCCATGGTGCGGATGGACGGCGCGATTGCCCATCTGCCCGCCAAAATGCTGCTACAAGTGCATGACGAACTTTTGTTCGAAGTCGATGAAAGCGCCGCCGCCGATCTGACGGCCATTGCCAAAGATATCATGCAAACCGCAAGCGCCCCCGCCGTGCATATGGATGTGGATTTGATCGTAGAGGCGGGGCAGGGGCCAAATTGGGCGGCTGCGCATTGACATGCCTGCCTCTGCTGACGCGCCGATCCTAACCATCCGCACCCGCGCAGAACTGCGCGCGTGGTTGGCGGATAATCATGTAAGCGCCCCCAGCCAATGGCTGGCCACATACAAACGCCACCATCCCGACTATCTGGCCTACGAGCCGCAAGTCGAAGAACTACTGTGCTGGGGCTGGATTGACAGCGTAACCCGCGCGCTGGACGAAAATCGCAGCATGACTTTGGTCGCGCCGCGAAACCCCAAATCGGGCTGGTCAGCGATCAATAAGGCGCATGTTGATCGCGCCCGCGCAAGCGGCGCGATGACGGCGGCAGGCGAGGCGAAGATTGCAGCCGCACAAGCCAATGGCATGTGGGATTTTCTAAACGATGTCGATGCACTAATCGCCCCTGATGACCTGATCGCAGCCTTAGGGGATGCGGGCCCCGTCTATGAGGCCTATCCAAAATCCATCAAACGCGGCACTCTGGAATGGATCAAAACCGCGAAAACCGCCCCCACCCGCGCCGCGCGCATTACCGATGTGGTTGCCAGCGCGGGCCAAGGGCTGCGGCCGAAACCCTTTCGCCGATAGCCGTTTCATACTGATCCAAATACCTGCGCCGCAGGCACTTATCCGCAATCCCGCTTTAGGCAGGATCGACAAGCCGCCCCAGCACGCGCCCGCCGATAATATGCAAATGGTAATGTGGCACCTCTTGCATCCCATGCGCGCCCGCATTGGTGATACAGCGATAGCCGCCCGCCTCTAGCCCCAGCATCTCGCACACTTTGGCGCAGGCGCGGTGGAAATCGGTAATTTCCGCCTCGCTGGCATTGGTGGCAAAATCGGAAAAATCCACATAGGCGCCTTTGGGAATGGCCAAAACATGCACGGGGGCGGCTGGGTTAATGTTGTCAAACACAAGGGTATGGGGCGTGTCCAGCACAGTTTTATTGGGAATTTCACCGCGCAGGATGCGGGCGAAGATGTTCTGCGCGTCATAGGTTTTTTGCATTTTCAATCCACAAATAGATGATCCAGCGCCAATATCTCGCGGCTGGTGTCATAGTCTATATCCAAAAACGCCGCCAAAGCGCGGGCATTTTCATCGGCGCGGCCAGTTTGGCGCAATTTATGATGTTGATCAAAGCCAACCTCTTTGATCTGGTCAGATTCAAAGCGCACATCATAGCGAATGGTCGGAAGCAGCCGCGCCAATGTTTCCTTGGGCGTTTTATCTGTGGCAAGGCCAACCCGCTTGGCATGGCCAATCAAATAGTCATCCGTAAATTCGCATTCAATTTCCAAAAGCCGTGTTGTGCCTGCATCGTTGTAGAAGTCTTTAATCAGGTCAACATTGGTGGGATCAATGCAGATCAGCAGCTTATCGCTTTGCCAATTTGCAAACAGCATTTGTACCAAGGCGCGGCGGTGGCGCGTGCGTTTGTCCAGCGTGGTTTGGATGCCGCCCAAATCGGGCAATTCGGTCGAGGCTTCGTTAAACAGATATTCAATCGCTGGGATCTGCGTTGCGCTGCGGATCCGTCCCAACAGCCGTTTGGCGATATGCCATTTCTTGCACGTCACAATCATCAAGCTGGAATCGCGCCCAAGGCTTTGATCTGTTTCCCAAAAACGTGGCGCAAAGCGGCGGCCAATACGGCCCCGCGCTGTTAAAAACTTAAACAGCGACTTGCCCTCGTTCGAGATGGCAAAGCTGTGCTTATCATTGCTATACAGCGCGCCAAGGCGGGTCTTTAAATCGCTGGCCATGGGGCTGATCTTGCGGGCAAACAGATAGTCTTGGGACAAAAGCAAGTCATAGTGGTCATTGTAGAACACCACGGGCATTCCGTAATCGGTGAATAACAAAAAGGTCAGCGTGCGGGTGCGCACCTCGTGATCGGGGACAAGATGGCGGACAAGCGTTTGAAAGAACGTCTCGTCAGGGATCCACGTGGTGCGGAAAAACCGCATCACATCACGGCGCTTTTTGATGAAATCCAAAAGCCATTCGATGGTACGCCGCCGCAGGCACCACCATTGGCTGCCGATTTGCATGGCGATATCGGCGGGGATTTCGCGCTGAAGGCCAAAGCGTTTTTGCAGGTTCATCGAGGCGTAGAACAGGGATTTATGGCGGCGTTCGTTAAACCAGTAGCGATAGATCAGCCGTTCTTCCTTAAGCCCAACTTTGATCCAATCAGAGGCGAAGAAGTCAAAGTTTTCAATGTAATCAACGTCTTCGCGGTCAAGAAATTCATGCACATGGCGGGCCGATTTGATAGGCATACAATCGCCCGACAGCATGTAGAAATGGCTGGCAGAGGGAAACTGGTGCACGGCGGCTTTCACCGCCTCTAGCGTGGCTTCGACAAGGCTCCATTCGCCCCAGCCGCATTTGACACGGCGTTTGGAAAAGGCGACATTCGGGTTGCCTTTTAGGGCGGCGGTGATTTCGGCATAATCCCCTGACTTGGCCCGCCCGTCAAAATGGATGGCGACAAAATCGCCTGCATCGGTAAGCCGCTGAGCTTGCGCGATGATGCCTGCTGGGTCTTTGTGACACAAAAGAATATATGCGATTCGCGCCATTTTGGCCTGTTAACCTGATGTTTACGTCGATTGTTTCCAAAATAGCGCCAAAGCGCATTGAAAAGACAGAGCTTCTTTGCGATTTATACACACGGCCGCGCAGATACATCAGTTTGCCTATATCGGAGTTAACAATGCCTTTCCCCGGAACATGGATGACCACCAGCGAAAGTATGGTCTACCGCGTGGTGCCCAAATGTGCCTGCTCGTCCATCGGGCAGATTATGTATTATTCTGACAACGGCCAGTTTTTTGATGGCGACATTCACGATGCCAAAACTGGCATGCATAAATGGTCGATGGAGGCCAGCCAACCGTTGATCGAAAAAAACGCCCAAACGCGCGCGTCGTTTGCCTTTACTTGCGTGCGCAATCCCTACACGCGAATCCTGTCCAGCTTTTTCGACAAAATCTGCGGCGTTCAACGCAATGGCAAACGCTATCGCGGCAACCTTGTGCCGCTGCTAATTGCCAAATACGGCGTGCAGGTGGGCGGGGATGATGGCCACGGCGAGTTTGACCAGATTGCCAGTTTTCGCCGCTTTCTGCTGTTCCTGCGCGATACTATCCGCTTTCGCAAACCGATGGACCCCGATATTCATTGGTCGGCGATGGCGGGGCATGTATCTACTTTTGTGGTGAATGGCGGGCGCTACGACCATATTTTCTTTACCGAAAAGTTTAACGAAGGCATGCAGGTGGTTTTGGACAAAACCCCGCAACTGCATAAGGTTGATCTGACAACGATCCCGCGTTTCAACGAAAGTTCGGGCCACGGGCCAGAACGCGCGCATCCCGTGGAAGATTACTTTGACGATCTGTCAATGCATCTGATGTGGGAAATCTATAAACGCGATTTCCAGTTGTTCAAATATGATTTTGAAAACCCCGCCGATAAAATGCCCACAGCCGAGGTGGATTTGGCGGAAGTGCACGCGAAACTGGGGGACTAATTCGGCAGCCTAACGCGCCTTGGCATCGGCCAAAATCAATTCCGCCCCGCGCCAGCCAATCATCATGGCAGGGGCGTTGGTGTTGCCTGCAATTAGGTTTGGAAAGGCCGACGCGTCGATCACGCGCAGACCTTGCATCCCATGCACGCGCAGGCGCGCGTCCACCACCGATGTAGCGGCATCATCGCCCATCCGCGCCGTGCAGGACGGATGATAAACCGTGCCCGACCGCTGGCGAAAATCGGCGATGATGTCTTCATCGCGCGTCACTTCGGGGCCGGGACGAAGCTCGGCCTTAATCACGCGGGCCATGGCGGGCTGGGCGGCGATTTTGCGCAGAAATTTCACCGCCTCTAGCATTTCGGTCACGTCGTGATTGGTGGAATAGGCATTAGCGGTGATAATGGGGTGCGCAAGCGGGTCTGATGAGGCCAAACGAATATGCCCGCGCGAGGTGGGGCGGCAGTTTGATAGGCCAATGGAAAGGCCGTTGAATGGATCGGGGGTCAGCAATGGCCGCTCTCCCGCGCGTGGCATCAGGGTGGAAAAGGCCTGAAAATACAGTTGCATATTGGGGCGGTCTAAATCTGGCCTTGTGCGGAAAAACCCGCCAGCGTGGTTGATTGATTTTGCCAGCGGCCCGCCGCCTGTCAGCAAATACTGCGCGCCGACAATTGCCTTGCCCCACCACGGGCGCAAAATGGCGTTATAAGTGGGCACGTTCATTTCCCAAGTATAATTTAGCCCCTGATGATCGGACAGATGCGCGCCGACATTGGGGTTATCCAGCACCACGGGCAGGCCCAAGGCAGCCAAATCGGCGCCCTTGCCAATGCCCGACAGTTGCAAAAGCTGCGGGCTGTTGATGGCTCCGCCCGACAAAATCACTTCGGCGTTGCAGCGCAACTGGCGAGTTTGTCCGCCTTGGATATACTCCACCCCCACGGCGCGGCGACCTTCCAGCAGCACGCGTGTGACTTGGGCGCGGGTGATGATGTGCAGGTTCTTGCGCCCCTTGGCGGGGGTCAAAAACGCCCGCGCCGCCGAATTGCGCCGCGCGGATTTGATGGTCATTTGATAAATGCCCGCACCCTCTTGGCTTTCGCCATTAAAATCGGGGTTATGGGGCAGGCCAGCCGCCTGACACGCGTCAATATAGCTGCCGACCAGCGGATGCAGCCCTTTTTTATTGGCGCTGACAAACAATGGCCCGCCTGCGCCGCGCCAGTCATCAGCGCCTGCTTCGGTGTCTTCAATTGCCTTGTAGGCGCCAAGGCAGGCGTCCCAACCCCAACCCTGCGCTATCTTGCCCCATTCGTCATAATCGGCGCGGTGGCCGCGAATATAGACCATAGCATTGATCGACGAAGACCCGCCAAGCACCTTGCCGCGCGGCCAATAGTCGCGTTGTCCTGCAAAGCCTTCATCAGGTTCGGTTTGATACATCCAATTGACGGCAGGGTTATAAAACAGCTTACCATAACCTAGTGGCATATGAATAAAAAACCGCGAATCGCTGCCGCCCGCCTCGATCAGCGCGACTTTATGCGCGCCGCTTTCGGTCAGGCGGTTGGCCAAAACGCTGCCAGCACTGCCCGCGCCGACGATGATGTAATCTGGTTGAAAATTCATGCCGTTCTCCTGCGCTAACGTTAGCGCGCGATAGCTGGGCTGCCCGAACTTGCCCGACATAAAATGTCGTATATTGGCAGAGCTGGCTACGAAACTTCGTCAGATCAGGTTTACCTTCTGGTAATGCAAGCGGCCTATGGTGGGGGCAGGATTAATTTGCAGGGCAGCCATGTCGGAACTTCTTGACCAAACGAAATCGACCCTTGCTGATGTGCCATTTGAAACATCGCAGCTGTTTTATTCGCGCACGGATAAGCGGGGGATCATAAAGGCGGGCAATTCGGTCTTTCAGGCGATTTCAGGCTTTGAATGGACCCAGCTTTTGGGTGCGCCGCATCGCATTGTGCGCAACACTGATACACCGCGCGCAATTTTTCGGGTGATGTGGGGGCTGATCGAGGCGAACTCGGTCGCCGTTGCCTATGTGCGCAACAAAACTTCGGAAGGGCGCGGATATTGGGTTTTGGCGATGGTGCTGCCAACATCAGATGGCTATTTGTCCATTCGGATCAAGCCAACCTCGCCCCTTTTTGCGCAAATCAAGGACCTGTATCGCGGCATATCTGCTGCCGAACAGGGCGAATCGCTAAGTGTTGAAGACAGCGAAGCGCGCCTTTTGGGCGAACTTGGCGCGCTGGGCTACCCCAGCTATGAGGCGTTTCAAACATCGGCTCTTTTGGCCGAATTTCGCGCGCGCTCTGCTGCCTTGTCGCCAAAACTAAAGGGCTATTTTACCGACACCGACCGCATAAAAAAGGGGTTGCAGGCCATTAAGTCTGCACAGGTTGATTTGATGGCGGCGGTGGAATCGCTGCGCGATTTGCCCACGAATATGCGCATTGTCGCCTCGCGGCTGGAACCTTCGGGCGGCCCGCTGTCGGCGATGTCGGACATTTATAATTCAACCTCTGCCGTCTTGTTCCAAGAAATCACCGATTTCGCCTTGGGCCATACCAGCATCAGCAAGCGTATGGATGAAGCTTTTGAAAAGGCATGTTTTTTCAAGGTTGCGACGCTGCTTGTGGAAGAAACCATGGCAGCAACCGCGCAGGATGATTTGCTAGAATATGGCGTTGACCCAGGTGTTGAAATGTCGCTTCTGGGCAATGTTCTGGCGCAGTACAGTGCAATCGAACGCGAGTCTTTGCAAATTGCCGAACGGCTTGCGCAGGATTTGAACCGCGCCTCATATGATCTGCGCCGCTCGATGTTGGGACTTGATACAATCCGCGTGATGGGCCTTGTCGAAAGTGGTCGCTTGGGCAGCGAAGGCAGCCGCATTGGCGCGACAATGGAGCAAATTGGCGGATGCCACAGCGCCATCATCGCGCTTTTGCAAAGCATCAAAGACAACGCTGCAATTGTAAATGCGGGCGTGGCGGGGTTACGGATGCACTTCCAAAAACGAGGCGCATTGGCGGCGGGCTAAGTTTAGCGTCCTTTCCAAACAGGTTCGCGCTTTTCGGAAAAGGCGCGCGCGCCTTCCAGTTGGTCTTCGCTGGAGTATAACTTATCAACGCTGGGCAACTGGCGTTTGGTAATGCGGCTAAGGGCGTCTTGAAAGCGCATGTTCTCGGCGTCGCGCACCACTTCTTTTATGGCGGCATAGACAAGGGGCGGGCCAGATTCCAGCAAGCGCGCCAGATCCCATGCTTTGTCTAGCAGGGTTTCTGGCGTGCAAATTTCTTTCACAATGCCCCAGCGATGGGCCTCGTCTGCGTCAAACCAGCGGCCCGTCAGCAGCAAATCCATGGCAACGTGATAGGGAATCCGCTTTGGCAATTTGATGCTAGCGGCATCGGCAACGGTGCCAGAGCGTATTTCAGGCAGCGCAAAGGTCGCATTGTCTGAACACAGGATCAAATCCGCCGACAGGGCCAGTTCCAGCCCGCCACCACAGCAAATGCCGTTCACGGCAGCAATAACGGGCTTGTTCAGGTTTGGCAGTTCTTGCAAACCGCCAAAACCGCCAACCCCATAATCGCCATCCACCGCGTCCCCGCCTGCGGCGGCCTTCAAATCCCAACCGGGGCAGAAAAACTTGTCTCCTGCCGCGCGCAAAATACAAACGCGCAGACTGTCATCATCGCGAAAGGCGCGAAAGGTCAGCCCCATGATGCGACTGGTTGCCAGATCAATTGCGTTGGCTTTCGGGCGATCTAGCGTGACCTCCAAAATCGCGCCAACGCGGCGGGTTTTGATCGGGCCGTCCTGTGTCATGTCCATCTGCATCTTCACACCTTTCTGATCAGCGCATCCACCGCAACTGCGCCCGTTTCGCGCAGCAGGACGGGGTTAATTTCAATTTCTTCAAAGCTTTTATCAGCCTGCATCAACCCGCCCAGTGCCAGTGCCACCTGCACCAGTGCCGCCGTATCTGCCTTTGCCCGCCCGCGATACCCGTCCAGCAGCGGCCAAAGGCGCAATCTGCGCAGGGCCGCGTCAATGTCATCGGCGGATGCGGGCCAAACCAAGGTGATAGTATCGGCCAAAACTTCGGCTGTCACGCCGCCCATGCCAAGGGTTAGCGTGATGCCATAAATCGGGTCGCGAGCAAGGCCCAGCAGCACCTCGGCAACAGCGCCAGTGACCATTTCTTCGGCCAAATAGCCCTGCGCGCCAGTCATTTCTGACTGCCCGTTTAAGCTGCCTAGGTTCAGTCTTACTGCGCCACTTTCCGTTTTGTGGGCAAATCCTAGCCCTTTCAGGGCCAGGGGCGGGGTCAATGCGCGCGCCTTTTCTGCCAATTCCGGCAACGTGTCAGCGGATTGCGAACGCGGCACGTCCACGCCTGCGCCGCGCAAAATCTGCTTGGCATCATGCTCGCTCAGCAGGCGCGCGCCGCGCGCGGGCAGGGCAGGGATTGGCCGCCAACCCAATGTGCCCGCAGGCGTTTGCGCCGCCGCAATCGCCGCCAATGCCGTCTCTAGCCCCATTAAGGTGCAAATGCCGCGGTCAATCAGGCGCATGGCCAAACCTTCATCGAAATTCTCTGGCAGTGAGGCGACGGGAAAGGCAATTTTCCCCGTGGCGTGCTGCGCGGCCACAATCGCATCCAGCGCAGGCTGATAGCCCGCAGGATCGCATCGATCCCCCCTTGGCGGATCGATAATGTAAATCCCCGCGTCATAGCTCCCAAGCATTGAGGTAAAGACATCCGTCGTGCGCGGCCCATCGCCCCAAATAAAGGTATGATAATCCAGTGGGTTAGAAATGGTAACAATCGGCCCCAGCACATCCGCCAAATGGGAATAAATGGCAGGCGGCACAGGCGGAAAGTCAATGCCAAAGGGCGCAGCAAGGTCGGCAACCAGCCCCGCCTCGCCGCCCGAACACGACAGCGAACAGATGCGCCGCCCCAAATCAGGCCCATGGGTATGGAGTATCTTCAGCGTTTCCAGCAATTCGGACGGGCTGTTCACTTCGGCCACGCCAATCTGGCGCAAAAAGGCCGAACTTGCTGCCCCGCCACCTGCAAGGGATGCGGTATGCGATGCGGCAGCACTGCGCGACATTTCCGTTTTGCCCGATTTGATGCACACAATCCCCTTACCTGCCGCCCGCGCCGCCTGCGCAAGGGCCGCAAAAGCGGCGGCATCATCAATGCCTTCGATATAAAGGCCCAGCGCGGTAACGCGCGGATCATCCAGCAGCGCGCCTGCCAGATCGGCCAGCCCCACCATCGCAGCATTGCCCAAACAGGCCACATAGGCCACAGGCAGGCCGCGCTTTTGCATGCCCAAATTGATCACGATGTTGGACGATTGGCTAACCAGTGCCACGCCGCGATCCACCGCAATCCCGCCATGTTGATCTGGCCAAAGCAGCGCGCCGTCCAGATAATTGATAACTCCATAACAATTTGGCCCAAGGATTGGCATATCCCCAGCCGCTGCAACCAATTGCGCCTGCAATTCTGGCGCGCCGGCTTCCGTCCAACCCGAGGCAAAGCAAATCGCCCCGCCCGCGCCCATGGCAGAAAGTTCGCCCACCACTTCCACCGTGGCATGCCGGTTTACGCCAATAAACGTGGCATCGGGCGCATGGGGCAGGTCTGAAAGGCTTGCATAGGCACGCAGGCCGCCGATTTCGGTTTTGGTGGGATGGACAGGCCAGATCGGGCCTTTAAACCCCATCTTTTGGCACTGTTCAATCACATTCAGCGCCCAACCCGCGCCCAAGACGGCGATAGATTTAGGGCGCAATAGGCGCGAGAGGTCAGCCATGTGGCACCTCTAGAAAGGGGGTGCTCGCGCCCCCTCGCGCTGCGCGCTCACCCCCTGAGGATACTTGAAAAGAAAAGAAGTGAGAACTGCGCGCAAACCCTGCCTTGGCGAAACAAGGCAGGGCCGCTTCTCTCCTTACGGTCATCGGCTTCCCAGCCTGTACCGTAGGTATTTGATAGCCCATTAAGGTTAACATTTCGTTTCTTTTCTTCACAAATATCCTCGGGGGGTGAGCGCAGCGAGGGGGGCGGAAGCCCCCCTATCCGCCGACAGACCGCAAGAGTTCACGGCTGATGATATGGCGCTGAATTTCGGATGTGCCTTCCCAAATCCGTTCGACGCGGGCATCGCGCCAGATGCGTTCCAGCGGCAGATCGTCCATCAGGCCCATGCCACCATGAATCTGGATGGCCTCGTCCGCGATCATTGCCAGAACTTCAGTCGCCTTCAGCTTGGCCATTGCCATATCGCCGTCGGTCACCGTGCCTGCGTCATATTTCCATGC
>Ga0209550_10002391_pt1 | contig 18042 bp, 18 predicted proteins | sample LauGreSuBDMM15SN_2_FD_187567 | JGI IMG/M metagenome (GOLD analysis project Ga0209550, IMG submission 187567) | Freshwater lake microbial communities from Lake Michigan, USA - Su13.BD.MM15.SN (SPAdes) (version 5) | ecosystem: Environmental > Aquatic > Freshwater > Lake | place: Lake Michigan...
CTTTGCCGCCAACGAATTCAACGGGCGTTTTTCGGGCACCATGTGCTTGAGCGAACCGCAAGCCGGCTCGTCACTGAGCGACGTGACGACCCGCGCCACGCCCGATGGCGTTGACTTTGAATCCGATGCTTTGGGTGCGCGCTACCGCCTTAAGGGCAACAAGATGTGGATTTCCTCAGGCGAGCACGAACTCTCCGAGAACATCATCCATTTGGTGCTGGCCAAGATCCCCGATTCCCATGGCCAGTTGGTGCCGGGCGTCAAAGGCATCTCGTTGTTCATCGTGCCCAAAAAGATGGTTGGCACCGATGGTCAACTCACGGGCGAGCGCAACGACGTGGCGTTGGCGGGCCTGAACCACAAGTGCGGCTGGCGCGGCACGACCAACACGCTGCTGAACTTTGGCGAGGGCAAGTACCCCGTTCGCGGCGAATCGGGCGCAGGCTTGGACAGCGCAGGCAGCGGCGCTGTGGGTTACTTGGTCGGCAAGCCCGGCGAAGGCCTGCGCTGCATGTTCCACATGATGAACGAAGCCCGCATCGGCGTGGGCATGGCTGCCACCATGCTCGGCATGGCCGGTTACTACGCCAGCCTCGATTACGCCAAGAACCGCCCGCAAGGCAGGCCGTCAGGGGCTGGGGGTAAAGACGCCAGCCGCCCGCAGGTGCGCATCATCGAACACGCCGACATCAAGCGCATGCTGCTGGCCCAGAAGGCTTACAGCGAAGGCGCTTTGGCCCTGGCCTTGTACAGCGCCCGCCTGGTCGATGAACAGCACACCGGCTCAGCCGAAGACGCCGATGTGGCGCGCCTGCTGCTCGAAGTGCTCACGCCCATCGTCAAGAGCTTTCCCAGCGAGTGGTGCCTGGAAGCCAACAGCTTGGCGATCCAGATCCACGGCGGTTATGGTTACACCCGGGACTTTCCGGTGGAGCAGTACTGGCGCGACAACCGCCTGAACATGATCCATGAAGGCACTCACGGCATCCAGGCCATGGACTTGCTGGGCCGCAAGGTGCTGATGGAAAACGGCCGGGGCCTGCAACTGCTGGCCGAACGCATGTTGTCCACGGCGTCCAAGGCTGAAGGCAGCTGGGGGCCAGAGGCCGCCGCTTTGCGCGATGCCCTCCATCAAGTCGGCCAAGCCACCCAACAAGCTTGGGACGGCGCCGAGCCCGCCCAGGCGCTGGCCAATGCCGTGCCGTATTTGCAGGCCTTTGGCCACACCGTGATCGCCTGGATCTGGCTCGATGTGGCGGCCAGCTTGGAGGGCAACGACACGCCTGCCGCTCAGGGCCGCCGCGCAGCCTGCCGCTATTTCTTCCGATACGAATTGCCCAAAATCGGCGCTTGGCTCAATGTGGTCAAAAGCCGCGACCCGACCTGCGCCGACTTGCCCGAAGAGGCCTTTTGATGATCCGCCACATCGTGATGTGGAGCCTGCACGAGCAGGCTGAAGGAGCAGACAAGGCCACCAATTTGCAAAAAGCACAAGCGCTGCTGCTGTCGTGCGCGCGGGTCGTTCCCGGCATCCGAACCTTTGAAGTCGCCACGGCCACCCCCGGCATGGACTGCACCAATGACTTGGTGCTCCACATGCTGCTCGATGACGCGCAGGTGCTAGCGGCTTACCAGAATCACCCCGATCATCTGGCCATCAAACCCTTCATGAAAGCGGTCGTCAAAGAGCGCCGCTGCATGGATTTCAACGTCAAATAAAAGGAGGCCCGACATGGCACGCACTGTTCAACAACTTTTTGATCTGACCGGCCAGGTGGCCTTGGTCACCGGCGGCTCGCGCGGCCTGGGCCTGCAAATGGCCCACGCCTTGGGCGAAGCTGGTGCCAAGATCATGCTCAGCTCACGAAAAGCGGCCGACCTGGAAGAAGCCGCAGCCGAACTGCAAGCGGCAGGCATTGACGCCCGCTGGATCGCTGCCGACTGCGGCAAGGAAGAAGACATTCGCCGCCTGGCCACTGAAACCATGGAGCGCATGGGACCCATCGACATCCTGGTCAACAACGCCGGTGCCACTTGGGGCGCACCCGCCGAAGAACACCCCGTAGCCGCATGGGACAAGGTCATGAACCTGAACGTGCGCGGTTATTTCATTCTCTCTCAAGAGGTGGCCAAGCAAAGCTTCATCCCGCGCGGCAAGGGCCGCATTTTGAATGTGGCGTCCATCGCCGGTCTGGCGGGCAACCCTTCTGCGATGGAAACCATCGCCTACAACACCTCCAAGGGTGCGGTCATCAACTTCACCCGCGCTTTGGCAGGAGAGTGGGGCGAACACGGCATCACCGTCAATGCGATTTGCCCAGGGTTCTTTCCCAGCAAGATGAGCCAGGGCCTTTTGGACACCATCGGGGCCGACAAGATGGCACAAGCCGCTCCCCTGCGCCGCTTGGGCGACGACGAAGACCTCAAGGGCCTGGCAATGTTGTTCGCGTCCGATGCCGGCAAGCACATCACCGGTCAATGGATGGCGGTCGACGGTGGCGTGAGCGCCATCATCGGCGGCTGAGCGCCAAGGTCTGAGATGAGCATTCCTTTTGGCGTTCCGATTCCGTTTGTGGACCACCTCGGCATCACACTGGAAAAGTTTGAAGGCGGCCAATCCGAACTGTGGTTTCCGATGCGCCCGGAAATACTCAACTCATTTGACGTCGTCCATGGGGGCGCGATCATGACCTTTTTGGACATCGTCCTGGCGGCAGCCGCTCGCAGCGTTGAGCCCAGCAATGGCGTGTTCACGATTGAAATGAAGACCAGCTTCATGCAAGCAGCATCAGCCCCCTCCGGGGGCCGACTCATTGGCCGCGGCCGCTTGCTTCACCGCACACGCAAACTCGCCTTCACAGAAGGTGGGGTTTACGACCCCGAGGGGCGTTTGTGTGCGCATGCCACAGGCACATTCAAATATGTGCCCCGCCGTGGCACCGAGGCCCTTCAAACCGACTGATTTTTTTATTCCAACGACCACCCCACTAAGAACGGAAACACACATGACCCTCAACCACCAAATCGTGCTCGACAACCGCCCCCAAGGCGAAGCCACTGTGGCCAACTTCAAACTGATTGAAACGTCCATTCCGGCTTTGCAAGACGGCCAAGTGCTGGTCAAGCACCACTTCATGAGCCTGGACCCCTACATGCGCGGCCGCATGAACGAGAGCAAGAGCTACGCCGTGCCCCAAGCTCTGGGGCAAGTCATGCTCGGTGGCACTGTGGGCGAAGTGGTAGAGAGCCAGCACCCCAAGTTCAAGGCCGGTGACCAGGTGGTGGGCATGGGTGGCTGGCAAGAATTCAGTGTGGTCGATGCCAACGTGTTGGGCGCACTGCGCAAGGTCGACACCACCCATGTGCCGCTGTCGCATTACCTGGGGGCAGTGGGCATGCCCGGCGTGACCGCCTGGTATGGCCTGTGCAAAATCATCAACCCCAAAGCGGGCGAAACCGTGACCGTGAGCGCGGCCAGCGGCGCGGTCGGCAGCGCTTATGGTGCTTTGGCCAAGGCACGCGGCTGCCGCGTGGTCGGCATTGCCGGCGGCAAGGACAAATGCGATTACGTGGTCAATGAATTGGGCTTTGACGCCTGCATCGACTACAAGGAACACAAGGACTACATCAGCCTGTCCAAGGCTCTGCGCGAGGCTTGCCCGAACGGCATCGACGGCCACTTTGAAAACGTCGGCGGCATGGTGCTGGATGCTGTGATGCTGCGCACCAACGCGTTCGCACGCATCGCGGTGTGCGGCATGATCGCGGGCTATGACGGCGCGCCACTGCCCATGACCACCCCAGCGTTGATCCTGATCAACCGCATGAAGATCGAAGGCTTCATCGTCAGCGAGCACATGGAAATTTGGCCCGAAGCGCTGCAAGAACTCGGCACCCTGATTGGCACCGGCAAGCTGCGCCCACGCGAATCCGTGGCCCAAGGCCTGGCCGCTGCGCCTGAGGCCTTCCTCGGTCTGCTCAAAGGCAAAAACTTTGGCAAACAATTGGTCAAGCTGATCTGAGGCCAGGCCCATGTCCGATCTGATCCTCCACCATTACCCAACCTCGCCGTTCGCTGAAAAAGTCCGGCTGATCCTGGGCTACAAACAACTGGCCTGGAAGAGCGTGTTCATTCCGATGATCATGCCCAAGCCCGATCTGACGGCGCTCACCGGCGGTTACCGAAAAACGCCGGTACTGCAGATCGGCGCTGACATTTACTGTGACACCGCACTGATTTGCGATGTGCTGGAGCATTTGGCCCCCGCGCCCACTGTGTACCCTGACGCCGTCAAAGGTGCAGCGCGCATCGTGGCGCAGTGGGCTGACAGCGCTTTGTTCACGGCGTCCATGGCCTACAACTTCCAGCCCGCTGGCGTGGCCCAGGTCTTTGCGGGCGCACCCGCTGAGGGCGTGCAGGCTTTTGTGGCCGATCGCACCGCCATGCGCGGTGGCGCGGCCCGCATGGCGTCCGCAGATGCTACTGGCACTTACAAAAGCTACTTGCGCCGGATCGCCAGCATGCTGCATGGGCAAGACTTTTTGTTCGGCGCACAGCCTTGCGTGGCCGACTTTGCGGTTTACCACCCGCTGTGGTTTACGCAAGACCGCACGCCAGCCTTGGCGGGCATTCTGGATGCAACGCCCGAAGTCAAAAGCTGGATGGCCCGTATGAAAGCTATCGGTCATGGCACACCCGGCAAATGCAGTGCCGAAGAAGCTTTGCAAACAGCCCGCAGTGCCACACCTGCCGCAGTGCACAGCGAAGTCTTCCAGGACGAGCACGGCATCGCCTTGGGCAGCCCCGTGGTGATCGCGGCCGACAACTTTGGACTGGAGCCCACCGAAGGTGAGCTGGTCGCAGCCACCCGCACCCGTTTTACTCTGCGCCGCAGCGATGAACGCGCGGGTACGGTGCACGTCCACTTTCCACGCGTGGGCTTCACACTGAAAAAGGTTTCCCCATGATCGAGAACTTTAAAGGCAAAACTGCGGTGCTGACGGGTGGCGGATCAGGCTTTGGTCTGGAATGCGCCCGCATAGGCTCGAAGCTGGGCATGAACTTGGTGCTGGTGGACGTGCAGCAAGACGCGCTGGACAAAGCCGCTGCCGAGATGACGGCCCAAGGCGTTCAGGTCTTGGCCCGCAAGGTGGATGTGTCGAACGCTCAGGCCATGGAACAGTTGGCTGCTGACGTCAAAGCCCGCTTTGGCGCACCTCATTTCGTGTTCAACAACGCAGGCGTGGGGGCCGGGGGCCTGGTCTGGGAAAATTCAGTCGCCGATTGGGAATGGGTGTTGGGCGTCAACCTGTGGGGCGTGGTGCACGGTGTGCGACTGTTCACGCCCATGATGCTCGAAGCCGCCAAGGCCGATCCGGGCTACCGAGGCCACATCGTCAACACCGCCAGCATGGCGGGCTTACTCACGCCACCCAATATGGGCATCTACAACGTGAGCAAACACGCCGTGGTGGCTTTGACAGAAACGCTCTACCAGGACCTGCACTTGGTGACAGACCAAGTCAGCGCCAGCGTGCTGTGCCCTTATTTTGTGCCCACGGGCATCAGTCAGAGCCACCGCAACCGTCCATCGGATCTGGCGGCAGACAAGCCCACGGCCAGCCAATTGATAGGACAGGCGCAAAGTGATAAAGCTGTTGGCAGTGGCAAGGTTTCAGCGGCCGATGTGGCCCAAAAGGTGTTTGACGCGTTGGCCAGCGACCAGTTTTACATCTACAGCCACCCTCAAGCCTTGGGCAATGTACAAAGCCGAATGGAGGCCATCGTGCAGGGTAACAATCCGCCCGACCCATTTCAGGCCAGACCAGAAGTGGGAGAGGGATTGCGTCGAGCTCTGCGGGAGAGTTGAAGGGCTGCAATGGCACTGCCGAGATCATGGGCGTTTACCGGTGATAGTGCCCTTCAAAGCAGTGCCGCAATTCATGCCCCAAGGCCACATGGCTGGTCACAGGCCCAGTGACGATGGTGCATTCCGCTTTCAGAATGTCCCAAAAGGCGCAACCTAGGGGGGGTGTCAAATAAGATTGCTCGCGGCCCATGCGTGAAGCGAACCCGCAAAAATGGGTCACATCTTCGCGCACTTCCCATGAGATGCGCACTTGGTTCATGATTCGATGGTGGGCAGGCATGACGTTGAACGGTAGGAATTCCTGAACCGCTATCTTTTGAGTGGCTGTAGACAGGCATGCACTCAAGTTCAGGGTCAACACCCACAGGCTGAGCAATCGGATCAAGAGACACTTCCGGAAAATTGAAAACCATTTAAAAGTCTATTTTTTTACTAAAAATAATCCTTGAATTTTATGACTTAAAAATGCTTTCGTTGGGATGACATGTCTTTTGGGAACTGAATTGAGGCATCGTTCAGGGGCGTCTGGGTTGAACCCTTGGATCTCATCACCGGTGGAAGTTGCCTTCAAAGCAGTGTCTCAATTCGTGTCCTAATTCAACATGTGAGACTTTCTTACCCGTGATGATCACGCACTCTTTGTTGGCCACGTTCCACATGGCGCACGCCAGTGGAGGGGTCATCCAAGCCTGCGTGGGGCTCAGCTGAGCGGCGCGACCACAGAATTCAGTCACGTTTTCGCGAACTTCCCAACGGACTTTGACGTCGTTCATCAAACGTGCATGCATCGGCATCGGGACAAAGGACTCCAATTCAGACACGGGCAATGAGGGGCCCTGCGCCGAGGCGCAACCCGTCAACACCATGAGCGCACCGGCCGAGGCCAAAATTGCCAGACATCGAAATACGCTACCCATAAAGAATTTGACAGAGATCATCTTTTCTACTCCCGTAGCCATTAAAACCATCAATAAGTGATAGTTTACGTAGTTCATATTTGTTAGTCAAATTTGTTGTTTAAATAGGCATATATGTTGTTTTTGGGAAATTTTTGAACAAATTAACCATGACTCCTTTGGTATTAATAATTTTTTTTTTATGCGGCCACTATGTTGATTTGAGGACCTCAGGCCACGATGAAAAGCCTTCACTGAGTGGGATTCAAGGCAGGTATTCAGCGCCACCAAGCGGGCCGAAACTGCCAAAGGGCTGTGGCACACTCACGCCCTTTGAACCTTGAGGTGCTCCAACAGCGCCGACGCAGACATGCAAAAAATCCTGGCCCAACTGGCCGCAGAAATCCGTATCCGCCTTGAGCAGGTCAAGACCACCGTGGAATTGCTGGACGGTGGCGCCACCGTCCCTTTCATTGCCCGTTACCGCAAAGAATTGACCGACGGCTTGGACGACATCCAGCTGCGCGAACTCGAATCCCGCCTGGGCTATCTGCGCGAACTCGAAGACCGCCGCGCTGCCGTGATCAAAAGCATCACCGAGCAGGGCAAGATGACGCCCGAATTGCTGGCCGCCATCGAAGCCGCGCCCACCAAACAAGAGCTGGAAGACCTGTATTTGCCCTTCAAGCCCAAGCGCCGCACCAAGGGCATGATCGCCCGCGAAGCCGGGCTGGAGCCTTTGGCCGACAAGCTGTTTGCCAACCCCACGCTTGACCCGCACGCCCAAGCGCACGCCTTTGTGCTGGCCGCAGGCGCCATCGAAGGCGCTGACTTCACCACCACGGCCGCCGTGCTGGACGGCGTGCGCGATTTGCTGAGCGAGCGCTGGGCCGAAGACGCGTCTTTGGTGCAGTCACTGCGCGAATGGCTGTGGAACGAAGGCCTGTTTAAAAGCAAACTGGCCGACGGCAAGGACGAAAACAACGCCGATGTGTCCAAGTTCCGTGACTACTTTGACTACGACGAGCCCATTGGCCGCGTCCCTTCGCACCGGGCATTGGCCGTGTTCCGTGGCCGTGCGCTCGAAATGTTGGATGCCAAATTGGTTCTTCCTGTTGAACCTGAACCCGGCAAGCCCAGCATCGCCGAAGGCAAGATCGCCATGCACCTGGGCTGGAGCCATGCAGCCCGCCCCTCGGACGATCTGATCCGCAAATGTGTGGCCTGGACTTGGCGCGTCAAACTCAGCCTGTCCACCGAGCGCGACTTGTTCACCCGCTTGCGCGAGGACGCGGAAAAAGTCGCCATCAAGGTCTTTGCAGACAACCTGCGTGATTTGCTGTTGGCCGCGCCTGCAGGCCCCCGCGTGGTGATGGGCTTGGACCCCGGCATTCGCACCGGCGTGAAAGTGGCCGTGGTTGACGCCACCGGCAAGCTGGTCGACACCGCCACGGTGTACCCGCACGAGCCTCGCAAAGATTGGGAAGGTTCGCTTTTCACCCTGGCCAAGCTGTGCGAAAAGCACAACGTCAACCTGATCGCTATTGGCAACGGCACCGCCAGTCGCGAGACTGACAAACTGGCCGGTGACCTGATCAAGCAACTGGCACGCTTGCGAGAAAGTATTCGCGATGTGGTTGAGATCCAGAAGGTGGTGGTGAGTGAAGCAGGCGCTTCGGTCTACTCCGCCAGTGAATTCGCTTCGCAAGAGATGCCCGACGTGGACGTGAGCCTGCGCGGCGCGGCCTCGATTGCACGCCGCCTGCAAGACCCACTGTCAGAGCTGGTCAAAATCGACCCCAAAGCGATTGGCGTGGGCCAGTACCAGCACGACGTGAACCAAAGCGAGCTGGCCAAAACCCTGGACGCGGTGGTGGAAGACTGCGTGAACTCGGTGGGCGTGGACCTGAACACGGCCAGCGTGCCTTTGCTGACCCGCGTGTCGGGCCTGTCGGCCAGCGTGGCCAAGGCCGTGGTGCGCTGGCGCGATGCCAATGGCGTGTTCAAGACCCGTCAAGACCTCCTGAAAGTCACCGGTTTGGGTGCCAAGACCTTCGAGCAAAGTGCGGGTTTTTTGCGCATCCGTGGCGGCGACAACCCCTTGGACATGACGGGCGTGCATCCCGAAACCTACCCGGTGGTCGAACAGATCATCGTCAAAACCGCCAAACCGATCCAGGAGATCATGGGCCGCTCGGACGTTTTGAAAACGCTCAAACCCGAGCTGTTTGCCAACGACAAGTTCGGCGCGATCACCATCAAGGACATCCTGGGCGAGCTGGAAAAACCCGGCCGAGACCCGCGCCCCGATTTCAAGGTAGCACGCTTGGCCGATGGCGTGGAAGACATCAAGGACTTGAAAGAAGGCATGACGCTGGAGGGCACTGTGAGCAACGTGGCCCAGTTTGGCGCGTTCATTGACTTGGGCGTGCACCAAGACGGCCTGGTCCATGTGAGCCAGCTGGCCAACAAGTTCGTGACCGACGCCCGCGAAGTGGTCAAGACCGGCGACATCGTCAAGGTCAAAGTGCTCGAAGTCGATGTGGCCCGCAAGCGCATCAGCCTGACCATGAAGCTGGACGCTGAACCTGCCAGGCGCGATGGACCCAGGGACAACAAGTTTGAAGGGGCAGGGCGTGACAACCGGCATCGTGGCGGAGGATCGGGCGGGGGTTACACCTCGCCGCCAGCCGCAGGCTCGGGTTCTGCCATGGCCAGTGCCTTCGCCAAGCTGCAAGGTCTGAAAAAATAGGCCAGCCCTATCTGGCTTTACAGGAGCCCACCCCGTGGGCGATGGGCGTGGGACACGCCCCCAAGAATCCATCGCCCACAAGGTGGGCTCATACAATTCAAAGACTCATCGAGTTGAGTACTCATCAGAAAATCGCAACATGCAAGCCCTCCACATTCACGCTGGCCCCAAGGCGCTGGCGCACATCCGTGAACACGGCTTGCGGCCCGAGCACATCGGCGTCATTCCGGGTGCGGCAGGTGGCCCCAAGGGGCTGATTCTTGGCCCGCTGGACCGCTTCATCTTTGGCGAGTGGCTCACGCAAAGCAGTCAGTCGGTCGACTTGGTCGGGGCGTCGATTGGTGCCTGGCGCATGGCCACGGCTTGTCTAAATGATTCGGTGACGGCATTCGAGCGGCTGGAACACGATTACATCCACCAACACTACGAGCCCTTGCCCGGCCAAAAGCGCGTGAGCGCCGAGCAGGTGAGTGAGGCCTTTGGCGAAAGCCTGCAGGCCTTTTATGGCGGGCGCATCGCTGAGGTGCTGAGCCACCCGCGTTACCAACTGCACATCGTCACTTCGCACGGGCGGCACATCTTGCGTCACGAACACCCGCTGGGCACGCCGCTGGGCTATGCTGGCGCTTTTTTGAGCAACGCCTTGAGCCGTCGCGCCCTGGGTGGGTGGCTGGAGCGGGTGGTGTTTTCAGGGCAAGGCGCAGCCTTACCGTTTGACGCGCAAGACTTTCGCACCCGCGCCTTGGGCCTCACAGAAGTCAATTTCATGCCTGCTCTACAAGCCAGTTGCTCCATTCCGTTTGCGCTCAAAGCCGTGCACGACATCCCTGGCGCGCCTGCTGGCGCGTATTGGGATGGCGGCATCACCGATTACCACTTGCACTTGAATTGGACTGCGCCAACGAAGGGGCCAGATCTGTCCATCGTTCTATACCCGCATTTTCAGAAAAGTGTGGTGCCGGGCTGGCTCGACAAAGCCCTCAAGTGGCGACACGGCGCATCGCCTTTTCTGGACAACACCATCGTCTTGGCCCCCAACCCCGAATGGGTCAAAACCCTGCCGAACGGCAAATTGCCCGACCGTAAGGACTTCATGACCTACGACCGCAATTTAGCGGGGCGGGTGAAGGTGTGGAATGCGGCTACCCGTGCCAGCCAGCAATTGGCGGATGAGTTCAGCCACTGGTTGCAAAACCCCAACGCTTCGATGGTTCAGCCCTTGTAAGGATTTCTCATGTCTCAAGCCTTTGTCGTGGGTCAAATGACCGTGAAACATCCCGAAAAGTGGGCCCAATACCGATCGCAGGTCTTGGCCACCTTGGTGCCTTTTGGCGGAGAACTCGTGTTTCGGGGTGAGCAGGTTCAATCGTTTTCGGGTGTCAACCCGCACCCTGACATCGTGGTGATCCGTTTCCCTTCTTTGGGTGATGCACAGGGTTGGCATGCATCTGCGGCCTACCAAGCCCTGATTCCTTTGAGGCAAGAAGCGGCTGATGTGGTTTTGACTACTTATTCGACATAACCATGATGGCAAAGAGGATAATCGCCGCATGTTGACCCAACCCCTTTTCCTCACCGCCGCCCTCTACAAATTCGTCGATCTGCCCGACTTCGCCGACCTGCAAGAACCTTTGCAAGCCTGTTGCGAGGCCAACGAGGTCAAAGGCACGCTGCTGCTGGCGCACGAAGGCATCAACGGAACGATTGCCGGGCATGAAGACGGTATTCGCGCAGTGCTGGCTCATCTTCGAGCCGATCCGCGTCTGGCCAGCTTGCCGCACAAGGAATCGTGGAGCCCCAAGCCGCCGTTTACCCGCATGAAGGTCAAGCTCAAAAAAGAGATCGTCACCTTGCGCGTGCCCGAATTGGACCCGAACAAGACGGTGGGTCAGTACGTCAAACCCGCCGACTGGAACGCCTTGCTGGCCGACCCGGACGTGGTGGTCATCGACACGCGCAACGACTACGAGGTGGCCATTGGCACCTTCAAGGGCGCCATCAATCCGAACCTCAAAAACTTTGTGCAGCTGCCCGCGTGGCTGGATGCCCAGGAAAACTTGCAAGGCGAGGCCGCCAAAAAGACGAAAGTGGCCATGTTCTGCACCGGCGGTATCCGCTGCGAAAAATCCACCGCACTTATGAAAATGCGTGGTTTTGACGAGGTGTATCACCTGGAAGGCGGCATCCTCAAGTATTTGGAAGAAATCCCGCCCGAGCAAAGCACCTGGGAGGGTGATTGCTTTGTTTTTGACGAGCGCGTGAGCGTGGGCCACGGCTTGGGGCTGGGCCACCACGATCTTTGCCGTTCGTGTCGCTGGCCCCTGAGCGCGCAGGACAAGCAATCACAGCATTACGTGTTGGGCGTCAGCTGCGCCTACTGCCATGACCAACGCACCCCCGAGCAAAAAGAAAAACTGGCGGAACGCCAACGTCAGGTGGAGTTGGCCGAAGCGCGGGGAGAGTTGCATGTGGGTGCCAAGATGCCCATCCACCACGCGCCCTGAAACCGATTCCGCTCATGAGCGATTTCATTCCCTTTGTCCAAGAGCTGCTGGAAGATTGGGCCCCGGTATCAACTCGCCGCATGTTTGGCGGCCATGGCCTGTACCACGAGGGCCTGATGTTCGCCATCGTGATGGACCAGCGGCTTTACCTCAAAGCCGATGAAGTCAACCGCAAAGAGTTCGAGGCGCTGGGCCTTGCGCCCTTCACTTACGCCATGAAGGGCAAAGACGTGGCGCTGTCTTATTGGGCTGCGCCGGATGCGATCTTTGACGAGCCCAGCGAGGCGGTGCGCTGGGCACAGTCGTCTTGGGACGCTGCTTTGCGTGGACATTTGGCCAAGGCGCAGGCTAGATCAAAAGCCAAGGCCAAGTTGGCTGACAAAAAGGCCTCCCGATCCAGTCGGATGTGACTTCGCGAGGATCACAAGCTCGTGATCAACATGTCCCGGTATTCGTCTGCCGAGGCGATGCGCGGATTGGTCTTGTGGCAGTGGTCCGCCAGTGCGCCGGTGATCACGGCGTCAAACAGGCTTTCGGTCACACCCATCGCGCCCAGCCCGGTGGGCAGCCCTAAGCGGGCGCACATGTCCCGAATGGCATCTGGAATGTCAGAGCCGCTATGCAAGCCCATGGCCTGAGCCATGCGGTTCAGGCGGTTTTCTTTTTGCACGCTTTCGGCGGCCGCATTGAAGCGCACCACGGCGGGCAAAAACATGGCGTTCAAAGTGCCGTGGTGCAGGCGCGGATTAACGCCTCCCAAACTGTGGCTGAGCGAGTGCACGCAGCCCAAGCCCTTTTGGAAAGCCATGGCCCCCTGCATGCTGGCGCTCATCATGTTCAGGCGCGCTTCACGGTCCTGGCCATTGACCGTGGCGCGCTCGATATTCGCCCAACCCCGGGTCAGGCCATCCAGTGCGATGCCGTCGGCGGGCGGATTGAAAGGCGCGGCCATGAAGGTTTCCATGCAGTGCGCCACCGCGTCCATGCCGGTGGCAGCCGTCAGCATGGGCGGCAGGCCGAAGGTCAGTTCGGGGTCGCAAATGGCGGCTTTGGGCACGATGAACCAGCTGTGAAAGCCCACTTTGCGGCCATCGTCCAGAATCAAAATCGCGCCGCGTGCCACTTCGCTGCCGGTGCCGCTGGTGGTGGGCACGGCGATGATCGGGGCCACCCGGTCGGTGATTTTGAGCGAGCCGCCTTCGATGGTCGCGTAGGTTTTGAGCGGACCTTCGTGGCTGACCGCAATGGCCACGCCTTTGGCGCAGTCGATGGCCGAGCCGCCGCCCACAGCGATCAGGCCGTCGCAGCCGCTGGCCTTGTACATGGCTGACGCCGCTCGCACGGCCGACTCGGTCGGGTTGGATGGGGTTTGGTCAAACACCGTGACGGGCAAGCCGGGCAAGGCGTCGAGGGCTTTTTGCAGCACGCCCGCGGCTTTCACGCCAGCGTCGGTCACGATCAAGGGTTTGCGAATACCCACGCGTTCGCACTCGGCTTGTAGCAGCTTGACAGCGCCAAAGTCGATCTGGATCTGGGTGACGTAATGGATGAAAGACATGCAAAACTCCTGGCTGAGGTGGCCCAACGCGGATTAAATGACAGACCCGCAGGGTAGGGCGTTGTACGATCAAGGCCCATTTTGATGCACGAATGGGATTGAAGCTTGTCACCGCTGTCACCCTTGTTGGCTGGATGAGGCCCGACCCCTCCTGCGCATGCAAAAATGTTCAAACAGTGCTGAATTCCAACGGACCGTCTCCTTTCTTCATGAGCAGCCACCATACCAACCCCCGATCGCTGTTGAATGCCGCCACGCGCAGCCTGATCGAGCGCGTTGAACGCGCAGGCCGTCCCCCGATGGCCGCCATGTCGCCTGACCAAGCGCGTGCCTTTTACGACATCGGCGGGCCGATGCTCGACCTGCAGCCCGCCCCGCATGTGGACCGGGTGAACAACTTGAGCATCCCGGCACGCGACGGCCACGCCATGCCCGCCCGCTTTTACGCGCCCCAAAGCGATGTGGCCTTGCCGGCGCTGCTGTACATCCACGGCGGCGGTTTTTCGGTGGGAAGCCTGACGACCCATGACGTTCTGTGCCGCCAACTCTCACGCCAAGGGCATTGCGCTGTGGTGTCGCTGGATTACCGACTGGCCCCTGAGCACCGCTTTCCAACGGCCGTGCATGACGGTTGGGACGCCCTGAACTGGCTGCAGCAGCATGGCCGATCGCTGGGCGTGGACACCACGCGATTGGCCGTGGGCGGCGACAGCGCAGGTGGCACTTTGGCCACGGTGTGCGCCCTGATGGCCCGTGATGCTGGACTGCCCCTGCGCCTGCAGTTGCTGTTTTACCCCGGCTGCATCGCCCGGCAAAACTCCGCCTCGCACCAAACGTTTGCAGAAGGCTTCATGCTCGACAAGGACACGGTGGACTGGTTTTTTGCCAATTACATCGACGAAGCCGACCGAGACGATTGGCGCTTTGCACCCATGAACGCCCCTGACCACGCGGGCCTGACCCCGGCTTGGATTGGTTTGGCCGAATGCGACCCCTTGGTGGACGAGGGCGTGCAGTACGCCGATGCGCTGCGCATGGCGGGTGTGCCGGTCGATCTGGAAATTTACAAAGGCGTGGTGCATGGCTTCATCACAATGGGCCGCGCTATTCCCCTTGCCCTGCAAGCCCACGCTGATGCGGGCCGGGCCTTGAAAAACGCTTTTGAAAGTTGAACCCATGAAACGCCAGGATTTCCGTTTGTCTCACCGCATGCGCGTGCGCTGGGTCGAGGTGGACATGCAAAAGATCGTCTTCAACGGTCACTACCTCATGTATTTCGACACCGCCGTCACCGAATACTGGCGGCAACTGGCCATGCCTTACGCGGAGACCATGCACCAGCTGGGCGGTGATTTGTTTGTCAAAAAGGCCAGCTTGGAGTACCACGCCAGCGCCGAAATGGACGATTTTCTGGATGTGTGCATGCGTTGCGACCGAATCGGCAATTCGTCCATGACATTTTTCGGTGCAATTTTTCGGGGCGATCAATTGCTGATCAGCAGCGAGATGGTCTATGTGTACGCCGACCCCGTGGCCAAAAAGAGCCAGCCCATCCCGGCCCCCTTGCGTGACCTGCTCGAAAGCTTTGAACGCGGTGAAGACATGGTGCAGGTGCATGTGGGCTCGTGGCACGACTTCCACAAACAGGCCAGCCCGCTGCGCCACGAGGTGTTTGTGGAGGAGCAAAAAGTGCCCGTTGAGATGGAATTGGACCACGAGGACGAGACCGCATTGCACGCCGTGGCGCTGAACCGCATGGGCTTTTGCCTCGCCACAGGCCGCCTGATCCAGCGCGCGCCGGGCGTGGCCCGCATCGGACGCATGGCCGTCAAGAAGCAGATGCGTGGCAGCGACCTGGGCCGCCGCGTGCTGCACGCCCTGATGGACGCTGCGCAGCACCGGGGCGACACCCAGGTCATCCTGCACGCCCAATGCAGCGCCGAGGGTTTTTACAAACGCTCAGGCTTTGAGCCGCACGGGGGTGTTTTTGAGGATGCAGGGATTGCGCACATCGAGATGGTGCGGGGGTTTTGAAATTCAAATATCAGCCAACAGCTCGTAGGGCAGCGGCATCATTTCCAGTGCAGGGCCTTGCGCATGGCCGGTTCGCCAGCCGATCTGCTGACTCTCCAGCGTTCCGCTGACCAGCGCATCAAAGCCCTGACCATCAGGGCGCACCGCGCTCAGCACCACGGTGGCGCAGGGCTGCTCGGGGTCTGCAGGGGTAAACACATCTTGCCCAGCCGCCAAGGCCACGGGGCTGTGCACCAGTGCCGTGCGGCGCTTGAGCGTGCCGCGAAACTGGCTGCGGGCCACGACTTCTTGCCCGGGGTAGCAGCCTTTTTTGAAGTTCACGCCGCCGACCGATTCGTAATTGAGCATTTGCGGCACGAAGGCCTCAAACACACTCTGGCTGACCAGGGTCACGCCGCTCATGATTTCGGTCCAGGCCCAAACTTCGGTGGACAGCTCAGCCCCGGCAGGCAGTGCTTGAGATGGCGCGCCCAGCCACAGGGCGCGGGGCACTTGGGTTTCGCCCAGCACAGCGGGGTAAAGCGCCACGGTGTGAGCCTCGTCGGCGCTGGCGGTTTGCCAAGGAGAGGCCTCAGCCAAAACGGCGCGGGCGCTGTCACCCAACAAACCACGCAGCTGCCATTGGCCCGTGGCATCGGTCATTTTGACCTTGGCGCGCAGCACAAACATGGACAGACGCTTGAGGGTCTGGGCCAACAAATCGAGGCTCATGACCAGCAAAACGGTGTCGGGCGCAGTTTTGATGACGACAAAGCTGGCCTGCATGCGGCCCTTGGCCGAGCAAAAAGCCGCCAAGCGCGATTGGCCAACTGGCAAGAGCAGCACGTCGTTGCTCAGTTGGTTGTGCAAAAAGTTGGCCGCGTCCTCGCCTTGGGCCTGAATCACGCCCAGATGGGGCAGGGCGGCAACGCCTTGCAGCTGGGCAGCGAGGTGGTCGATGGGGGCAGTGGCTGAGGTGGTCATGGCAAAAGGTGTGAGGTGAGCCCCGCTCGCAAGGCCCCCAGATTCCAATGGGGGCCGAATGGGGACTTAAAGCAATGGCTGGAAGGCCTCAATTATGATCAGCCGCCAGAGCCAATCGGCTCTGTGCGGACATTTTTCAGGGGCAGTGGGTGATCAAAGGTTTGTTCAAGGGCTTGGTGGGGTTGGTTGTGCTGGCCTTGGCGCTGGCCGCTGCCGCCTATTTTTGGGTGCAAGGCCCCATGCCGCTGCGTGGGTCAGCGGCCACCCCGGTCGATTTGTCCATCGAGCCGGGCACATCGGCCAAAGCCATCGCGCAGGCCGTGGCCGATGCCGGTGTCGACACATCACCCACCTTGCTTTACGCGTGGTTTCGCCTGTCTGGCCAGTCCCGTCAAATGCGGGCTGGCAGCTATGAAATTGCCTCCGGCACGTCGCCCGAGCGCTTGCTGAGCATGCTGGTGCGGGGCGAAGAAAGTCTGCGCACCGTGACGATTGTGGAGGGCTGGAACTGGCGACAAGTGCGCCAGGCGTTGGCCAAGGCCGAGCACCTGAAGCCCGACAGCCGGGCGCTGTCTGATGAGGCATTGATGATCCAACTGGGACGTCCCGGCGTCCACCCAGAAGGGCGCTTTTATCCAGATACCTACTCGTATGCCAAGGGCTCCAGTGACTTGGCTGTTCTGCAACGCGCGCTCAATTCCATGGACAAGCACCTGCAAGTCGCTTGGCAAGCCCGCTTGCCCGGTGTGTCGCTCAAGTCCCCTGAAGAGGCCTTGATTTTGGCAAGCATTGTCGAAAAGGAAACCGGCAAGGGCGCAGACCGCGCACTGATTTCGGGGGTGTTCAACAACCGACTGCGCATTGGCATGCGTTTGCAGACCGACCCGACGGTGATTTATGGCTTGGGCGAGGCGTTTGATGGCAACCTGCGCCGTATTCACTTGCAGACCGACAACCCCTGGAACACCTACACCCGGGGCGGCTTGCCGCCCACACCGATTGCCATGCCCGGCAAGGCGGCTTTGTGGGCGGCGGTGCAACCTGCCAAAACGCAGGCGCTGTACTTTGTCGCAAAAGGCGACGGCAGCAGCCATTTCAGCGCCACGCTGGACGAGCACAACCGGGCGGTCAACCGTTACCAGCGCGGCATCAAACCAGCTACAGATTGATGTCAGGCGAGAGCCTGCGACAATCGGGTTTTCCCCATTTCTCACACCATGACACGCGGTTTGTTCATCAGTTTTGAAGGCATCGACGGTGCGGGCAAGTCCACGCACATTGCGCTTGTGGCGCAGCTGTTCCGCGAAGCGGGCAGGGCGGTGGTGCTCACACGCGAGCCCGGCGGCACACCCTTGTCTGAAAAGCTGCGCGAGTTGGTGCTGCACGAACCCATGGACGCACTGACCGAAGCGCTGTTGATGTTCGCGGCTCGCCGCGAACATCTCGTTCAGGTGATAGAGCCCGC
>Ga0209550_10002392_pt1 | contig 18034 bp, 16 predicted proteins | sample LauGreSuBDMM15SN_2_FD_187567 | JGI IMG/M metagenome (GOLD analysis project Ga0209550, IMG submission 187567) | Freshwater lake microbial communities from Lake Michigan, USA - Su13.BD.MM15.SN (SPAdes) (version 5) | ecosystem: Environmental > Aquatic > Freshwater > Lake | place: Lake Michigan...
ACATCCCTGTTAGCCTCTACATCCCTAATCCATCCTTTCATCAGATAATTGTCTTTCATATAAATCTAAATAATACGGACTAATTTTCAATAACTCCTCATGGGTACCTGCGTGAACAATCTCACCATCTTGAAAAACCAAAATCTTATCAAAATGTAAATTGACATAAATCCTATGTGAAATAATAATAGCCGTTTTATCCTTCAACGAAGACTGAAAATAGGTAAGAATTTTATTTTCAGTGTGGCTATCCACGGCAGACAAACAATCATCTAAAATAAGAATTTCAGGATTTTTCAACAAAGCACGGGCAATGGAAACCCTTTGTTTTTGACCGCCACTCAAGGTTATACCCCTTTCGCCCAAAATAGTATTTAGCCCATCAGGGAAAGTTTTAATTTCATCTGTGAGAGAAGCATCAAAAATAGCTTTTTCTATTTCAGCATCAGAGGCATGAGGCTTACCAAAAGTAATATTTTGCTTTAAACTATCTGAAAAAAGGAATACATCCTGGGGAACGTACCCAATTTGCTCGCGCAGTCTGCCAAGATTCAAATCTTTAACAGGCATGCCATCAAATAAAATTTCCCCGTCAGACACATCATTCATCCTAAGCAATAACTCCGCAAAGGAAGATTTTCCTGACCCGGTTTTGCCTATAATGGCTATTTTTTCTCCTGCTTTAATATGGAGTTGAATATTTTTTAAGGCACAAATGCCCGTATCGGGATAAGTCAAACCCACTTTATTAAAAATAATATCACCTTTGATTTTAAAATCCTCCGTATTTCCCGAAAGAATAGAAGGCTTTGTCTGCATAAACTCGTTAATCCTTTTTTGACTTGCGGACGCTTGCTGAATAATTGAGGCAATCCAGCCAATGGACGTTACAGGCCAGGTTAACATGTTTACATAAATGACAAATTCTGCAATGTTTCCGGTGGAAATACTTCCATTAACAACCAAAGTACCGCCTGCATAGACTGTAATCAACGTACTTATACCAATTAATAATATCATTAGCGGATAAAACAAGGCATTAATTCTTGCCAAAGAAACAGATTGTTGGTTATACTGCTGGCTTTGAGAAGTGAAAAATCCCAGCATAGAATTTTCCTGGGTATAAGCCTTTACGACTCTTATACCAGCATATACTTCTTGAGCTGTGTTGTTTAAAACGGCCAGTTGTTGCTGAATTTCCTCACTTTTCTTGTGAATAAGTTCACTAACATAATAAATGGAAATAGACAATATAGGTAAAGGAATAAGGCAAAAAAGCGTTAATTCAAGACTTACATTAATCATCGCATAAATGACAAAGGCAAATAAAGAAACCAGATTTATGCCGTAAAGAATGGCAGGTCCCACATACATTCGCACTTTATTCACATCTTCTGTGATTCTGGCCATTAAATCACCTGTTTTATTTCTTTTGTAAAAGGCAAGATCCAGTATTTGATAATGTTCAAAGATTTCCTTTCGCATATCATATTCAATCAATCGAGACATAACAATGATGGTTTGTCTCATGAAATACATGAATAGGCCCATAAGTCCGGCGAATAAAAGAACAAATAATCCGAAAAATAACAATTGTTTCCCCAGAATGGTCTCTAAGCTATCTTGAAGTTTGGATCCTTCGAAATTCCGATAAAGACTTATATTATTGATCACCAAATCGAGTGCTTCCCTGATGGCTTGCGGTTGTAATACCCGGAAATAATTGGATAGAGAAACGAAAAATATTCCCCCTAGAAAGTGCCAGCGATATTTCCAAAAAAAGTGATTTAAAACATATAAATGATTCATCTAATCTTTTTTATATTGGAAATTAATATTGTGTTAAATAATAAAACCAGCCTCTCGGAGACTGGTTTTATGTGGAGATAATGGGATTCGAACCCATGACCTCTTGCATGCCATGCAAGCACTCTAGCCAACTGAGCTATACCCCCTAAAGTTTGGACGAAAATAAGTAATTAAGATAGACTTTCCAACATAATATACATTTTATTAGCAAGTTATTTAAATTCTTTATTTTGACGAAGGTTTATTTATTTAGTAGTTGCAACTTTTTGCAAGATATTGCCATATTTAAAGCATAAATTCGTATATTGTTGCATATTATTTATTTATATGGAAAGAATTACAGAAATGGCTTCAACCTACCGGCATTTGGATAAAATGTCCGTTAATGAGTTGTTAGTGAATATGAATAGAGAAGATCGGACCGTTCCCGATGCAGTGGAAAAGGCTATTCCTCAAATTGAAAATCTGGTGCTGGCTATCGTGCAAAAAATGCAAAATGGTGGCCGCTTATTCTATATAGGTGCAGGAACCTCAGGCCGATTGGGCGTTTTAGATGCCTCAGAATGTCCGCCTACCTTCGGCGTACCCAAAAATTTGATTATTGGGATTATCGCCGGGGGGGACGTAGCTCTTAGAAACTCCGTCGAGGCGGCAGAGGATAATCAGCTGCAAGCCTGGCACGATTTAAAAGCTTTTGATATTGATGCGACTGACATCGTAGTGGGTATTGCCGCATCAGGTACTACACCTTATGTAATTGAAGGATTGAAAAAATGCAGAAGTGAGGGTATCGCAACCGCTTGTATTACCTGTAATCCTCTGTCTTTGTTAGCCGAGGTCTCTGACTTTCCCGTTGAAATAGTTACCGGCCCTGAATTTGTTACCGGTTCTACCAGAATGAAGGCTGGTACCGCCCAAAAATTAGCGCTCAACATGATTAGTACTTCTGTGATGATTCAGATGGGTCGCGTTTTAGATAATATTATGGTTGATATGCAGTTGAGTAACCATAAATTAATTGATAGAGGCATAAAAATGATTACGAAGCAATTAGATGTTCCTTACAGTGAGGCTAAAGATCTGCTGGAGAAACATGGAAATGTGCGCAATGTGCTAAATAATCATACTCAAAATGTAAGCCTTAATTCCTGAATATATGCCTCCTTTAAATATCCTCCTGGTTGAAAGTGGTGCAACAAAAGCAAATTGGGCGCTTCTCTCCAATAATGAATGTGTTTTTAAAGAAAAATCACCCGGCTTAAATCCATATTTTCTTACCGACCACGAAATGACGGAACAGTTTATTAGTGTGAGGAAAAAACTACCAAAGGAAATTCATCAAATCTATTTTTATGGCACAGGTTGTGGTGCAGAGGATCAGAAAAAACGCGTTGGAAACCTGTTGGATAGTGTTTTTCAACCGGTTCACAATGCTTTCGTTGATACCGATATTATTGCCGCAGCTCGTTCAATAGGTCCCCATAGTAGCGGCCTTGTTGGCATTCTTGGCACCGGATCTAATGCCTGTCTTATAAAAAATGGAGAGATTGACTCCACTGCAGGTGGCTTTGGATTTATCTTAGGCGATGAGGGGAGTGGGGCTGCTTTGGGTTTATTGCTTATCACGGGTTGGCTAAAAAATGAATTGCCACTGGATATTCAAACATTGGTAAATAATGATTTAAACCTCGACAAAGCGGAAATTTTTCAGGCAGTGTATAAAAATCCTTTTCCCAGCAGATATCTGGCCAGTTTAGCTCCCTTTTTCTTTAAACATAAAGAATTACCCTGGATAATGAATAGGGTGAAAGAGCAATTTGATTGGTTTGTGAAAAGATATTTTTTAACGCTGATAGATGAAAGTCAGTCTGTTAAAGTATATTTAATTGGCTCCGTTGCCTATTATTTTAGTGATATTATGAAAGAGGTTCTTTTGGAACATCATCTGGAATTAGGTGATATTGTTAAAGATCCAATGGATGGATTAATAGCTTTTCATTCCCATAATTAGTGTTAAGAATATTTATCTGTCTAATTATTGCATTAAAAAAGAAAATTAATAGCAATATATTGCAAAAAATAGGGCAATATATAGTAAATTAAGATTTTTATTTCTTATTCTTGCATTATCATGAAATTTTTAGTTTGATCTTTATCTTTATTTTTTGACGATAATAAACAATGTTCATCTTAAACACATCAGCAGATTCTGCTAACTAACCACACCTTAAAAATGTTATTACCTGGCAATCTATTCCCAAAAAAAGAGTAGATTGCTTTTTTATTTAATGTAGCCATGTTAAAAAAAGAAAGACTTTCATTGATTTTGAGAGAGGTGAATATTCACAATAAAGTTATTCTCTCTGATTTGAGTCAGAAATTGGGCGTTTCTGATGATACTATTCGAAGAGATCTTCAGGAACTTGCCGATGATGATAAGTTAATCAAAGTAAGAGGAGGGGCTTTGAGCAAGTCCTATCAGGCTTATTCCTATAAGGAAAATGATATTTATGCTTATCAGGAAAAAACGATTATCGCCAGAAAGGCCATTAGTATGCTCAAAGATGACATGTTGGTGCTTATATCAGGCGGGTCAACAAATTTGGAAATTGCCAGAATTCTTCCTCCCGAGTTGCGCGTAACTTTCGTCACCGTTAGCTTGTCAACGGCTATGCAGTTAATGGAACATCCTAATAGTGAAACGCTGTTTATTGGGGGAAATCTCTCTAAAAGTGCAAAAATTGCCGTTGGTGGTGAAGTAATTCAGCATTTAGGAGAAATTCGACCGGATATATGCTTTTTAGGTGTAAATGGCATTGATGCAAAAGAGGGATTAACGGAGCTTGAAATGGAGATTGTTACGGTAAAAAGAGCTATGATAAAATCGTCAAGGAAGGTTTACGCTTTAGCTATCGCTGAGAAATTAAATTCTGTAAGGAAAATGAGGGTTTGTAATCTTTCAGAAATTGATGGCATTATCACAGAACTTAATCCGCAGAATCCTATGCTCGCACCTTATCATAATCTGAAAATTCAAATTATTTAATGAATTAATTCGGGTCAACGTCAAGGACAAATCTTACCGAGGAAAATGATTTATTGTTTTTTAGTAATTGTTGTGCTCCCAATAGCATGTCCTTCGCTTCTTGTAATTTACTATTTCCATTGTCCAGTTTTAATAAAAAATCAATGAGATAGTTATTTCTTACCCGGCCAATATAGGGGACAGCGGGACCTTTCAATCGGTCGCCAAAGATAGGGAATAAATAGTCTTTCAATGAGTTAGCTGCCTGATTAACGGTATCAGGATCAACATGTTTCAGGGAAATACGGATGAGTCTCTTAAATGGCGGATATTGAAATTGTTCTCTTTCACTCAATTCCCTTTCGTAATATCTTTCTGTTTCATTTTCCAGAATATCTATGAGTACAGGACTGGAAATATTCATGGATTGTATGTAAACCTGACCTTGGCGCGCTCTTCTTCCCGCCCTTCCACTAACCTGAGTCATTAATTGAAATGCTCTTTCTCCGGCTCTGAAATCAGGATATTGCATTAATTGATCAGCACTTAAAATACCAACCATGCCAACATTGGCAAAATCTAATCCTTTTGTAACCATCTGGGTGCCTATCAAAATATCCAATTCTCCTTCCTCAAATTCCTGAATTAAACGATTATGAGCAAATTTAGATTTTACTGTGTCCATGTCCATGCGCGCTATTCTGGCCTCTGGTAAAATAACTTGTAGCTCGGCTTCAATTTTTTCTGTGCCAAATCCCTGAAGAAGTATTTCCTTACTTCCGCACGCTGGACATTGAGTTGGTGCAGGGGTATAATATCCGCAATAGTGACATTTTAATCCTTGTCTCGATTTATGATAGGTTAAACTGACATCGCAATGAATACATTCTGAATGCCAGCCACAAGTGGTACAACGTAGGGTAGGGGCAAAGCCTCTCCGATTTTGGAATAAAATGATTTGCTCCTTATTGGTGAGCCGTTCGCGCATGGCCTCAAGTAATGTTTCAGAAAACTCCTGAATCATTCTTTTATTTTTCTTTTCTTCCACCAGATTTATCATAGTTACTTTTGGAAGAATGGTGCCACCATAACGTTCATCAAGTTTTACCCAACCATATTTGCCTGTTTTACCATGATAATAAGATTCTAAAGAAGGCGTTGCCGTTCCTAAAATTACAGGAGATTTCCAGATATGGGCTAAATATATGGCGGCATCGCGTCCCTGATATCTCGGATTTGGTTCATTTTGTTTGTATGAGGGATCATGTTCCTCGTCCACAATGATTAATTTCAGATTGGAAAAGGGCAGAAACAGAGAAGATCTGGCGCCAACCAATAATGGTTTACCATCTTTTACCTGCTGCCAGCTTTCAACCCGCTGCTTGTCCGATAATCTGGAATGATAAACAAGTACCTGATCCTGAAAAACAGCTTGCAATCTGCTGGTAACCTGGTTAGACAGGGCAATTTCCGGTAAAAGGTATAAAACCTGTCCACCCTGGCTAATTACCTCGTGCATAAATTTCATGTAAATCTGTGTCTTCCCACTTCCTGTAATTCCCTGCAATAAAACCACCTTATTTTCCTGGTGAAATCCCTGGATAGTTTGATAGGCTGTCGCTTGCTTAGGGGTTAATTTTATTTCATTTTCAATCCCTTCCTTCCATAAGGGCATATTGTAAAGAATTTCATCGACCTGTAAAATATTTTTTTTGACCAGTGCGGAAAGAACTGAGCCATCCACCCCTGATCTTTTTAATAATTCTTTTCGGGTAACCTGACTTTTTTCATTTTTCAATTGGAAGTAGGTCAAAAGCAGTTGTTCCTGCTTGGGTGATTTGCTTAATTTAGTAAAAAGAGGGCCAATGAATTCCTGTTTTGATAAATAGGGTTCTAGTAGTTTTACAAAAAAAACGGTGGGTGGTTTATATGGGTCTTTGAGATCTTCCTTAATTTCAATAAAGCCTTTTTCAATTAAATTTCTGATAACGGGATAAATGGTTTTGATGCCCAACATATCTTGAATGTCCTGAAGATGAAGATATTCTCTTCCTGAAAGGGCTTCAATTATAAGATACTCCTTATCGGGTAAAGAAAGAGGGTCAAAAGGTAATTGGGGAAGTAAAATGATTAACGATTCACTGGAAAATTTTAAATTGGAAGGAAGGGCTGCCTGCATAATTTCACCCAGACTACAGCAATAGTAGGTGGACATCCAGGTCCAGAATTGTATCTGAAATATATTCACCAATGGTTTTTCGTCAATTAAACTCAACAGATATTTTGGCGTATGACCTTCTGGTTTTGAATTATTTATACTATAAATGATGGCGGCGTACCTCTTTTTTTTGCCGAACTGGACTTCGACGCGCATGCCAATAGTAACCTTAGAAACCAATTCCTCAGGAACGGCATAAGTATATAATCTATCCAGCGCTAAGGGTAAAATGACGGTACAATAAATAAGGCTGCCAGAAATATGTAAGGAATCAGGCAAGGTGATTTCCTCTTTCATCTTTTTTTTTCAAAAATACGATAACTAAATTAAAATACGATATCCGTCTTGTTTTCATAAATTATAACTTGCCCCCTTTTTTTTAAACTTAAAAACCTTACATTTGGAGTAAGTAACCATATTATACTTAAAGTTTATGAAAACGAATATTTCAACACCTTTTTTTGGACTTTTATCCTGCTTTTTGCTGTTCTTTTCGTCTTGCACTGAAAAGGAGATGGTAGCACCGAGGGTTGATTCCACCATATATAATCAATTACAAGGTAAATTGATGGATGCAAAGCCTGGCGATGTTATTGAAATACCCGCTGGTACTTTCTATTTTGACAGGCCCCTTTCTTTAGAAGGAATTCCAAGGGTTACCATTCGTGGTGCAGGAAAACTAAATACCGTTATTTCCTTTTTAGGCCAAAAGGTGGGTGCAGAAGGTATAAGGATTATCGCTGATTCTGTGATACTTAGCGATTTGACCGTGCAGGATACAAAAGGCGATGCCATTAAAATTCAAGATGCCACCTCGGTTACCTTGAGAAATATTCGTACTACATGGACAGGTGGACCAAAAGAGTCTAACGGTGGTTATGGCATATATCCTGTGGCATGTAAGAATGTTTTAATTGAAGGTTGTGAGGCTTCTTACGCCTCCGATGCAGGTATTTATGTGGGACAATCAACAGATGTCATCGTTAGAAATTGTCATGCACACGGAAATGTGGCAGGTATCGAAATTGAAAATTGTAAGCATTCTGCCGTTTTCAATAACCTCGCTGAAGGAAATACAGGGGGTATTCTCGTTTTTGATTTGCCAGAATTACCCGCAGGAAATGGCTTCGATTGCAGAGTTTATAATAATGTTATCCGCAATAATAATTTAACGAATTTTGCGCCAAAAGGAAATATCGTGGGTATCGTTCCCGCCGGTACGGGTATCATTCTCCTCGCTGCAAAATCAGTAGCCATCTATGATAATCAAATTTTGGGTCATAAGACCATTGGAACGGCCATAGCAAGTTATGGTATCACCCAAAAGAAATATAAGGATATTAATTATAATCCTTACACTTACAATATTTCGTTGCGAAATAATATCTATAAAAGGTCAAAATCTTTCCCAGATTGGAGAAGCGATTTTGGTAAAATGGTGATTATGCTTTTCTGGGGGAAATCGCAGGATATCCTGTATGATGGTATTCTGAATCCCGAATGGTCAGGTAAAAATCCAATGTTTCTTTGTATTGAACAAAATCAACCCGACCTGCGTTTCGCCAACGTTGATGCCGGAAACGACTTCAATAAGGTGGTGACTGATATGTCTATCCATGTATGTAAAAAATAAAAAGGATAAAATGTCTGCTGTTTACAAAATATCTTTTTTCCTCTTCCTTTCTTTTGTTTTGGTTAACTGTGAACCAGCAAAGAAAGGGGATTTCCCTGTTGAAAAGTCATTTGCAAGGGTTGATGTCCCTGTGCCAGAGGCCATTAATACAGATATAGATAAATTCCCCCTTTCATCGCTGTCAGAATATGGATTTTTTGATTCGCCCTTAGCTTCTCTTCATCCCAGAGAAATGGTGTTGCCTTATGAACCTATCACTTCCTTGTTTACGGATTATGCTTTTAAGAAAAGATTCGTTTGGATGCCAAAAGGCGCTGAAGCACAAATTGATGCGGAAGGTGTCGTTCAATTTCCATTAGGTACCATTTTAATAAAACATTTTTATTATCCAGCTGACTTTTCTAATGAAAAAGAAAAATGGGATATGATGGAAACCAGGCTTTTGGTAAAATCAGGGGAAGAGTGGAAAGCTTATTCTTATGTTTGGAATGAAGATGATTCTGATGCTTTTTATAATCCGGTAGGTGATATTTTAAAGGCTGGTTTTGTAGATAAAATGGGTTTGGCAAAATCTGTAGATTATGCCGTTCCAAATAAAAATCAATGTAAAAGTTGCCACAATCGCGATAATATCATTAAACCTCTAGGTCCAATCGTACAAAATCTGGACAAAGATGTTGTTTATCCGGAAGGGATAATGAATCAGGTCACAAAATGGCAATCTGTAGGTTATTTGGCAAAAAATTATATCAAAAAACCTAACCATAAGCCCTTAGCAGATTGGCAGGACAAATCTAAATCGTTGGAAGAAAGATCTTTAGCTTATCTACAGGTCAATTGTGGACATTGCCATAGGGAAAATGGCAGCGCTCATACAACGGGTTTGTTTTTGTTGACTACCATGGAAGATAGGAAGAAATTAGGCATTTGTAAAACACCGGTGGCAGCAGGGAAAGGAGCGGGAAATTTAAAATTTGATATTCAACCCGGTCAACCTGAGGCTTCTATCCTCTTATATCGGATGAAAAGTGAGGACCCGGGCGTTATGATGCCGGAACTGGGCAGAATGATAAAACATGAGGAGGGTATTCAGCTAATCAGCGATTGGATCGCTTCCATGCCAAATAACTGCGAAAAGGCTTTACAACCTTAATTATGAAGGAGGTGAAAAAAATATTGATACAACGTATTTTAGAAATACAAGACGAAAGTCTCTTGAAATTATTACTTGAGGTTACTCAACTTGATCAGCAGTCAAACCGTTTTTCCCCTTCAACGGAGGTCGGTTTTTTGCCCTCCTTCAACATAGACTCCTCTGAAATACAAGATAGTATTGATGGTTTTTTTAACCCGCATGCTGTAAATAAAGCCTAAATTATATTATGTACGAATATAAGTTTATAAGAATCAGAACAAGTATCTGGAGCGGTTTACCCAAACAGGATTATCGAAAGGTTATCCAGACTGAAACCAAAGATGGCTGGAGATTAATTCAGATTTTAACTCCTACAGGTATTTCTATGTTACCTAGTTTTTATGAATTGATATTTGAACGACTCAAAGCTGAATTTGTATGAAAAATATCCTTATCCTCGTAAGTTTTTTACTTATATCCAGTGCTGTAGCTGCGCAAAATTTTGACATCTTAAGCCTCAAGGAGCAGGCTGAAGTCAGAGATTTATGGTTGAAAGAACGGTTCAAACAAGTTACTCCCTCTCTGATGAGAAGAGAAGGCATTGATATGTGGTTGGTGATTTCCAGAGAATATAATGAAGATCCCGTAATGAAAACCATGCTTCCAGCCACCTGGCTTTCGGCAAGAAGGACAACGATGCTTGTAATTTATGATAATGGTCGCGACATTGAAACCTACTCTGTCGCTCGATATGATGTGGGTGAAATTTTTAAAAAATCATGGGATCCGGAAATACAGCCTGATCAATGGAAAAGGTTAGCCGAAATTATAACAGAAAAAAACCCAAGAAAAATAGCCATAAATAAGTCAGCTAACTTTGGACATGCAGATGGTATATCTTCTTTCCATCATGATAAATTGATGGAATCTATTCCTGCGAATTTTAAAAACAGGATAGTGTCGGCAGAAAAATTATCCGTTGGATGGCTGGAGAAACGAATTCCCGAGGAAATGGCCGCTTACCGCCATATCATGCGTATTGCCCATGAAATTATTGCACAAGGTTTTTCAGAGGAGGTTATTACACCGGGTGTTACTAAAACAGAAGACGTCGTTTGGTGGTATCGTGAAAAAATTTCTTCCCTTGGTCTCACCGCTTGGTTTCACCCAACGGTAGATGTTCAAAGAGGAGAATTGGGTTCAAACGAGGCACAAAGAGAATTTTCAAGAAGGCCCGATAACTCCATCATTCAACCTGGCGATCTGGTGCATGTCGATTTTGGTATCTCCTATCTGGGACTGCATACTGACACACAAGAGAATGCTTATATCTGTCGTATTGGAGAGCATGATGCACCACCATATTTGAAAGAAGCCTTCAATCAAGGCTTAAAATTAATGGATTTTTTAACCGATGCCTTTCAGGATGGTAAAACGGGGAATGAAGTGCTTAGAGAAGCTTTAACAAAGGCTGTAGCCGCTGGACTGAAGCCTTCTATTTATAGTCATCCCATTGGTTTTCATGGGCATGGCGCAGGTCCAACCATAGGGCTTTGGGATCAGCAGGATGGTGTACCAATAACAGGCGATTATCAGATTACACCTGGAACCGCGTATTCCATTGAATTAAATACCCGTGTTTTTATACCAGAATGGAATAAAGAAATAAGAATGATGATGGAGGAAGACGCTTATTTCGATGGGAAAAAGGTTTCTTATATAGACGGCCGCCAGGTAAATTATTTTCTTATTCCAAGGCCTAAAAATTCCTGGAAATAAATAAAAATGTTCACAAAAACCTGGCATTTATATAAAGATGCCTTCTCAGGTATTAACAAAGAAGTCTGGCTATTGGCGTTGGTTTCACTTATAAATAGAAGTGGAACCATGGTCGTTCCCTTTCTCACCATTTATCTAAAAGGTAAAATGGGGTTTTCCTACCTGGAAATAGGCATTATAATGAGTGTATTTGGGGTGGGTTCCTTGATAGGGACTTACTCGGGTGGAAAATTAACCGATAAAATTGGCTTTTATCCTGTGCTTTTTTGGTCCCTTTTCCTGGGCGGTCTATCCTTTATACTTCTTGGTTTTCTAACCTCTTTTCTGGCTTGGTGTATTTCAATCACCATTTTAGGCATGGTGGGGGAGGCTTTCAGGCCTGCTATTTATACTGGATTAGCTTCCTACTCAGAAGGAACGTATCAAACAAGAGGCACTTCTCTTATTCGATTAGCTGTAAATCTGGGTATTTCGGTGGGTCCTGCGATTGGTGGATTTATAGCTTATAACATAGGGTTTGCCGGCTTGTTTTGGGCAGATGGCCTTACTTGCATTGCCGCAGCCATTTTTATGCGCATTTTTATCCCCTATAAATCGAACAAGACATCGAACCCTGTGGAGAATTTACCAGTCTTAGGTTTATCCGCTTACAAAGATGTCAATTTTTTAATTTTTATTGGTTTTCTTGTTTTTACATCCTTAGGATTCATGCAATTTTTTCTGCTCATACCCATGTATTATAAAGAGCATTTTATGTTAAATGAAAGTCAAATAGGGCTTCTTTTAGCTATGAATGGAATGATGATTGTACTTTTTGAAATGCCATTGGTGCATAAATTGGAAAATAAAATACCCAAATTATTACTTATTGCCTTAGGGTCTGGTTTCCTTGGTTTATCTTTTCTCTTATTGATTCCCGGCTTTACAGGTTGGTGGGTTGCGGTTATTTCCTTGGTTATCCTCACTTTAGGTGAAATTTTTAATATGCCTTTTGCAAATTCCTTCGCGATGAATCAGGCGTCGGAAGGTCGAAGGGGGCAATATATGGCATTATACGCTATGGCTTATTCCGTGGCTCATATTATTGCACCGGGTTTGGGGTCCTTCTTTATTGAAAACTATGGATATTCGAGTCTTTGGGGCTTAAATGGCTTTTTGTGTCTTGTTTCCATGGTAGGATTTTATTTTATGCAGAGACATCCACGTTTGAAATATATTTGATATGATTGCCGACATTGGAATGGATATTGAAAGGGCAAAGAACCACTTGATTGCCAACGAAATTATCGGTTTACCTACTGAAACTGTTTACGGTTTAGCTGGAAACGGACTAAAGGCTGAGGTGGTAGCTAAAATTTTCTCCATTAAAAACAGGCCTTTTTTTGATCCGCTCATTTTACATATAGGTGATTATTCCCAGTTGATTTCCCTGGCAACAGAAGTACCTGAGCCGCTGAATGACCTGGTCAAAGCTTTTTGGCCGGGGCCTCTCACCATTTTAGTTCCTAAAAGAGATATTATTCCAGATATCGTAACCTCTGGTTTACCCAGAGTTGCCGTAAGAATGCCCAATCATCCGCTTACCCTGGCTTTGCTTTCATCCATCCCCTTTCCATTGGCGGCACCTAGCGCTAATCCATTTGGGTATATTAGCCCAACCACGCCTGAACACGTAGTCAAACAGCTTGGTGTGAAAATACCCTTTGTTTTAGACGGGGGAAGATGTCAAATTGGCATAGAAAGTACGATTGTTGGTATGGAAAATGATGATCTGGTTGTTTACCGTCTCGGAGGGCTGAGTTTGGAAAATATTCGTACCGTATATAAAGGAAATATTAAAATGAATGTATCATCCTCGCAACCTGAGTCTCCGGGCATGATTCTAAGCCATTATGCGCCTAAAAAACCCCTGTTCTTAGGCGATAAAGAGACCTTACTTTCTATGGGGCAGAGTGATAGCGCTGCTGTGTTGTGTTTTAAAGAAAGATGGTCAGAAATGGATACTAAAAATCAGTGGATTTTGTCAGCATCAGGTGATTATGAAGAATCTGCACATAGGTTATTCTCCTTTTTAAGGGAAATGGACGAAGCAGATATCACGCATATTTTAGCTGAAAAATTGCCTGAAGAAGGTTTGGGTATTGCAATTAATGATAGATTGTATAGGGCATCACAAAAATAGATGGTGCTTTATAAAACTGAATGGCTTTTTTTTCGTTCTTAGATTATAAATTTTTAAAAACTAAAATTTTACAAAATGCGTAAAAATAATTTCATTTTGTCAGCTATCTTATCAGCTGCCATTTTTTGCTTGCCTTCCTTTCTTTTAGCACAAGCTAAACCTTCAAGCCCTGAATTATCCTCTTCTGCTAAAGTAGGATCTACCGAGGTTTCTATGAAATGGGGAGCACCTTCAGTTAAAGGAAGAGCCATTTGGGGTGAATTAGTTCCTTTTGACAAAATCTGGCGTACTGGTGCTAATAATGCTACCTCTTTTACTGCTTCTAAAGACGTAAAAATTGATGGTAAAGCATTGGCTGCTGGTACTTATTCAGTTTTTACTATTCCTGGTAAAACGGAGTGGACGTTGATTTTCAATAAGAAAGCAGAGCAATGGGGCGCTTATGACTACAAGGATTCTGACGATGCCCTAAGAGTTACTGTTACACCTAAAATGGTTGCTGATGTTACAGAACAGCTAACATTTACTGTAAATAAAAATGGTAAAGTGTCTTTCCAATGGGAAAAATTAACTTTTGATTTTACCGTTTCTTCTGCTAAATAATTGGGTTTATTCCAGTTTAAAGAAAAATAAGCGCTTGACATTACTTGTTTTGCGCTTATTTTTTTTGAATTTTATGTTTACATTAGCAGTCAAATTTGAAACTACTTATTCCTTGTGATGAAAAATTTTACCCCTCGATTCTTTACCATTATTTGTTTATTATCCTTTTTTATGCAAGGCTGCCATAATAAGGAGGCTATATTAAATAATCTCTCCCATAAATGGCTATTAGATAAGGGTTTTAGAAATGAAAAGGAAACAGATTCTCTTACAGGTTTATATTTTGATTTTAATACATCAGGAGAGGTAACAACTAATTTGAATGGGCAGGACGAACGGCTGACATTTAAGTTAAACGGAGAAGATGTCATAGAATTAACTGGAACGGAGGCTGTATTTATAAATATAGTGGAATTGTCAGAGGCCAAACTAGTTCTTCAAACTAATATTCAAGGTTATACCTTTAAGTTTGAGTTGCTAAAAGAAAAATGATTTAATTCTCCAAACCTTCTGACGAGTTTTTCAACACGATATTCCCGATGATTCTATCCGCATGATCCCGCGTATTTTCTATAAATAGTTTGCTGGTTTCCATGCCCCCGCAGACTACACCAGCAATATAAACCCCTTTCAAATTAGTCTCTAAGGTTGTTTCGTCAAAAGATGGCTTACATTGTATTTGGTTCTCAAATGTCAGACCCAAATGGGCCAGGAAATCAATGTTAGGTTGGTACCCTGTCAATGCAAGGACCCAGTCATTGTCCAGGGAAATGGTTTCTTTATCCCTTTTAATCAGGATTGCACCTGGTAATATTTCAAGGACTTCGCTATTGAAATAAGCGGTAATGCTGCCTTCCTTTATCCTGTTCTCTATATTAGGTTTTATCCAGTATTTAACTCTTGGACTTATTTCAGTACCCCTGATGACCATAGTCACCTCTCCTCCTTTTTGCCATATTTCCAACGCGGCGTCGCAGGCAGAATTTGCAGCACCAATAATAACGACTTTTTGATTGATGTAGCGGTGGGGGTCGTCATAATAATGCCTTACCTTAGGCAGCTCCTCTCCGGGAATATTCAGTAGGACAGGTTTGTCATAAAATCCAGTGGCAATCACTATGTTTTTACAATCATATTCGTCTTTATTGGTTTTGACTTTATATCCAAAGTTAAGGTCAGGATTGTCATTTGGAAAAATATCATGTACAGCTTCATAAGTATGATAATTCAATTGAAAATGTTGAATCAACCTGCGGTAATATTCTAAAGATTCTTGTCTTGTTGGTTTATCATTATGGGAAACAAAGGGGATTTGACCTATTTCCAATAACCTTGAGGTGGAGAAAAAAGTCATGTTCACGGGAAAATGAAATAATGAGTTTGTAATGACGCCTTTTTCTAAAATAATTGCTGATAAATTTGCCTTTCCAGCTTCTATTGCGCAGTTAATTCCAGTAGGGCCGCCCCCGATAATAATTATATCCCAAATCTTTTTCAAAGCCATTAATTTTTTGTCAAATATAAAGATTTAGAAAAGAGAAAGCGGCAATTTAAATATCTTTACCATCAAATAGTTTTCTAATGCACACCTTCGATGAACTTCAGTCACTTTACGCGACCTATTTGAATGAAAACAGCTACAAACAAGAACCCATTTCGCTGTATGAACCTGTAAATTATATTTTAAGCCTCGGTGGAAAACGGCTACGACCTTTATTTTCATTGATGGCTTTTGAGTTATATGATAACAAAGTAGAAAAAGCCCTTTGTATCGCTCATGCGGTAGAGGTTTTTCATAATTTTACTTTAGTTCATGATGATATTATGGATCAAGCTGAAATGAGAAGAGGAAAACTAACGGTTCATTCCAAATATGGAGTGAATACGGGTATTCTTTCGGGAGATGTGATGTTGATTCTGGCTTACGAATCATTGCTCCGTTTTAAAATTCCCGCAAGTATTCCCAGCCTGGTTCACATTTTCAATCAATTTGCCAGGGAGGTTTGTGAAGGTCAGGAAATGGATATGTTATTTGAATCATCTTCGGAGGTAACGCTTGAAGCGTATGAAAAAATGATTTCTCTGAAAACGGCCGTTCTACTTGCTGGCGCACTGAAAATGGGGGCCATTGCCGCTGGTGCCACGGAAAGTGATGCCTTAAAATTATACGATTTTGGTCTAAATATTGGCGTGGCCTTCCAAATTCAGGATGATTATTTAGATACTTTTGGTTCACAGGCTCAAGTTGGTAAGCAAATAGGTGGTGATATTATTCAGAACAAAAAAACCTTCCTTATCCTGAAAGCCTTAGCAATAGGGAACGAACATCAGAAACAAGATTTATTGGATTTGTTTAATACGGAAAATGACCTTTTACCTCAAGAAAAAGTAAAAAAGGTCACTGCTATATTAACGGAATTGAATATTCCTGACGAAGCTAAACGCAGAAAACAATATTACTTTGAAAAAGGAATGAAGTCTTTAGAGGAAGTTCAGGTTATGGCAGAAAAAAAGGAATTATTAAGAAAGGTAGCCTTCCAGTTATTAGAACGAGAAAATTAAAAGGTAAAAAGCGTTATTTCTGTACTTTTTTTAACCATTCAAACGTCGATGAATCTGTAAAATAAACAGAATACCACCCTTGTTTTTCATGTGGCGGATCGCCAATATAATCATCGCCCGCTTGCCAAAAAGTTTCTGGCTGACGAGGTTTCCCTTCTCCACCAATAGCCCAAAAATTCATGCCGCGATAGGGTGAATCAGGGTTTCCTAAGGTTGTTTCATACAAGAATTGATAGAATTTATTCCTCCTATTTACCTCTGCGCTGGCCTCATAACTTCCGCCATCTCGTGCCAATCCAAATTCTTCAAGTACGATGGGTTTAAGCACAGATTTTGATACCCCGGCATTTTTTTCCAAATAGGCTTTAGATTTTATTTTGGTAGTCTCAAAAGATTCGTCTGGATTTTTAGGAGCATACCAACCCCAGTTCTCTGGCCATAAGTGAACGGTTAGGTAATCTATATTTTTTAATGCAGCTGTTTTCTTATAGGTTGATCCAACTAAATGATCCAAAATACCTTCATTTCCAATACAGATAAGGTGATTTTTATCTAACTGTCGAATGAGATCACTTGATTTTTTCACCCATTTAAAATACTTTTTATCGTGACCAAATTCTCGTGGCTCATTGGCTAATTGCCAAGACATGATGGTTGGATCATTTACATACCATTCGTTGGTTATGGTATTTTTTCTGGAAACTAATTTTTGAATAAGATCATTGTATAAATTTGTCGCTTTGGGAAGGGTATAAAATCTTGCTGAAAATCGCATATACGCGTCCCAACTATGTTCCTCCGGATAAGGAATTTTTTCGCCAGTAAACCAGGAAACATATTGAGCCATTCCGCCGGACCAATAAAAGAAATTATTGAGGCATAAAACGCCTTTCATGTTCCTTTTGCCCATTTCAGCCAGGACAAAGTCAAGTCCCACTAAAACATCTTCGTTCCAATCACCGACAGATTCCTGCAGGGTAGGGGTTATGCGAAAAGGCTCCGTTTTAGGACCTTCACCTGAAGCCATAAGTCTTAAATTTAAAACTCCGGCTTCTTTTAAAAAATCCAGTTCCCTTACGATTCGTTCT
>Ga0209550_10002394_pt1 | contig 18023 bp, 17 predicted proteins | sample LauGreSuBDMM15SN_2_FD_187567 | JGI IMG/M metagenome (GOLD analysis project Ga0209550, IMG submission 187567) | Freshwater lake microbial communities from Lake Michigan, USA - Su13.BD.MM15.SN (SPAdes) (version 5) | ecosystem: Environmental > Aquatic > Freshwater > Lake | place: Lake Michigan...
AGTCTTTCAATACTCGATTGGCATGCGAGAGAAGCTCTGAACGGTGCTCAGTGTAAAAAGCCCCCAGTTCAGCAACTGTCCATACGCTAAGTGCCACTTTTTGGATCCTTCTTTAACCGGTTTTGTCTTGAAGAGCTCAGCCGTCGCTGCCCTCTATCTGATACTACGAATCCCAGTCTAGTTTGTAGCGGGAAGGGGACAAAACGGACAAATCTCTAACTACCATGGCAATATGCTTCACCGTATCGAGCATGATCGGGGTTTGTCGCTTGAGAATCCTTGTGGTGGGAACGGTTTCAAATGTCGGAGCCGTGATTCGCGGCGAGTTAACGCGTGTAATAACCGCCTTAGAGCACCTTGCTGATGTTGAGGTTTTCTTGGTTGAGTCCGATTCCAGTGATAACTCCATTCAAGCACTTTCAGATTTGCAGGAAAATGATTCGAGGGTTTCCTTTATCTCATTAGGGAATTTAAGAGGTAAATTTCCGTCCCGGATCGAACGCATTAGATACTGTCGTAATCATTACGTGGAATTCATTCGAGCAGAATTTCAAAAAGGGGGCTGGGAATTCATTGTTGTTGCAGATCTCGACGGAATGAATAACAAAATTACCGAAACTGGTTTTCGTTCAGCATTTGAAAATCAAACTGATTGGTCGGCTTGTTTCGCAAATCAGACCAAGGGATACTACGACTTGTACGCTCTGCGCTGTGAAGGCTGGGTCGATAGAGATGTATTTTCAGACCTTCAGGCATTGAAGGATGATTCTCCATTTGAGCAAAATGTCAACTATAAATTTATTGGTTGGGTCAAACAATTCAATCATTTTGATCGCTTAAGAGTTAGGGCTATCTACAGCAAAATGAGAAAAATTTCACCCCATGATCCTTGGATAAAGGTGGAGTCTGCATTTGGAGGTCTAGGAGTTTATAAACCTAATGTGTTCCTACAGTATAATTATAACTTTCAGAATCTAAATTCTGAAGTTTACAGTGAACATATTGACTTACATTATCAGTGCAAGATTGGTCGTAACGAGTTGTTTATTAATCCATCAATGGTGAACAGTACCTGGAATATTTACAATTTAAATAGAATTAAGTTGGTCCGATTTCTCAAAGAATTTAAGAAATTTATTGCTTCTAAAAGCTAGAAAAAACATCTTTTGCCCAGGTGGGAACTGCAATAATGTTTTCATATCGAGTGTTTGAATCTATGGGCCCAAGCCTCAAATCTTCCGTAATTGTAAAAAAGTTATACCCGATTATCCGAAGTTCTTCCAATGCACTTTGAAACTCTTCTCCCGGGTTTTGCTCAAGGATAATTACTGGGTTGAACTCTCTTATTGTTTTCAAACTCCCACGGATTACCTTTGCCTCAAAACCTTCGACATCTATTTTAATCAATAGCTTACCCTCACTTGACCTCAGTGAATTTAAGAAATTTAACGAAAGGGCGGAATCCATAGAATTAATCATCACCGATTTTCCACTACTTCTTGAGTAATCCCCAGCAATTAATGAAACTGCACCGCTATTTCCGGGATCAAGCTGCATTGGTAGCCAACTACCTTCCATAGCGTATTCACCTAGTGCGGTCAGGTTGACTTCTACCTCAGCATAGTAATTATCTTTAAGGTTTATTAGAAGTCTCCATGCGACATCGAGATTCGGTTCAAACGCAGCACATCTGCATCCTTGATTGGCAATCGGAATCAGAGTTGTACCGATATTAGCTCCCACGTCAACATAATGCAATTGTTCAAATTGCATCAAATGGGCCACATTAAATGTTGTCATATCCCAATTACCATTAAGTGCAGATCTGTATCCAATCATCTCGTTAATATTCACAAGTAGCGATGTACCATCACTGAATTCAATTTTCTTATCTACATCTCCAAATCTATTTCTATACCTTGAGTTGATTGAATTAGGATCTAAAATAGTGCGAATAGCCTCACTTGAAATGATCTGGGCAAGGCCTAAGCGAATCTTTGGATTAACCAAACTCAAAGGCCAAGATGTAAATTTCAACAGAGACCTAAATTTTATTGGGTCCACGGTCTAAAGTCCCATTAATTTCGCTTGGCGATCAAAATCAGAAACACTTTCTCTTACTTTATCAAATGTTCCAGTCGCGACAATCCTTCCATCTTCCATATAAACAACAACGTCCGCATGGCGCACGGTGGAAAGTCTGTGTGCAATCATTAGAACTGTCACTTGTCCCCTCATGGCTTGAATCGCGTCCGAAATATTCGACTCGGTTTCACCATCTAGAGCGCTCGTTGCCTCATCTAGAATCAATAACTCGGGAGAAGTGAACATGGCTCTAGCTATTCCTAAGCGCTGTCTCTGGCCTCCACTAATTTTGGTACCACGGTCTCCAACATGGGTATCCATTCCTTGTGGCATAGTTGAAACAAAGTTATCGAGTTGTGCAATTCTTAATGCATTCTTTACCAACTCATCACTTGCTGCATCATATGGAAAGCCCATTGCAACATTCTGGCGAATTGTTCCATTCATTGTCACAACATCTTGCGGAACGTAAGAAATAGCTCCAGGCCATTTTTTGATTGCCTCTAATGGTGTGCATCCAGATATTGACACTTCACCTTCATCTGGATCTAGAACTCCTAGCAATAAATCAACAAGGGTGGTCTTGCCGGCTCCACTAGCTCCAACTATCGCTACAATTGAGCCATTGGAAATATTGAGATTAATTCCTTTCACTGCCGGTAGTTTCTTCCCAGGATACGTGAGGGTTAAGCCAGTAATTTGAATATCTGAATTGAATCCTTCATGAATCAAATCTAATGGGTCTTCGAAATTTTCAAGCAGCGGCTCTGTTCCCAGTTCCTCAATTAACTCTAAGGTTGGCTTGGCTGTTGCAATACTTCCACGAATAGAGAGTGCCCCCTGCTGTACTCGCAATACTGCTGGTGCAATTCTTGTGCTTGCTGCTAGGAATATCGCTAGTACCGCTATTGAGTGACTCGCGGTTTGTGTTGAGAATTGAATTGCTGAAATAATTAGGGCCCCGAACACCATAGCAAGTTCCATGACGTACTTACTTATATTTTGGTAAAAAGTATTTTCAGCCATCACATTTGCTAATGACATTCGTAACTCGCCAATTTCACGCGCATAGTAACTTCTTCTATTTCTAACTACTAATTCTCTGTACGAATGAAGAACTTCTGACAATTTTTCATTACTTGCAATACTCGCAGTGGCTTGGATATTTCCAAGTCGCCGAACTCTGACATGCATAATGCGGTACAGGATAAATCCTAGTAGCACAAAAATAATCAAGGTAGATACAGCAATTAGGGTATCAACAAGAAACAATCCCGTCGTCAGAATTATTAGAAGAGAGATGTCAGTCATTAATGAGGCAGCCGATCCAAGAATTCCAACAGTAATTGTGGTGACTCCTGCAGTAAGGGAGTAAATAGTCTCTTGAACTGACCTTGCTTGGACACGCAAAAGTGATTTTCCCAACAATTTTGATGTTAAGAGTGCTGAAAGATTAGCGGCTCTCCGACTGAGAAAGTACAAAGTTCGTCTTGTAAAATAGAGTGAAAACAACGTTTTAAAGGTTAACAAGCAGGCAGCGACGATGCCCATTACTGCAACTTGTGTCTGTAGTGGCTTATCCTGAAGCTGGGCAAATTCAAGAAAACTAGAAACTCGATCGCCAGGTTTTCCAGAACTTACTCCACTAATCGCGAGAGAGCCGAGTAGTCCAATCATGAGGACTCCTGCAACATCCAGAAGGCCGAGGGCAATTTGTATAACTACTACCTGAAAATATCTAACTAGCTCAGCACGAGACAGAATTCGAATGGCTCGAACTACTGTTGAATCTTGAATTCTAAGATTCTTAAAAATCAAAGTGGCCACATCTTTCTTCACGCCTATTTCTGTATTGGTACAACATTAGCGATTTTCATTGCTAGTTGAGTGTCTCATGCTAATCCAAGATTTAGCCAAGTTTAATGGGATTTCAGCATTCTCTGACAAGATTTCTTCAACTATGCCCGAGTCGACTGACATAGATTTCGCCAATTCGTATTTATGGATTATCTCGGTAGGAGTGTCATTAAAATCGATTAAGACAACTCCCAATCCGCCAGTTTGTGCTTCGAGTTCCAAACTTCCTGCGGAAACCGTCGCTAAAACTGGTATCCCGCGAACTAAAGCTTCGCGCATAGCTCTTCCAAAGGATTCTGCAGGTGCAACAGAAAGGAGAACTCCACATCTTTCCCAAAACAACTCGACTTTTTCTCTTTCCAAAAAACCAAGGAATTCGGTCTGCTCTTGTTTGACTATTTTTTGTAATTCCATTTTAAACCACTCAAGATCAGGCCCATCTCCGGCAATCACCATAGAAATCTCAGGAAATTCTTCTGACAATGCCTTAATTGTTTGTAACACTTTCTCTAGTCCACGGTCTTTATGAATTCTTCCTAGTAGTCCAATACTTGCAGCGTGAGATTGCGTAGAATTCGGAGTTACGAAACTAGATAGATTTAGTTGAACAGAGATACAGACAAGTTTTTCAGGTCGAATTCCAAATACGCTGATTAGATTTTGCCCTTGGGTTGGCGTTGTTGTGCGAATCAAAGTTGCGGCACGCAATGAAATAGTTGCCATTGACTTCCTAATTGAGTTTATTCTACTTAATTTTACCCAATTAGGATCTCCAATATCTGCGTGGATTTGTATCTGGATTGGGTTATTTCCTCCAAGAAAAACTTTAGTTAATATTGCAGCCATTGATGATTCCCAAGGATCTCCGGCGACAAGTACACAAGATGTTAAATTGTTCTTTCTCAGATAATTTGCAGACTTAAATGAGTACCCTAGAAGATTCCATTTTCGAGTATTTAAACTGTGGAATCTTAAGGAACCGGAGTTTGAAATTTCCCCAGAATCTTGCTTGGTGGGACTCAGTATTATCAGATTGCTGTCTAAATTATTGGAAAGTTGTTTAAGTGCCAAGGCGTACCTCTCGTGGCGCTCTACAACTTCAGCTGAGCCCTTCGCAATCACATTCCTAAAGTCAAGGATGGCAACATTCACCGGGGGGTTGATCATGAAGCAGCCTTCAGAAGACAAATTACTCTGTCAAGTAGAACCGCCTCCGAATAATTGTTTTTTACTTTTTTGAGTGCGCTCGCTCCGAGTTCTTCTGCTAATTCAGGGTTATCTAGTAGCTCTCTTATTGCTACAGACAACTTTCTCGTGTCTCCTCTTGGTACAACTATGCAGTCAGTGCGATCTTCCAACACTTCGAGATTTCCTGGGGCATCTGAGACAACTATTGGCATTCCAAGTGACATGGCTTTGAGTAACCCAAACGATAATCCTTCATAGTCTGAAAAAAGAACAAAAACACTGGACTTACCTAACAGCTCATCGACTTGCGAATCATCCAATAGTCCAAGGAAATCAATACGGCTCGGGACTTCTAGTGATCTTGATTCCAATGAAGAAATCTCAGGGCCATCTCCTGCAACTGCCAGTGTGACTCCCGCTAAACTGCAGGCATCGATTATTCGATCAATGTTTTTCCATTTAACTAGTCGAGAAGCGCTACATACATCATATTGTTTAATTAAGGCAGGTTGATTTGCTTCCGGCACACCGTTAGGGATGTATTTAACTTCCGATTTAACTCCCCAAAATTTAACCATTTCAGTAAGTTCCACACTTGGGCAGATCACTAAATCGTATTTATTCAAGCTCCATACTAATAATATTCTCTCAAAGCGCTGACGACGAGATAACTTCTTAAATTCTGACATTGTAACTTGAGTCTCACCCTTATTGCGAGCCCTCTCCCAAACCGGGTCTCCAACAATCTTTGCAATACCTCGAGCTGAAGAAAAACAGAGTCCAACAGCTATTTCCTGATGTAGGCCATTAGCCAAAACCGCGTCACTTTGTCGAAGCTTTTTTATACTCAAAAGAATTACTCGGAGCATTCTGAGGATCAGCAATCCTTCGCGAGCAACAAAATTAACTCTGTGCGGAGAAAATGGTATCAAGCTCTCTTGATTTCTAAGAGTGAGAACCTCAACATCAATGCCTTGATCGATCATTCGCGCCGCGATTTTTGGGATATAGGTCGCTGGACCTCCAACATCGGGAGGATAGATTCCAGAAACCAACAAAGCCTTCATTTTGAAGATGCAACCCAGCCCGAAAGTTTTCCTTGAACATTCGGTTGGGTGGCCCATTCAATCGTCCTGCGAATTCCATCTTCAAGTTTAGTTTCGGGTTTAAACCCTACTAAATTTCTCAAATAACTCGTGTCCGCAATTGTTTGAAAAACGTCATTTAAGTTCTCACCTTCAAAATTAAAATTGATTTTTTGACCAAGTTCACCTTCAATTAACTTGACTAAATAGCTCATAGATAGTGGGCGGCCGCCGCCTAAATTCACAACATCAGAAAACGACTCACTGTGGGTATCCAACTCAAGAGCAAGAGAGTAGATTGAATCCACTGTGTCTTCGACGAAAGTAAAATCTCTTTCCACGCGTCCGTCACCAAAAAAAGTAAATGGTGAACCTTCTAGTACATTTGCAATCATTCTAAAATATGCCATGTCGGGCCGTCCCCAAGGGCCGTATACCGTGAAGAAGCGCATCCCACGTGTTTTAGTCCGAGTGTTTCTTGCGAGTGCTGGTGCCAAGATTTCACTTGCGAGCTTGGTAGCTCCATAGAAGCTTGTAGGGAATAGATTCTTTTCATTTTCGGTGTAGGGAGGAGTTGAGTTATTCCCATATACGCTCGATGATGAAGCATAAAGAAAATTTGGAACTTCATTTATCGCAGCAGACCGAAGTATATTTGCAAAACCAACTAAATTGCTATCAACATATTTATTAGACTCCTCAATCGAGAGTCTTACACCCGCTTGCGCGGCAAGATTAATAACGACCTGAGGCTGAAAGGTTGAAGTCAATTTATTCAATTGTTCGAATTGGCCAAGATCAATTTCTTGAAAATCAACGCCTGCCGGAAGTAAGAACTGTGCGACCCTGAGCATTTTTAATTCGGGCGAGTAGTACTCAGTGTTCGAATCGATTCCGACAACCTCATGTCCAGAAGAGGCAAATTTCGTGCAAACGGCTGATCCGATGAATCCTGAAGCTCCAGTCACGAGAATTCGCATAGATCTCCACCTTCGGAATAGTTCGAGTATTCCAGTATAGTATTCAAAATGAGTGCTGAGCTTTCCGTGCCTCGGGGCATGTTGCCTAAAAAACTTTTAATCCTGAATTATTCCATGGATGAAGCAGACCGCATCTTCAGTCACCAACAGCAAATTGTTACTGGTCTTGGAAGTTATTGGGGTGAAATTCACGTCATTACTGGAAAAGTTGGAAAGTACAATAGTTTCCCAAATGTTTTTGTTCATAACTCTAGCTGGGTTCCCGGTGAGCGGTTTGGAAGTGTTTTCCGTTTCTTAAGAATTTTTCTTAGAGTCACTCGGCAAAATGATTTTTACGCCATTTTCTCGCATATGACAGAAGTCCAAAGTTTTCTGATTGCACCATATTGTCGGTTTATGAAATTTAGGCACTACCTCTGGTACGCACATACATCGCGTTCAAAGTATTTGAAGTTCGTCGCTTTTTTTGCAAACAAGATAATTACTTCCACGCCGGGTTCATGCCCAATTACTGGTGGTAAAGTCCTGGCTATCGGACAATCCGTAAACGAGAAACAATTTAAATTTATAAATCGTAAAAATAGAGCTCTTCTTAACTTTGTTCACTTTGGGCGTTTGGATAAGTCTAAAGGGATTCAAGAAATTATTAATTTGTCTTCGAAGATAAGAATTGAGCGCCCCGGATTAACCCTGACTTTGATTGGCAATCCTTCTAATGCAGAAAATCAAGAGTGGGCAGATGATTTGAGAAATAGGTATGCTTCAGAATCTAACTGGCTTAAGTTTGTTGCCGGGGCTAATAGGAACGAGCTTCCAGAGTTAATCGGTAGATTCGATATCATGTTACATGCATTCCAAGGTTCATTAGATAAGGCCTTGATTGAAGCAACAATGCTTGGAATTCCTGTAGCGACACTTAACCGCGAGTACCTCAAGGAGTTTGGATGTTGGAATACTGAGAGTAATTCTAATTCTTTAGAAAGTGAGTTGCTTGCGCTTCTAGACGTAGATTTTGCCCTACTAAAATCTCGATTGGAGTCTCGACGAGCACTGGCAGTCAAGAATCATTCCTTTGATACCTGGATCGTAAAGCTGAATCGAGTTTTACTTGGTTAAGGCCCGGATGGTTAAAGTTGTGAGAAGATAGTTTTATGAAAGTTTTGCTAACTGGCGCAGCCGGATTCTTAGGTTCCCATATTACTGGATGCTTGTTGGATCAAGGTCATGAAGTTATAGGGTTGGACGATTTATCAACTGGGAATGCCAACAACTTGGCTAAATTCCGAAACAATTCAAATTTTACTTTTGTTGAACATGATGTTCGGAATTCCTTTTTCTCCCCTGTTGATGCAATATTAAATTTTGCCTGTCCTGCTTCACCAAAGCACTACCAATCCGATCCTGTGCGAACAATTGAAACTAACTTTCTAGGCATCATCAACATGCTCCATCTGGCACGGCAGACTGGTGCGAAGTTGGTACAAGCTTCAACTAGCGAGGTTTATGGGGATCCAAGTGTGTCGCCTCAACCTGAAACTTACTGGGGGAACGTAAACCCCATTGGCATACGCTCTTGTTATGATGAAGGAAAGAGGGCGGCTGAAACACTTTGTTTTGATTACAAACGGCAATACGGCCTTGACACAAGAGTTATCCGAATTTTTAATACATACGGGCCAAACATGTCTCCTGATGATGGTCGGGTTGTTAGTAACTTTATCGTTCAAGCCCTGAGAGGAGAGCCCTTGACTATCTATGGGGACGGAACTCAAACTCGATCATTTTGTTTTGTCTCGGATTTGGTCGACGGGATTTACCGAGTATTGACCCACAAGGAGGAAATAGACCAACCAATCAATTTAGGTAACCCTCACGAGTTTACAATGATTGAGCTAGCTAACAAAGTAGTATCGGTAACCAAGAGTAGTTCGACAATTAAATTTGAGGTGCTTCCCTTGGATGATCCAAAGCAGAGGAAGCCAGATATCTCCAATGCGAAAAAGCTATTGAGTTGGTCTCCTAAAGTTGACCTAGATGATGGAATAAAACAAACCGTTGGATACTTTAGTAGTTTAATCAATGGAAATTAATCATTTAATTACAACAATAAGCCGTGGGGGTGCGGAAAATCAACTACTTACCCTTTGTAAAGAGCAGGTTAAAGCAGGCAAATCGGTAAATGTAATTTACCTAAAAGGCAATCCGGATCTCGATTTTAAATTCCGGCGTGCGGGCGTAAATGTAATAGACAAATTCGCCAATAAAAATCCCGTGCTGCAACTTTTTCAAATTCGTAAATATTTGCCTTCCAATTCTTCAATTCTGCATTGTCATTTGCCCCGTGCTGAGTTAATTGGGTCTATTGCAAAAAAGAACAACGTGCTGATTCTCTCAAAGCACAATTCTGAGCCGTTTTTTCCTGGTGCTCCACGATTCATATCTCGATTTCTAGCAAGATTTGTTTCTAAGCAGGCATCAGCCTGTATCGCGATTTCTAATGCAGTGAGAGATTACTTGATTGATAATGATGAGACTATACAGTCGCTGCAAATTGATGTTATCCCCTATGGATTTGATCAAGATTTCAAGTTAGATCCAGAGGTCCGGCGTACTTTACTTATCCAACTTCCTCAAGGTAGCCCAATAATTGGAGCAGTGGGAAGGCTTGCGCCACAAAAAGATTATCCGACTTTGTTGCAGGCATTCTCAGTCTTTCTTATCAATTTCCCAACAGCGCAACTCATAATCTTGGGTTCTGGACCGGATTACGAACGTTTACTTAATCTCACAGAGTTGTTAAAGATCAGACAAAATGTGAAATTCATAGGGAGCTCAAACCAGGTTTCAGAATGGATGTCACTTTTTGATTTCTTTGTCCTGCCAAGTCGATATGAAGGATTTGGGCTTGTATTACTAGAAGCTATGCAAAGTGGGACTCCAATTATCGCTGCAAACAATTCAGCTATACCAGAAGTTCTTGGGGAAGATTACTTTGGATTATTTCAAACTTCAGATGTAATTTCGTTAAGCCACCAACTTTATGATTTTTCATTCGCTGCGAAACGGTTTGAATCTAAGCTTCATCTTAACCAGCGGCTTGAAATGTTTAGGCCTGAAGTCATGGGAGCGAGAATTGATTCCATCTATCTAGATGCTGCCTTAGCTTCGAAGAATATCTAGGAACTGTTCTGCTAGGACACGTTGAGATAGCTTCTCTTGATACTTGCGCGAAATCGCCAAACGATACATTTCGATTTCGGTCGATTTCAAACTGCGAACTTTTTCAGCAAATTCAACTGGAATATGACCCTGGAGGTAGATTGCTTCAGAAGGGCTGTATGACTCGAGCACCCCAGAATTTTGCGCCGTAATGTAAGGCAATCCAAAATAGCCGGCCTCAAAAGCTTTGTGAGGAATGGTATTTGCTAAACGTTGATTAAATGACAGCTGTCCAACATAAAAATCACTAATTGTTAAAATCTCTCTTAACTCATCCCACTCGACAAATCGCTCAATTACGAGTGTGCGGGAAGAAAAGACTAAATTCGGAGGTAGTTTTCCTGTTACAACTATAAAGAAGAATCCTTCCTTGGCTAAGAGGTGCGATGCTTCAGCAAGATTTTCAAGTCCAGATTCTTCGTTATACTTCCCACGAAAAGTTATGATCTTGAAATCAGTTTTTTGATTTTTGAATGCTTTCCATTTTTCTTGAAACTGATAGTTTGGTTCTCCTTTCAATTGAATCTCATCGAACCCGGTGCTCAAATTGAACATTTTTTTGCGACTTACGAGAAATCTTTTGCCTATATAGCTTATTTGGTGTTGAGACTCCAAAAGAATTTTTCCAGCCGAATGAAATGCTATGAAATCAATACAGTAGTTTCTAAGAATCATGAATCTCCGACCTTTAGAGTTTCTTCTCGCTATTGCGGACTCTGTTAAACTCCATCCAGCATCTAGAATGATATTGGTTTTTGGGATAAACAATAAGAAAAATGTGATCTTGTGGCTTGGTGACATAACCACAACATTACGAGGGAAGGGTTGACTCAAGAGATATTTTCGATATTTGAGTATTTCTCGAAAGAATGAAGTTCCTGAAGTTGTTACTTTACAAAAGTGACTGTTGACGAACTCTAGTTTATTTATGTACGAGTAGTAAACTGCGGATCGTGAATACTTCTCTGAAAGTATCGAGATGAAGTACAAATTCGTGATCATGCTCTTACCTCTCTTCCATTAGCGTTCGATTAAGATGTTTTTTGAACGTGACTCTTGTTAGTATGGTTTAATTTGGTCTATGCAAGTTATCATTTTGGCGGGTGGTCTAGGCACAAGACTTGCTGAAGAAACAGATTCAATTCCAAAGCCCATGGTTCGTATTGGGCCAGACCCAATTATCCGCCATATCATGAATCATTTTGCTCAGTTTGACCATACTGAATTCATAGTGGCAGCAGGGTACAAAGTAGAAGTTATCGAAGAGTACTTTGCAGGCGCACATCTTCCAAGTGATTGGAGGGTATCTGTCATTGACACTGGCTTGGAAACAGCAACTGGTGGAAGACTTCTAAGATTGAAAGATCTCCTAGCCGAACGTTTCTTGCTTACTTACGGAGATGGTTTGTCGGACGTAAATTTGAGTTCTTTAGTTGAATATCATTTAGCTGCTGGAAAGACAGGGACTGTAACGGCAGTTCGCCCTCCCGCACGTTTTGGAACTTTGGAAATTACAAATGGGATTGTCACAAAATTTAGCGAGAAAGATCCTCAAGACGTTGGATGGATAAATGGTGGGTTCTTTGTACTCGAGAAGAGATTTGTAGATTACATTCAGAACGATCAGACCGTACTTGAACAAGAACCACTTCGTCGGCTTAGTTCAGAAGGGCTGTTATCAGGGTATGAACATAGGCACTGGTGGCACCCGATGGATACCCTTCGAGATAAGCGCGAGTTGGAAGAGATTTGGAAGACAGGGAATCCTCCATGGATAGTGAAGCGCCATGGTTAAGCAGAGTCAAATACGAGGTAGGCACTTTTGTAGAGCGTGCGATAGTTCAGAAATGTTTATCGCTTATGACCTAGGTTTTCTGCCAATCGCAAATGAACTTTACTCGGAGCGCAGGCTTCAATATGAGGAATTTCCACTATGCCTATCGATATGCCGTAACTGCACTATGGGCCAGGTTGAAGATGTTGTAACGCCCGAACGACTTTTTGAAGACTATCGCTATACCTCTTCAACAAGCGAAACTTTCTTAGATCATGCATCTGAATATGTAGCTGATGCGGTTAATGAATTCAACATTTCTTCAGCCGATTGGGTTTTAGAAATAGCCAGCAACGACGGCTATTTGTTGAAGAATTTTTTAACACTGGGTATCAAAGTTATCGGCATCGAACCTTCGATTAACGTAGGGAAGCTAGCCTCAGAATTAGGTATCAATACAATCTCAGACTTCTTTTCTTCTCAACTTGCTAAGCAGATCTTAGAAAATCATGGTTACCCCAAGCTAATTATTGCGAACAATGTACTTGCCCATGTTCCCGATATCAGAGACTTTATGCACGGGCTAAGCATTCTTTGCGGAAGTGAGACTGTAATCTCTATCGAGAATCCATCACTTTTAAATATTCTTGAGCTAAATCAATTTGATTCCATTTACCATGAGCATTTTTCATATCTGACTGCAAACTCTGTCTTTCGTTTGGCTAGTGCATTTGGGCTTAACCTATTCAATGTCCAGGAAATCTCAACCCACGGCGGATCGAATAGGTATTGGATTAATCTTGGTTCCAGACAAAGTCAGGCGTTGATTGACCTGATGCACAAAGAAATTAAAGCCGGTATAAAGGAAAGTGGCGTGTGGGTTAATTCATATGCACAGGTAATGAGAACTATTGAAAGCCTTGCAAAATGGATCGAAGATAGGGTTTCAGCCGGAAGTAGGGTGGCTGGTTATGGTGCCGCCGCAAAGGCCAGTACATTGTTAAATCTGGCAAAAATTGGACCCTGGAATATGCCACTTATTGCAGATAAAAGTACCGAAAAGCAAGGAAGGTTCATGCCTTCGCATTCGATACCTATAGTAAATGTGCAGGAAATAGTTGCCTATGATCCAACAGATATTCTTATTTTTCCATGGAACATCGCAAATGAAATAAAGACAACACTGAGCATCTCAAATCCTGAGGCGCGTTACTGGATAGCAATTCCAGAAATGGCCAGAATATAGTGAGTCTCCAAATTCCATTGTCCGAAGTTGATGGCGCGAGATTGATTGATTTAGATTACTACTCAGATTTCCGTGGGAGTTTCTCTAGATTTGAATTCGAAAGACTTTCAAATGTTTCGCCTACTAGTTTTGCAGTATCCAAAAACACTGATGCCGGGACTACCCGAGGGCTCCATTATCAAAAATCGCCTTTTGGGCAAGGGAAGTTAATCTTCTGTGTTAGCGGTTCAATTGATGATTATTTTTTGGACTTACGATTAGGTTCAACGAGCTATGGAAAATGGTCAAGCGCACGACTAGATTCCAAAAGCTCTCATGCCCTTTTTCTTCCAAGAGGTTTTGCACATGGTTTTCAAACTTTGGAAGCTAATACGACACTAATTTACCTTTTCGATAATCTATTCGTAGAAGAAAGTAGCGCGGCGTTTTCAATGCTAGATTCAAAACTCGGAATTGAATTCGCACTTCCGGTTTCCTCAATTTCTGATGCGGATCGTTCGGCTCCCTATTTTACTCAAGAATTAGGTGGATAACGCTCTTGACTTCTACTGTTGCCTTGTTCGGAGCCTCAGGTTTCATCGGAAAGGCGATTTATAAGGAACTGGAGAATTGTGGATTTTCTGTAATTTCTTTTTACTCGCATAAGCCTGATCTAGAAAAGAATAAGTCATCATCTTCGATATGTGTTGATTTCCACAACACTATTATTTGCCGAAAAATAATTGGGGAATTGCGACCGGACATAATAATTTCGACGCCCTGGGTAACAGCGCTTCCAGACTATAGGACAAGTCCACTCAATCTCCAATTCAAAAAATCAACTATAAAGCTTGCACAAATTGCATTAGAATTTCAAACTGCGCACTTTATCGCCTTAGGATCATCAGCAGAATACGGCGATAACAATCTTTCCTGTGATGCCGCTAGCTCGTTCGCTAATCCACTTGATTTATACTCGCAATCTAAATATGAAACTTATCTTGAGATCTCGAGATTATTCAAGGGTAAAGAATCGAGATTCAATTGGTTAAGGGTGTTTCAACCATTTGGAGAGAATCAAGATTCGAATAGATTAATACCCTATTTAGCATCAGAATTGTCAGCACAGCGGTCCCCAATACTTAAAGAACCCAATCGAATTTCTGACTGGATATCGAGCCAAGACATTGCTGCAGCAACCATCTTTTCTATCAACAACATCTTGCCGGAACTACTGGATGTTGGTTCAGGAATAGGAACTCGTAATTGGGAATTGGTCGATACTTTAATTGAGATTCTTCAAGTTGATGTCCCAAAAATTGCTGTAGATACTGCTTCTTTGGAACATCGAGGATTGGTGATTTCAAACAAGTCTCCGATTTTTCAATCAGGGTGGCAACCGCGAAAAAATTTGTATGACTCTCTCCTAAATTTATTCGGTTCAGCGAATAAGTAGTGCGATAAGGATTAGAATTCATACATGTTAAATAGAGTTAGAATTCGAGTACATTCATGGGGAGGGCTTGGTTCGCAACTTTTTGCATTAGCAACTGCATTTCAATTGCATCAAAAATTTCCTAAACGAAAGATTCTTCTTGTAGTTCATAGCTCAGGGGTAACCTACAGGCCACTCGAATTAGACTTTCAGGGTGACTGGTTGAGGATTGCATTTTTAGACGATTTTACAGACTCAGCACATTTTCAGAAGGGGATTAGCTCGGTTAGGAGGTTCAATCCTCGAAAAGTATTCAAGATTTTCCTCTCTACTTCAGGGTTTATGAATAGCATGAACACAGATTCAGAGGTTAAGAGATTGAAACCTTGGGTAACTTCAGTGCGAGGCCACTACTCTCACAAGAAAATGGATTCCGATGCTTTGAGATTCTTATCCCAAATTCTAGATATCACCTTAATCGGATCTAAACTCAACTCCGCTATTGGTGTGCATTACAGATTAGGCGATTTGTTAACCTTAGATTCGAAATCCTTCATTTCAGAAAGGTTGTTAGTGGAACAACTGCTCTTCCTGAGAGATAGATTCAAATTAAGTAAAATTGATGTTTTTACGGATTCCCCCTCTGAGGCCCGCATTCTACTGAGGCAAATCGACACTAATCTCGATGTTTTGAGTAGAGAGACTGTGACAACTATTCAAGACCTGATTAGTTATAAGGTTTTTCTTGGAACAAATTCAAAAATTTCAATTTGGATTACTCTATTTCGGCTTACTGCAGATCCAAAGTCAATAGTTTTTCTACCGTCTCAAAGCAGAGAAGAGATTTCAAGAATTCTTGTTGGATTTTCTTCCAGGAAAAATCTTCACTTTTTTGATTGTAGCGAAATGTAATCTTCTATTTGTTTTTCGCAAAGTTCCAAAGCACTTTTCCCTGAACGTATTCCGGTATGCCAGTCGCAGGTCCAGGAAACGCTAGAATCAAAATTGAGGGCTTCTTTCCAATGGAGTTTAGATTGAATTCGCGACGAGTCAAGAACAAGCCAGTCTTGTTCGATGTATTCCACATTATTATCTTGTTCCCATACTGGATTCACTCCAAGATTAATGGCAATTCGCTCGGCAACTTCCTTTACTCGCTTGACATCTTTCAAACTTGGTCCAATATTCCAAACACGAGATAAATCCTTTGTGTGGGCATTCTCTAGCAATAATAGGTACCCATTCAAACAATCCAATACATGCTGCCAAGGCCGAACCGCATTTGGATACCTCAACACTGGAATTTTGTTCTGTGAGTATGAATCCAGAAGGCTAGGCAGCAATCTTTCATAGCTATAGTCGCCCCCGCCAATTACATTACCTGCTCGTGCAATCATCGTTGGTTTAGCGCTAACGCTTTTAATCCAAGATTGAGTCAAAATGTCAGCCATGGCTTTTGAGGCGCTATAGGGATCTGATCCGCCTAACTCATCTTCTTCCGAAAATGGAACTTGGGAGATTTTGTTCTTATATACTTTATCTGTTGTCACAATCAAACGGGAAATGACCGATTTTGATTCATCAGTAGAATGCAAAAAATTCAAAGTCCCCGTCACATTCGTTTCAAAAGTAAGAGTTGGATTTCGGTAAGCCTCTCTCACTAAAGATTGCGCAGCTAAATGGATTGCAACATCAGGCTCAATTCTCTTAACGGCTTTAGAGAAGTCGGATAGATTTCTGATGTCCAGTCGGATGTCATTCAAAAGAAATTCGCCGACTTTGGCTTGATTGAATAGGCTTTTCTCCTCGGGTTCGAGTGCTATTCCAGAGACTTCGTGGCCCAATTTCTTCAGGAGAAGAGTCAGCCAGGCCCCTTTGAACCCAGTATGGCCTGTGACCAAGAAATGCATCTTTCCCCCCAATCCAATAGGCCAGCGTTCGCGAAGGTGCAAGGTTAATAAGTAAATCACAGCAAAGGAAGTAGGCTTCAGCCATGAGATTACGTTCGAGAATGCTACTGAGCCTTAGGTACCGACTTCCAAACTTTGTATTCGGAACTGGATTCTCCGAAATGCTGTTGGATCATATTGCTCCCGCAGTTTACTTTGATAAATGGATGATTCAACCATTCAATGGGCAGGCTTTGCGCTGGAATACAATTTCTGGCATATCTCGTCGTTTTGAGGCGACGGTGGCAATAGAAACAGGAACCTACCTGGGTTCTAGCACTCCGTATATTTCTTCTTTGGCCTCCGGCAAGACATATTCAATAGAAATTAATGAAGAAACTCTCACAAAAACGGCTCGACGATTCCGAGAAAATCATTCGGGGCGCGACATAGAATTAATCTTGGGTGATTCCGCTGTAGAAATTAGAAAAGTTTTGAGTAAATTGGATCCCGGTTCAAATCGAATTATCGCTTACCTCGATGCACATTGGTTAGATGCGATTCCTACTACCGATGAACTATTGGCGTTAGTCGAGTGGGGTGGTGCATGGGTAGCCATTATTGATGACTTTAAAGTTCCTCATGACGATGGATATGGCTTTGATCACTATGGAAACACAATCATTGGGATTGAAATTGTACCGGCCAACTCTGGAATCACAACTTTTGTGCCGAAAACTGATTCTCGCCGCGAATCTGGCGTTAAGAGAGGCACAGGATATTTGTTTAATGAGCATTCAATGTCCATTGTTAAACCAGAAGAGTTCAGCGATTTGGTGCGGATAGAGCACTTCTAGCACAATGAAAATGTTGCTTAAGGGAACCACGGAATGGCAACTAGAATTACTAAAGAAGAGAAAGCACTTCTTTACGGTTCATTTGAGAGGCGGAATTGGAAATCAATTATTTCAATATTCAGCAGGCCTTCATTTTGCCCTTACTCATGGGATCTCAGTTCGCTTTCACGATGCCGGCATTGACCATGGAGTATCCATTCAATCTCTCGGTCTCCCCGGAAAATATATAAGCGATGGAGTTTTTCAAAAAGTAGGTAAAAAACTAATTCGAGATTCGAAATTTTTCTCTAGAGGAAGATTAGTTGAATTTAATGACATTGGATTTGACCAGAACTTAGAGCAGCTTCTTCCTTACACAAAAATTCGGGGCTACTTCCAAACGAGTTATTACTATCGTGAGCTTTCTAGAAGAGGAATAACACTTGAGAT
>Ga0209550_10002395_pt1 | contig 18019 bp, 16 predicted proteins | sample LauGreSuBDMM15SN_2_FD_187567 | JGI IMG/M metagenome (GOLD analysis project Ga0209550, IMG submission 187567) | Freshwater lake microbial communities from Lake Michigan, USA - Su13.BD.MM15.SN (SPAdes) (version 5) | ecosystem: Environmental > Aquatic > Freshwater > Lake | place: Lake Michigan...
GCGTGTCGCAGAAATGGCGGGCGGTTCGCTCTATTGGATTCACACGCACACAATCATCGGCAGAAGCCCGATCATCGGCTTTATGGAAAATGGCGCTGGCCGGCATTGGATCCGCATTGTACCCCAGCTCATCACCGTCCGCTCGACACCCAAGCGCGCGCATCAGGGCTGGCGCTATCTCGAAGAAGCCAACGCCCCGCCCGATCTGGATTCGGTAGAAACCGACGGCCGCGACGAAATGTCGCCGAAGATGCTGAATGAATTGATGAAAATGGGGTTGGTTTAGGCGGCGGCCCGCTTCGCCAACACCTTGTTAATCACATCGGCAAATGTCTCGGCGCTTTGGGCGCCGGGGACCATATATTTTTGGTCGAAGATGATTGCAGGAACGCCAGTGATATTCTGGTCGGCCCAATGCGACATTTCTGCCCGCACGCTCGTCGTGAGCGCGGCATCGTTGATCCATGCCAAAGCCACGTCGCGGTCCATGCCCTGCGTCTCAGCGATATCGCACAAGACGTCGGTGTCGCTCACATCGCGGCGGTCCTGAAAATAGGCCGTGAACAAAGCCATTTTCAACGCCGTCTGCGCACGCCATCCGCGCTCGCTGCCAAAAATGGTCAGCAATTTATGCGCGTTGAAGGTGTTATAAATGCGCATGCCCTCGCCATAATTAAACGCAAAGCCAACACTGTCGCCGATGTCGGACAGCCTGTTCCGGTTGGAGCGGCTTTGTTCGGGCGTGCTGCCATATTTGCGCGCGATATGCTCTGCGGTATCTTCACCTTCGGGCGGCATATTCGGGTTGAGTTCGAACGGATGCCAATAAGTTTCGGCGGCAATGTCTTGGCCGACAAGCGTGAGCGCTTGCTCCACTTGCTTCAGGCCAATGATGCACCATGGGCAGACCACGTCCGAAACGATGTCGATGCGCAGCGGCACGGCCTCAGCCATTATTGCGATACCCAATGGCGCAGCAGGCTATGTGCGATGGCAAAGGGTGGCGGCGCGTTGAAGCGGCGGTCGGCCTCGCCTTTCAGAGCGGCAATCGCCTCCTCTTTGGTCACCCACATCGCATCTTCAATCTCGTCCGTGTCGAGCGTGAGGGCTTCCCCAAGCGCATCGGCGGTGCAGGCAATCATCAATTGCGACCCGCCAAAGGGCCAGGGCTGGCTGGTGACATAACGCACCGCGCCGCAGGTGACGCCGGCTTCTTCATGGATTTCGCGGCGGACGGCCTCTTCAATGCATTCGCCGGGTTCCAAAAAGCCCGCCAGCGCCGAATAATTGCCGGGCGGGAAACGGGTCTGCCGCCCGACCAATGCCTTGCCTTCAAATTCGGCGAGCATGATGACCACGGGGTCAGTGCGCGGAAAATGTTCCTTTTCACAATTGCCGCATTTGCGGCCCCAGCCAGCGCGGAATAACACCGTCGCCGCGCCGCAACGTCCGCAGAAACGATGCCCATTATGCCATTCGATCAGGCTGCGCGCCGTGCCATAGATCGCAGCATCCCCCGCAGGCAGCGTCGACAAAGCGCGCCAGATAGCAGGCGAGCGAAACGCATCGCCCGTCGCGTCGACCACGGCCACAAAACACGGCTTACCATCGGACAGGCCAAGCAGGATAAGCTCCTCCGACCCCTCCAGCTCCGCCAAAGAATGCCAGTGCAATTCGCCTGCGTCGGTGACGCGCGGATCAAGCCCGTCCAGGCCCAACACCCGCGCGCGCCAGTCGCCCAGCAACAGGCCAAAGGCCTCTGGATCATTGCGGATACGGTCCGCACGGTCGAGCGGTGAGCCCGTAAAACCTGGAGCCATCATCGGATCAGGCACCGCATCAAGCTGGCAAGCCCAAGTCCTTCAGGACCCATTTGGGAAAGTCTTGAGGCAATGGATAGGCACTGCTTGGCATATATTGCGCCATGCAAACGGCGCGCAATTTGCGTCTTGGGTCGACAAAAGCCACCGTACCAGCCGCACCGCCCCAGCCGAACACACCGTCATTCGCGCCCTTGCCGACTCGGCCACCCGCACCAAAGCCAGCGCCGTCGGCATAGGTGCCGTTGGTTGAAACCGCCGATGGTAGTAAATCGGACATGGCAAGTTTGGCGGTCGCCGTTGACATCACGCGGACGCCATCCAATTCACCATAATTGGCAAGCATGTTGAGGAACCGGTCATAATCGCGCGCGGACGTCACCATGCCCGCACCGCCAAAGGCAAAGGCTGGCTTGTCGAGATAAATGCTCGTCGTTGCAGGATCGATCGGGAACAACACGCCATTCACAGGCGCATAATTGGATACAAAGCGCTTGGTTTCCGACTTGGGCACTTGGAAATAGCTGCTCGTCATCTTCAACGGTTCAAAAATGCGCGCCTTCAAAAACGCCTCAAAATCCATGCCGCTTGCGACTTCAATCACACGGCCCAGCAAATCGAGCGAGATGGAATAGCTCCATTTCGTGCCCGGCTCGGCAATCAAAGGCTGCTTTGCAAGCCGTTCGGCAAATGTCTTGAGATCAGGGGTCGGCGCACTTGCGGCCTGACCCGGAATGGGAAAGCGGCTGATGATGCCCGGCGTAATGCCATTATCCAGATAGGCCTTCAACAATGGGCCCTTAGTGACAATCGAATAACCCAAGCCAGCGGTATGGGTCAGCAAATGCCGCAGGGTAATCTGCGTCTTGGCTGGCACCGCGTCCAAGCTTTTTTCCGGATCGGTCAGCACGGTCATATTGGCAAATTCGGGCAAGAAATCGGCAATCGGCTGATCCAGCTTCATCTTGCCTTCGTCGACAAGGATCATCGCGGCAATGCCGGTGACAGGCTTCGTCATGGAATAAATGCGCCACAATGTGTCGATATTCACTGGCGTCGTTTCGCCCAGCCCTTGCGTGCCCATGGCGATGACATCGGGCATTCCAGCCGCGCGACCAATGGTGGCGAGAACACCGGGGAGCTTGCCCGAAGAGATGTAGCTTTCAAACTGCGTCCGGATGGTCGGATATAAATCGGCCGCCTGTGCCCAAGCGCGCGCTGGCGCAAAGGCGCTTATGGCGCCCGCTGCGGCCAATTGGCCGCCCCATGTTAAAAACCCGCGCCGACCAATCATGGCCTGTCCGCTATCCTGCGTGTTCATATTCTCTCCCCTGCGTGCATCGCCGCCTCTGCTGCTTTTCTGAATAGGGTCGGCAGACCAGCCTTGTCGAGCGATTTTAATGGCCACCATTCGCCGTCCTTGGGGTCGTCTGCGCCTGCTGGCCATGACGTAACGGCAATGTCGAGCAGAAGCGAAAAATGCGTGAAAACATGTGACACTTGCAGTGACAATTTTTGCCAATTGGCAGGTGCAGGGGGCGTCGCATGGCCATCGCGTCGCGCCGTCCATTGATCATCTGGCAAAGCGCGCATGCCCGCCAAAAGGCCCTTGTCCTCGCGGCGCACCAACCAGACATGTCCATCCCGCTCGATCCAATATGCATTCCCTGTACGCTGTGCTTTGGCGGCCTTGGGCGTTTTGGCAGGGTAAACTTCGGGATTACCCAAATGTTTGGCATCGCAGGCAAAGGCAAGGGGGCAAATGAGACAAGATGGCGCGCGCACCGAACATATGCCCGCCCCCAAATCCATCATCGCTTGCGCAAAGTCGCCAGCGCGGTTGTTGGGCGTAATGCTGTCGGTCGCCGCGCGAATAAGGGGTTTTGACTGCGGCAAAGGCGTCGAAATCGCAAACAACCGCGACACGACGCGTTCGACATTGGCATCGACGACAACCGCCCTTTGCCCGAACGCAATCGCGGCGATCGCAGCGGCGGTATAAGGGCCAATGCCGGGCAACTTCAGTAATTCCGCCTCGGTCTGCGGCAAACGACCTTCATAGTCCGCCACAACCACGCGTGCGCATTTCAGCAAATTGCGCGCGCGAGCATAATAGCCAAGGCCAGCCCATGCCGCCATGACATCCGCATCCTTCGCCGCCGCCAGCGCCGCAAAGTCCGGCCAGATGTGCGTAAACTTTTGGAAATAGGCCCCCACCGCCGCGACCGTTGTCTGCTGCAACATGATTTCCGACAGCCACACATGATAAGGGTTGGCAAATCCCTGATCCGGCGGCGCGCGCCACGGCAGCGTCCGCGCATGCACGTCATAATGCGCCAGCAAGCGCGCGGCGATATCCCCAGATTTATGGATGGTGTGTTGGACGGCGGACATGAAAAATGGCATGGATGAGGGGATGGATAAAGGCAAGTCACCACCACCGCCAAAAGGCACCAAAAAGGCGCTGACGCCCAAAACATTTCAGCGCCCGCGCGGTGGGGAGGCGAGGTCTGTATCGTCGCTCATGCCCGATATCGGACGCGCCGCATTTCGGAAATTCGGTTTCGTCCAAAGCTCTGTCGTCAGCCGCTGGGATGAAATCGTCGGCGCGCGCTATGCCGCTGTGTCCGCGCCAGAGGCGATCCGCTTTCCGATTGGCAAGAAATCCGACGGCACGCTGGAACTTACGGTGGAGGGCGCGCACGCGACCATGATCCAGCATGTGCTTCCCGAAATCATCGAACGTGTGAACCGCTTTTTTGGCTATGGAGCCGTGGCGCGGGTCAAAGTCCGCCAAGGCCCAGTCGCCAAGCCAAAGCTGCGCCAGCCCACCGCCGCGCCCATGTTGAAACCTGTGCCGATGGAATTGGGCGATTCCTTGCGCGAAATTGGCGATCCTGAACTGTTCGCCGTGCTCGAAAGCCTCGCAAAAAGCCTTGCCAAAGGCGGCGAGTGACAGCAAATGCGCAAGCTAAGGTTCGAAGCATGAGGTCCAGCGGAATGTCACATATGAAAAAATATCTGGGCGCAGTTTTGGTGGGCGTAATGGCGCTGTCGACCGCGATCGTTGCCGCGCCTGCACCCAACAAATGGCTGTCGACCGTGACGGTCACGGACAAGGGCGCGCATATAATCGGCAACCCGGCTGCGCCAAACAAAGTGGTCGAATATTTAAGCTACACATGCGGCCATTGCGCAGATTTTGAAATGCAACAAGCACCCGCGTTCAAGGCGAAATTTGTAGCCACTGGCAAGGCTAGCCTCGAAATTCGCAACATGGTGCTCAATCCCGTCGATCTGACGGCTGCCATGTTGGCGCGCTGCGGCGGTAAGGCAAAATTCTTCGGCAATCAGCGCCATTTGCTGGCGACTCAGGCCATCTGGTCTGGCAAAACCAAAAACATCAGCGCCGCCACGCGCGACAAATTGAAGGCCGAAGATTATACAGGGTTCATGGTCAGCACCTTTGACGAAATCGGCCTTGGCCCGATCATGCAACAACGCGGGATCACACCAGCGCAAGCCAAAACCTGCTTGGCGGACAAAGCGGCGTTTAATTTTGTCATTGGTATGACCGAAAGAGGATCCGCGCTTGGTGTGCGGGGCACGCCCGCATTTTTGGTCAATGGCGTTTTGCAGGACCATATTCATAACGTTGCTGAATTACAGGCAGCACTGAAGTAAACCGAGATTCCAGACAGAAGGATATCCTATGCGTATCAAGACATTCATTTTGACAACCGCCGCCGCCATGGCCCTTGCCGCTTGCGGCGGTGCGGATAATGCTGGCGCACCCAAAGGTGAGCCGCTTGCCAAGGTTGCCGCCCCTGCCGATCAAGCGTGGGTCGATGTTGTCACCAAAACCGAATTTGGTGGCTATCAAATGGGCAACCCCAATGCAAAATTGAAGCTGATTGAATATGGTTCAATTACCTGCCCCGGCTGTGCGCAATTTTCGATGCAGTCGACCGAGGAATTGCACAAGTTGGTTAATGACGGCACTGTCTCGATGGAGTTCCGGCCATTTCTCGTGCGCGGTATTCAGGACATTCCCGGCTTTCTTTTGGCACAATGCAGCGGTCCAGAGGCATTTTTCCCCCTGACTGAGCAGCTCTATGCCGAACAGCCTACATGGCTTGGCAAAATCAGCAGCGTGACTGAGGCGGACCAATTGGCCATGCAGAAAATGTCGCCTGAACAAATCTCAATTTTGCTTGGCACTCGATTGGGCCTGATCGAATTTGTGAAGTCACGGGGCATTAGCGAAGACCAAGCCAAAGCGTGTTTGACTGACAAGGCCGCGATTGATGCGCTGATCAAAACAACCGAGCGCGGGACGAAGGAAGACAATGTGGCTGGCACGCCATTCTTCCTGCTGAACGGTGCGAAGTTGGACGCCAGTTCATGGGTGCAAGTGAAGAGCAAGCTGGTCGAGGCCGGCGCACGCTAAACATGGCTTGGGGGGGCCATGACATTGCTTTAACCGCAACGGGGTTCGCCCCTTGCGGATAAAGAAGCTGAAACTTGTCGGCTTCAAAAGCTTTGTCGAGCCTGCTGAACTGCGGATCGAAAGCGGGCTGACCGGCATTGTCGGGCCAAATGGCTGCGGCAAATCTAACCTGTTGGAAGCCATCCGTTGGGTGATGGGGGAAAGCAGCGCCAAATCGATGCGCGGCGCTGGCATGGAAGATGTGATCTTCGCCGGAACCGCATCACGCCCGCCGCGCGATTTTGCTGAAGTCACGATCTTGGCGGAACGCAGCGACGACACTGCCGACAGTGACAGTGACGAAGAATTGGAAGTCACCCGCCGGATCGAGCGCGGCGCGGGCTCCGCCTATCGGTCCAATGGCCGCGATGTGCGCGCTAAGGATGTCGCGCTGATCTTCGCCGACGCCGCAACCGGCGCACATTCCCCTGCTTTGGTAAGCCAAGGGCGTATTGGCGCAATAATTTCGGCCAAGCCGCAAGAACGCCGACAGATGCTGGAGGAGGCGGCTGGCATCGCTGGCCTGCACGTCCGGCGCAAAGATGCCGAGCAAAAGCTGCGCGCGGCAGAGAGCAATTTGGCACGGCTGGCGACCATCCTTGCCGATATGGACGCCCGCGCGGGACAGTTACGCCGCCAAGCGAAGCAAGCCGAACGGTATCGCACATTGACCAAAGACATGTTGCAGGCAGAAGCCCGTTTGATCTTCGTCCGCTGGCGTGAGGCCAAGGCAGCAGCAGATGCCGCACGCGCCGAGGCCAATATAGCGGCAAAGACGGTTGAGGACGCCGCCGTCGCTCAGCGCGTCCTGACCGAAAAGCAGCAAGAGGCTGTGCAACAACTTGCCGATGCGCGGGCACTGGCGATGGCGGCGCGCGATGCGGCCAGTGATCTGTCGAACAGGCTCGTGCAACTAACGGGCGAGCATGAACGGATCATCCAGCGCCAATCCGACCTCGCGGCGCAAGCGGCGCGCATGGCCGAAGATGGCGCACGCGAGGGCAGGCTGACCCATGATGCGGCAGATGCGCTTGCCCGATTGCAGGCAGAGAGCGTCAAGCTGGCCGAGCAGATTAAAACGCAAGAGGAGGAACGCCCTGCTTTGCTGCGCACGGCGGAAAATGCCGAACGGCAAGCGCGCGAGAGCGAAATAGCATTGGCCAATGCGTCGGCCGAACAAGCGCGCGCGGATGCCGAATTGCGCGTGGCCGATGCCGCGCTGTCGGCGGCGGCGGCGCGTGCCGGGCGGGCTGAACAGGCTTGCGCACGGATCATATCGGAACGGGACGCTTTGGGGAATGAGGCGGAATATGCCGCGTCCAAAAACCAAGCCGATGCCGAGGTCCAAAGCCTGCAGACACAATTGCAAGCGGACAGCAAGGCGCATGAAGCCGCCGAAGCGCAGCGCGCCGCTTTAATCTCCGCCCGCGATCTTGCCCAAGTCGCCATCGCGAGTGCCAAGGCTGAACTCGCCGCGTTATTGACCGAACAGAGCGCGCTGCAACGTTCCTTAACCAAAGGTCAAGGCAATAAGGCCATCGACCGTATATCGGTCAAACCAGGCTATGAACACGCTTTGGCCGCTGCACTGGGTGAAGATGCAGATGCGCACATTGGCGGCGAAACGGGTCGCCGCTGGCTGGGCGGAGCGGCTGCGCTTGGCACAGTCGCCGACACGGCCCTCATTCATTTTGTCGATGCACCGCCAGAGCTTGCGGCGCGATTGTCTATGGTGCGCGTGGCCGAAACGGATGATGGTCAAGCACTCGCCCCCGGCGAACGTCTGGTGACGCTGGCAGGCAGGCTGCGCCGCTGGGACGGCTTTGCAACCGATGGCGACGGCGCGACGATTGCAGAACAATTGGTCCGCGCCAATCGTTTGGCCGAATTGGATATGCTCATCGCGCCTGCCCAAGCCGCGCTCGATGCGCAGGCGCAAAGCATTTTGCAGATGACGGATAAGATTGAAGCGGCGCAGGACGCAGTCCGCACGGCTGCGGCGGCGCGTGTCGCCAAAGAAGGCCAGTTGCGCCAAGCATTGCGCGCAGTCGATCAAGCCGAAGACGCGTTGACGCGGCTAAAATCTGCACAGGCCGCGCTTGGCGACCGAATGGCAGCCGCCGAGCAAGATCTGGCCGAGGCGCAAGCGGAGCGCACAACCGCCGACGCGGCACGTCATGCCCTGCCCGACGGGTCGCATCATGCCGACCGCGTCCAAAATCTTGCGGCAGCGCATGCGGCAACCCGCGACCTGTTGGCGCGCAATCAGGCGGACCTGTCGGGGCTGGAACAACGCATCGCGCAAAGCCGCGAGCACCGCGCCGTGACGATGGTCGAGATTCGCAGCTGGCAGGAACGCGCCGGCGAAGCCGAACGCCGGATCGCCGAAATGAACGCACGCAGCGCCGCCATCTCTACTGAGCAAGCAGAGAACGCGGGAAGGCCGGAAATGCTGGCCCGCGACATTGCTACTTTGCGGGCAGACAAAGAGCAATTGGCCGAGAAGCTCGCTGGCCTGCAAACCGCCGAAACAGCGCATGAAACAACATTGCGCGCATTTGAACGCGAATTGTCGGTCGCCGCCGAGATGCTATCTGTTGCCCGCGAAGCCCGCGCAGGCGCCGAAGCTCGTGCCGAAAATCAGGAACAGCGCCGCGTCGAAATGGGCCGGATTTCGGGGGAAAGGTTCGAATGCCCGCCGCCCGTCCTGCCGGAAAAATGGGACTTTGATGAAGATGCGATGGACGATGCGGGCCTGGAATCGAACCGCCTCGACCGCCTACAAAACGAACGCGAGCGCATTGGACCCGTCAACCTGATTGCCGCCGACGAACTGGCCGAACTGGAAATGCAGCAAGGCACAAGCGTTGCCGAAAGCGAAGAGCTTACCCTCGCCATCAACCGCTTGCGTGGTTCCATCGGCAGTCTAAATCGCGAGGGCCGCGCGCGGCTGCTGACCGCTTTTGAGGCGGTAGACGGCCATTTCCGCCGCCTGTTTTCGACCCTGTTCAATGGCGGCCAAGCACATCTTGCACTGATCGACAGCGATGATCCGTTGGAGGCTGGCCTTGAAATTTTCGCGCAACCCCCAGGCAAGAAATTGCAGTCGCTTACTTTGCTGTCGGGCGGCGAACAGGCGCTGACGGCTGTTGCGCTGATCTTCGGTTTGTTCCTGACCAACCCCGCCCCGATTTGCGTCCTCGACGAAGTCGACGCGCCTTTGGATGACGCCAATATCGAACGTTTCTGCGACTTGCTGGACGCGATGACGAAAGAGACCGAGACGCGTTACCTGATCGTCACCCACAATGCCGTGACGATGAGCCGGATGCACCGTCTGTTTGGCGTGACGATGATTGAACAGGGCATCAGCCGACTGGTATCAGTTGACCTTGGGGGCGCAGAACAATTACTAGCCGCAGAATGACTTTGCATGGCCCCATCACCAACAGCTTTATTTCCCAACGCCTTCGGCTAAATTATGTCGACTGGGGTAACCCCGACGCACCCCCGTTGCTCTTGGTCCATGGTGGCCGCGATCATGCACGTAGCTGGGATTGGGTGGCGGAGGAATTGCGCCACGACTGGCATATCATTGCACCCGACCTCAGGGGCCATGGCGACAGCGCCTGGTCGCCCGATGGCCATTATGAAATGTCTGCGTTCGTTTACGACTTGGCGCAGTTGATCCATCAATTGAACCTTGCCCCCGTCAGCATCATCGCGCATTCCATGGGCGGCAATGTTTCGACGCGCTATGCAGGGCTCTACCCCGAGAATGTCCGGAAAATGATCACGATCGAAGGACTCGGTCTATCCCCGAAAATGCAGGTGGAGCGGGACGCCATTGGTATTCAGACACGTTTCCGGCAGTGGATAGAGGATAAACGCAACGCCGCGGGTCGCACGCCAAAGCGATACCCCAATATCGAAGCCGCGTATGAACGAATGAAGACCGAAAACAGCTATCTGACCGACGAACAAGCGCGGCATTTGACCGTGCATGGCATCAGCCGCAACGAAGACGGAAGTTGGAGCTGGAAATTTGACCATTACCTAAATGTTTGGGCCATTTTCGACATGCCCCGCGAAAATCTTTTAACATTGTGGCAGTCAATCAATTGTCCGGTGATGATGATGTATGGCGCCAATAGCGGCGCATCCAACCCCGAAAAGGACGGGCGTCTCGCGCATTTCCCGACGGCAAAGGTCGTGGAATATGAAAATGCCGGCCATTGGTTGCACCATGACCAGTTCGACCGCTTCATGGCCGATGTGCGGGCGTTTCTCTAACCAATCATAGCGCGTAGGGCCGCAATCGTATCTGCCTCATCGGCTGGCTTGTCGCGGCGCAGGCGGGAGATGCGCGGGAAACGCATCGCTATGCCCGATTTATGCCGCTTCGATTCGTGCACCGCGTCAAACGCGACCTCAAGCACCAATGACTTTTCAACTTCACGCACGGGACCAAAGCGCGCAACCGTGTTGTCGCGCACGAAACGGTCCAGCCATTTCAGCTCCGCATCGCTGAACCCGGAATAGGCCTTGCCCACGGGCAATAAGGTGCCGTCGGGCGTCCAGCAGCCAAAGGTATAATCCGAGTAAAAAGACGAGCGTTTCCCGCTGCCGCGTTGCGCATACATCATCACACAATCGGCGACGAGCGGTTCGCGTTTCCATTTGTACCAAAGGCCGACCTTGCGGCCTGCCAAATAGGGCGAATCGCGCCGCTTGAGCATGACGCCCTCAATCGCCGCTTCACGCGCACCTGCGCGCATTTCCGCCAGATGGTCGAAATCGCGCGCTGCGATGATCGCGGACAGGTCGAACCGGACAGTGTCGAGTCTCGCGGCGAAATATTCCAGCCGCTCCCGCCGTGCGCTCCAAGACTGGCTGCGTAGATCCTGCGTCCCGTCGAACAAAATGTCGTATAGCCGCACGAACACCGGATATTCTGCCTGCATCGCGGCGGTCACATTTTTGCGTCCAAGGCGCTGTTGCAGCGCATTGAAACTGGCCGCCTCCCCCCCTTGCACATCGCCGCGCACCAATAATTCGCCATCGACCACGCCAATGCCGGTGAAGGCGGCGGCGATTTCCGGAAAGGCTGCCGTCACTTCATCGCCACCCCGGCTGAATAACCGCGTCTCACCGCCGGTTGACGCAATCTGGATACGGATGCCATCCCATTTCCATTCGGCCACGAAATCTTCCAGATCCACATTTCCATCTTCCAACGGATGCGCGAGCATGAAGGGCCGGAAAAACGCACTGTCGGCGGGGTCGGGACGCGCGGACTTGCCCTCGCCCCACGCAAACAGCTCCGCATAAGGCAGACGAAGCGCGTGCCAGACCTCTTCAACATCATCGACGGAAACGCCAAAGGCCCGCCCAAAGGCGGTTTTGGCCAGTCGCGCCGATATGCCAACGCGCATGCCGCCTGTTGCCAGTTTCAGCAGCGCATAACGGCCATTGGCATCCAGCCTGTCCATCAGTTCCGCCAGCAATAAGGGCGCACGCGCACGGCTTGCGGTATTGAGCAGGTCGATGACCTCCGAAACCGTTGGCGCGGCAGCATCGGCCTTAACGTCCGGCCACATCAACGCGACGGTCTCTGCCGTATCCCCCACATAATCCCGGCTCATGCGGAACAGCATGGGGTCAAAGCGTTCCTCGGCCATACTCCGGATCGCCGCCGATTTCACCGTCGCAATGCTAAGCGTGCCAGCCAGCGCCGCCAATGCCCAGCCACGGTCCGGATCCGGCGTATCGCGCAAATAATCGGCGATCAACCGGACCTTTTGGTCGCGCGAGCGTGTGTAGATCAGCCCGTCGATCAACGCGGAGAAAGCCTGCATCAGCTCTCATCCTCATCTTCGCGGCCAACCAGATCGAGCGCGCGTGCTTTCAATTGGTGCAGTTCACACCAGCGCCCAAGCGCGTCAGTGCGGCCATGGGTGATCCATGTTTCTGTGGGCCGAAGCTCCAACAATGTGTCGGTCAGCTCGTTCCAATCGGCATGATCCGAAATGACCAAAGGCAGTTCCACATTACGTTGTCGCGCACGTTGCCGCACCCGCATCCATCCCGATGCCATGGCGGTTATCGGGTCGGGCAGGCGCTGCGCCCATCGGTCATTCAACGCCGATGGCGGCGCAATGACAATCGCGCCTTTCATCTCTGCCTTGGCAAGACCCGTCGCCAATATAAGATCACCCAAAGGCACATCATGCGCCGCATATAGGTCGCACATTTTCTGCATCGCGCCGTGGATATAAATGGGCGCGTCATAGCCCGCGCGCCGCAGTTCCGCGATTACCCGCTGCGCCTTGCCCAAGGCATAGGCCCCCACAACAATACAGCCATCCAAATTGGCCTCACGCGCCGCCAGCAATTTGGCGATTTCCCCCGCAATTGGCGGATGCGTAAATACCGGCAGGCCAAAGGTTGCCTCTGTGATCAAGACATCGCAAGCCACCGCTTCAAACGGCGCACAAGTGGGGTCGAAACGGCGTTTATAGTCGCCCGTGACAATCACGCGCTCGCCTGCATGCTCCAGCAGGATCTGCGCTGACCCCAATACATGCCCGGCGGGGTGAAAGCTAATCTTCACGCCATTTGCCTCAAAACCATCGCCATAAGGCATTGGCGTGCCCATTTCGGTGCCATAACGCAGCGCCATGATCGCCAGCGTCTCTGGCGTTGCCCAGACGGCTCCATGCCCACTGCGCGCATGGTCAGCATGGCCATGCGTCACCAAAGCGCGCTCGGCGGGGCGCGACGGGTCAATCCACATGTCCGCTGGCTTGACATAAATGCCATGCGCATGCGGCTCTATCCAATGTTGGGCGGCGGTTCGGGAAATCGTGACGGTCCTTTTCTGAGACCCGATATGGGGCGCGGCAGGGCCGATGTAAACCAATCGCAGCGCGACTGATTTATAATGTTAATGTGCGGGCGGCGTGCATAATTTTCTATTTTATCGTCCGGACACGCTATATGCGGGCGAAATATTTTATCAGCATTTTGGCATGCCTTGGTTGCATTATATTGACGTCATGGTGTTTGTGCTGGTTAGTTCGGTGCTGATGGCGCTGGCGGTCAACCGTCTGGTTTTCGGCAACCGCGCGATATTTATTCTATCCAAGGAGGGACGCGCATTGCGCGCAGCAGAGGTATGAGCGAATATATATTGGTCATTGACGAAGGCACGACATCAACGCGCGCCGTATTATTTACCGCGGACGGAACCGCTGTGGACAGTTGCCAGCGCCCGCTCACGCAACATTATCCGCAGCCCGGCCTTGTCGAACATGATGCGCAAGAAATTTGGAACCTGACCCTGGCCTGCGCGCAAGCGATGGTGGCCAAGGCGGGCGGTGCGGACCGGATCGCGAGCATTGGCATCACCAATCAGCGCGAGACCATTGTGTTCTGGGACAAGCGCACGGGTAAGCCGCTTGCGCCCGCCATTGTATGGCAAGACCGCCGGACAGCAGATATTTGCGCCGCGATGAAGGCGCAGGGTGAAGAGCCCGTTGTTCAGGCGAAAACCGGATTGTTGCTTGACCCCTATTTCTCGGGATCGAAAATCGGTTGGGCGCTGGAAAATTGGCCGCAGTTGAAGGACGCGGGCGCGCATCTGGCGGTAGGCACGGTCGAGAGCTATCTTGTCTACCGGCTGACGGGCGGAAGCCATATCACCGACGCCAGCAACGCCGCACGCACCGCGTTGATGGCGATTGGTAGCGGCGGATGGGATGACGGGTTGATGGACCTGTTTGGCGTGCCACGCGACATATTGCCAGAGATCACGGATTGCGCAGGCGACCTTGGCACGACAATGCCCGAACATTTCGGCGGCGCGATCCGCATTTCGGGCATGGCAGGGGATCAGCAAGCCGCAACCATAGGGCAAGGCTGCTTTGCCGTTGGGCAGACCAAGGCGACCTTTGGCACGGGCGCATTTGTGTTAACGCAAACTGGGACCACTTTGCGCCAGTCACGCCATCGCTTGCTCTCGACGATTTTGTACCAGTTAAATGGTGAACGTCATTATGCGTTGGAAGGGTCGGTTTTTGTCGCGGGCAGCCTTGTGCAATGGCTGCGCGATGATCTGGGCCTGATATCACATGCCGCCGAAACCGAGCCGCTGGCGCGCAGCGTAACCGATAATGGCGGCGTCTATCTTGTGCCTGCGCTTTCGGGCTTGGGCGCGCCGCATTGGCGTCCCGATGCCCGCGCCACGATCAGCGGCTTGAGCTTTGCGGCGACAAAGGCGCATGTCGCCCGCGCCGCGTTGGAGGCGATGGCGCATCAGACCTATGACCTCAAAACCGCCTTTGCCGCCGATGGTGCCGATTGGGCCGAATTGCGCATTGATGGCGGGATGGTCGCAAATGACTGGATGGCGCAAGATCTGGCGGACATGCTGGCGATTGATGTCGAACGTCCAGATTTTGTCGAAACAACGGCGCTGGGCGCAGCGATGCTCGCGGCGGTCGGTTGCGGACTATTCCCCACGTTGGAGGATGCGGCCAGCATGCGGGGCGGGGTAACGCGTTTTGCACCGATACTTGGCGCAGAAGCGCGCGACGTCCGCTTGGCTGGCTGGGCGAATGCGCTCGCTCGCGTTCTGCAATGACGCGCTGACGAACATGACCCTCATTGTCCCGCCGATGTCTGACTTGTTTTGGCGCGTATTAATCCGTAACGACCTGGATTAATGGATGATGCTCTTGCACTGGCTTATGCCCAACGACTGATCGCTTGCGAAAGCGTCACGCCCGCCCGTGGCGCGGTGTTTGACGCGCTGGAAGATATGCTTGTCCCGCTGGGTTTTACCGTCGAACGCTTTATGTCGGGCGAAGACGACGACAACCCCGCCCATGGCGCGCCGGTGGAAAATCTCTTTGCCATTCGTGCGGCAAGCGGGGGGCATTTCGCCTTTGCCGGTCATGTGGACGTCGTGCCACCGGGCAATGGCTGGGCGAGCGACCCGTTTGTGCCAGAGATTAAGGGCGATTTGCTGCACGGACGCGGCGCTGTCGATATGAAGGGCAGCATCGCCGCCTTTGTCGCTGCGCTGCACGACATCCCCAAGGATGCTGGCACGATCAGCCTGATCATCACGGGCGACGAAGAAGGACCGGCCATCCACGGCACCCGGGCGTTGATCACGCATATGCAAGCACAAGGCAGCATCCCTGATTATTGCCTCGTCGGTGAACCCACCAGCGTCAACCGCTTGGGCGACATGATGAAAATCGGCCGTCGCGGTTCGGTGAACATGTGGATTTCGGTCGCGGGCACGCAAGGCCATGTCGCTTACCCACATTTAGCGGACAACCCAATTCCAAGGCTTATTGCGATTCTGGCCGAGATCGAAGCGATCACGCTCGACGCAGGCACTGACTGGTTCCAAGCGAGCAATATCGAGGTCACCGACCTGCATGTCGGTAACAAGGCAACCAATGTCATTCCCGCCACAGCCGAAGCGCGATTGTCGATCCGGTTCAATGATCTGCAAAATGGCGATGCGCTTGTTTTAAGGCTTCTTGCGCTCGTGGAACGTCATGGGGGTAAACTTACCGCCATGATCTCCGGAGAGGCGTTCCTGACGCCTCCTGGCGTGTTCTCAGCGGCTATATCTGACGCGGTTGAGGCTGTTGTCGGCATCGCCCCAGAAGCATCGACAACGGGGGGCACTTCGGACGCCCGATTCCTGACCAAAATTTGCCCGGTGGTCGAATTCGGCCTGTGCAATGCAACGATGCATAAATTGGATGAAGCCGTCGCCATTGCCGACCTTTCGGCGCTGACCGAAATTTACCGGCGCGTGACGCTGAAAATGCTGGCGACTTAGGGTCCTGACCCTTAGCTCTTCAACATAATGTAAAGCGCGCCCGCGCCGCCATGGCGCGGATGGGCATTGCGCACCGCCGAAATATGCCGCGCATGCCGCGATGCCGCCAGCCAGTCGCGCACAACGGCGGCAATTGCGCCCCTGCCCTCACCACTTGCCCGATCATGTGCGCGGGGCTTGCCGGTCACGAGCAATATCACTTTCATGCGCTGCGCAATCGCTTGCTCCAATGCGCCATCAAGCCGGTTATAGGCCAGCGACAAGGATGCGTCGTGCAAGTCAATGCTGACATCGGGAATGATGCTGCCCCGCGTGATTTTTTTGTCCCAATGCCCGTCGAGATTATGCGGCACTGGGGCAATCTTGCTTTGCGCTGGCATAGGTTTCGGCTTTGTCTCGGCGGGGGCAGGCTTTGGCTTGGCGCTCAAAAACTTCGCCAGTACCGCCTTATCCGCCGACGGGGTCGGAGCAGGCACTGGTTTTGGCTTGCCGCCATGCATGGGTTTTACCGTCGCAATGACCCTGCCCCAAAGGGACTTTTCGTTGCTGTCGAGAGGCCGTGCCATAACGGCTTTAGAGCCCTAACCGCGCAACCGCAGCCTTGGGTAGAAACAGGAACGCCGTGCCACGCGCCGCCATGCCGCCTGCAATCAAACGCGCGCGGTCGCCAGCGCCCCAAAAGGTATCAATGCGGTTCGCGCCTTTAATGGCGCCGCCGGTATCTTGCGCAATCCAGATACCATTGGGTTCCGCACGGTCCATTGACAGCCACACAGGCGCGCCGAGCGGAATGAATTTCACATCCACTGCAATGCTTGCCTCCCCCACCACGGGATAGCCCATCGCGCCCAAGGGCCCTGCGCCCGTCAGTTCACGGAAGAAAATATAGCTTTTATTTTCCTGCATGATCTTGCGCCCCTCTTCGGGGTTGGCCCCTAAAAAAGCGACAATACCCTGCATAGAGGCATCGGTAATCAGTCCGCGATCGCGCATCAATCGGCCAATGCCCGTGTAGCCACGCCCATTTTGGCTGTCATAGCCAATACGCATTACATTGCCGTCAGGCAGTTTCAGCCGACCCGAGCCCTGAATTTGCAGGAAGAAAAATTCCACAACATCGGACGCATACGCGATTTCAAGGCCGCGCCCCGCCAAAGCCCCGTTTTCAATCATGGCCCGGTCGTCATATTGCACAAATTTGGTGCCGCTGACCTTGCCGCGGATGCTGCGCCCCTTCAGCTCATCGGAAAACTGCCCAAGGTCAACATCGATCAGGTCCGGCGGGCGTTTATAGACGGGCACATCGCAACCCGCTTGCGGCGTACGGCAACCGGCGATTTCGGGTTCAAAATAGCCCGTCGCAAAAGCCCTGCCGGTGCCGACCTGCACCGTATCCATATGTTCGGCAAAAAAGGAAATGGCATCATCGGTCCATGTTTTAACGGCGTCACAAGCTGCCACCCAATCGCTATTTTGGGTCAGGCCGCTATTGTCGGTGCGGCGGACAAGGCCGGGGCAACTTGTCCTGAAACTGTCCATGGCGAGGGCCGCCTTGCGCGCATCCACCTGCAAAGTGGTAATTTGCGGACCGCGCACTACGCCAAGTCCTGCCGCTGTGGTAACATCGCGCGTCGGCACAGGCGGTGCTGCTGCCGTGTCCGCGACCGGCGGGGAAGCCACCATTGCTCCCGATGGCGTTGCGGGGTTGGCATTCGAGGACACCCCGCTTGCGCAAGCGGAGAGTGTGAAGGCCGATAGACCAAGAGTGAAAAGGGCGCGTTTCATCGCCCAGATGAATCAGACCGAGTCGGTTTCGTCAAGCTTCCAGTTACGGCCGCCCGATTT
>Ga0209550_10002396_pt1 | contig 18019 bp, 13 predicted proteins | sample LauGreSuBDMM15SN_2_FD_187567 | JGI IMG/M metagenome (GOLD analysis project Ga0209550, IMG submission 187567) | Freshwater lake microbial communities from Lake Michigan, USA - Su13.BD.MM15.SN (SPAdes) (version 5) | ecosystem: Environmental > Aquatic > Freshwater > Lake | place: Lake Michigan...
GGATTTACGATGCTGGTGCCCCCACGGAGAGTCGAACTCCGCTTTGGTGGATGAGAACCACCCGTCCTAACCGATAGACGATGGGGGCAAACCCAACGGAGGTGGGAAGATTGCGCCGGGCTTGTTCGCGTCAAGCCTCGGTTTTTCAAAATCCGTTTTTTTAAAAACATCAAAGTAGTCTAGCGTTGACCCTGTCTCACGCGTCCGGTGTTTTTCGCGGCTATCCCTATGCAGGAAGTTACTCTCATTTCCCTCGATGCTCGTTTGCAAAAACAGATCGAGAATGCCCAGGTCGCGCTTCAACGCGGCAACTTCGATTACGTGGTCGAGATCACCACCACTGTTCTGGCCCAGGAGCCCGGCTGCGTCCCGGTGCGCCGCCTCCAGCGCGCCGCCTTGCTACGCCGCGCCGAGACAAAGAACAAGTTGATGTCGAAGGCAATGGGCTCTGTCACGATGGCGGGCTTCATGTTCGCCAGCAAGAAGGACCCGGCCAAGGCCTTCGAAAATGCCGACAAGATGCTCCACGCTGATCCCTCGAACGTCGGTGCGCTAAAGGCCTTCGGCGAAGCGGCTAAGTCGCTCGGTTTGTTGGAGACATCCGCTTTCGCTTGGGAGTCCATCCGCGCCCTTCAGCCAAAGGATCACGATACCTTGGTCGCGCTGGCCAACGCCTATATTGACGCCCGTATGCACAAGGATGCGGTGCGCGTGGCGGAAGATTTACTCAAGCTTCGTCCTCAGGACGGCGATGCGCTTTCGCTCATGCGCAAGGCCTCGGTCGCGCAAACCATGGACAAGGGCAACTGGGAGTCGCAGGCCTCGTTCCGCAATAAACTCAAGGACGAAAATCTCGCCGTATCCCTCGAGCAGGCCGCCAAAGTCGTCACCTCAGCCGAGATGACCGAGAAACTGATTGATGAGGCCAAGGATCGCCTCGCGCAGCAGCCCGATAACCTCAACCACTTCCGCACCATCATCGAGGGTTACCGCCGCATCGAGGACTCCGCCTCCGCGCTGGAATTCGTCAAGAAAGCCCGTCTGCTCCCCGCCGCCGCCGGCGACGCAACCCTTGAGAAACTTCAAGGCGACCTGACCATTTTGGTGATCGATAAACGGGTGAAGGCACTGGCCGCCCAGTCGGACGCCGCTCCGGAAGACGCCGCTCTAAAGCAGGCCGCCGATGCGGCCCGCGAAGAACTGGCCAAGGCGAAACTCGAGGATGCCCGCACCTACGTGGAGCGCTACCCCAACGACTACGCCGCCCGTTTCACCTTGGGCTCATTGCTTTACGATGGCGGTGATTTCCAGAATGCGATCGCGAATTTCCAGCAAGCCCTCAAGTCGCCCAAGGTCCGCATCGCCTCGCTGGGCGGCATGGGCAAGGCGCTCAAGGCCCGCAAAATGTTCGACCTCGCGGTGCAGCAATTCCAGACCGCGAAGTCCGAACTGCCCACGATGGACGACCTCAAGAAAGACGTTATCTATCAACTCGCCGAGTGCTACGAAGGCATGGGTAAGCGCGAAGAAGCCATCACCGAATACAAGCTGATCTACAGCGAGGATATCGGCTTCCGCGACGTGGCGGACAAGATCAACGCCTTCTACTCCGCCAGCTGAGTTTAGGTTGGAAATCGCGCCGGGCGGCCCGGCAGCTCAGCCGGCTCGGGGCCGCGTTCCTTTGGACGCGGCTTTTTTGCGTAGGCCGCGCCTTATCCTGCATCGAGCCAACTGGCCAGGTGGGCGTCGTCGGGCACGTGGGTTCCGAATTGGTATTCGGGGGCGAGGAGGGAGGCGTAGGCGGGATCGGCGAAGCGGCGGCAGTGGAGAAGGACGCGGCAGCGCTGGCCGGGGGCGCGCACGAGGCGGCCGAGGGCCTGGTTTACCTTTTGCAGGCCGGGCACGAGGTAGGCGCGGCGGAAGGCCTCGGGCGCGGGCACGTGGCGGGCGAGCGCGGCCTCGCGGGCGCGCTGGAGGGCGTTGAGTTCGGGCAAGGCGGGGCCGACCACCATCGCGTGGGTGATGCGGCCGCCGAGGTGGTCTATGCCCTCGGCGAAGCTGCCTCCGAGCACGAAGACGAGGATGTCGGCGAGGGCGAGCTGTTCATTAATCCAGGCGGATTGGGTGGCGAGGTCGGCGGCGCGCGGTTGGAGGGCGCAACGCAGCGCGGGGTGCTTGCGGCCGAGCAAGTCTATGATTTTTCCAGCGTAGGCGTAGCTGGGGAAAAATACCACGACAGGACCGGCCGATGCGGCACGCAGTGTGGCCAGCGTCGCGGCGGTGGTCGGGTGGTGGCTCTCGCGGCGGCGGAAAGTGGTGTCCACGCGGAGGTCGAGGGCGACGTCGTAAGCGTGGTCTCGCCAAGGCGCGACGGGAGCGAGAAAGTTTAGGATTTTGGATTGAGGTTTCAGGGCCTCCGCCGTGGCCGCCAGCCCGAGCGAGGCCCCGAATACCTCAGCCGGGGGCGGCGTTGCGGTGGCGAGGATAACGGCGGCGAACGCGCGTAGTTGTTTTCCAATGACCGGCGCGGCGTCGAGGCAGGTGAAGCGCAGTGCGGCGGGGGTGGGGGACCAGAGGAGTTTTTCCAATGTGTGGTCATCCAGCCAGGCGAGCAGGGCGGGCAGGCGGAAGAGCAAGTCGGCGGAGAGCGGCGCGAGAGCGGTGTGGTCGGGCGGGTGCTTGGCTAGGGCTTCATTGGCGGTGCGGAGCGCGGAGGCAAAGTCATCCTCAGCGTCGAGGTCGAGGGCGTCGGCGGCGGGCAGTGCGACGAGCAGTCGCCAGAGGGCTTCAAGGGCGCGGCGCATTGGCCTGGCGGTGTCATCGGGCAGCTCGGCCAGCAAGGCGTGGAGCTCATCGGCGGCGAGTGCGTGCGAGTGGGCCTCGGCTACGCGGGCGGGCAGGTGGTGGGCCTCGTCAATGAGGAGGAGCGTGGTGGCGGGGTCCCAGGTGGGTTGCTCCACGAAGACGCCACGGTTGGCGGGAGCGAAGAGGTAGTTGAAGTCACCTAGCCAGACGGAGCAGTCGGGAAGGGCGGCGCGGGCGATCTCGTAGGGGCAGACCTGCGCCGCGAGGCCGGCGGCGCGCAGGGCTGGGAGGTCGCGGGCGTCGGTGGGGAAAAGGTGGAAACGGGCGAGACCGGCCTCGCGGTAGCGGTGCGGCAGGTCGTGGAGAAAACGGCAACGATCGCGGGTGCAGTGGAAGACGTCGTTGATGCAGTGTTCGCGTTTGGGGCGAAGATTCCAGGCGGAGAGCTGCGGCGCGGCTTGGTCGGAGGCGACGGCGGGCGCACCGAGCATGGATTGGAGCGTGGTGAGGACGTGGAGCTGGCCGGTGGATTTGCCGGTGAGGTAAACGACGCGGTTGGCGCGGCCGGAGCGGAGGGCGGCGAAGGCGGCCTCAAGGAGCACGCCGGTTTTGCCGTAGCCAGTGGGGGCGGCGAGCACGACAGGCGTGGGCGGCGCGGCGTCGTCGCCCGGCGGCTTGAGCGCAGTGGCGAGGTCATCGAGGATGTTTTCCTGACCGGGGCGGGGGGCGGAAAAGGCGGGGTGCCAGGTCAGTTGGCGCAGGCGTGCGAGGGTGGCGTGGCGTTGTTCAAGGGAATCGGCGACGAGCTCGAGGTGGGCTTCGGTGGCGGCGAGATCGCGATCGTTGAAGGCTACAGCCTGCTGGAGACCGGTGCCTGCCTCAACGAACACGAGCTGGCCATGGAAAGACTTCCCCTGATTGATGAGCTCGCTCAGCAGGACGTAGAGACCGAGCTGAATAAAGTGCGAAGGGTGAGCGGTGCGGAGATCGAAGATTTCGCGCGGGAGTTTTTCGACGGTGGTTTTGATCTCGCGGATGAGGTAACCGGAGTCGGTGAGGTGGAGCTGATCCATCCGGCCATCGAGTTCGAAGCGCCAGCCGCGACGGGCAAGGGTGCCTCGAACGGCGACCTCATGCTGGCATCGAACATCCTCTGTGCCGGTGGCGGCGCGAAGTTCGCGATGCCAGTGTGAGCCGATCTCCATCCGCCAGCGGGTGGACGCGCCGTCTCCTGCGGCGCGAGGGCCGGTGGCGAAAGTGGCGAGTTCGCCGACGGCGAAGCGGGCGAGACGGTTGGCGTGGTCGAGGATCAAGACGGAGTAGGCGGCCAAACACCGATTGCAGGGTTGTGCGCCGATGCAAGGGCTTGCGGTTGGTGAAGTGGAGTGAGAGCTTATGCCAGCTGGATTCCAGCGCGCGCCCCATGAGAACTGACCGTCGAGAAACCGTGGTGATCGCCGGGGCCAGTGGCTTCGTAGGCCAGGCGATTTGCGCCCAGCTGGTTAAGCGGTTTCGAGTGGTGGCTCTGACGCGCTCGCTGGCGCACGCGAGGCACAATAAGGATGAAGCGGGGATTGAGTGGCGCTTGTGCGATATGTTTTCCCTGCTTGAGACCGAGGATGCGCTAAAAGGCGCGGACTACGCGGTCTATCTGGTGCATTCGATGCTGCCCTCGTCACGGCTTAAGCAGGGAAGCTTTGTAGATTTGGACCTGATTTTGGCGGACAACTTTGCCCGTGCGGCCAGGCTTCACGGCTTGCGGCAAATCATCTACCTCGGCGGGTTGATCCCGAAGGGCACGACGCTTTCGCGGCACCTCGCAAGCCGTCTGGAGGTGGAGCAATCGCTCGGTTCGGGCTCGACTCCGGTGACGGCACTGCGGGCCGGTTTGATTGTTGGGCCCGGCGGATCCTCGTTAAAGATTCTCGTGAGCCTGGTGCATCGTCTGCCGGTGATGTTCCTGCCCCCTTGGGTAAACAGCCGGATGCAACCCGTGGCGATTCAAGAGGTGGTGCGTGCGGTGGATATCGTAATAGGCGAGGCGAAATATTTTGGCGCGAGCTTTGATATCGGCGGTCCGGATGTGCTGACCTATCGCGAGTTGTTGCAGAAGACCGTGCGCCTGTTGGGAAAGCGCACATTGATGGTGAATGTGCCGTTCCTTTCGCCGGGATTTTCCAAGTTCTGGGTCGCCTTTTTCAGTAGATCGCCACGCAGCTTAGTCGGGCCGCTGGTGGATAGTTTGAAGCATGACATGCTCGCCGCGCCGAATCCATTGCTCGCCACGATTTCGGTTGGCGCGATGAGCTTTGAGGAGGCGCTCCGGCATTCGCTGGACAGCAAAAAACAACTTGTTCACTCGCAACTCGACCGCATTCGGTCGAGCGATTTGCGGGTGATGCGAGCGGCCAAGCGGGTTCGTTCGGTGCAGCGCCTGCCGCTCCCGGAAGGAATCTCGGCCGCTTGGGTGGCCGGTGAGTATTATCGCTGGTTGCCGCGCTTCGTCTGGCCATTTCTGGAGTGCGTGGTGGACGACAAGACGGGCCGCTGCCGTTTTTACCTTGGTTCGCGGCGCGTGCTGCTGCTTGAGCTCGCCTATTCACACAAACGCAGCACCCAAGACCGGGTGCTTTTCTACATTACGGGCGGTTTACTGGCGAAGGTGCATGATAACAAAAAAGGCCGCCTCGAATTCCGCGAAATGCTAAACCGCACCTGCGTTTTGGCGGCGATCCACGATTTCACGCCAACGCTGCCCTGGTATCTTTACAATCTGACCCAGGCGATCACCCACTTGATTGTGATGCGCAGTTTCGGACGGCATCTGGCGCGGCAGCGGGGCTGACCGGCGACCCTCGGGACTGCGTTGCTTCCGCAGAAATCGACTCTAATCATCTCCTCGCCCGAAAAAAAATGCTCATGAAAAAAACCTTCATCATCCTCGGAATCCTCGGCTTTCTCGGCGTGTTTGCGCTGATCGCCGTCGTCGCAGCCGTCAGCAGCTACAACGGTCTCGTCAACCTCCAGCAGGGCGTTGATGCCCAGTGGGCCCAAGTGCAGAACGTTTTCCAGCGCCGCGCCGATCTCATTCCGAATCTCGTCAACACCGTCGCTGGCGCGGCGAACTTCGAGAAGTCCACCCTCACCGCCATCACCGAGGCCCGCGCTTCGGTCGGCAAGGTCACGCTCGACCCGACCAAGGCTCCGACCGACGCCGCGCAACTCGCCGAGTTTGAGCGAGCGCAGGGCAGCCTTGGTTCCGCTCTCTCCCGACTGCTTGTCGTCTCCGAGCGCTACCCCGATCTCAAGGCCACCGGCAATTTCGCTACCTTGCAGGCCCAGCTTGAGGGCAGCGAAAACCGGATCGCGGTCGAGCGAGGCCGATTCAACGACACCGCCCTTGCCTACAACGCCGCGATCAAACGCGTGCCCGCCGTCTTTTACGCCGCGATGTTCGGCTTCAAGGAAAAGCCCTATTTCGCCGCTGCGCCCGCCGCTCAAAACGCGCCCGAGGTGAAGTTCGACTTCTCCGCCAAGCCGTAACCGTGCGTCGCCTGAGGCTGACGTTTTTTTCGCTGGTTTTGGGGTTTGTCGTGGTCGTCTCGCACGGGGCCGAAACACTGCCGCCTAGACCGTCCGCGTATTTTAACGACTACGCCGGGCTCATCCCTGCCGCGAGCGCCCGTGCGCTCGACTCCCGTCTCGCGCAGTTTGAGCGCGAGACATCGAACCAGATTGTCGTCGTCGTGTTCCCGCGCATGGAATCGAAGTCCTCGGTTGAGGACTACACCGTGCGCATCGCCCAGAACTGGGGCGTGGGGCAGAAAGGCCGCAATAACGGTGCGGTGCTTTTCGCCTTCATGGCGGAGCGCCAGCTTCGCATCGAGGCCGGCTACGGGCTTGAAGGAGCGCTGCCTGATGCCATCTGCCTCGCCATCATCACGAACGAACTGGCCCCGCGTTTTCGCGCCGGTGATTTCGCCGGCGGTTTCGACGCGGCCATCACCGGAATGATCGCCGCCACACGCAGCGAATACCGAGGCACCGGCCGCATCGCTGGTGATCGCTCGCCGTCCGGCACGGCGCGCAGTCGCCAGCAAAGCCTGCCGCCCTGGATGGTGATTGTGCTCTTTTTGGCCTTCGTGGTCGCCAGCCATTTTCTCAAACGCCTCAACCCGCGGAGTTCGCGCTACGGTGGTGGTAGAGGCTGGTCATCCGGCACCGGTTGGAGCTCGGGTGGCGGAGGCGGTGGAGGAGGTTTTTCTGGCGGTGGAGGCAGTTTTGGTGGCGGCGGTGCCAGCGGAAAATGGTGACACTCATGAACTCCTTTGAAACCCAACTTGACCATGTCCGCATTGGCCGCGCCATCGCCGCCGCCGAGCTGCGAACCTCGGGCGAACTGCGCGTCGTCGTGCACCAATATCCGGCGGTGGATGCCCTTGCCGCCGCCAAGGACGAGTTCTCCCGTCTCGGGATGAATGGCACTCGGGAGCGTAACGCCGTGCTCATCCTGGTCGCGCCGCTCTCGCACACCTTTGCCATCTACGGCGACGCCGGTATCCACGCTAAATGCGGCCCCGCGTTCTGGGCGGAAGTCGCGGGTGCGATGAGTGAACACTTTAAAAGCGAGGCCTTCACCGAGGGTTTAGTTCACGCATTGGAGCGCGCTGGTGAGTTGCTTGCTGTTCATTTCCCGCGCCGCTCGGACGACCGTAATGAACTCTCCGACGACGTCGTCGAGCGCTTTCCGGTTGTTTGAAAACCTTCGGGGTGAGGGCCGATTGAGCTGCCCGTTGGTGCCGCCGGTTAACCGCGAAGTCTCCCGAAGGTGCGCGAAGCTAAACCAAAAGACCGCGGTCCGGTAACCCCCGCCGATCTTCGCGTTACTTTGGATCGTCTTCGCGGTAAAAAAATCCGCCCGGGCATGGCGGCGAGTTCGCTTGATCTTACCAAGTGCCGACGACGAAGCCCTGGATGGCCTTGATGGCAAAAACGCCGGCGTTTTTGGTGAAATGGGCGGCGAAGCAAGGGAGCAGCGAGCGGTCTGGGTTCCACGAGGCGAAGCGGCAGGTGTAGAACCAGAGCGAGCCGGCGAGCACGGCGGCGAAGCTGAACCAACCCTTGGCGGTAAGGGTGAGCGCAAAGCCCTCGTCGTCCCATTTCCAGAGAAAGGGGTGGATCAGGGCAAAGAGGAGGGAAGCGCCGATGATGCCGCAGAGAAGAGCGGTGCGTCCGCGGTTTTCGACGACGAGGAAGCCGCGAAAAATGATCTCCTCGATGATAGCCGCGATCAAAGTGTAGATTCCAAAAAGGACGGTGATCTTTGATTGCTCATCGTCGAGGCCGAGGGCGATCTCGCCGCAGGTCTCGGCGGCGAGAATGAGCGCAGCCCCCGTGGCGGCGATCCAAAGTGCCTTGCGCGGCGCGGCGGTGACACCGGGAAGAGGGTTCGACAAGGGAGCGGGGAGGGCGGCTCGGGCGGCTCGGTAGTCCGTCCACCAGAGATAGGTGACGTAGAGTCCGGTGGCGATGAGGCACAGCTGCAGCCAAGGGTTGTCGTTCATGCGGGGCAGGAGCGTGAGGCTCGGCGGAGCCTGGGCAATCGCGGAGTGCGGGGCGTGGACGATGGGGGCGTTCGCGGGGGGAGCGGCATTTTTAGAAACGCCCTCGTGCTGGGAGTTGCGCCCGGCGGGTTGAGGGTTATCGGTGGGTAATCCCGTTTTCTCGATGCAACCGCCCGCCGCTCCGCTTACCGCAGTTCCTGTCCGCGATTTCGCCGGAGTCTTCGCTCGCGTCCAACCGCACATGGCGGCGTTGGATATTTTTCTGCACGCGCAACTGGAGGCCTTCGAGCCGGAGATCCGCGAGATGGCGGATTACTGCATTGATACTTCAGGCAAACGCATCCGGCCGGCGCTGGTATTTTTCAGCGGCTGGCAGAACGGAGCCACTGTCCTGCCCGCGCTCGTTCAGGTCGCGGCGGTGGTAGAGCTCGTGCATCTCGCGACTCTTGTTCATGACGACATCATGGACGAGGCGGCGCTACGCCGAAGCCGGCCCACCGCGGCTAAAAAATACGGTCCTGAAGCGGCGGTGCTGCTCGGTGACGCGCTCTTCGCCCATGCTCTGCACTTGGCGGCGCGCTTCCCGACCACGGAAGTCTGCGCGGCGGTGAGTGACTCGACGCGCAAAGTCTGCGCGGGGGAAATCGTGCAAACCCTGCGCCGCCGCAGCACGGCGATCACTCGGGCGGACTACGACCGCGTGATTGATCTTAAGACAGCCGAGCTTTTCCGGGTCTCGTGCGCGCTTGGGGCGCGGCTCGGTGGTTATGGTGACGCCTTCGTGGCGGACGCGGCGCGCTTTGGACGCTCTCTCGGTATCGCGTATCAGATTTACGACGACCTCGCGGATTTTTTTGGACGCGAAGTGCGTATCGGCAAGACTCTGGGCACCGACCTGGCGAGCGGGAAACTCACGCTGCCCCTGTTTTTATTGCGCGAGCGTTTACCGGTGGCGGAGCGGGCGAATTTGGAGGCGGAGCTGGAGGGGCGTCAACCGGCGCAACTTGCGCGACGTTTGGCCGAGATGGGGGAGTTTTCGATTTTCGAAGCGGTGCGCGACGAGATTGAGAGCGAGCTCGGGCTCGCCGAGGCGGCGCTGGCCAAGCACCCGGGGCTACCGCCTAGCGAGCATTTGGGAGCGCTGCCTCAGGCCTTGCGCGCCCAGATCGGGGCGCTGCGCTAGGCGCGGTCAAATCGGTTCGGCGACGCCGCAGTGCTCGCCTTCGTTTCGGGCCGGAGTGGGAATGAAATCAATCATCGCGGCCTCGCGGAAGGTTAGGACTTGTTGACTGCGTCCAGTAGAACGGGGGCGAGGGCGTGACAGTCGGGGAAGACTCGGTCTGCGCGTGCGCCGACCTCGATCAACTCGGCCGCGGTGTGGGTGCCGGTGGTGACGGCGTAGCAGGCCGCGAGGTCGCCGCGCCCGGCGGCGAGCACATCCCATGGCGAATCGCCGACCAGAACGGTCTCGGCGGCGGTGGTGTTAAACAAGGCCAGGGCGTGGGCGGTGAAGGCGGGGTCGGGTTTGAGCCACGGGGTATCGGATGCACCCAGCACCCCGGCGAGGAACGGATCGAGGCCGAGGTGAGAGCATACTTGACGAGCGGAGGAGCCGTGCTTGTTGGTGAAAACCGCCAAGCGCACATCGGCGCCGCGGAGGGCCGCCAGCAGTTCGAGGGCGCCGGGGAAAAGGACGGCATCGTCGAGCATGGTGGCGTCCCAATAGGAGCGGTAAACAACCACGGCCTGATCGAGCAAGTGGCGGTGGGTGGGGCCGAGGATTTTGGCAAGGGCTTCGGGCAGGCCGCCGCCGACCGCGCGCATAACCTCGTCGCGCGTGACCTCGGGCAGGCCGAAGTGGCGGCGCACGTGGCAGTGGGAGCGATGAATGGCGGCGAAGTGATCGAGGAGAGTGCCGTCGAGATCGAAGAGCACGGTGCGGATGGGCATCGGTCGAGTCGAAGGGGGCCGGTCGTGCGCAGCAAGCCTCTGCAACGGGGCGCCAGTGGCGGGAGATTTTTCCTGACTAAACCTGGCCTGGTTTCTCACGGCCTAGTATTGCGAAGCGCCGGGTCGCGTCGGGTGAGGCTACCTTTTCAGCTGCGCCACGATTTCGGGATGGGCCGCGAGGTGGCTGGTCAGGCGTTCGAGCGCGTTGAGCGTCTCGCTGCTGATGTGATGCTCCATGCCCTCGACGTCGCGGAAAATGACATCCTCCGGGAGATCGAAGAAACGCAGGAGCTGGGTGAGTAACTCGTGCCGGTGGGCGATGCGCGCCGCGACGACCTCGCCGGCACTGGTAAGGACCATTCCACGGTATTTCTCGTATTTGACGAGGCCGTCGGCATCGAGCCGTTGGACCATGGTGGTGACGCTGGCTTGGGAGATTTTGAGCTCGGCGGCGATGTCCACCACCCGCGCGTAGCCCTTGGTTTTGATCAAGGCGGCAATGCGCTCGAGGTAATCCTCGGCGGCGGTTGAAGTGCGCGGGAGGAGCTCCGATGCGGACGCGGCGGAAGTTACGGGGAACGGATCGCTCACGGCAGTAGACGCGGCGATGCCTGCGTGGGGTGGGAGGTGCGGCGGCTTAGAGGCCAGCTCGCTCTGTCTTGAGAATCTTTTCGCCCTTGGCGACGACGCGCAGCATCTGGATCGCCATCCAGAACACGCCGGTCACGCACAGGGTCGTGTAGGTGCTGAAGATGAGAATCATGGTGGTGTTTTCTGACATCACGTGGCTGCGGACGAAGTAGAAAATGAGGGCGAAGAAAAGTGCGCAGAGCACGAAATCAACGGCGATTGCGGCGGTGTTGAAGCCAGCGGACTTGGACTGAGCGGTCGGCGACGAGGACATGATTCATGGAACTCAGGCGGGCTTGGGCGGGTTGTCGAACCGTTTTTTGTGATTGTCGGCCGCGGAGCCGATCGACGGATGAGTCGGGTCGATGCAAAGGCGGTGGAGGATGCCCGCCGGGGCAGCGCATTTACAGCCATGTCCGCCCCTTTGGTGGATCAGATAATGGCGTTGGCCTTGATGACCTCTTGATACCATCTAGCGCTGAACTTCGGGGTGCGTTTCTGAGTCTCGAAATCGCAATACACGACGCCGAAGCGGCGGGCATAGCCATCCTGCCACTCGAAGTTATCCATGAAGGACCAGAGGAAATAGCCCTTCACTGGAACGCCGTCGAAGATGCCGCGACGAAGTTCGGTGAGGTAGCAACGGAGGAGATTCATGCGGTGGAGGTCGTTGACCTCTCCCTTCACTGGCGGGGTGTCGTCGTAACCGGAGCCATTTTCGGTGATATGGATGGCCTTCACGCCGTAGATCTCGGCGACGTGGCGGGGGCCCCAATAGAGCGATTGCGGCACGTGTTTCAGCCAAGGCGAGTCGGCGACGGGGAAGGAGGCGGGAAAGTTAATTTGCTCGGGCTTTCCGCCCTTCCCGGCACGCACGAAGGTGCCGGTGTAGATGTTGAGGCCGAGGAAATCGGTGGGCAGGCTTATGAGGTCGAAGTCGCGTTTTTCGAACTTGGCGGCGTCCTTGCCTACAAGTTTACGGTAGGCGGGGCCGTAGCCGCCGGTGTAGATGGGATCGAGGACGCGGGCGTTTTCGTGGATAAACTGGGCGCGGGCGGCGGCGATGTCGGGGGCGGTTTCGGTGAGCGGGACGGAGACTGAGCAGTTGTCCGTCAGGCCTACGCGGGCGCCTTTTCCGCCGTGTTCGCGCACGGCGCGCACGCCATGGCCGTGGCAAAGGAGGGCGGTGTGGTAGGTCTGGTTGACGACCTGCTCGGTGCAAGAGAGGCCGGGGGCCTTGTCGTGGCCGCCGTAGCCAAGGCGGGTGAAGCAGAGAATCTCGTTGAGAGTGATCCAGTTTTTCACCCGGTCGCCATAGGCCTTGACGATGGTGTCGGCGTAGGTGGCGAAGGCGTCGGCGGTGCGGCGATCCCGCCAGCCGCCGAAACGCGTCTCGAGGGACTGTGGCAGATCCCAGTGGAACATGGTGACCCACGGCGTCAGGCCGTGTTTGTGCATGGAGTCGAAGAGCCGGTGGTAGAAATCGAGACCCTTTTGGTTCACTGCGCCATCGCCATCGGGGATGATACGGGGCCAGGCGAGGGAGAGGCGGTAGTGCTTGGCGCCGAGGGAGGCCATGAGCTTAAAGTCCTCGGCGTAGCGGGTGTAGTGCTCGCAGGCGACGTCGAGAGTGTCACCGTTGTGGACTTTTCCGGGAGCGCGGGAGAAGCGGTCCCAAATGGACTCGCCTTTGCCATCGGTGAAGGCGGCACCCTCGATTTGAGGTGCGGCGGCGGCGAAGCCCCACACGAAGTTTTTGGGAAAGGAAAGTGGGCGGGCTTTAAGCATAGTGGAATAGTGGTGAAGAGTTGATCAACGGACGGGGCGGCGTTCAAGGCGCGGGCGTGCTTTTGGCTCGACGATCTCGGCGGGCTCCGGGCTTACGTAGGCGGCGGGCGCCAAGAGCTTGCCGGTGCTGGTTTGCAGAGTGCCGTCAGGCTGGGTGATTACATCCTGCACACGGTAGGGAGTGCCGTCGGCGTGTTGGAGGAATTTCATCCACTCCGGCTCGTTGAAGGGGCGGCTGCCGCGGCGGCCGAAGACGACGGTCTGGCCACCGGTTTCGTCCACAACGCGATCGCGGTCCAAGCCGCGGGAGATGGCGACCGCGGGGCCTTTGGTGGGATACGTGGCGATGAGTTTGGGTTTAGGCTCGGGGGAGAAACCCATGTAGTTGGGCTGGTTTTCTGGGCTGATGAGTTGAACGACGCGCAGGCCGTTTTTGCCGTCGGCGACGAGGCCGAACATGGACGCGTTGACGGCACCGATCTGGATGGCGCGAGTGTCGTTGAGCTGGCCGTCGGCGGTGAAGTGGCTGTGCAGACGAGGTGCGGCGGGGTTTTTGATATCGAGGATCGCGAGACCGGCGGGGCCGTCGGCGACGTAAAGATAGGTGCGGGCGGCGTAGAGGCCGGTTGCGTGGGCGAGGGGGAGCGTGGCGATGAGCCGTGGCGAGAGCGGCGCAGAGAGGTCGAAGACCTTGACGCCGTCGGCGTCGGTGACGAAAGCGTGCTGGAACTGGACGGCGATCTTACGCGGATCGCGCAGGACACCGGGCACGGGCGGAGTGGTGAGCTTGGGGTGGAAGGGGTCGGTGACGTCCACCACGGCGAGGCCGGCGGCGCAGACGACGTAGAGATTGGTGCCGGCCATGTAAGCGTGGGTGGCGCCGTCGAGGGCGTGGCCGGGATTAAAGCGGACGACATCTTTTTTCTCGTCGAAGAAGTTATTGGAAGGATCGCCATCGAGAAGGGTGGCGGCGAGGACCATGACGAGACCCTCGTCGCGGTCGGTGACGTAGAGGAAGCCGTAGTTGAGGCCGATGGGCTGCTCCTGGTTCTCGGGCAGGCGGATGCGCAGCGGATCGAGGGCGAGGGTGGAGGGGGAGACCACGCTCGTGGCGTAGCTGGTTTTCACATACAGACGCTGGCCGAGCGGGGAGACGGGGGCGGTGGTGATGCGCTCGGAGAAGGCCTTGTTGTCCACATTGGCGATGTCGAAGACGATGAAACCGGCCTCGCCGGCGGCGGCGTAGAGATACTCGCCACGCTGGAGCAGGTCGAGAATCTCGCCGCGACCATGGTGGTGGTGGGCCTCGGTGAGGACGGATTTCCGGGCGACGTGTTCGGCGTGGTTGCGGGGGTAGGCGAGGCGCTGGAGGTGGGAGCCGATCGCGGCTTGCGGCTCCTCGCGCTCGGTCCAGACGACGGCATCAAGGCCGGCGGAACCGGAGGCGACGTAGGCGTGGCGGCCAAAGAAGTTGACCGTGCCGGTGCCGAAGCCGAGGAGCTGAGTCATCCAAGCGTGGTTGTCGTTCGCGGTGGAAAGGTGGCAATCGGTGCAGCCCTTGGTGGTGCCGACGGAAGACGTGGTGTGTGGGAAGTGGGGGTTGAAAGCCTGGCCGGAATAGCCCTCGGCGGAGATGGTTTGCTGCTGGGAGTAGATCCACTCGCGGTTGGAGTTTTGGGAGCCGACGACGACGGCGGAGGAAGAGCGCAGGACGGCGAGGCGTTGGTCTTTGTAGGTGGCGTCGAGGCCGAGCATGAACACATCGTCGCGAACGACCTGCGGGTTGTAGGTGGCGTAGAAACGCGTGGTGGTGCCCTCGAATTTATTACCGGGGACCTTTTGATTGGCCTTGAGCGGGAGATGGCAACCGAAGCACGAAGTCGCCCAGGAAGTGTGGCAGATTTGGCAAGAGATGTTTTGGTTGGCGTGGGCGAGGTCGTGAGGTGCGGAAGCCCGCCCGGCGGTCGGGGCTACATCGGCGGAGTCGGAAGGGCCCCAGGTTTGGCCATCGCGTCGGAGGGTCTTGGCGTAGGAGCTCTTGGGATTGTAATGGGCGCTGGTGGGGTCGATGGAATCCATCGTTTGCGGGACCTCCCAAGCGAGGTTTTTGTCCATCATGGACTGTTGAAGGAGCTTTTTGCCCTCCCAGCGGAAACGCGGGCCGAAAGGCGTGGTGCCTTCGGCGAGGTTATTGGGGAGGACCTGTCCGTTGACGACGCGACCGCCGTTGCCAGAAGTGAGGAGGGTGGGGCGCTTGGCGATGGTGCCGTGGCAATCTATGCACTCAATGGCGGTGACGGCGCGGGGTTCGGCGTAGAGCAGGCCGTTGCCATGGACATCGGTGGTGAAATGGCAGTCCACGCACTGCATGCCGCGGGCGAGGTGGACGTCCTTGAGGTGGACGGCTTTTTTGAACTTATCGGAGTCAGATGACGGGATGATCTTGTCGTCGAGGGTAAGCAAGTTGCCCTCCTTGTCCTTTTTGAAGACGGCGCGGAAGACCCAGCCGTGGCCATGGTAGTCGGCGAACTGGGTTTCTTTGAGCTTGGGGTTGAGTTCGGCGACCTTTTCGAGGAAGGCAGGATCTCGCCAGAGACCGCGGGCGGCGGCGGCCTCGGGGGTGCTGGTGTTGAGGGCGACTTCCTCGGAAGGGGTGGGGTCATGCTGCTCCTTGGGATACATGAACTCGCCATCGGATTCCTGGTCCCACCACGTGTATCCGAGAAACGGATTCACGAAAAGATTACCCTGGTGCATGTGGCAGTTCATGCATTGGGAAGACGGGATGGAGCGGGTGAACTGATGTTTGATCGGGTGGCCCTTCTCCTTTTTGGAGATCATGGGATCGGCGGAGAATCCTAGGCCCTGGTGGCCATATTTGGCCCACGGGCCGGAGTTGGTGGGGGAGCGATCGTTGGCGTAGGGGACGTGGCAGGCGGTGCAACCGGAGGAGCGGAAGTCGCCCGGGTGGTTGTTGGAGCCCATGAAATCGAGCATGGGATCGTGGAGGCGGGTTTTCTGGAGATTGAGGTAAACGGGATCTATGCGGTTGTTGGTGCCGAGGCCCCGCTCGGAGAGACGGCGGGCGGGGCGACCGGGGGGCTCGAAGGCGTTGGGGTTGCCGAGCTCGGTGATCTTTTCGCCGCCGCGCTCAAAGATACGGAGGATGTTGGACGGCTGGCCGAGGGCGAAGCGAGGGAGCGGCTCGATGAAAGGCAGAATGCCATGGAGGAGCGTCATCTCGGGTGTGACGGGGATGGGGGATTCGAGGCGGAGCGGGACGCCATCGGCGCCGTAGGCCTGGCCGTAGCGCGGGTTTTTGTGCGGGGTGCCTCCGTTGTTGTAGAGGGCGGCGCCCCAGAGCATGGCGCCGTGGCGCATGATGGAGTGGCCGACGTGGGCGTTGATTTCGGCGTGGCAGGGGGCGCAGGTTTTTTCGGAGATGCGGAGGTCGCCGGGGTTGACGAACTGGACGAACTCGGGGGACTCGTGATTGAGGAGGACGGAGGAGTCGTTGGGGTTGGCGGAGGAAACCCAGAGCTCGGGGTGGCGCGGGGCGACGTGGGCCTTGCGCATGGTGAGGCCGGGAGTGGGGTCGCCGCCGTGGCAGTCTATGCAACCTAGGACGACGTGCGGGCTGGCGTGCATGTCCTCGATGTTGGCGTGGCACTCGATGCAGCCGGCGGATTTGCGGGCGGCGGCGGCGTGGGATTGGTCGATCAGGGAAGGTGCTGGAGCTAGGCTGGCGGAAGCGGGTGCGGGAGCGGCCGGGACTGAGGTGGCTGGGCCAGTGATGGATGCGGCGGGCGCGGCGACGACGGCCCCGGGCGGGGTTGGGTCGGCGAAGAGAATCAAGGACGCGACGGCGAGGCCCCAGGCGGCGGCGATGGGAACAAGGAGACGGCGGAGAGGAAATTTTTTAGCGACGGATTGCACGGAAAGGCACGGATGGCGGAGCGGTTCAATAGGTGAGCGTCACAGCGATAAGGGCGCTGTGGAGTAAGGACGGCGGAGACGGAGAGAGGTCGCTGAAGCCGGGGACGTAAGGCTCGGTGTTGCGGTAGATGTCGTTAAAGCCCTGGCCGGGGAGGAGGACGGCGTAGCCGGCGGAGACGATGATGTTATCGGTGAGGAGGGGGCGCCATTGGAGGCCGAGGGAGAGATCCCAGCCGAGATCGGGGGCGATGGTGTTGGTGAAAAGGGCCGTTTGGAGCGGCTCGGTCTGGGTGAAGCTGATGTGGTTGGCGTTGGCGAAGGCGCGGAGACGCGGGGTGACCTCGATATCGGTGCCGAGGCCTAGTATGAATACACCGGGGTTGACGAAGTTGGCCTGGCCCTGGGTTTTGCTGGTGCGAAGATTTGGCAGGACGGAGAAACGCTGCTTGGTGGAGACGGCGGTGCCGGCGAGGTTGAAGCCCTGGCGGACGTAGTAGCTGAACGGGCCGCCGACAAAATTGGTGTTGTCCACGATGGAGTCGAAGCCGGTGGCCCGACCATCGGTGGGATCGGAGTCGCCGGTGGCGAAGAGGGCGGAAGCCTTGAAGCGAATCCAGTTTTGATCGTAGCTGAGCTCGAGGGCGGCGAGGCTGGCGGAGACGGTGGTCTCGCGGCCGGCGAGACCGTTGAGTTCGTCGCGGCCGAAGGCGTGGTAGAGGGCGTGGTTGACGTTGAAACGGCCGAAGTGGCCGTCGCCGGCCCAGCCGAGGTAGCCGACATCCACATCGTGTGCGGCGACGGTGCCGAGGGGGGCGGGGCGGACGATGCTGCCGTTGGTGTCGTAGTGGATACCGGACTGGTCGAAGTTGCCGTGGAGAGAGAGCTGGGCGGTGTAGCCCTTGACGAGAAAATCCTGGCGGTAAACGTTCGCGACGACGACGTATTGGCCGCGGGAATCGAGGGTGTTGAGTTCGGAGTTGGTGTCCTTCTCGCGCAGATCGAAGACGGCGAAATTGTATTGGTAGAGGTTGTTGTCGGCGTTGCCGAGGAGACGAAGACCGAGTTGGGTTTCGTTAAAAATGAAGCCGCGAAAATCGGAGTTGAAGGACTGGAGGCCGGCCTTGACGGCGACGAAATCGAAAGTGGGGGTGAGGTCTGCGAGGTGGTATTCGTAAAATGCCTCCTGGACGGCAAGGAAAGCGTCGTTGCGGCGGGTGGGGGCATCGTTGCCGCCGGAAGGTGCGGAAGGGTCGGGGTTGAGCAGGCCGGGGGCATCCACGGTAACGCGGTTGTAGTTGCCAACTAGGCGGAGTTTGAAGGTTTGGTCAGGCGGACGGTAAACGGTC
>Ga0209550_10002397_pt1 | contig 18019 bp, 12 predicted proteins | sample LauGreSuBDMM15SN_2_FD_187567 | JGI IMG/M metagenome (GOLD analysis project Ga0209550, IMG submission 187567) | Freshwater lake microbial communities from Lake Michigan, USA - Su13.BD.MM15.SN (SPAdes) (version 5) | ecosystem: Environmental > Aquatic > Freshwater > Lake | place: Lake Michigan...
GTTGCCGTGCGTGAACTCTCCGAATTCCATGTCCCCCCGCCCGGCGCGAAACGTAGGAAAACCTAACGTTTTCAAGAAACGTACCCGGCAACAAGAATCACGGTATTTGTGCTCACGATATCATATCTCCGGCCCGCGCGCCCGCCGGCACCTATCGCGATGTATACCCGCCACGGCGGCCCGCACGACCGGCGGGGTGCATGCACCATAGGGGTGCTTCATAGGCAATAGGGGTGCTTCATAGGCCATCGCGCCCCAGATGCCGCGTCGTACAGCTGAGAGCTGTACCCCGCGAGAGCCGCGTAACGTACTGTGCTTTGATTCGCCGACATCAATTCATCAAAACTGATCCATGAGAAAATTGGCCGCGAGCGTCTGGTTGCGATCACATGCCAGATACGCCTCTGCTGCCTGCTCGCGCGCAAAGCCGAGCGCCGCGAGCTGCTGCACCGCTGCCTCGTCCTCCTCCGCTAGGCTGCCAACGGCGGTCCGCATCTGGTCGAGCGAGGGCTCCTGCGCGCCACCAAGCCGCAGACGACCAAGCGTTTGAAGCATACGGGCGTGGAAAAACTGGCCTACTTCCTCTGTGGAGAGCTCCAAGCGCGCCGCTTCTTGCGCGGCACTTTGGCCGGCGGGCGCGTGCAGCCACTGCTGCATGACCGCCTCCATGAGCTCTGAGTGCATCTCAGGCATGCTCGCCATCTCAGCGCCGCCCAGGCCGCTCTCGGCCGCGTGCGCGTGGTGGTGATGGTGGTGCACGTCGTGTGCATCGAGGCCGTCGTCGTACGCATGCGGGTCGTCGTATCCGTCGTCCTCGTCATCATCGGGGCCGTTAAACTCAGCGCTGTCGCCCCCCCCGCGCGTGAGGCCGTGTAGGTCGTCGTCGTCGTCGTCGTCACCGCCTCCATCATCGCCGTACCCGTCCAGCCGTCGCCGCAGCCGGCTGTGTAGCCCATCGACGGAGCCCTCAGCATTGCCTGTGCGGCCGTCAGCGCCTGAGGCACTCCCAAGGACGGCTGCAGCGCCGTGGCCCAGGCAGGTGTGAGGCTGCAGGTGATGGCCGAGCTGGTGCAGCTGCAGGTGGCTGTCAGGATGGCGCATGGGCGGCACAAGGGAGGAGCCATGCAAGTCGAGCCTCAGGTCGCCCGGCTCGCCGTCCTCACCCAGAGGCAGCAACGGATCCGACTCCGCGGCATTGAGGAGCACGACGAAGTCATTCGGGCGGGCGGCTATGGCGTCGCGAAGGGTGGGATCCGACTCTAGCAGCTGCGCGAGGTGCGAGTTCGCCATGTCGAGCTTGATGGCCTCGAGCACCTCGAAGCCCGTCCGGAAGAAGCGCAGGAGGAGTATCGGTAGCTCCGCGTGCGCTGCCCCCGCAGCTGCAGCCGGAGTGGGCGCGGGCTTCCCCGCCGTCGTGGCGCTCAAGGCGGTGCTCTGAACATCTGCCCGGGGCGGCGCTGCGCCCCCCTCCGCTGCGCCCCCACTCACGGCGCAGGACGAGGAGGCCGCGGCCAAAGAGGCGTCGACTTCAGACGTGGCCGCCGAGCTTGCCGTCCCGATCGTGGCGCTCTTCGCGCTCGGCAGCTGCTCGGGCACCTCGAGGCGCGAGAGCGTAGCTGAGAGCCACCGATCCATATCGGCGACACGCGCGTCCGAGCAGAGCATGCGCACCTGATCGCTCACCGCGCGCATGTAGGGCACGACGAGCAAATCAGTGAGGCCGGTGCCGTATGAACGCGCCGTCACGACGCCTGCGCGTATCTGCTCGGCGTACTCGGAAGCAAGGAGAATCTGCTCCTCCCAATGTGCGGGCATGAGCGAGCAGAGGGTGTCTTGCACCTCCTGCACGAGCTGCAGCGTGCGCTCGTACACGGGTGGCGCACTGGTGAGCTCGAGCGTGCACGCGTCCCAAAAAGCTTTCTCGACCGCTTCGCGCTCTTGCGACACCTCGGCGGAGACGGAGTCGGCCGCCGCCTCTCCAAGCAGGGGCTCTGCCTTGGGGTCCTCAAAGCGCATGGCCTCGGTGTTAAGCACGAGCATTATCTGTGGATCGACGCGCACGACTTGCTGCAGCGAGTGGAAGGCCGGCAGCGAGCGCAGCCGGTCTTGCAGCACGCGTACCGCCTCGTCGCTCAAGGCCGATGCGTGGATCGACGCAGCCGAGAGCTCGTCGCGCCCCGAGCGCAGCAGCGCGAGCGCGCGGCGCGGGTCGTTGCAGCTGAGCCGCAGCGCCTGTTCGGCCTCGAGCGCGCCATACCCCATATCGACGAATCTCGAGACCTCATCGTCGATTCCATCGCACCCGTCCATCCGCGGCGTGTCGCCCTCGTCGCACTCTCCGTCACCCTCGTCGCACGGGCATCCGTCATCTTCCTCGTCGTCGCCCTCATCGAACGTGTCGCCCCCGTCGTCGGCGCCATCGGCGCCGTCATCGTCTACTCCCGTGACGTGCAGCGAGTGCAGGTGCGACTGGTACGATGAGGGGAGCGGCGGACCGGTCGAGACGAGGCTGGGTGGCCGTGGCTTGGCGGTGACGAGCACGAGGAAGTCACGCTCCGTGATGCCGCACAACTCGGGAGTTGACTCGTCCTGCAAAAGCTTGCCCGCGCAGATGAGCTTCTGCATGATGACGTCAATTCCGCGCGCGCTCATGATCGACTGCTTGATCGATCCGATCGTCGCCGCGGCCTCAGTCTCGATCCAAAAAACGGCACCATCGATGGCACGGACCTGGAGGTGGAGCGGTAGGAACGCGAAATAAATTTGCGCTGAGGGGTCTCATGTGGAGAGCACGCATGGTCGGCGAGCGCGGGCACGCACTTGCAACTGCATTGTGACGGCCATCGTGTTCTCCAACTTTTGGTGTGAAAGCCAAAGGCCGCCCGCGCTAGCTAAGAAATGGGAAAACAGGATTTTGTTCCGTTCCGAGTCTTTCCCGACCATATCGTTGTGAGCTGCAGCAGGCGGGCAGCTGCGTCTTTTGCACTTGCAATTGGCATTTATGTCGGAGTCTTTCCCAACCTTAAGTGCAGCAGCGGATAGCGCCGAAGTTCGTCGGCTGCAGCATGAGCTGAAGGCAGCAAAGCATGAGATCGGTAAGCTGCATCGGCAGATGAATGCTCTCCAAAGACATGTGCAGAAGGAGTTAGAGGCAATTCGTCGAGATGCTCTCGCTGCTGCCGCTGCTGCCGCTGCTGCGCGCCCATCAGAAGCTGCCGTTGGCCCCCCCGGCGTGCATACGTTAAAGCCGATTGGACGCATCGAGTCATGCTTCAGCCAGCGCAACGGCACGCCGCGTCAAGCAGGCGTGGCGCCAGCTGCAAGGTCGCGGTTGCGGATGGAGTGGGGTGTGCCAGCCCACACGTTGGACGGGTTGGCTGCTTTCTCTCACGTGTGGCTCATTTTCCTCTTCGACCAAAATCGCGGCGACGAGGTCGTCAAGTCGAAGGTCCATCCCCCATGCCTCGACGGGGCAGCGACAGGGGTGTTTGCGTGTCGCTCGCCACACCGCCCAAACCCAATCGGCCTCTCGCTCGTAGAGCTCGATCGCATCGAAGGTGACACCTTGTATCTTTCCGGTGCCGATCTCATTGACGGGACGCCGGTCGTCGACGTGAAGCCTTTCGTCCCGTATGCTGATCTACCTCTGGCGATGGGCAAGGTGCGTGCACCAGAATGGGTGCATGCAGGTGGCTCGCCGCGCCTCTGCGTAGAGGTCACGCCGAACGCTCGTGCCTGCATCCAAAAGGCGTGCGCGGCACGCGTGCCGCCAGACGGCAGTGTGGCTCTCCGATTCTTTGCTGGTGCTCCGGATGCAGCTGAGGCGGCGCTCGTCCAGGTGCTTCAAGCGGACCCGCGCTCTGTGTATCGACGGCACAAGTGTAGTGGCCAGCAGTATCGGGTGTGCATTGATGGACTCGTCGCAGAGTGCCGGTTCGCTGACGATGGTGCGATGGTGACGGTGGACTCAGTGCGTTTCCGCAGCGTTGCCGAGGCCGAAGTATACGACAGCGAACCGTATGTTGCGGCCGGGTCGACAGCGGAGGACGATACCGAGGGTCCTCGAGATCTTCGAGATCCATCTTCTTGAGATGCCAAGCTCGATTTTCAATATCAGGCGCGCCGCTCTCGTCCTCTGCCTGGCGGACCACTCAAATTCGCGCGTGCTCGATCGCACCATGACATCTCTTGATTGCGGACCACACACGAGACACGAGGACACACAGCCGAACAGCCAACACGTCCGGTCTCCGGAGACATGCTTACACATCTATCGAAGTAAAACTACGTTCTAGATCTAGTGTTATCCTTAGCCCTATTACGTTCGCGACTACTTGTTGCGTGTGCCGTTTCATTTACGTTTCATTTTCCCTCCCGCTGGGCTTCGGAAGACGATGTTCACTCGGTTGACTCGGTATCCAATTCATCTCAGTTCTCACTGTGCGTATTCTCTGTGCGCTCCATGACATCGAATGCATCCCTCTGATCCTTCTCTGATCCCACAGTAATCCCACAGCGCAGGTCACAGGTGTGTCTGCCCGGGGGTTTCACATCAGTCCGTTCACACTCGTTGCAAGTTTCATACAAGTTTCGCGTCGCGGGTTCTTGCGTCTTCACCCTCTCGCAGCCCGCTTTACGCTTTACTCTGATCACTCATGTCGCGTCCCGAGAGAACGTTCACGTTGCAAACGGGACAGTACGCGGCTGGGCATACGCCCTTTACGGGCTCGTGGTCGGCAACGCTCGCACGCAGCGGCCAAGTGCACACTTGGCGAGCTCAAACGACCCTCGCCTCGCCTGGGCGGAAGATGCAGTCGCGGCCAATGTGGGATGAACGCATCCCCGTATGGGAACAGCGCATCCCCGAATATGCTTCTTCGCAGCGTTCACCATTCCCGAGTCCGATGAAGCGAAGCTCGGCGAGCCTTGTTCCCTTCACAACACTCCTTTCAGAGGCGAAGAGCTCCTCCACAGTGCCTCGTGACTGGTCGCTCTTGCTCGCGCCCGGTTCCGGCAAGGGAATCCGTCGCCCGTGGCCCGAGTACGAGCCGGAGAGTTCGGCCGCGGTGGGTCGCCGTTGGAACGGCGCCAACGTCGGCCGACTCTACGAGCATGTGCGGCCGTCAGATCTGCCTATCTCCAATTCAGTCTGTTCTTCCTAGTTGGATCGCAGCTCTTCGAACATGGTTCGGGGGGCGCCTGCAGGCCTAGCCAAGCCTTACCAAACTGTTTAAGAACAGTCTCTTTTGGCTTGGCACCTGCAAGCAACGACGACTGCGACGGTGCATACTCAAAGACTCAATGACGAGTACCCCGCCACGTGTGTGATCGAGAACAGGTGCTCATCGAGTGCGCGAGGTTGTTCTCTGCTTCTCTTTCGTCCGCGGGGCGCGGAGCCGCGGCCGGTCTCGCCGGCGCCGTGCGGTGCTGGATGTGGGTCCGCGGCGCAGCGCGCGGCTCCGCCGGGCACCAGGGGGCGGATCTCTTTTAATTTATCCGCCGTGATCACTGCCGTGCGGTCGCGGCCTCGCGGGCCGGCTCGCTGCGCGGTCCGCGCGACGCGTCTTCGAGACGCGAGACTCACCGTCTCTGTCGGCCCGAGGTACGTAATATTTTTATTTCGTGTTGAAACCGCCGTGCGCCACCGTCCGACGCTCCCGGGGACGCGAACCTGAGAATCATCGAGAACCCGGCCCCGGGACCCGCGCTCAGGCGCCGCGGTCGTCCGTCGATCGAACGCGTCGTCCGTCGAGATCGTAACGACTGGCTGCATCGTTCCTCGTATACTCCGCCGGAACTCGATAAACCGAGGACGTATTCGCAATTCCCGTACCAACCGTACCGCGACGCACCGCCCGCCCGACTGGCGGCTATTACGCGCGGGTTGCGCGCGCGGCGCGCGCGGTCGCCGAAATAATTACGAACGATCGAAATCGAAACGGCGCCGACCGAAGCCCCAACGCGTTACGCGAAGCAAAACGCGCCTCCGGAACCGCCGATGGGAGCACACGTGTCACGACGGGGGTTTTGTGAAGAGAACGTACCGTCCCAATGGCGACTGGTTTACCGGTTGTTTACCGGCGTGCTGCCGGTCGGCACTTCAAGACTTCCGCAACGGCACACGAGGCACACCGTCGAACCGACACTTCACACAAGCAGTCAAGCACCGACACTTCACAAGCACCGCGATAGAGACACACATGCCGTGCGCTGCACCCGGTCACACACCGAGGCGCGCACGTGGTCGGACGCGTGTCTGTCGCTGTCCGGCCTGAGAGTAATTGCCCATACATACCCACCCACTCCCAAGCAAGAAACAGTGCACACAACGCGGATATGCTTGTCGGCGTTGGGGCGGAGCTAAGCTGACTGACTGGAGGGCTCATGACGGAGGGAAGACGTGCACCATTTTATGCCGCTGGAAGTCGTGCGTCGGGTGGCGCATTCGACGCGCCTGCTCCAGTAGCGCGGGAGCACCCTGCTTCAGGTAAGCCGCGCCTGCGCACACGATGCAAAGGTCGAACAGGCCGCCCTGCTCCTCGCGGCACTCGGCACAGTGATAGTATCGGTTGACAACGTCGCCGCACATGTCGCAGGCAGCGGTGCTCCCGGGCAGCGGATACTCGAAGTCTGATTCATGACCTCCTGTCGGGCCGCCCTCAAACAACCTCGGCTGCTGCTGCTGCTGCGACTTGCTGTCCCACACAAGGTGGTCCTGCCCGAGGATTCCCTTCATGCTATCGGCAGACATATTCTTGCTGAAGTTCGTGCCCTGTAGCTTATTGTCGGACGAGCCCCGAGGCGTCGACCGACTCGGCGACGCATAAAATTTCATGGTCGCTGGCATTTTTCGGATTGCGTGCAGAAAGCGCTCGGGTTCTCTAAAAAGGGGTTCCTCACTACAGCAAATGTTCCTCACTACAGCAAATCAGAACGACTCAAGTCCTTCGTCAGGTGCATGCAGGTGGTGATATCTGGGCCCGCCGCTGGCACGCCCGGAGAAGGCGCAAGTGCAGTGGGCTTCGTAAGATCCTGACACACTGTTGAAACACCATTGGGTAACTATCCGGATACCAGTGGAGTCTGAAACCCTCCCGTGGCCAAAATCGTCAAATTCAATCGCTGTGACGCATCCGTTAAAGGTGTAGTTTCACAGCTAGTCGGTCCGTCGCAGTCGTGTAAGCACCTTATCCATGCAGACCCCGGAGGTCGTCCTCTTCGTAGCCGCCTTTCTACTTCAAGTGAGAGGCTATAGAAGGGAGGACCCTACTATAGATGGGGGTTGTTCGGGCACAGGCTGTAGCGGCCACGGCCGCTGTGTCGCAAACGCGTGCATCTGCGATCGAGGCTACAGCGGATCCACGTGCTCCCGTGTTGAGTCCGCATGCCCTGGCTTCTGCTCAGGTCACGGTCACTGTGACGGCGATGGCTGTTTGTGCGATGTTGGCTATGCGGGCTATGATTGTGGGCGTGCTCTGCCTCATCTCTGCCCACTCTCGTGCAGCGGCCACGGCAAATGCTCCCATGGTAAGTGCGAGTGCGACCCAGGCTTCCTAGGGATCAGGTGTGATCAAATCGATATCCGCAACCCTGGTTGTCCATTCATGTGCTCGGGCCGAGGCACGTGCCTTGGCGGCGCTTGCCGTTGCAGGGAGGGCTTCGCTGGAGTGGCGTGCGAGCACGTTGCACCGCCCTCGTGCCCTTTTAACTGCTCGGGACATGGCAGGTGTCAAACACTCTCATCCACAGGCGCCAAGTGCATCTGCGAGGCGGGCTGGTCTGGCGACGCATGTAGTGTCTTCGACGCGCTCCGTCAGGGATGCGCATTCAACTGCTCCGGCCACGGCATCTGCTTCAACGGCTCCTGCCTCTGCGATGACGGCTACGTCGGCGAGGCCTGCGCGCTGCTGCAGCGCTTGCCTGGCTGCCTGCACGGCTGCTCCGGACTCGGTGAGTGTCGCATTGGTCTGCTGATTGCAGGCCCGCTACCTGGGGTGAGGAGACAGCCGCCGCCCTCGCAAGGCCTATGCGTGTGCGTGGAGGGATCAGGCGGCGCCGACTGCGGTGTGGCCCAGGCGCAGGCGCCCTCCTGCCCTGCTGCCTGCTCAGGCCACGGGCTATGTCGTACAAACGGATGCGCATGCGAGGCGGGCTTCGGCGGCGACGACTGCGCGGTCGTATGCCCCAGCCGGTGCTCATCGCACGGCCGCTGCACCGAGGACGGTACGTGCATCTGTGAGGCAGGATGGGCAGGCCCAACTTGTGCGCAGCCCTCCGCTTGCCCCCGAGCCTGTTCCGGTCGCGGAGACTGCCTTCTCCGCGCTGCTGATGCTGACGAAAAAGCGGCGAGCGCACTTGCTTCAGCCGAGGAGGCACGGTACGCCGCCGTCGCGGCAGCGACTGCCACCACCGCCGTCGACGAGGCCAGAGCTTTCGCAACTGCTGCGGCGGCCGTGGCAGCCGCGCTCGCCACCGCAGCGACTGCAGCGGCTGCCCCACAATGCGTCTGCCGGCGCGGCTGGACTGGCGCCGACTGCAGCGAGCCGGACGGGCGTTGCCCGATGAGCTGCGCAGGCCACGGCCGCTGTGTTCGCGGCGAATGCCGCTGCGACGTCGGCTGGAGCGGGCCGTTTTGTGCGACCTCGGACCTGCTTGCACGTCAAGCAGCTCTTCAGGCGCAGCAGCCGTGGCGTCTCAGCCGCGCCGTGCCACGCTGCCCAAAGGATTGCTCGGGCCACGGCAGCGCGTGTTTGAACGGCACGTGCGTGTGCGCGCCGGGATTCGGGGGAGTCGACTGTCAGGCGCAAGTGCTGTAGCCGTGCAGTCCCAGCCGTCGGGCGGCGCCGCTCCGCCCGACGCGGCGCCTGTGGGGCGGCGGCATCCGCGTGCATCGGCATCCCCGAGGAGACCGCCGTGCCGTAGCTCACACAGTCCGAGACAGTATATACATACCAGACAGGTCCGGTTGGCTCGCATCGCACGTGCACGCCCGATGTGCCCGATCAACATAGAACATTCGCCGTTTCGGCTTTCGCCCCGTCCCCCGACCCCGACGGGCTGCGCCCCCGAGCCCCGACCGCCGTCGGGTTTTATCGCATTCCTCTCGTCGGTCCGTTAACACCGTACACGCTTAGTATGCTTGGGGGAGATCACAAGTAACAGATCGTACACTAGGGTCTAGGCGCGCGGCGACCGGCGTGGAGTGCGCTGCCCGCTGCGCTACACGCGACGCCGCCCCCGGCTTCACTATCAACTCGGTAACGCACCGTTTCGGACGCGAGTCGCGACTTGACCGTGCACTGTCACGTGTCAGCGGCGCGGCGGAGTGTGTACCGGGTTCGAACGCCGGCGGCGGGTTGTCAGGTGGGTTCGGCGAAACAAAGATCAAAGCTGTCGGAACTTAACGTTGAATTCCACTGGTGAGCCTTTGACGTCCACGCCATCGAGCATGACGTGCAGCACGTGAAGGCCCTTCCGCTTGAGCTCATAGCGAAAGTCATGAACCCATCCACCGTTTGGAGTTGCCTGTGGCGCGACTCGCAACTGCTCCAGCCCGTATGACTGGCTTTTCATTGTCACGGTGAACTGATCTTCGGGAGCTGTGGTTGAGTTACCGAATGCGTCGTTCACCTCAGGTCTGAATCGGATCGTATCGCCGATCTGCAAAATTTCCTCGTCAGCCTTGGCCTCCCCCTCATTGAGCGCGGCGCGCAGCACCTGATCGCTCACTCTCTCCCAGTGCCCATGCACATTCTGCATGATGCCGTTGAGGAAGGAGTGACTCACGCTATAAGTGGCGGAAGTCACTGACAAGGAGAACGGGCTGCCTGGCAGTACGGTGCGCGAGGCATTTGTATCGCCAAGTACCTGCGGTTTGAGCGGTTTGGGCGGCGACTTTGCGTTCGGCGACACTGGTGTGGCCGCATTGCCGGCTGGATAGTCAACCGCATCCCCGTCTGCTGCAAGACCGTCGCCCGACGGCATAGATTTCTTCGCTCGTGCCGTGGCAACCTCTATAGCAAAAAGGTATGCCCTAAAATCGCCCGCCTGCGAGCAGGTGAAACGCAACTCGAGCTCCTCTCCAATGATCGTGTGCGCAAGAACGGTGACCTTTGCTTGCTTCCACGCTAAAGGGTCCTTCTCTAAACTCGGGACTGTCGCGAGGCCGAATCGAAGATCGCGACCTGGCAAAGCAGGATTCTTGTACTGGTCCTTGCACTTCAATCGTGTCTTGCACGACTTCCCAGCGTCGGCACGTTGCGGGAATGAGATGACCTCTGTCTTAGAAATATCGGGCGTGCCAGAGGTCAATAGCATGTAAGTGGGGGATCCGAGGACGTGCAGGCCGTCAATCTTGATGTAGATCTCATAGGCACCACTTGAAACGGACCACCATTCCAGCAGGTACGTTCCGTCGCCCTGATCAGTCGTCTTCGACTCCACGACAAGTGAACGGGCCTCGGTCGTCTGAGCTTCCATGATCGTCTTGGAGGCAGCGTTCATAGATGAATTAGTAACCCCACACGTGACAACCGAGCCGCCATTTGAGCAGGGATTGCCCATCTTATCGCAAGAGTGCAGCACCATCTTGCAGTAGCAGCGCGCAGTTGAGGTCAACGTGCCCTCCTCCGTCACGAGCTCGAACACACCGCGCAGCGGGATCTCCCTCGGATCGAGGCGCGTTGATGGCCCATGTGCTGCTCCTGGCAACACGCGAACTGTGAAAGGCGAGCCAGGCAACGGAGCTGCCTGTTCGGAGTGCCGGAGCATGACATGAAGCAGGTACGTGCCGCAGAGCCCGATCGAATAGTGCACCTTATGTTGCTCAACGAGTTGACCCTTGGCTCGCAAGCGGCCTGGCTCCATGCCACCATAGGCAAAGCCTATCTTTATAGGATCGGCCTCGAGCTCCTACAAAGCGATGGGAAGTTGGGAACCAACCGATTTCGACAACAGATTAGCGATGATGACTTGTCAAGAGGGGTGAACTCCTGTCAGATCCCATCCCAGCGTTCGATGTACCCGTATACCTGCAAGTAAAGATTCGCCGGCAAACTCTGCTTATTGGAGACCACGCCCGCAAGACAGCTCTTGGCATCCCAGGCACGCTGGTCGCGATGTCTGTCCAACTCTTCCTCCCTCATCATCAGCTTGTCTCGCTCACGCTCTGTGTTCATTGCTAGCCGACGCTTCCACTGAGATTCGTAAAGTTGTTTCAGCTGCGCGGCACGCGATGGCACACACATAAAGCACAATCACGCGCGTGTCGAACAGGTCTGGGTGCATGTCAGTTCCAATGCGTTCGGGAAATCTCTCAACGTTGCACATTTGTAGGCAGCTTTTCAAACGGCTTCGAGACTAGCATCTGCCCGTCCTTGACGATTGTGACCCAACCGTACAGCTGTTGCGCGTGTTGAGGCTTGAGATCCTGCCGCTTCTCTGATGTCGAAGGGGAACATGAGTTGCCCGGCCTCGACCCTTGTGTTGAGTCTGGCTTGTATGAAACGTCCCCATCTGGCTCGGGTGGATTGGCAGTTGTCCTTGATTCGTCGGTTGCGCTTGCATCATGACCATCGGTATCGGAGGTTCCAGTGGCTGATGCTGCATCAGACGCCTTCGACTTTGGCTTTAGCTTCGGCTTGGGCTTTTTCTTCGGCGACTGCTTATCGCCCTTCTTTTTGCCATCGTCCTCCGCCTGCCCTTCTTTCTTTGCCTCCCTTGCCCTGAGGCGTGCCTCGAGGCGTGCCTGGAGGCGTGCCTCCTCCCTCGCCCTTTCTTCCTCCTCCGCGGCGATGCGGCGCGCTTCCTCCTCAGCGAGTGCCCTCGCCTTGGCTGCGGCCTCCTCTGCTAGCCTCTGCCGCTCCCGCTCTCGAGCCTCATCCACCTCCAACTGAGCTCTTGCAATCTCACGAATTTGAGCAGCGATGCTTTCCCTCTCGGCCTTTCGCCAGCTTTGTGTCCGCCACGACGGATCCTGCGTATAGATTTCACGCCAGCTGTCGGAGGAGGTCGTGTCGTGGTTGAGCACGATGCAGGCGCAGAGGGTCCCGGTGTCGAACGACTCGACCTTGAGGACTGTCATGCACGCCCCAGGAGACACGTGTCCCAGGCGCTCGGAATCCATGGCCATGGCAGTGCGAATGACGAGGGGCTTGGAGCTGGCGAACAATTTCACAAGCTCATTCTGATGACCCGTCGAGAGTCCGAAAGGCTTCAACAACGCGTCTGGATGCGAGCTATCCGCGCTTGTGTCGCCATGCTCGACCTTGTGCTCGACAAAAACGTCAAGATCCACCGCGTGTGTGACGTCACCATTGGCGTCGCGAAATGACACAAAGAAGTTCTCAGGCCGGCGGGAGACGATGCCATTTGGCGCAACGCCCTCCACGGAGCACTTGGGTGCACATGGTGCGGTGTCATGCACGACGCATGTGCACGGGCTTCCGGGCAAGTCTTCCCCGTTGAGAGTTATGCGAATGGTGATGCGCCCAGATACCAGCGGCTTAAAAAAAACCGTGTAAGATCCGTCCTCGTTGTCGATGATACGCGAACGGATTCGCGTGCCCCCTGTGCTTGATCTCAGCATGACAAAAAAGCTTGCTGCTTGACCGCCCTCGTACTTTGTACTATCGATGGTGAACGACGTTTCACGAAATAGGGCTGCGGCCGTCAGCCCGGAGCCTGATAGGCGGCACTTCAATGCGACTATTGGCTCCAAGGAAGTGGCATGATACCCCTCGTCTGGGCTCTCTTTAATCATATGTATCCGGTCTTCGCCCGAGCCGGATTCCGACGGCCTACCTTGGACTGTCCAGAGCTAGGCACGCGTTGGCCGGCTGCGCAGCAGCTTTGACACGCGCACAGGTCCGTCGGCCTGGAGATGCGTACACTGTGCAGATTTAGAGACGCAAAGCGTGTCTCTGCAGGGACAGGAGTGAATTTGGAATTCACTGTTGGCACGAAGACTTGCACTAGAGTTTGTGAAAGTTGAGGGGGTCCTGCGTTTCGGGCATTTCGTTCCAGGCAGTTTTGGACGCCACTTCAGTCCTCCCGACGTTACATCCGGTTTCTGCCCCTGTCATATGAGAAACATGGAAGCCCCTGAGCCTCGTGGCACGGAAGCGCAAGCGCGCGCGAGCGCGCGCCTGGCGTGGGCCACCATCTCATCAGTGCCCAGACCGTTTGGAGGCCCGCCGCCACCGCTTCTCGCCTTCTTGCAGCCTGAGCCGCTTCCGGCTGCCTTGCAGACGGCAAGAGAGCCAAAGGTGCGAGAATTGACACGTCTGATGGTCACTGATTCGGTCAAGCTCAAGGATGGACCTCGCACGGACGCTCAAGTTCGGCCAAGGTCGGCGCACATCTTGCGGCTCGAGCTTGCCGATGCGAATCTCAAACCTCGGCAGACCTCAGCTCTGCATCGTGAGGTTGTTTGCCTTGTCCGTTGCGACAGCACCGACACTACAGATGCACGGTCAAAGCCAATCTGGGTAAAAGAGGAGGCTATCGAGCCTCGACCGTTTGGCGTGGGGCGCGAATTCTGCACGCCACTCCCAAGATGGTCGAAGAAGTATGCTTTCGGCTGCAAGCTTTTCGATCAGATTGCCGAGGAACAGGAGCGCGCCAAGCGCCAGGCTGCCAAGCGCCAGGCTGAGGCGTCTAAGTCGCCAGCACCTCCGAAGGAGGCGCACTTTTTCCGAAAGCAACGCCGGGACGAACCATTAGACGCTGAGGAAGTCGTGCCAAGCTATCGACGGCGGCGGGAATGCCCACCCTCTCCGCGGGTACGTGTGGCTTCGACGGCACCACTGCACCGCTCAGCGCCGCAGCGCATGTCGTTCCACATCGAGGTTGCTGCCACGCCACTCTTCGAAATCCCGGTGGATGCGCTAAGGAGCCCACGTACCAGCCGACCTAGCAGCGCAAGCCCACGCAGCAGCCGACCTAGCAGCGCCAGAGCCGACAAGAGCGTCACGCTGCCACCGAAAACGTAGTTCTCGCTCCTGCATACCCGACAGAGGCCAAGGGCATCTTCGACACCGCCTTTTATACATGCGGTGCCTCGACTATCTGTTCGACTCAGGCAAGACTGATCCAGTGAGGTGTAGCTCGTGGATGCGGAGCCGACAGCCGAGCGACTGACCAGTCACGCAGCTCTCGGGTATGAATCTCAATCGGGTCTCTCAATTCAAAGCCGTCCGCGTCCAACGTCCGTCGGACCGTCGCCGTTCGACGCAGTATAGGCGTGAAGGTGCATACATGCCGTTTGCGGCGAGGATGCGATGCAAGTTGAGGTGACGTGGACGGTCCCCGCAGCCGCGGCACCCCGCGCGGGGCCGGCCCGCCGCCATCGCGATGGCCATGCCCGCCGCGGGCGGTGGGCGGCGCGCCGGCGCCGGCGTGCGACGTCGTATCCGGATACGTACGGTATTTGAATTGGTTTTTATTTTGGTCTCGCTGTGAAACTGGCATGTCAGCCATACACGCGTTCTGTGACTTTACTCGTCGTTCTCAAAAAGAAGTAGACGATACGAGACTACGGGGCGCGCCGCACCCGGTGACATCATTGATAACACACGCAACAGCTCAGAGTGGGGTCCACCGGGTCCGAAACGCGTGGGCGAACTCTTGATTCACGTTACTCGACTGTGCTGCGTCGTATTCTGTTGCCTCAGGGTGCGTCGGCGGAGTGGAGCGCGCTGTTATGACCCCTGCCGTCGCGCGTGCAACCCTTCGTGCGACCCCAGCCGTTCGGTGCACACGAGGGCACGAGGGCCGCGCGGTGCCATAGCGTACGCGTCAGCGGCACGGCGGGCGGTCGGGGCGCGACATTTAAAGTAGCAAAGCTGCCGCGTACGCAGAACAAATGCGTAGGTGCATGCGGCCGTTGGCTCCCCGGCCACCGCGCAATGCTTCAGGCAGAGTCTCCGCCTCCAGCACCAACGCCGGCAGAACGCACCTGGAAAGCGTTCAGCATCGTACGTGCCTGCACGCGTGCGCGCTGCTGCAGCCGGTTCCAGCGGTTTCGGACAGCTTGATCCGTGCGGGAGGGTAGCCGTGCTGCAACTGAGCACCACCGAGGACCGAGCTCTTGCACCGCTTGCACGATGACCTGATCTTCAAGCGGCGACCACGAGACACGGTGTCCATTCTCGTCGTTGTCGAGCTCAGGGTCCGACGGTTGGCGAGTGGATGCGTGCCTCTTACTCGCATGGCTTGCAGCTGGCGGCGGCTCGCTCGCTGCGCGCTTGGCCGAGCGCACGCCGCCAACACTGCCGATGCTGCTGGAGCCGCTCGTCGGCCCCGGCAGACTAGTTGGGGATCCTCCGAGACGGCGCCGCTGGGCCGCCGCATCGGCCTCCTCCTTGAGACGCTTCCACCGATTGCGAACCGAATCATCGGAGCGACCAGGGAGCAGCGGAGCGATCTCTCGCCAGCGCATACCCATTTGCTCGACGCACACGCGGATTGTGTCGTCCTCCTCCGCCGACCAGGTACGCCGGTTGATGGAGGACGCCCGCTTCGAGCCTCGCGCGGCGCCAGAGGCTTCGGCCTCTGCGTGGATGAGGCGCGAGGCCGCCGAGGCAGCTGCCGCCGCGGCCACGTGCGCTCCAGAGGTCGGCTTCGAAGAACGGCCGCCCGAGAGCGCAGATGCTGCCGACGCGGCCGCGGACGCCACCGCCGCTTCGTGGGCAAGGCTGAGGAGCGTCGCGTTGGCGCCGTTGGCGCTCAGCGATGGGTGCAGACCTGCAATCGTCCCTGCCAACGTGGAGAGGCCCGGAGGCCTTGAAGGTGGTGGCAGTGCGTCGGCACTTGATGTCCTTGAGAGCCCAAGGCCGCCTTCTCCCGATCCGCAGCTGGAGGTCCGTCCGCCGCCCAACTTTGATCCACCTGTAGAGAGATCTCCACCTAATCTCGAGAAATCTCCACCTGACATGTCCGATACGGTGCTGGCCGACACACTCGCGGAGAGGGCGCCGTTGAGGCCACCGCTGAGAGCTCCACTGAGGCCAATGCCCAGAGCGCCGCTGAGGCCGTGGCCAAGGCTGCTGCCCGGGCCGCTGCAGAGACCGCTGCTGAGACCGCTGCCAAGGCTGCCGCCAAGGCTATTGCCGAGGCTGTTGCCGAAGGTGCTGCCAAGGCTGAGGCCGCTGCCGAGGCTGGCGCTAAGGCCGCTGCCGAGGCTGCTACCGAGGCTACCGAGGCTGCTGCCGAGACTGCCGCCAAGGCCGAACGCGCCACCAAGGCCGCCGCCGAAGCCACCGCTGAGGCCGGCGATACTGCCCGGGAGAGTGCTAGGTAGGCCGCCACCTAGGCCTGCCCTAAGAGCGCTGCTATTGGCGCAACTGCACGCGCCGATGCCCATTCCGCCGCCCATTCCGCCGCCCATTCCGCCGCCCATTCCGCCGCCCATGCCGCCGCCCATGCCGCCGCCCATGCCGCTGCTCATGCCGCCGCCCAGGCCGCTGCCGAGAGAGCGAAGATTCGGAGCGAGGAGAGAGAGACAGGAGCTGCCGCCCATCCCGAGCGGCACCGACATAGGCACCCGGGGCTCATGCACCACGCGCGGCACGGCTGACGGCAACGCATATGCTGTTCTGCCATTGCCGTTGCCACCGTTACGTCTCTCGCGCTGCGAGACCCGTCCTGGTCCTGCTGATGACTCAACGGTGCGAGGCAGCGCATGCGAAGGATTCGTCGACGGAGCGCCAGGAAGCAAAGAGGAAAGCGATGCGGCAAGCCCCGCAGCAGGGGGCGCCGTGAGGGCTGCTGCGGGCGCACATGTCAGGGCCGACGAGCATTCGCAGCCGTCGCCAGCGCCGCCACTGAAGTCATCAAACTCGTCCTCCTCGCGTGACACGTCCGAGGTGTCCGTCGTCTCTCTCGTACGGTTTGCGCCCACACCGAACGCGCCACTGCTGGTCTCGCTGCTGTGCTCGGGGCTGGCGACAGTGGGCGGCGCGCGTGGCAGACAGAAGGAGACGGCACGAGATGGCACCGCCGAGCCATTCGCGTGCAGTCCCGACGAGTCCGAGCAAGAGCGCTCCACCCGCGGCTCTGCGGACAGGAACCCGAACATGGATGCTCCGGATGGCCAAGCCCCCACGGGCAGCCCGAGCAGTCGGATAGGGTCGACACCTAGCCATCCATCCAGAGCAGATGGTGCGGCCGACGCGCACGCACTCACGGCACCGGCGCCGCTCCTTGCGACGCCGCCTGCTACGCTGCACGCAGCGGCCGCAACAGGCAGCACGGCTGCTGCTGCCGCAGTCTGTGAACCCTCGAAGCCAGCAACCTCTGCCGGAACAGATCCGGTGGAGCCCGATTCCAAGTGCCTCACTGCCGCCGACTTCGCGCGAGACGACGGCGAGCGGACAACCTCGTCTGTAAGGTTCGCCATCGCCATCGCTAGCTCTTGGCGTGATGCTTCATCGGAGAAGAGGTTCCCAAAGCTCCCGCCGCTCAAATCGCGGATGAGCTTGTGATCCTCGCCCACCAGTGCAAGGACCTCGTCCTCGCGCATCAGCCGATCATCCTGCCGATCGCAGCGAGCGTTACAATAGGTCAGTTCCTGCGCCAGCTGGAGAATCTCATCAGTAGATGGGACACGCACGTTTCCGTCCTCTGCAGTCGCGTCAACGCCGAAATTGCGAGCCAGCGCGTCGAAGGAGACGTCGAACCGTGGCTTCGCCGCACCCTCGTGATGTGGTCTGCTCGTGCCGTTGGCCGCGGAGGTCCCGCTTACATGTGGGCCCAACGAAAGCATGGAAATGACACTGAGAATATCAGAATCGATTCCAAGACATTTCCGAAATCTAGGCGATCGCCGATACGCCGAGACAAAAATGGAAGTGTCAGGACGAAAGTTTTGTGAGGCGAAGGACCCGAGTCTTAAACGCTTTAAGTAAGTAAGTGTTCATGACTTCAATCTTCATCATGTTGTACAATACTATTGTAGAACCAGACATTGTACCAGGTAGTAGTCTAGTAGAGCGTTAGAAGGTTTGAACCTACCGGTCAC
>Ga0209550_10002400_pt1 | contig 18009 bp, 16 predicted proteins | sample LauGreSuBDMM15SN_2_FD_187567 | JGI IMG/M metagenome (GOLD analysis project Ga0209550, IMG submission 187567) | Freshwater lake microbial communities from Lake Michigan, USA - Su13.BD.MM15.SN (SPAdes) (version 5) | ecosystem: Environmental > Aquatic > Freshwater > Lake | place: Lake Michigan...
CCACAATCGAACTTATACCCGCACCTGGATCGAGAAGCGGAGAGATTCTTATTAATTCCAAAACGGATAGCGAATCCGAAGGTAAGAAATACAATAAAATGTTACGCGCGGTCATGTCGATGGTTTTGGAAAAAATCCCCGGAGTGAATTATATCAAATCCACCGCACTTAATCCTATAAGCACCTGGCTACTAATAAAATATTCCAAAGCTACGATTGAATCCGGCGATCCGTTTGAAACATATTTGAATAAACATAACGTTACTTTGGCGAATGTAACACAAGACATTATCAAAGAATATTATAGTAGCGGAAGTCCGGGGAAGAAAGTATATCTGATTGTTCATTTGAATCGATCGAATTCAGATAATGCGAAAGCTGAATTCGACGCATTGGTCGCGGGAACAAATCCCGATAGCGAGATAAAATGCTAAACTACAAACTTGATAACGCGCGCGTCTTCACCAAATTTAAAATCCATCTTATTCAACGAGAGTGCATGTTGTACCAATTCCGACTCGTTTTCCGATGGCTTCACCATCTCCATAACTCCGTATTTATGTAAGCGAATATTCGCGACAACGGGCATCAAATCTTCTTTATGTGTTCGTAAAGCCGATTTCAATACTTCCGGGTTCTGGGTTTTCTTATATTCTTCCAATAACCGTTTCATGTCCTCGATGATCGCGTACATTTCCTCGGTTTTCTTTTTCATCACCAAAGTCCATTCTTCATTTTCATATAAATCTTTGTAGCGCTTGAGAAGATCCTTGTACATTTTGCTATCCTCGTTGTATTTTTCCAATTCTTCCTTGAATTTTTTGACAGACTCGGTGTCGCTAACATAATTAAAAAGAGTATCCATCTTTTGTTTAATTACCGATTCCTTGGTCTTATCCAAATCCTCTCGGTATATTCCCAGTAAAGTCTCGTTATCAAAATAATATCCGCTAAATATCTGAATATTCAGAGCGCAAGGTTTGGAAACGTCACCACACGTCGCCATATAACGACCGTTTTTCCGAGAAAAAGTCGTCCCCACCTTTCTCGCACATTGAATACACGGGGGCTTTACTTTTCGCGCGTTATTCAGCGCTTCGCGTTTCGACTTCCCGCGTTCATAAGCGTTTTTCTTTAGTTGCCTCAGTTTTTGTTCATATGCGCCTTTCAAGCGAAAATATTCATTCATCGCATCTAAATATTCAACCCGCGATTTCGCTCCGTCCTTTTTGTCGGTTACGCCTCCATCTATATCGATTTCAGTTAAAGGATTGTTCTCCATATCGAATTCGACCAAAGACGCCGGGGGGTTCTCGACTACCAAAAGCGGATTATTCGAGCATCGCAAAATGCGTAAACTCGTCGCCGTAGATAAATCCAGGCGTTTCAATTGATTGTTTTCTAGCTCTAATGTCTCCAAGGTAGCGGGTAAATTCATCACCGATTCCAATTCATTATCTGATGCATTCAACGTCTTAAGTTGGGCGGTTTCTGTTAAATCCAATTTCGTTACATAATTACCGGCGAGATCTAGCGACTCGAGCGTTGAAGGCAATGATTCAACATCGATAAGCATTTGATTTTTACAGTCTAAATGCGTTAACCCTTCGGGCAAATTCCGAATATTGGTTATTTCGCCCGCTTCGTCAAAAATAATGTGTGTTATACGTTTAAATCCACGATCCGTGAGCTCAGAGAAATCTAGGTCGCCGTGCATTGGAGTGTCAAATCGGATTTCATTCGCATGATCTTTATGTAAGGCATCCAATAATGCCAAGAACTCTTGCTGCGCGGTATTTGTTTCGCCCACAATCTCGTCGCGTTTTTCTTCGATTCTATCGCTCATTTTATATATTGGGTCATTATATTTATCATCAAATTATTTCGCATTCTGTAGCCTTTCCATAAAGGCGCTCGATAAATTTGCCTTCTCGGCTTGATAATATCGGATTTTAGACAAAACATAATCTTGATCTTTCAATATTTTTTGTCTCTCTTCATACGGCGTCAGTTTCCGTTTATAACAATAATAAAGGGTTGCTCCAGCAATGGCTAAAAATATTACCAAAACGCCTATATTAAGCGCGTAACTATATATTTGCACGCGGTTTCCGTGACATATTTTGAGGGCTTCTTGGATATAATTATGCGTCCCCTGTTCGATTAGTCTCGGATATTCCATTTTTGTATGGCGACATAAAATCGGAAAAAACCAAACCAAATCTATCTCTAGATACTATAAATGTCCTCTTCAACTTCTTCGTCGTCTGATCTATTCGAAAATAAAGACAAGACCGCTTCATTCTCACTCGGGATGGTTATAACTTGCTTGGGATTCATTATACCTTTAGGGCTTATGTATAGCATGTTTTTCTATAAAAAAACATCGTGGTATCGTTTGCCGTTACTATTTGGAGCTGTTCTTGGCATCGGTTATATTTCCAATTTAATGTTTTATCGTATTGCGATCAAAGGTGATAAAAAAGCCCAAATCAATAAAATGAGTGGGAAGGATGCGCTATTTGTCTTGTACAACACTCTCGCTGGATTTGTCGTGGTTTTTATTACTATGTTCGCGCTTTCCACGAATCCGGCTTTAGTCACTATTTTCGAAAATACTCTTGGATATTTATTTATACATGCCTGGGGAGTAACTGACCTTTGTAGTAATATTTTCGTAAGCCCCAAATTTTCGGAATATACAAATATTGATATGCACGAATTTAATTATAATTTCTTGATCACGCGAATAGATACCAAAAATGTGGAAGAATTCATCGACGCTGCCAAAACGTGTGATGCGAAAAATATAGGCGCGTCTAGTTTGCCGCTGGATTTTAGAATGCGATTCGAGACATCGGATCTAGTGGAAAAACTTCGAAATTTGGTACATATGAAATACGCATTCGGGCATTTTGCCTGGGTTTATTTATCGAGCATAGTTGCTTTGGTTATAAGTATGACGTCTTGCATTATGTACACTTAATTTTTATTCTTTACCAAGGCAAAGAATAAAACGTCCTATCTGACATGTCGGCTCGATCTACGCCGTCTTGACCCACCGTTTTTTATTCCCAGTTTTTTCTTTGTATTTGGCGACAATTCGGAGTCGCGCGCACGCTTGCGTCTTGTAGCTGTTGGAGATTTTGATTTTTTCTGAGATTTTGCTGACGTAGGGGGAGGAGGGGGCATCAATGAAAAATCGAGCAGACCTGGCATTTTATAATATAACGAGACAATTGTTACACGTAAGAGAGATACCATAAAACTGCTAAATAGGACAATATCGCCAACGCAATTGCGACTGTCCATATTGGAAGAACCGTTTTATCGCGATACCCTACGCCGAATTGTCGGAATTCGCCCGCCTTTCCATACGCAAAACTGGGTTTGAAATAATGCACCAATGAAAACAATATTAAAAACAGGGTTATTGCCACGCTCGATTTATGAATTCTTATAAAAGTTTTGTCTAAAAACATTTGGTTATATATTATAATTATAAAAATCATAATCCGTCGACGCCCAGACCCAATAATTTAGTTTTGTAGCTTTTTACTAAATTCGCCTTTCGTTGATTGAAATCAGGTCCTCGTGGATTGCCGTCGCGATCTAAATTGTAATCTTCGAATTGACCGTCAGGTTGACGTTCCGTTTCGGCGTTTAACATTTTCTGCAAATAATTCAGGATTAAAACGTTCTTAACGGCGGGTTCGGATGGATTTCCTCTACTGCCTAAATCTAAAAACTGGCTATCTTCTTTCATATGTTTATTCCAAGCTTCTTCCAAGTCAGAAATGTCAATTTTATAGGAAACTATTTGTTCTTTAAGTTCCGCGGATTCTTCGTCTTTGCTCACTAGCTTTTCGTATTTAGAAATTAGATTGTTAACCTCTTGTATGTCTACATTTCTACGTCTGGTTCCTGTTTTAGCTTTAGGTTTTGGACTAGTAGACTTTGAACTCGATCTTGAGCTAGACTTTGAACTCGATCTTGAGCTAGACTTTGAACTCGATCTTGACCTTGGCTTTTTCTTAGGAGTTGTCCTTCTTAAATATTTCATTATACACTAATGAAATATTATATTAGCAGGGAACCATAGGTCCCCCACACCCCCTCCTTTTTACACCCTTGAACATTGTAATACGAACGTTGTGCGGATAGTGTTCAAAGGCAACGTTACCAATAAATCAATCATTTTTCATCTTGGTTGTTGCTAGTAATACGTTAATGTGCAAAGGTGTAAGATTCGAAAAATATCTGGGTTCGCTTCTAACGTCTATTCGATCGTTTCGTAGTTTGTCGCTTATTTTTCCCACCGTAAGCCGTTTTTTTAAGTTCCAGACTTTTCTTTGATTTTTTCTTCGGTTTCTTGGAAGACGATCTTAAAGAAACACCGAGTTTTGATACAGGAACGTGAACTCCAGTTGTAGCGGCGTGAACAGCATCTCTACCAAACGCGCGGGTAGCGCGATCGCTTTCCAAAACGTCCAACCTACCCTCGTCGGTAACATTCGCACAAGAAAAATCAAACATCATTACGTTTTTCACGCGCTTGTGTTCTAGGACGTTCATTATCTCCTTCAAATCCGTCTCCGATTCTCCGCGAGTATTATATGCTCTCCCCTCAATAAAATTAACTATATCAGGCTGTCCTGGCATATTTAATACTCGAATCTGCCAATCACCATTCGAATTAATTGCCTGGGTTCTATCTCTTATGTAACCCTTATTTATATATGTTTTTATTCCGGTTAACGTGCTAAATACACGCAAACCTCTAGGTGCGGCGCGAACGTAGGCTTTTCTATGTTCCAACATTTCATCCGTATCTTCGCCCCGTTCAACTGCTTTTATTGTCGCCCTATTTGCATCAACACTTTCTTTCAATATTCCACTTAATTGTTTCGTTATTTCTTGGCATTTTTCGTGCAAGTTTTCGCTTGTTATGGGGTTTTTGTTGATATGTTCCATTATTATTTTATTACATGCAGCAACATCATCGCCGTCCATAAAACTACAAACTGTTGGCATCACCCAACTCATTTTTGCGAATTGCATTCCTCTTGGTATTGTCATCGACTCTTTGTCTTTTACTACTATTCCATGTGTTGATATTGATAAGACTACTGTTTCCGGGAATTCCATTTATATATTGATGAGATATTGTTGAACCGAGTTATTCTTCCCTATCCTCGGAGTAATAATTTCCGTCGCCATATTCTTCGTCCAATTCTCCGATATCATTCGCCTCTTTTTCATAAAATTCGTCGGCATCCGCTTCCGCATCGCGTTCTAAATCGTCCACGCCTTGGGCTGCTTGGTTTTCTTCACCATCTTCTGCGATTTCGCCATTGAGTTGATTGATCATTTCCGCGCGTTCGCGTTCATATGTCGCCTTGTCGTATTTCACCAAACCCTTCTGCATTCCTACATTCCAGCGACCCAACTTAAGCGCCTTTTTATTATCTTCTACCCGGCGTTCATCGGGATCCAAATTCTTCAAGAAATCCGTAATCAGTTTCTTTTCCTTTTGCCGCGATCTACGCAACTGTTTATCGAGAGCTTGATAAGACGCGTCGATTTCAGATTTCGACTTGTTCTCGACTTCTAAGAACGTCAATAATAGCTCCGCTACTCTGGTCTTGAGTTCCTTCGAATTTCCCATCTTTATTTGTACTTCAAGTTCATTCAGATCATCCACTTCGTCTACGGTTTCTTCGTCTACCGGAGCATCAGATTCGCCATATAATAACGGGTCAGCTCGGTCACGGATCGCATCCCGACGTTCTTGTTTTCTATTTAAAACGTCCGTATATAAAAGATCTTCGTTGTCCGTAGCTTCGATAAACTCACATAGCGCGGTATACCAAACATATGTCATAAGCATATACGCCGTGCGTTTACCGAAAAAAGCATACCATGATAGGTTTTCTTTAGTCCCCTCTTCCAAAACCACGGTTTTATGTATAGGCGAGAACTTGGGAAGCACGTCCAAAAACAGGGACAAATCCACGAGTCTACGTTGAGTGTCCGATAATAATTCCCGGATTACCGCATCATTCTTGAATTTCGCCAGGGGTGTGTAATACGATTCCAAAAAATTCGCGATATCGATGGCATGATTCGGCGATACATTCCAATGTTTCGAGGGTTTCGGATTCACCGTATGATTATTCTGTATCATCTCGGGATAAACACGCGAAATATTATAGACCGAATTTTTCATGAATTGTGTGACCGTATACATACTCGTTTCGTCGTTCGACCCTGCTGGGGGGCTATCAAGAGTCCAAATATGAATATCCGAAAGCATGGTCTGTAATTCGGTGAATTTCTTTGCCGATAAATTTCCATGTTGCTGTAAGAAACTCGCAATAACATCGAGCATATTTTCATTCGCACGGGATAAATATTTATTTAGTTCGAATACCTCAGGCTGGGGCTTCTCCAAATCATCCATTATCATGACTTTCGGATCGAAAGCCTTTATAACCGCGTGTAATAAATCGCATAATGGGCGATCAATAATCGAATCATCTTGGGATTCCGCGTATTCCAAGAAATCGCCTAGCGCCGAAACCGCTGTACCTCGGAGTTGTTTATCGTATTTCCCCACCAAGTTGTCTCGATTTACGATTTCCATAAGTTGCATCAAATTGCCCACTGTGTATCTTTTGCCATTGGTTTTAAGGAACTCGATTTTCTCATTGAGTGTCCAACTCCTATCGTATCCCGCGGGTTTTTCTTTCATTAATACTTGGAGTCCATGGGGTATAGGAGCATCTCGGTCCAAATTACAGTAATGGATGAACGCCAAATATACGTTTTCGGTGAAATGCTCGGTCGGGACCGCGGGTCTCTGAATTCCCGTGCGCTTGACATGATATAAGAGAGATGCCTTGGAAATCTGTGTGATATTATGTAGAATCTCTGTCCATCCCTCAATCATTTTCAAATGCGGCTTCACGGTTTCCTCTTCCGTGGCGAAATAGTTCATAGGGGTTTGGTTCGATTTATCATTGCAACATGCATTTTCCAAGAAGGGGATTTTTGAACTCGTCTTTAATAACATCTCTTTTCCGTGTACAACGTTATTCACGGATTCGATTAAACCATATCCATATTGTAAGACTTTGGTCTTGAATATTGAAATATGATCACGCTGGTCTCGTTTCCCTTCGCGCATCAACGTTAGTAACTCGGTTTTGTATTCATTGGAAAGCCCTTTCAAAGACTTGAGAACCGTGAATTTCACCACAGGAGGTAAAAACCCACGCCATTTCTGAATGGAATGTTCCGCAGGGATCGTTTCCTCGGGATGGAGTGCCACATATTCGCGCTTTTTCGCGTATAGTTCGGTAATATCCGTTCTCGATATCAAATACTCCGAAATAATGGTTTTTACACGTCCTTGTAAGATATCCGCCGGCATTTTCTGAATCGTATTCCATGGCTCTATCGAGCTCTCGGTTTTCTTCATTACACAAACAATGTATTTCAAGCCGCTCATATCTTCGACGGATCCCTCGTCCGCGGGGTATCCACTAAACGATTGTATGCATCCGGGGAACGTCTTACGGATCTTGAACGATGGGGTCTCAGTTTGAATGGCGACTAGCAAAACCGCCGCCACAATGGTTAATACCGTCTGCCCATGGTAGGTCTTATAAGGCGGCGGGCGCTTCCCCTTTTCCTTCTCCATCTTATCCGACATTTTCTGATACGATGCCTCCGATTTCACGTTTTTCTCGATGAGTTCCAAGGAAGTGCGCAAAACGAATTCTTCTACGGATTCCAAGGGGAGCCCAATATTACGTGAAATCGCCGCGTAAATTCGGAATACGAGTTCCGCGGTGTCGTTTTCGAAAACCCGGTCTTTTTTGCCTTTCTGGAGGCTATCCATCAGCACCTGTCCCGCGTCTTTCTCCATGACTTCATTGGTGACTATTTTCATTCCGGCATCGTCGAATTGGTTTTCGTCGACGAGGTCTATTTTACAAATCACATATCCACTATAACGATCCACTTGCGAATCGCCGTCGTCGCTCCGCGTCCCCTGTTTCCTCACAATCTCGTCTTGTTTATGTAGGTAGTTTCCGCCCGAAACAAAGGTTTGCGCAAGATCTTTCATGAATTTCGGTAAAAGAAGCGTATTCGTCTCACGACAGTACAACCACCAGGCGTTATCACCCAATTCATCGACCATCGGATCACGACAAAACATATCCGCGAATCGCACCAAATCCGTCTGCTTTTTGACGAAATCGTCCTGCCCTAAGATTTTATCACGGAGTGCTATTTGAGGCGACCTGAGTATATCCTCGGTTTTCGCGTATTTTCCAAGCTCAAAAGCGTAATTGTTATATTTATGGGATACAACCTCGTTCAAGATATGAATCTTGGATAAACGGCGCAACTGTTCTGCGATTTCGGCTTTCAACGTTTCTTGGATCGTCTCCATCGAATCCGCGAACCGAATGTCGAATTCCTTTATCATGTTTTTCCTTGCGATTTGCCGCATTCGCTCTTCCGCGGTGGGAATAGAGTCGCACTGTTTGGTGGTCTGGTTCTTAAAGCAAATCTTACTCATATTACAGAAAAACGTATTGTTATCCAAAAACGCAGCTTTATCGTCAATCGAATCGTCGTTTACCCATTGGTTTTTCATGCGGCGGTAATACTGGATTTTCTTTCGGAGTTCCGCCTCTTGTTCGATTTCTTTCAACTCCTCGGGCTTTAAACCTGTTTTATCGATGTTGGCGGGGAGTTGCGGTTTTATTTCCAAGACAGCATATTCACCCTCTCTAACCCGTTTTTTACCGGCAATCAGCGTTTCGGCGAGTTCTTTCGATTGCGACTCTGGGCAATCGTGTTTTTGTACCAAGTTTTCTGCCAAGAAATCCACGAAATCCTCTGGCGAATATTTCTTTTGGTCGTCTTTGTATTTTTTCAGAATCGGATAAGGCGTATCATCGTAGTCCTCGTCATAAAATATATCGGGTTCGGCGTTATCCTTTTGTAGGTCCTTGAGACTATCATATCGTTTGGTTAGAAAACGCACGGCGCAATCCCGGGCTTTAATTTTCTCATTCTTGGACATTTCATCACGTTCGTCGGATTCCAAAGCTTGTAATAGATTCTCCGGGGTAATCAAAGAACTCATCAAATACTGTGTTAACACGGTCAACATTTTCCCGCTATCTAATGCGAATATCTTGGAAAGCCATTCTTGTGACGACTGTTTTTTTTCATCGTTTTCTTTATTCACGGACTTGAAGTGATATGCCTCTAATAATATGTCTAATAATTCTTGTTTGTCGTGTAACATGTGTTCTATTGTTTGTGGGGTTTTATAGACCGCGTATTTCATAGTTCTCAAAATCGCAAATTCTTCACCCCTCTTAGTGACATTTATTTTGTAATCCCGGATCTTTTGTTTCAAATAATAACGGATAGAATTATAATTCCTGTACGTAATATCCCACGGGTATATCTGGAACGGTTCCAAGGCATCCACTGTATGTTTCATTGAAAGCTGATCGCTTACGTATTTCGTCATTACCCTTTCTATGGCGGTTGTAGTGCTAGGAATCACGGCATCTAAAAATCGGCGAAATCTCGAAGGGTCGTTTTCTAAAGATTCGTCCACTAAGAATTCTTGAATCTCGTTCTCGGTTTTCTTCCAAAATTCCTCATCGTAGTCTTTTTTAAAATCTCGGACGACGCGTCTTTGAATGTCCGTAGAATCGCGCAATAAACGAAACATATAAAAGGGGTCTTGCGATAGACCGCACTTTGTTAACAGCGACGCCGACGGAAGGTCGACATTGGAATATTGAATCACCTGTTCAGGGAGAGCCAAAAGCGATTTTACCGTTACGGATTCGTTGGGAGTTAGATCTTGACGGACATACACGCGACGCCCGGTTTTTCCGATTTGAGACGCTAGGTTCGTTTGTCCAAGATTATATTTCTGTATGATGAACCGGCGTTTCACATAGCTCGTCTTGGAATAAACGGTACTATAGAAATCCTCCAAATTATCCACCACGGTTTCCATATCGGTTTTCACAGACGAGCCGGATTCTAAAAATCTCTCGGGGAATAAAGGCGCGACCACTGGCGTCATGAGTCGGTTCAGTTGTTTATAAAAATCCTCATACTTGGGCTTATCACTGCGTTGGCGGTTGTCAAAATAATCCTCATGTAGCGTGTTTTGTATATCTAAAGTCTGACCCATGCTGTTTTGTAATACATCGGGCGTATTTTCCGGCTCCACGTCTGTGTAAATATTACGCCGTAGAGACACCACCGGAATAAGCCATTTTATCTTGGTGTCCAAATCGTGAATTCTATGCGCCAAAGGTTTGTGTAGTATACCCACTGTTTTCACGTCATGGACATTTCCATTGCTATCAAACTTGGAAAAACGTTCGCGCAGTTCGCGATAGCGTTCGATCAAATAATGAATGTTGTCCATCACCGCTTTCGTTCGCTTGGATGCGGGCACAATGGATAACATCTCATCCATCATATCATTGACTTGCGTCTCAATTCCGAAGCGTTTCTTGTGTTCGGGGATTTCGACTAGTTGCGCGATTTCTTCTAATTCGTCTCCAAAAACGATTTCGTTGGCATCAATATACGCGCCGTGTAATGTATCTCGAATAGAAGCGTCCGCGTTCGCCTTCTTCGGCAGCCGAATAACTGATTCACCGGTGTCCATAAACTCCATTGACGCGTCCTGTTCCTCCCAATCACGAGGCTCAAAGTCCTCGCCGTCTTCCAACTGGTCGCGAATATTAATAAGCGACGATATCTTCTCTAGCGCCGCGGGTTTGGCGCGTATTTCGATTTGTTCCAAGGGAATATGTTCCGGCATCCCTTTATACTCGAAATCAATGTATAAAACGTCCAAATCTGGATACGTCGTAATTTCGATCATATCTTCTTCTAAATTCGTGATTTCGCCGGTAATAATGACCGGGACTTCTCCTCCAAAGTGTAGGTTTACCCAGGTTTTCGGTATCAGCATATGCTGACGGGCATATCCCTTTTCGTCGCTTCGGCTTAATAGCGCGATTTCTTGGATCGATTCGTCTGTAATTGCCCCGTTTTTATCGAGTTTTAACGTGTAGGGATGAAACGTAGATACGTTGGCAAGGACGATTTTCGCGTCGTCTATATACATGATGAAAAACGTGGCTTCATGGAGCTCTGTATTCGATGGCGCGACAATTTGTATAATATCACCGAGTTCCAGAGAAATGCCTCCCTTTTTTTCGACTGTTATTGGTTCTAATTCTTTTTCTTCCTCGGACATATATCTTTCCTTATATATTGATTCTAAATAATTTTGTTGAGTTTAGATGTAAGTAAATAACTCTACGTCGACGATGATTCACGACGATAAATAAAGTCACTTTATCGTCGCGAATAATTGTTATCATAAAGATAACGATTGTTCCTCCATGTTTCGTAAAATGGAATTATCGAGCCATTTCGTTTTTCCGAGAATTTCCGAGGGTCCTCGGAGGTTTTGGACATTTATGTTTTTGTAGAAATGTCCAAGATCGAAAAATCGCCGCCAACTTTTCCCGAAAAAACGAAAAAAGCCGTTGGAGCCAGTTGGTAACCCTGTTTTTTTGGACAGAAAAAAACCTTAGCATATTTTTTTCGGAGAATTCGGACGGACCTCTAGGCGTTTTCTCTGTTCTAAATATAGAGTCATGGTTTTACGCCGTTTTACGCCGCCAAAATTTAATTGTGAAGATTGTGACTTCGGATGCAGCAAACAGTGTGATTGGGATCGACATATCGCCACACGCAAACACGATTTTAGAACAAATAGAACAAATTTAGAACCGAAAAACGCCGAAGAAAACGACAAACTGAAATGCAGTCATTGTGGTCGCTCATATGCTGCGAGAAACAGTTTATGGTATCATCAACGGAAATGTAATGCAATCAAATCAGACGGACAAGTTGATATAGAACCACATGATTCAGCGTCAGACGTCGTGATACAGCCGGTAGATGTTTTGACACGTGAGATCTTATTACAGTTACTTAAGAATAGCCAGGAATTGGTGAAAATCACCAAAGAAAACGCAGAAACGCCGCATACTGTAAATAACACAATCACGAATAATAACACCGCGCATTTCAACGTGAATTTCTTTTTGAACGAGAAGTGTAAAGACGCGATCAATTTCACCGATTTCTTGAATTCGATTACTTTGAACCAGGCGGATTTACAAACGGTGGTGAAACACGGACATATTGAGGGTAATACAAAGATTATTGCCGAACTCTTGGATAAATTAGGCGTACATAGGCGACCGATTCATTGTACGGACGCCAAGCGTGAGACTGTTTATATCCGCGAAAACAACGAATGGGAACGCGAGGATAGCGAATTACCCCGTATCAAACGTCTGGCGAATATAGTATCACACAAAGTAATACAGGAATCGAATAAATGGCACGAAGAAAACCCGGATTTTATGAAGGATAATGAAAAAAAGGAGAAAAGCTTACATATCATGACGCGCGTTTCTGGAGGAGATGTAAACGGCGACGAAGAGAAGAAGTTGGTAAAACAAATCATACAACGCGTGGAAGTAGATAAAACCCCGGAAAAAATAACTAGAAAGAAATGAATATTTGTATTCATCGATCTATCTTATCATGATAGTAAGTTGTTCGTTACAATACGCCTAGTGGCGTCCGGATTCGTTCATAAAAGGCACTGGGTTCGTCGTTTCACTAAAAATGAATTGCGCCATGCTGATTTCAAATAAAATACGCCAAGATGTAAATTTATTATTAATCTCAATTTTACATATAAAACGTATTTTGATAGTAATATAATGTACGCAATTAATGGGTCAATTCCCAAGAAAACAAATAGACGAGTTTATTACAATCGGGAATCAGAATCAAAACCTATTACGGGATATTCCATTTTGACTTACGATAAAATAGCGCGTAGTTTTGACGACCCTTTGACAACACGACAATTAAGATCAGTTATTCTAAGTTTTCCGGAAAACCAGTTGTTATCATATTCACCCCCATCGTCTACCTCGTTGGAATTATTCCAAGAGAAACGTCCGCAAATAACTAACAATATCCAAATTACGGAAATAATCGAAGGAACCCTGGTTCATCTTTTCTATGATTATCGATCACTTCAATGGGAAATTGCTACGAAAAATGCGGTGGGCGGAAACTATCGTTTATTCAACAAAAAGAACAAAGCCCCCTTGGAAAAAGATTATCCTACGGTAAGATCGATGTTCTTGGACTGTTTGCGCATTCCTAGAGAAACCGAATTCAAAAACATAGGATTATTCGATTATTTGTGTAGAAATTATTCCTATTGTTTTGTCATGCGTCATCCAAAAAATCCTATATTATTAAAATTGCAGATTCCGGAATTGTTTTTGGTTGCGGTTTATGAGATTTTATCGACAATTTCTGTTATAATTCCCCAATCTGTTTTCCAAACATGGAGTTGCTTCAAGGATATTCCGATAATACGATTCCCTACTTTATTTTCAAATAATTCTTCCGAATACGATGACTACAAAATGCAAGCCGTCGAAATGCGAATTCCCGGAGTAATTCTCTTGGATCTAGAATGCGGTGAAAAATGTAATATCGATAATTCGATATACGAAAATCAGAGAAGGTCTTCTCAAAATTCGCCCGAATTATTATATCAATATCTATGTTTACGCAGAATTAGACAAGTATCGATGTTTTTGAAACATTTTCCAAAACACTCTGATAGTTTTTTTGGTTTCTATGAATGCTATAAAGCATTTGTAGACAAAATACACCGTGGTTATATTTCAAAATATATACATAAAAACTGCGAATCTTATGAACACACCGTTATTAATTGTATTCGCGAGCGTTTACATAAATATTATTTGAACGGTGGTAGAAGAATTCCTATAAAAAAACATACAATATTTGAATTTTTAGAAACCTCATTCTCACCCGATGAATTACTATATTTCATGAATGAAGATCGGCGAAATTATTTAGTTCCCTCGTAACAGACATACTGTCGATTCTATTCTACTTTTTCATGAGAAGGGGCGCCGCCATCTGAATCCATCTCTTCTTCGTCGGTTACTTGTACGTTTTCATTCATTCCCTCCATCATTTTAGATAGAACTTTGAACATGGGACTGTCAATGGGATTTCCTCTGACTTGGTCAATGTCACTTGCGCTTCCACAAAGCATATCATTATTCATAAAAGACCCTAGCATATTCAAGATATCATTTGGATTAAACGAGTCGCCATTGTTTTCGCCGTCGCCATCGTCGTCATCATCGTCATCGTCGATAGGCTTAAGTGTAATAGTTTCATTTAAATCGGCAACATCAATATTGGCTAATTCTTCTAAACCGGTGTCATCAATATCAACCGTCTTGGAATGTAATTGAGTTTTAAGGTCGTGTATTTCCGACAATAAAGATTCAATGTATTTATCCTTATCTATTTTCGACATACCCTCAATATTAGATGTAGCAAAAATGCCAAGATTATCCAGCTCGTTGTCTAGCATTTCATCCAATAATTTATCGGAACTGGTATCCATAATATATATTTATCAATGATAAATATTTATTATGTTTTGTACGCAAAAAAGTTTATACAGACCCATTTGTATAAATTGCGGAAAGTTTACTCAACACTTGAACGTATTTTGCAGTATGTTGTTTATTTTCGGAGCTCATTTCACGAAGCGGCGCCCGAATGCGATCTATCATTTGCATTATTTCGCCACTATTAGCAATGATGGACAAATCCGATTGATAGTCTTTTTCGAAGAAAAATGATATATTTCCTTCATCAATAACCGATTGATATGGCATATATACATAACTGAACCAAGCTTTTAGTATAGCTGTAGGATTTGCCTTTTTAATTGTTTCAAAATACTTTTTGGAAGTCAAAATTTCGGCGTTTTCCGGGAAAACTATCAAGACGTCATCCATGAAATCAAAAAACTGCGAATTGAAGGTTCTTAGTATAGTGGATTTATCTGTCATTTTTTATAACATGTTCAAAGAACTTTAAGTTGTTTTTTTATATTTTTGTATGTTATATAGCGATGAACTTTAGAAAATTTAATTTATTTTATATAGCGATAATATTATCGGCAATTGGATTGATTTATTTTTTGTGTAGAGGATCAGTGATTGAAGGCGCCGATGCGACTACCGGCGCTCCCAATGCGACTACCGGCGCTCCCAATGCGACTACCGGCGCTCCCAATGCGACTACCGGCGCTCCCAATGCGACTACCGATGATCCTAGCGAGCCTGTTCAAGGACCACCGGAAACAAGTAGCACTTTATTGTCAAAAGCCCTTGATTCCACAGCTGCCATTAAATATGCTTCAATTGACCAACAAATAAATGATGCCACAGATATAATCGGGAAAATTTATGGAAAAATTCCCGTATCAATAAGTGATATAATACCCGGATCCATTTCAACAATTCCATACGACGCAGCCATTAAAGGCGGGGTGGCACACGTTAAAATAAATGTAATTCCTAAAGTTGATAAATTAAGGTACCCTGTTTATTATTCTATAAATTCAAATGGTCCGCCTACAATATATGATTCTAGCGAATCGACATCAAAGTTGAATCCACTTGGAGCAACAATGATTTCAACAAATACATCTATACCAGGGACATCGACTTCAAGCAGTTATTCTATAGTTTTCCCCGCCTGTCAATGGATTATCGATATGAGATTGCCGATGGGACCGAAAGGAGATCAAGGGGATAAAGGTCCTGTTGGTAATGTAGGTGAACCAGGAGCGGTTGGAGAAAAGGGTCAATATGGTTTTATCGGGAACTGGGGAAAACCTTACTAATTTATATGTATCAATATTATATGTATAAATCTATCATAACAATAGCATGTTTAATTATTTTGCTCTATTTGGTATTTTCACCATTTAGTATTAAACACAGAGAAGGTGTTGTAACACAAACCGGTCCTTCAGACATTCAAATAAAAGCGGGAGATCCCGTTGCTTCAGATAAAAAATATTATACTTATTTTTCCCCTAGAGAATCTAAAATAGAACAAATTATGTCAATAATGGATAGGTTAAAGTCGATTATGCCAATTAGATTTTCCAAGGGAAATATATCGTATGATCGAATAGATGAAGCCGAAGTTTGGTTTAGCGGAGAAATTCCTTATGTTTTTATAAATATAAAACTACCTTACCCATTGGCTGGTGATCAAGGACTAACAGGTGATCGGGGTGAAGTCGGAGAAAAAGGAAAAAAAGGACCAGCAGGAGACAAAGGACCTACTGGTTATACTGGATCAGCATTGTCGTCATGGATATTCCAAGGATAGACATTGTCACTCTTACGCAATAGAGGTGTAGGTCTTTCATAAAAATATAAAAATATAATATACATGTTAGATAATATTTTTATAGCTATATTAGTTTTTACCGTTATTTTCATGATGTTTAATTTACGCAATAAATACAACGAAGGATTAGTGTGCGCGGGAGATAGTTCTCTTTCGAGAACTCTACAGAAAAAAGTGGCAATCTTGAATGAAAGCATTCGATCTCAATCTAAACAGATTGATGTTATAAAAAACGCCTACTCTAATATTTTAAATTTGACCAATAATTTTCAGTTTAAAATTGGTTTTACTGAAATAACAGACTCTAAGGGTCCAAGTTTAGAAATATCGGGAAAATACCCGAATCCTATATTGAACATTACATTTGTACAACCGCCAAGTGGCGATTTCGGGTTTACTGGACAAGTTGCATCATATGGTCCTTCCGGATTACCTGGTAGAATTGGAGATAAGGGGAGCGATGGTTACTGGGGCGGTCTTCAGTAGAAATAGTATTATTCAGTGGAGTGCGCGCTTCCAGTAAAAACCTATTATTTTTATATTTTAATAATATAACTTATGTCGATGAATTATATTATTTGGACGGGGTTAGTTTTATTTTTTATTTTAATAATAGGAGATTATTCTTTGAATAGGAACAGAGAAGGCGCGACAGGACCGCCGGGAACTACAAGAACTACAGGACCGCCGGGAACTACAGGAACTACAGGAACGACAGGAACGGCAGGAACTACAGGAACGACAGGAACGGCAGGAACTGCAGGTGTTTTAGGAAGGATATTTGAGGTCCCACCCGACGATACAAATGAATTGGCTCAGATATATGGTATTACGTGTATAGATTCATCGACGCCAATTGAAAAAACAAAAGAAGACGGATTGATAATTGAGGCGGGAAACGATTACCTAGAAACTATTTCCGCGCCTTTACTTCAATATATAACAAAACTTGGGGCGATTTCGAATAAGTTTAACAATATATCAACAGCTTTATCCATTGGAACAATGGACATTAGCAGTCCCCAAAGTAAACCAATTGTCGTAATAACATCGCCAATTAACGATAAAATTGAACAAACCTTAAATTTTATATTACCCAAGGGAACTAAGGGCAAATCGGGTGATAAGCCAACTTTATCTATAATGGGACCCGATGGAGCACAAGGCAAAATGGGAAATCAAGGAGTTGATGGAATATATGCTATTATTGAACAGGAGAAAAAAATGAAATAGGTTACTAGATTCCTATTCTTGGAAATTTCTAAGAAGAAACTTTAACGGTGTGATTTTGTATAAGCTAATGAAGATTTCACAATTTGCGAAATCCGCTTCAGGGGCGCAAATGCGAAATCCGCTTCAGGGGTGCAAATTAAAATAAAAAAAATGAAGGTAGGAGTGGAATCAAAAGCCGCACCTCAGCATATAAAAATTTCCCTGCTAATGTAAAATCTACCAATTAAAAAATATTCGGTATTATTAGTATGAACTATAAATTTTACATATTTTTACTGTTGATTTCATTTTTTGTTATAATATCAATGACTTCTCGAAAAAGCAATCGTTATGAAGGATTGG